>Ga0184632_10001251_pt1 | contig 10379 bp, 12 predicted proteins | sample PLM31_50_b1_FD_133153 | JGI IMG/M metagenome (GOLD analysis project Ga0184632, IMG submission 133153) | Groundwater sediment microbial communities from an aquifer in East River, Colorado, USA - PLM3-1_50_b1 | ecosystem: Environmental > Terrestrial > Soil > Riparian zone | place: USA: East... | reverse complement strand
TTGATTGAGCTGGGGGGTGCTAGCGGCGCACCCCCCAGACCCCCCGCTCGCTACGCGGGAGTGAATCCCGCTCCGCTCGCAGCTGTTGCTTCTAGCTTGGTGTCTGGGGGAGTTTCTGTATGAACTCTTCCACTAGCTTGCGCTGGGCCTCGGGCGTGAGCGAGGACGCGACGATCTTGCCGGCGGCGGCCACGGCAAGGTCGGCCACCTCCGCCCGCAGCTTCTGGATGGCGGCGCGCGTGTCGCGCTCGATTTGCTCCTTGGCGCGCTGGAGCAGCTGCTCGGAGTCGGCCCGGGCCTGGGCCATGAGCGTGGCGCGCATCTGCTGCGCCTCCTCCATCGCCTGCTTGATGAGCTCCTCGCGCTCGCGCCGGGCCTGCTGGAGGATCTCCTTCTGCTGCGCGATGAGGGCCAGGGCCTCCGCCTGGGCCTTCTGGGCCCCCTCCACCGCGCCGCGGATCCCCTTCTCGCGCTCCTCGATGGCCCGCAGCAGCGGACCCCAGCCGAACTTCGCGAGGACGGCGGCGAAGAGCCCGAACAGCACGATCGTCCAGATGAAGAGGCCGAAGTTGACGTCGGCCAGGCCGCTGCCGCCTCCTTCCGCGGAGGCGGCGGCGATGAGGGCCGGAAGACTGGCGGCCATCAGCCCTTCGGGATGAGGAGGACGAGGAGCATGGTGACGATGAGGGCGAAGAACGTCACGCCCTCGATGAGGCCGGCGGCCACGATCATGGCCCCCCGGATGTCGCCGGCGGCGTTGGGCTGCCGGGCGATCCCCTCCATGGCGGCGGCGGCGAGGCGGCCGATGCCGGCCGCGCCCCCGATGATGGTGAGACCGGCGCCGATGCCGGCGGCGAAGTAGGCAAGGCCCTCAGCGTTCATGAAGCTCTCCTCCTGAAAGTGTCTCGGTTTCTCTTCATCCTCAATGGGCGGGATGCGCGAACATCCCAATGAAGATGGCGGTCAGCAGCGTGAAGATGTACGCCTGGATCAAGGCCACCAGCAGCTCGAGCAGCATGATGAAGAGCGCCAGCCCCAGCGACACCGGGATGACCGCGAGCCCGAAGGCGGCGTTGATGCCGGCCATCAGCGGGATGAGCATGAGCAACACGGTGATGACCATGTGGCCGGCCAGCATGTTCGCGAAGAGCCGGACCATCAGGGCGAACGGTTTGGTGAACACGCTCAGGATCTCGACCGGAATCATGATCGGGAGCAGCCACGCCGGGAGACCGGGGGGGATGAGGTTCTTGAAATGGCCCACCACTCCGTACTTCCGGATCCCGGCGTACTGCATGATGAAGAAGGAGACCGCGGCCAGGCCCATGGTCACGCTGATGTTGCCGGTGGAGGTGGCCGAGAACGGCAAGAGCCCGAGCAGGGCCGCGAAGAGGATGAAGAAGAAGAAGCTGCACAGCACCGGCACGTAGGCCCGGCCGTCGTGGCCGATGTTCGTCTCGGCGATCTCGTCCCGGATGAAGAGCACGAGGCTCTCGACCGCCGCGCCTACGCCCGTGGGAACGCCGCCCTCCCGATAGCTGCGCACGGCGAGCCGCGTCGCGATGAGCACCACCGCCGCCGCGGCGACGAAGAACACGAGGTGCTTGGTGATCACGAGGTGGAGCGGGCCCACGTTCACACTGTAGAAAACGCTGTCGGTCACGTGGTGCATGAGCACCTCGGCCGGGTTGGTCGCGGGTGCGCTCACCGGGCCTCCGGCTGCGCGGCCGCCGAGGTCCGCGACATCACGGCCGTCTCCAGTCCGAGGAACGCGACGAAGTGCCCGAGCAAGGAAACCACGAACGGCACCGGGGGCAGCCCGGCCGCAACCATCGCCACCGCCACCGCGATCAAGAGCAGCGTCATGCGGACGAGCATGCCGCCGAGGATGGCGCGGAAGAACCAGACCGTCGGCTTGCCTTCCGACCACCGCACGAGCCAATAGGCGGCGAGCGTATTGAGGACGGCGAGGGTCGCGCCCCACGCCGCCGCCGGCCAGCCGCCGGGGCCGAGCGCGCCGGCGAGCGGCCACAGGAGGGCGAGGGACACGCCCGCCACCGCTGCCACCACCTGCGCGTACCTCGAAAAGCTCACCGCTTCAGCCTCACCACTCGGTAGAAATGATACCCGGCGGTCAGAATGCCGACCACCGCGCCCGCCAGCACGAAGGCCGGCGTCGTCCCGAGCCTGCCGTCCAGCCAGTAACCGACCCCGACCCCGAGCAGCACCGTCACCGCCAAGGTGGCGCCGATGCCCAGGTACGGCGCCATCTCGCGCAGGGCGCTCGCCCAGGGACGGCTCTCCCCGTCCTTGTTCTCGGGGCTCACATCAGGGTTTCGTCAGACTCGAGCGAAAATCGGGGAAGGCTATCACAGGCCAGCGCCGCGCTCAACGGCCGCGAAGGGCCGGGGTCGGCTCCATGACCGTGGCGTCGGGCAGCGACACCGCGGTGGCATCCGCCTGCTCCTGCCTCCAGCGCAGGACGTCGTAACGGTAGATGCGGTACGCGGAGAGGAGCAGGGAGAGGACGACCGGCCCCGCGATGATCCCCTTGGCCCCGAAGGCGTAGAGGCCGCCGAGGACCGACAGGAAGGCGAGCAGGGCGTGGATCTGCGCCGCCCCCTTCAGGATGATGGGCTTGATGATGTTGTCCATCGTGCTGATCACGAACGCGCCGTAGAGGATCATCCCGATCCCCTTGCCGGCCGAGACCCAGAAGAACAGGTAAATGCCGGCGGGTATCCACACGAGCGGCGTGCCGACGAGCTGGATCATCGCCGCGAAGAACACGAAGACGCTCATCAGGACCGGAGAGGGCATGTCGAAGATCCAGAAGCCGATGAGGGCCACGATGCCCTGGGCGACGGGCACGATGACCATCGACAGCAGCACGCCCTTCACGGTCTTGGCCAGATGGTCGACGATCTCGGTCTCCTGCCCGCGGGTGAGCGGCGAGATGCCGCGCACGACGTCCCGGATCTGCGCCCCGTCCCGCAACAGGAAGAACAGGATCATCATGAAGACGATCATCTCCATGATGCCGCTGACGAGCTGCACCACCGCGAGCTGGAGGAACCCGTTCACGGCGTCGGCGACGCGGGCGAGGGCCTGCGAAGCCGCGGGCACGGCGCCGCCGCCCGAGGGCTCCTTGACCCAGACCATCAGGAACGGGTAGCGCGCCGGCAGCGTCTCCCGCCACAGCTTCTCGAGCGCGGCCGGCTCCAGATGGGGCTGCAGCCATTCGAAGGCGGCCGTCGCCTGCTGGGTCAGCAGGAACGCGAAGACGACGAGGGGCAGGAGGATCACGACGGTACAGCCCAGCACCAGCAGCCCCGCCGCCGCCGAGCTGTAACCCCGCAGCTTCCGGGTGAGCCGCCGCTGGGCCGGCGCGAGCAGGAGCGCCACCGAGGCCGCCACCGTGAACGTGAGGAAGAAATAGCGGAAGACGAGGTACGAGAGGACGACGACGAGGACGAAGCAGGCGGCCAGGGGAAGCTGGACCCGCCAGTTCGCGAAGCGGTCGTTCACGGACGCGGCCGGGTGAGCCGCACGAGGCCCACCAGGATGTCCACGAGCTTGTCGGCGTCGACGGGCTTGGTCAGGTGGTAGTGGTAACCCGCGTACACCGACTGCAGCCTCGCGTCGCGTCCATGGAAGGCGGTGAGGGCCACGGCGGGGGTCCGCCCGCCGCGGTTCGGCGGCAGCGCCCGCAGCTTCTTCAGGAACTGATGGCCATCCTCGCCCGGCATGGCAATGTCGGAGATGACCACGTCGGGAGGCTCCGCGCGGACGGCGGCGAGGGCGGCGGCGCCGTCCCCCACGCAGCGCAGCGACGCCCCCCGCGCCTCGAGGGCGAGGCGGAGCGCTTCCCGGGCGTCGTCGTCGTCCTCGGCCAGCACGATGCGGACTCCGTCGAGCGGTCTCACGACCCGAACGCGTCCATTCTTCATTCTAAGCCCGAGGCGGGCGCGGTCAGGGTTGGGGCGTGGGAACGGGCGTCGCCGCCGGCTCGGGCACCGCGGACGGGGCGGTGGTGGGAGCCGCGGCCGGGGCCGCGGCCTGGACCGCCACCGCGGAGGCGAACTTCCCGGGCTGGATCGTCTCGGCCAGCCGCGCCACCGGCGCATGGAGGAATTCCAGGAACGGCTTGGGGTAGACACCGATCCACAGGCAGAACGCCACCAGGGGGACGAGGGTGGCCAGCTCGCGGGGGCTGACGTCCTTCAGATGGCGGTTCTCCTCGTGGGTGATCTTGCCCCAGAAGACACGCTGGTAGAGCCACAGCAGGTACGCCGCGCCCAACACCACTCCGGACACCGCCCAGTAGGCCCAGACGGGGTTCGCCGAGAAGGCCGCCTGCAGGATCATGAACTCGCCGATGAAGCCGTTCAGCAGGGGCAGGCCCATCGACGCGAGGAACAGGATCAGCGTCAGCGTGGCGTACACGGGCATCACGTGGGCGAGGCCCCCGAACTCGACGATGGCCTTCGTGTGGCGGCGCTCGTAGAGGATGCCGACCACCAGGAACAGGCCGCCGGTGGAGAGGCCGTGGTTGATCATCTGAAGGACGCTGCCCTCGAGACCGAGCGGGTTCAGGGCGAACATCCCCAGCATCACGAATCCCAGGTGGCTCACCGAGGAATAGGCGATGAGCTTCTTCATGTCCTTCTGGACGAGGGTCACGAGCGCGGCATACACGATGCTGATGATGGAGAGCGTCACCACCCACGGCACCGCGTGAAGCGTCGCGTCGGGCAGCAGGGGCAGGGAGAAGCGCACGAAGCCGTAGGTTCCCATCTTCAGGAGCACGCCGGCCAGGATCACCGAGCCCGCGGTGGGCGCCTCCACGTGGGCGTCGGGGAGCCAGGTGTGGAAGGGGAACATCGGCACCTTGATCGCGAAGCCGAGGAAGAAGGCCAGGAACACCCAGAACTGCAGGTCGGGCGGGATGGACATCGCGTACCAGCGGGTGACGTCGAACGTGCCGGTCGTCTCCAGCCCGGGGATGCGCCGCGACTGGAAGTACAGGGCGAGGATCCCGAGCAGCATCACGACCGAGCCCACCAGGGTGTAGAGGAAGAACTTGATGGCGGCGTAGAGGCGGCGCGCGCTGCCCCAGATCCCGATGAGGAAGTACATCGGGACGAGCATGACCTCCCAAAAGACGTAGAAGAGGAACATGTCGAGGGCGCAGAACACCCCCAGCATCCCCGCCTGGAGCAGGAGCAGGAACACGTAGTACTGGCGGACCCGGTCCGTGATCGCCGTCCACGAGGACAGGATCGCGATGAAGCCGAGGAGGGTGGTGAGCAGGATGAGCAGGGTGCTGATCCCGTCCACGCCGAAGAGGTATTGCACTCCGATGCTGGGGATCCAGGAGTACCTCTCCACGAACTGGAAGCCCTCGGCGCTGCGGTCGAACCAGAACCACAGCGGGACGCTGACCAGGAAGCCGGCGAAGCCGAAGAGGTTCGCCATCCACCGCACCGCGTCGTCGTTGCGCTTGAAGGGGGGCAGCAGCAGCAGCGTCGCCCCCACGACGGGCGTGTAGGTGATGATGGACAGGATGTGGTCGCGGAAGAACTCCATCAAGGGCTCCTAGTACAGGTGTAGAACGAAGCGTCCGGCCGCGATCATCAGGAAGACGCCGATGAGCGCGGAGAGCGCGTAGTGCTGCACGAGGCCGTTCTGCAGCGCCCGCATCACGTAGCTCGCATTGTCCAGGACGGCGGCGGTCAGGTTGACCGCTCCGTCCACGACGTAGTGGTCCCAGGCGTCGGAGAACTTCGCGACCACGTCGCGGGTCAGCCAGGCGAGGCCGTTCACGCCGAGGCCGGGACGCACCTCGCCGTCGCCGCCGTCGACGACGTAGCGGTCCATCGTGAAGAGGGCGTTGCCGCCGCCGAGGGCGAGGCCGCGCACGAAGATGGCGTCGTAGATCTCGTCCACGTAGTACTTCTGGAGCAGCACGCGGTGCAGGGTCGCCAGCGACCCCGCCAGCCTCGTCGGGATCTCGGGATGGCGCTGGAAGAAGAGCGCGGCGAGGATGATCCCGAGGAAGGCCACCGCCACGCTCGCTCCCATCAGCATCCACTCGATGTCGTGGCCGGGGGCCTCGGTACTGAAGACCTGCGGTAGCGTCTCGTGGGCGTTCGCGAACACCGGCTCCAGGAAGTGCTCGAAGAGGTTGGGGAAGCCGACGCGCTCGCCCAGGAGGGCGGGAATGCCCAGGTAGCCGGCGAGGATCGAGCCCGCCGCGAGCACGATCAGGGGCACGAGCATGGTGCGAGGCGACTCGTGCAGGTGGTGCGCCTGGTCCTCCGTCCCCCGGAACGCGCCGCCGAAGGTCATGTGGTAGAGGCGGAACATGTAGAAGGCGGTCAAGCCCGCCACCACGAACCCCATGAACCAGACCACCCTTCCGTAGCCGCCGATCTTGTACGCGGACCACAGGATCTCGTCTTTGGAGAAGAACCCGGCCAGCAGCGGCACGCCCGCGATGGCCAGGCAGCCCACGAGCATCGTGCGGTGGGTCCAGGGCATCCTCTCCTTGAGCCCGCCCATCCTTCGCATGTCCTGCTCGCCCGACATGCCGTGGATCACCGAGCCCGATCCGAGGAACAGAAGCGCCTTGAAGAAGGCATGGGTCATCAGGTGGAAGATGCCGGCCGCGAAGGCCCCCACCCCGCAGGCCAGGAACATGTAGCCGAGCTGGCTGACGGTGGAGTACGCGAGCACGCGCTTGATGTCGTTCTGGACGAGGCCGATGGTGGCGGCCATGACCGCCGTGAGCGCACCGATGAGCGCGACGACGAACAGCGCCTTGGGGGCGTGCGCGTAGATCGCCGACGAGCGCGCCACCATGTACACGCCCGCCGTGACCATGGTCGCCGCGTGGATGAGCGCGGACACCGGCGTCGGGCCCTCCATGGCGTCGGGGAGCCAGACGAACAGGGGGATCTGGGCGCTCTTGCCGCAGGCGCCGATGAAGAGGAGCAGCGCGATCAGCGTCAGCGTGCCGTCCCAGCTCCAGTCCACGGGCAGATCGGCGACCTGAGGCATGACCGTCACGAAGTCCACGCTCCCGAACGTGACGAAGATCAGGAAGATCCCGAGGATGAAGCCCGCGTCGCCGATGCGGTTGACGATGAACGCCTTCTTCCCGGCGTCGGCCGCGCTCTTCTTGTCGAACCAGAAGCCGATGAGCAGGTAGGAGCAGAGCCCCACGCCCTCCCACCCCACGAAGAGGATCAGGTAGTTCGCGCCCAGCACGAGGGTGAGCATGGCGAACATGAAGAGGTTCAGGTACGCCATGTACCGCGCGTAGCCGGCGTCGAAGCCCATGTAGCCGATCGAATAGACGTGGATGAAGAAGCCGACGAAGGTGACGACGAGGATCATCACCGAGGAGAGCGGGTCCACCTGGTAAGCCCACTCCACGTGGAAGAAGGCACTCCCGCTGGCAAGCTGGGCCGGCCCGCCGGGGATCCATTCGAAGAGCCGCTCGACCAGCGTGTGGCCGGGGGCGCCGTGGGCCTGGATGACCGCGTACACCGAGATCAGGAACGAGAGGGCGACCGTCCCGCACGCCACGAGGCCGATGAGCGGATGAGGCGGGCTGGCCGCGCTGTGGTGGGCGTCCGGCACGCCGGCGTGGGGCTGGCGCTGGGTCAACAGCCGGACTCCGACGGTGAAATTGAAGAGGAACCCAAGGAGGGGCAGCAGAGGGATGAGATAGACGAACTTGGACATGTCTCGGGAGATGAGGAGGAGGCGAAACGCCTCGAACGCGAGCGATCTTATAGAAGGCCCGTGAGGGCCGTCAAGCTACAGGCTCGCGGTCCAGGCGGCGCCGGCCTCGTCCAGGCCCTGGCCGAAGGTGCGGGCGAAGGCCGCGGCCGTGTTCGCGCCCTTGGCGGGGCAGGCGCGGAAGAACTCGGCCACCTTGGCGATGCCGTGCGTCTTGATGAGGTGGTTCACGAAGGAGCCGGCCACCGCGTACGCCGTGTCGGCTTCCAGCGACTCGAACCGCGCCACCAGCGTGCTGAGCCGCGTGCTCGCCGCCGTCTTGCGGGCCAGGCTGTCGACGTCCTTGCCCTGCCACTTCGCCTCGTTGCCGATGGCCACCGCCAGGCCTTCCTGGAAGAAGACGCCCGGGTTGCCCATCTGGCCGGCCACGAGGTGCACGATCTCGTGGGCGTGGAACGCCTGCGTGGAGTGGATCTGCCCGGAGTGCGCGAGCGTGAGGCCGGCGGCGTAGGTGCCCGTGCCGGCCGCAAGCTCCTGCGCGGTGGCGTACCGGTAGTACTCGGCGCGCCCCGCGACCTGCTGTCCCAGCATCTGCTCGACCTGCCCGAGGTAACGCTCCGACTTCTGGGCGTCCACCTTCTGGTTGTCGCGGCTGTAGAAGCTGAAGTGCTGCGTCTGGGCCGTGAGCACGAAGCCGGGGAGCGGGGCCGCCTCGAGGTTGAGGGCCGCCAGTACCGCCACCGCCAGGCCCGCCGCCGTTCTGGTCATCTTGCTCACGCACCTCTATAAAGCAAGATGCTGACCAGCACCCGAGACGACTTAAACCATTGATAACAAAGATATTACATTTCAATTGGCATCCCGCAAGACGGGCCTTATTGCCGAATTTTAGACGTGCGCAAACATAAGTCTATCTTTTGCATCTATTTATGAGGCTTCCGGGCACCTCGGCTGAGCGCAGACCGTTTCGGTAAGTAATGCCTTATTCGTGCCCGGTCCGGCCTTCGGCAAGATCCAAGGCATGCGCGAGTAACGGCGTCAGGGCCTCGAGACCCTCCCGGACGGAGGCTGGGCTGCCCGGCAGGTTGACGATGAGGCAGCGGCCCCGCAGGCCGACCAGGCCCCGCGACAAGGCGGCGCGGGGAGTCTTGCGCAGCCCGTGGGCGCGGAGGAGCTCGGCCAGCCCCGGGGCCTCGCGGTCGAGTACGTCGCGGGTGGCCTCGGGCGTCACGTCACGAGGCCCGAGCCCGGTGCCGCCGGTAGTAACGACGAGCGCAGAGCGCCCGGCCGCGTCGCGCAGCCGGGCCGCGATCTCGACGCGCTCGTCCGGCACGACCACGGGCCCTTCGACCTCCAATCCGGCGGTCCGAAGAAGGCGGCAGGCCTCGGGACCGGAAGCGTCCGCCCGCGCACCGGAGGCCGCGGAGTCGCTCACGGTGAGGACGAAGGCCCGGCGCGGCAAATCGTTTTGCAAGGTCTTGCCCGCCTCGCGTTGACGCCGGTCGAGCCGGCCCCCTATAGTGGAACATAAGATGATCGCTCTCGCCGCCGCTCTCCTGCTCCAGGCCTCGACCCCCGCCGAAGTGCGGACCCTTGACGTCTGGTTTACCGATGCCAAGGGGGCCGCCGTCCGCGGGGTCGTGCCCGAAGAGGCGGCCGTGCTCGAGAACGGGGTGGCCCGCACCGTCACCCGGCTCGAGGAGGACCGCCGGCCGCTGAAGGTCGCGGTGGTCGTCGACTCGAGCGGGCCGATGGCCTCCATCTACCGGCTGAACGTCGTCGACCCCGTCGTGCAGTTCCTCAACCAGCTGCCGGACGGCGCCCGCTTCGCCGTGTGGACGACCGGCGACCGCCCGCAGAAGGTCGCGGACTGGAGCGACGATGTCGCCGCGGCCTCGCGGGCGCTGAAGCGGACGGCGCCGACGGGCGGCAACACCGTCCTCGACGCCATCGTCGAAGCCTCGGCCGACCTCAAGCAACAGGAGGGCGAGCGCTCGGCGGTCGTCGTCGTGTCGGGGGTCGGGATCGGCTTCAGCAACTACGAGCGGCGCCAGGTCGTGGAAAAAGCCCAGGCCAGCGGCGCGACGTTCATGGTCGTGCAGTTCGAGGAGACGGGCGCGGAATCAGCGGGCGCCGGCGACGAGCCGGTGACGCGGCTGGACTACGACTACGTCTTCGACAGCCTCCCCCGCCAGAGCGGAGGCGTCCGGGAGCTCACCATGTCCGCCATGGGCGTCGGCCGCGGCCTCGAGCGCGTGGCCCAGGCCCTGAAGGCTCCCTATCGACTGAGCTACACGACCGTGCCCGACATCAGGGCCCGCAAGCTGGAGGTCCAGGTGGCCCGCCCCGGCGTGAAAGTGCGAATCGGTCCCGCGCGCCGCTAAGCCTCATGAAGCCCCGCGCCGCCGTCGTGGTCGTCCTGGCCCTCGTTCCGTTCCTCGTGGCGGCCCAGGCCCCTCCCCCGCGCCCGACCCCGCGTCCGCCCACCTTCGAGGTGGGCATCGACGTGATCAACCTCAACGTGTCGATCATCGACGCCCGCAACCGGTACGTGACGGACCTCATCGACAGGAACTTCGCGGTCTTCGAGGACGGGATACGCCAGGAGCTGACGCTGTTCAGCCATGAGA
>Ga0184632_10001249_pt1 | contig 10391 bp, 7 predicted proteins | sample PLM31_50_b1_FD_133153 | JGI IMG/M metagenome (GOLD analysis project Ga0184632, IMG submission 133153) | Groundwater sediment microbial communities from an aquifer in East River, Colorado, USA - PLM3-1_50_b1 | ecosystem: Environmental > Terrestrial > Soil > Riparian zone | place: USA: East River... | reverse complement strand
GCGCGAAGGGGTTGACTCTTTCGTTTGGTTTCGATAGCCTTCACCCGCTTGCCTTTTCTCGCCGTCTTATAGTCGGTAGCAGGCTTCCCTGTCAACAAGGCGGGCGAGGTAAACGGATTTGGACCCGCTCCCCAGCATGAGATCGCCGTCTGAAACCGGCCCCGCGGCGGTGGAGCGCACGCTCCAGACGGCCTCCGTCGACGACTGGCTTCGGCTGCTCGCCTCCGCCGGCGGCGAGCTGGGCACGCTCCTCGCGGATCCCCCCGACGAGCAGTCGCGCCGTGGATACCATCACACGCTGCGCGAGATCGCGCAGCAACCCTTCACCTGGATCGAGACCGCGCGCAACCTGGCCCCCCGCGCGGGCGAGCTGCGCTCGGCCCTCGTCCACGTCACCGCGAGCGGCCGTGGCGTGCTCGCGCTGACCGGCTCGGGCAGCTCGCTCTACGCGGGCGAGTGTCTGGTCCCCGGCCTCCAGGCCGCGCTGGGCATTCCCGTGCAGGCGGTGGCCTCGGGCGAGCTGCTCACGCATCCGCAGGGGCGCCTGCCGCGCACCGGCCCCTGCCTCGTGGTGTCCTTTGCCCGCTCCGGCAACAGCCCGGAGAGCGTAGCGGTGCTCGACGGCCTGCGCGCGGAGGCCTCGTGCCGCCACCTCGTCATCACCTGCAACCGGCATGGCCGGCTGGCGGCGCGAGCAAGCGCGGACCCGAGCGTCACGACCGTGATCCTCGACGACAAGACCTGCGATCGGAGCCTGGTCATGACGAGCAGCTTCACGAACATGGTGCTCGCCGGCCGGCTGCTCGCCCTCACCGACGCGCCGAAGGACTACGAAGAGCGCGCGCTGCGCCTGGCCGGCCTGGCCGCCCAGGTGCTGCTCCGCCACGGCGACGGCCTCGCCGCGGCCGCCCGCGCCGATCTGCGCTCCGCCGTCTACCTCGGCAGCGGTGGCCGCCACGGCTCCGCGCGCGAAGCTGCGCTCAAGATGCTCGAGATGACCGGGGGCCAGGTGATGACGTTCCCGGAGACCTATCTGGGCCTGCGCCACGGCCCGATGGCCGCCGTTGACGACGGGGCGCTCGTCGTCTGCTTCCTCTCCGCCGACGACGTCGTCCGGGCCTACGAGGCCGACCTCGTGCGCGAGCTGAAGCGCAAGGGCCTGGGCGCCCGGAAGGTGCTGGTGGGAGCCAACGTGCCCGAGGACCTCGTCTCTCCGGGCGACCTCGTCGTCGACGTGCCCGGCCTCGGCGCGGTGGACGACGACGACGCCACCATCCTCGACGTGCTGGTCGGGCAGACCCTCGCGTTCTTCCGGTGCATGGCCATCGGCCTCCGCCCCGATTCCCCCTCCGATGATGGCGTGATCAGCCGGGTCGTGGAGAGCTTCGCGATCCATCGGAGGACCTGACGTGAAGTCGGTCCTCGTCGTGGGAGAAATCAACCCCGACCTGATATTGCAGGGCTACCACGCCTTCCCCGCCGCGGGGAAGGAAGTCCTCGTCGACGACTTCGTGACGACGCTGGGCAGCGCCTCCGCCATCTGCGCGATGGGCCTCGCCCGCCTGGGCGATCCCGTGTCCTTCGTGGGCAAGGTGGGCGCCGATCCCTGGGGAGCCTTCTGCGCGGACACCCTGGCGGCGGCGGGGATCGACGTGAGCCGCGTGATCCGCGATCCCGCGCTCAAGACGGGGGTGACGGTTTCGATCACCTCCCCGCGCGACCGCGCCCTCGTGTCCTTCATCGGCGCGATCGGCGCGCTGCGAGCGGCCGACGTCGCCGACGACGCGTTCGCGGGCGCCCGCCACCTGCACGTGTCGTCCTACTTCCTGCAGGAGGGGCTGCGGCCCGGCGTCCGGTCGCTCTTCGCTCGCGCGCGAGCCGCCGGCCTGACGACCTCGCTCGATCCCGGGTTCGATCCTTCGGAGCGCTGGGAGAAGGACCTGCGGGAGACGCTGGCCGAGGTGGACCTGTTCTTCCCCAACGAGGTGGAGCTTCGCGGGGTCACGCGCACCGACGCCGTCCCCGACGGGCTGCGGCGGCTGGCCGGGGGACGGACGCGCACGGTGGTCAAGCTCGGGGCGCAGGGCGCCGCCACGCTGACCGACGACGGCCGGATCCTGCAAGAGCCTTCCTTTTCGATGGAAGCGGTGGACACGACGGGGGCGGGCGATTCGTTCAACGCCGGCTTCCTGCACGCGTGGCTCGCCGGCCGGCCGCTCGAGGAATGCCTGCGCTGGGGCGTGGCGTGCGGCAGCCTCTCGACGCGCGGCCTGGGCGGAACCGCGCGCCAGCCGACGGCGGAGGAGGCGGAGCGCCTCGTGCGGCGTCCCGCGTGATCACGGTCGGAGGCTTCAACACGTCGGTCGACAAGTCCATGCGCACGGACCAGATCCGTATCGGCGGGGTCAGCCGTGTCCGCGACGTCCGGGCATGGCCCGGAGGCAAGGGGGCGCACGTCGCCCTGACCGCCGCGGCCCTCGGCGAGCCGGTACGCCTCGTCGGCCTCATCGACGACATCCACCGCGCGCTCTTCGAGGACTTCCTCGGCGAGCGCGGCGTCGAGTTCCACGGCGTGCCGACCGCGGGAAGCGTGCGCACGTGCCTGGCCGTGCGCGACGGCGACGGGCGGGTCACCGAGCTGCTGGAGCCGGGACCGGAGGTCAGCGCCGATACGCGGCGGGAGATCCTGGCCCGCTTCCGGATGCTGGCCGCGGACGCGCAGATCTCCCTGCTGTGCGGCAGCCTGCCGCCGGGCATGAAGCCGTCCGACTACGCCGGCCTCGCCACCGAGCTGCGCGCCGCCGGCCATCGGTGCGGCGTCGACACGAGCGGCGAGCCCCTGCGGCGCGCGGTCGAAGCGCGGCCGTTCCTCGTCAAGCCCAACCGCGACGAGACCGCGGCGCTGCTGGACGCGCCTGTCGGCGGCGTCGGCGAAGCGGCGCGGGCCGCGCGCGCGCTCGAGGCCCGAGGCGTCGCGCTGCCCGTGGTGTCCCTGGGATCGGAGGGCGCGGTCGCGTGCTGGGAGGGCCGAGCCCTGCACGCGGTGGTGAGGGTGCAGGCCGTGAACCCCGTGGGCTCGGGAGACTGCCTCCTCGGAGGGATGGCGGTGGGCCTGGCCCGCGGCGCGTCCGCGGAGGAGGCGCTGCGGTTGGGCGTGGCCTGCGGGGCGGCCAACGCCGCCACCCCGGAAACCGGGGTCGTGCGGCGCGCGGACGTGGAGGCGCTCCTGCCCCGCGTCACCACGGCCACGGTGGAGTGAACGGCCCCGTGAGAGGCCGCTATCGATGGTGGATCGGCGCGCTACTGCTGTTCTCCACCGTGATCAACTATCTCGACCGCCAGACGTTCAGCGTGCTCGGGCCGCACCCCAAGGAGGAGTTCCGCTGGTCGAACGAGAGCTTCGCCCTCGTCATCATCTCGTTCCGCATCGCCTACACCGTGGGTCAGGCGGTCACGGGCCGCTGGCTCGACCGTTGGGGGACACGCGACAGCCTGTCGATCGGCGTCCTCTGGTACTCGCTCGCGGCGATCGCCACCTCCTTCGCCACCGGACTGCGCAGCTTCTGCGCGTTGCGGTTCCTCCTGGGCGCGGGAGAGGCGGCGAACTGGCCGGGAGCGACGAAGGCGGTGGCGGAGTGGTTCCCACGGCGCGAGCGGGGCTGGGCGGTCGCCACGTTCTCCTACGCGACGCTGTCGACGATGGCCCTCGCGCTCCCCGCGGATCTTTTCCAGAACCGGGCGGTCGCCTCCGTGGCGGGGATGGCGGGCGCGGCGGCGGGCGCCGGCACGATCGTCTCCACGTTCTTCATCGGGGTGGTCGCCGACCGCTTCTCGTTCAAGCCGATCCTGATCACGGCCAGCCTGGTGCCGCTCGTCGCCGCCGGCTTCGTCCTGCTCCTCGTGCGCAACGACCGCAGCTCGGGGCGAGGCCTCGTGAAGTTCGTATGAAGCGCGCGAAGCCCGTCCTTTTGGTGCTGGCCGGGGAGCCGCTCTTCGGCTCCTTCTTCGACGGCCCCCGTCGCCGGCGCCTGTCGCGGCTCTACCGCTGGCGGCGCGTGGGCGCGCGCTCGCTCACGCCGCCGGTGCGGTCGCTGCTCGCCGAGGCCGATGCCCTCCTCACGACGTGGGACAGCCCGCGCCTCGACGCCTCGCTCCCCAAGGCCGCGCCCCGCCTCCGGCTGGTGGCGCACTGCGGCGGCGAGGTGAAGGGCCGGTTCGCCCCGGCGCTGTTCGACCACCTCACGATCACGAACGCCGCCGATCCCATGGCCCCCTACGTCGCGGAGCTGGCGGTGGCGTTCCTCCTCCATGCCGCCCGCAACCTCGACGCGCACCGCCAGGCGCTGCGGCGGCCCACGAACGACGCCTACGCGCGGGCGCACACCCACGGGGCGGGGAACGAGACGGTGCGGGGCCGGACGGTGGGCGTGGTCGGCTTCGGCCGCATCGGGCAGGCGGTGGCGGCGCTGCTCCGCCCCTTCGGCGCCCGGCTCCTCGTGCACGATCCCTACGCGTCCCCCGCCCTCGCCCGACGGCATGGCGCCACCCTGGCTCCGCTGGGCCGCGTGCTCGCGGCGTCGCCCTTTCTGATCCTGGCCGCCGCCCTCACCGCCAAGACGCGGGGCATGCTCGACAGGAGCGCCTTGGCCCGCCTGCCCGACGGCGCCACCGTCATCAACGTGGCCCGGGGCGGCCTCGTGGACCTCGGCGCCCTGACGGGCGAGGTGCGCCGCGGCCGGCTGCGGTGCGCCCTCGACGTCACCGACCCGCTCGAGCCGCTCCCCCCCCGACACCCCCTGCGCCGGGCCCGGGGCGCCGTCCTCACGCCCCACGTCGGGTCCGCGCAGGCGGAGGTCCGGCGGCAGATGGCGGACGTGCTGCTGGACGACCTCGGCCGCTTCGCCCGCGGGCGGCCGGTGCGCCACCGCGTGACCGCCGGGATGCTGGAGCGTATGACGTGAAGCTCAGCTTCTCCACCCTCGGCTGTCCGTCATGGAGCCTGGACCGCGTCCTCGACGTCGCGGGGCGCGAGGGCTACGACGGCGTGGAGCTGCGCTTCCTGGAGGGCGACGACGCGCTGTGGGCGCGCCCGGAGCTGAGTGGGGCCGGCCTCTCCGAGACACGGCGCCGGCTGCGCGATTCGGGCCTCGCCGTGAGCTGCGTCGACACACGGTCGGTCTTCCACGACCCGGACCCCTCCGCGCGCGCCCGCTCCCGCGAGGAGGCCGCCCGCGGCCTGGAGCTGGCCGCGCAGCTCGGCGCGCCGGGCATCCGCGTTTTCGGCGACCGTGTCCAGCCCGGGGCCGATCTGGCTTCGACGCGGGGCTGGATCGCGGAAGCGATGCAGTCGCTGGCGGAGGCCGGCCGGGACACAGGCGTGCAGGTCTGGCTCGAGTCCCACGGCGACTTCGCCCGGGCGGCGGACACGCTGTCGGTCCTGCAGCGCGTGGAAACCCGCGCCGTCGGAATCGTGTGGGACCCGGCCAACGCGTTCGAGATGGGCGAGGCTCCCGCCGATGCTCCGGGCGTGCTCGGGGCGCGGATGCGCCACGTGCACTTGAAGGACATCAAGCGGGCGGCGCCGGGCCAAGGGCACGCATGGACGCCGGTCCTCGTCGGGGAGGGCGACTTCCCGGCCGCGGAGGTCCTGGCCCTCCTGCACGGGCGCGGCTACGAAGGCTTCGTCTCCTTCGAATGGGAGAAGCGCTGGCACCCGTCGATCGAAGAGCCGGAGGTGGCGCTGCCGCACTTCGCGCGCTGGGCCGCCGGCGTCCTGCGCCGCGTCCGCGGCGAGGGCGAGCCGTCGCGGCCGGCGCCACCGGCGCGTGCCTTCGGCCGGGGACGGCTGGCGGTGGAGGTGTACCCCGACCGTCCCTCGATGGGCGGCGCGGCGGCGGCGCGCGTGGCCGCGCGCATCCGCGAGGCGGCGGACCGCGAGGGACGCGCGGTGGTGATCTTCGCCTCCGCCCCTTCGCAGAACGAGTTCCTGGCCGCGCTGCGGGCAGACTCGTCCGTCCCCTGGCGAAAGCTCATCGCCTTCCATCTCGACGAGTACGTGGGCGTGGGCCCGCGCCACCCCGCTTCTTTTCGGCGCTTCCTCACCGAGCGCCTGTTCGATCACGTTCCCGTGCAGGCCTTCTACGGCATCGAGGGCGAGGCCGCCGACCAGGCCGGCGAATGCGCGCGCTACGCGGCCCTGCTCCAGCGCGATCGCCCCCAGCTCGCGATCCTGGGCGTGGGCGAGAACGGCCATTTGGCGTTCATCGACCCCCCCGTGTGCGACTTCGCCGACAAGCTCGACGTGCGGGTGGTGGAGCTCGACGAGCCGTGCCGCCACCAGCAGGTCCACGACGGCGGCTTCGCGCGCCTCGAGGACGTCCCCCGCACGGCGTTCTCGCTCACGATCCCGTTCATCATGGGGGTTTCCCGCGCGGTCGCGATCGTTCCCGGGCCGGCCAAGCGCGCGGCGGTGAACGCGGCCTTGGACGGCCCGACCACCACCGCCTGCCCCGCCTCGATCCTGAGGCGACACACGAGCGCCACGCTGTTTCTCGATGAGGAGTCGGCGGCCCTCGTGGAAAGGAGGGAGGCATGAGCATCCTCGCCACGCCGATCCTGCTCGCCGCTCTCGCCACGCCCGCCGCGGCGGTGCGGGTGTGGGAAGGGACGATGGACATCCCGACCTACGAAGAGGGCCTGCCTGACGTCAACCCGCCGTTCGACGTGTTCCAGACCCGCCGCTTCAACTACCCCTACACGCTGCGGGAGAACCTCACCGACCGGCGCTCCGTCCAGAGCTGGCGTACGCTGAACCTCGAGAACGAGTACCTGCGCTGCGCGGTGCTCCCGGACCTCGGCGGCCACCTCTACAACTGCGTGGACAAATCGAACGGGGCCGACATGTTCTACGCGCAGACCGCGCTCAAGAAGGCGCAGGTGTCGTACCGCGGCTCGTGGGTGGCCCTCGGCATCGAGTTCAACTTCCCCGTCTCGCACAGCTGGGTCACGGTCTCGCCGGTCGATTGGGCGACCACCCGCCGCCCCGATGGCAGCGCCTCGGTGTGGATCGGCAACGTGGACCGCGTCTATGGCATGCGCTGGCGGGTGGAGCTCACCCTGCGACCGGGCCGGTCGTTGCTGGAGCAAACGATCACGCTGGAGAATCCGACCGCGACCCGGCACCGATTCTACTGGTGGAGCAACGCCGCGGTCCGCGTCTGGGACGACAGCCGGATCCATTACCCCCAGCGCTTCACGGCGTCCCACGGGTTCCGCGAGGTCGACACGTGGCCGGTGAACGCGGCCGGGGTCGACCTGAGCGTCCCCGGCAACCACGTCTACGGGCCGGTCTCGCTCTTCAGCCACGGCAGCCGCGAGCCGTTCATGGGCGTCTACCACCCACGCACGCGGGCGGGATCGGTCCACTATTCCTCGCCCGTGGATGCCCCGACCAAGAAGTTCTGGTCGTGGGGGGCCGACGCCGACGCGCTGGACTGGCGCAAGGCCCTCTCGGACGACAACAGCGCCTACGTCGAGGTGCAGGCCGGTCTCTTCCGCAACCAGGAGACGTACGGATTCCTCCAGCCGCAGGAGTCGGTGCGGTTCCGCGAGTATTGGATGCCGGTGCGTCAGATCGGCGGCATCACGCGCGCGACGCTGGACGCGGTCGTCTCTCTTCAGCGGGCGGACGGCGGAGGCCTCACGGTGGGCGTCAACGTCAACCAGGCGGTGCGGGGGGGCGCGCTGCGCGTGAAGGACGGCGACACCGTGGTGGCTTCCGCGCCGTTGACTCTCACGCCCTCTGGCGCGTACACGAGGGCGTTCACGGGTCTGGACACCGCCAAGCGCTACACGGTCGAGGTCGCGGACGGCGCCGGACATGTCCTGCTCGCCCACACGGAAGACCGATTCGACTTCTCGCCGGCGAGCGAGATCAAGCTCGGCCCCCAACCGGCCTTCGAGTACCCGCCGCCGGAGAAGCGATCGGAGGAGGACTTCGTGCGGCTGGGCACCGGCCAGGAGCTCGACGGCCGGCTGCTCGTCGCGTGGGCCACCTACCAGGACGGCCTGAAGCGTTTCCCCGGAAGCTTCGGTCTGCAGAAGGCGGCCGGCCGCTTGGCGGTAGGGCTGAAGCGGTACGACGAGGCCGGGGCCCTCCTCGGTCGGGCCGGGGAGCGCGTGACGAACGACGCCGAGCTGCAGCACTACCTCGCCCTGGCCCATGCCCATCTCGGAGATGAGGCCAACGCCCGCGCAGAGTGGGAGAAGGCCCAGCATTTCCGCGCCTTCCGCTCCGCCGCGCTGCTGGAGCTCGCCGGTCTGGACGCGCGCGCGGGTGACCGCGCGAAGGCACTGGCCCAGGTACGGGAGGCTCTGGCCGTGTCGCCCACCACCGCCGTGGGCGCGGTGGAGGTCGCGCTCCTGCGCCGCGCCGGCCGTCTGGCTGAAGCCCGCGAACGCCTGCGCCATTGGCGGCGGCTCGACCCGGCCAGCTCGGCCCTGCGTTACGAGGCGCACCGCCTCGGCTCGCCCGACCCGGCTCTGTGGGCGCACCTGGCCGGCGACGCGCAGCGCGTGCTGGACGTCGGCATCCAGTACATGAAGGTAGGCGCCTGGGACGACGCGCTCGACCTGCTGGACCGGCGATACCCGACGGGCGCCGGCGTCTACTCCGAGCCCGGTGCCCCCGCGCCGCAGGACGATCCGGAGGTCGCCTACTATCGCGGCTACTGCCGGCAGGAGCAGGGCGGCTCCGGCGCGGCCGACTTCGCGGCCGCCTCGAAGATGTCCACGCGCTACGTGTTCCCGAGCCGGGCCGAGAGCTTCCCCGTCTTCCGCGCCGCGCTCGAGGCCAATCCGGCAGACGCCACCGCGCGATACCTCCTCGGCTCGCTGTACCTGTCGGGAGACATGGCCGAGGCCGCGCAGCGGGAATGGGACCAGGCCCGCCGTCTCGACCGCAGGATCCCGGTCCTGCACCGCAACCTCGGCCTGACGCTCCTCCACGTGGGGCACGATCCGAAGGCGGCGCTGGAGGTCTTCCTCGAGGGCATGGACACGGACCCGACCAACCTCGACTTGTACCTCGGCGCCGACCAGACGATGAGCATCCTCGGGAGGCCCGCGTCCGAGCGCATCGCCGCCCTGTCGCGCTATCCCGACGCGGCCACGATGCCACCCAGCCTCGTGCAGAAGCTGGCCCTCGCGATGGCCGAAGGCGGCCGCGCCGACGAGGCGGAGCGGCTCTTCGCCGGCCGCTTCTTCCCCCGCGAGGAAGCGGGGACCAACCCGCGCCAGGTCTACGTGGAGGTCGCGCTGCAGCGCGCTCTCGCTGGCGCCCGCTCCGGCCGCGGCGACGAGGCGGTCGCGATCGCCCGCGGCCTGGGCCGGCCAGTGCCCGACGTCCCCTTCACCCGCGACGGCATGGACCCCTTCCTCGCGACACCGCGGGCCCAGTACCTGAGGGGCGTGATCGAAGCCTCGGCGGGCCATGACGCGGAGGCGAAGGAGCACTGGCGCCAGGCGACGGAGGGCAAGGACAGCTTCTACCGCGCCGTGCCCTACGCCTACTTCGCGGCCCGGAAGCTCGGCGGCGTCGACGAGGCGGCGTGGCGCAAGCGTCTCGAGGACTCGTTCACCCAGTCGGAGGCGTTCCTCGCGGGGGGCACGAACTTCCCCGGTGTCGTCGCGCACTCGCAGGGCATGACGCTGCGCGCGCTCGGCCGCGAGGACGAGGCGAAGGGGCGCTTCCGGCGCGCCCTCATGCTTCCCGACCAGCGCTTGTCCCACTTCCTCAGCCGCCGGGCTCTCGATGGAGCAGAGCCGTGAAGACCGCCACCACCGTCGACTACGCCGTGATCGCCGTCTACATGGCGTTGATGCTGGGGATCGGCTTCTACTCCGCGCGCTTCAACCGCGGCGCGTCCGACTACTTCAAGGGCGGCAACCGCATCCCATGGCTGGTGGCCGGCCTCAGCTCGTTCATGAGCGGCTTCAGCGCCTGGACCTTCACCGGCGCCGCCGGCCTCGCCTACCAGCAGGGCCTGATCGCCATCCTGCTCTACATCGGCAACGCGGTCACGTTCCTCCTCGGTTACTTCATCTTCGCCGTGCGCTGGCGCCGGGCCCGCATCTCCACGGTCATGGAGTATCTGGTGGAGCGATTCGACGAGCGCACGCGCCAGGCCTTCTCGTGGACGACGGTCTTCTTTCAGCTCTTCACCGGGGCGAGCATGCTCTACGGCCTGGGGTTGTTCGTAGCCTCCACCTCGGGCCTTCCCCTCACGTGGACCATCGTCGGCTGTGGCGTGGTCATCCTCGCCTACTGCGTCGTCGGGGGCCTGTGGGCGGTGGTCATCACCGACTTCCTGCAGGCCGTGATCCTCATGCCG
>Ga0184632_10001248_pt1 | contig 10391 bp, 8 predicted proteins | sample PLM31_50_b1_FD_133153 | JGI IMG/M metagenome (GOLD analysis project Ga0184632, IMG submission 133153) | Groundwater sediment microbial communities from an aquifer in East River, Colorado, USA - PLM3-1_50_b1 | ecosystem: Environmental > Terrestrial > Soil > Riparian zone | place: USA: East River... | reverse complement strand
TGCAACGGCGCCGCGCCTGTGCCTCGTCCGGCACTGCCGCTCTAGGATCCGGCGGGATGCTCGGACGTCCTGAGCCGATCGTGACCGGCGTCGGCCCGATTAATCGAGATACAATTGATCGCTATCGTACGATGGCCGTCATGTTGTTTGAGGATGCACCGGGCGCACAGGGATCGGGGTCGCGTGTGGCCGGGATTGTCACCACGCTCTTGCTTGACCTCGATATGAACATGGTGGAGCGGGCGAAGTTGGACGAGGTGCTGAAAGAACAGGTGATCCAACTCACCCATGCCGACGATGCCGAGGTGCTGAAAGTAGGGAAACTCGTCGGTGCTCAGGCCATTGTGGTAGGCGAAGTGCAACAGTGGGAACGAACCGAGGGAGAGCAGGTCAGCCGCGTGTCGCTGGTCTTTCGGATGATCGATGTGGAAAGTGGCTTAGTCCTGTTTAACGGGGAGGGACATAGTTCTGACGCCACGGCCGATGATCCCGAGGGCTTGGCCCGCGTCATAGCGAATCGCATTCTCGCTCGGTTCGGTTCGCAAACCGGCTTGCTCGGGTCCGGACGAATCGGCGTCAACTGGGACTTACAGGAATTAGCGGGCGTTCGATACTACCTCGTGCGGGAACTCCGTAGCGGCCTGCCTGCTGACAAAGCGGGTCTCAAGGTAGGCGATAGAGTCGTCGCCTGTAACGGTGGGGTCTTATCTAGCGTGTCTTCAGAGCGGGAAGCGAAACGACTCTGTCAGGTTGAGGCAGGGCAGACTCTCCAGTTAGATGTGCGTCGAGCCGGACAGCCAATAGAGATATCTCTGACGGCCGAGAGGCGGCCGGGGCTATAGGCACTGGCGTGTCCTCTGTTCATCAGCCAGCAGAGGGGTGAGAAATTGTCCGGTATGAGAGGCCGTGACTTTCGCCACCTGTTCCGGTCGTCCTTCTGCCACGATGTATCCACCCGCCGCTCCGCCCTCTGGTCCTAGGTCGATAATCCAATCCGCTGACTTGATGACGTCGAGATTGTGTTCCACCACCACCACAGTATTGCCGCTGTTCACGAGTTTCTGCAGTATTGTCAGGAGTTTCTTGATGTCTTCGACATGCAGCCCGGTGGTCGGTTCGTCCATGATATAGAGCACATTCTTCGCGGACGAGGCTTTGAGTTCGGCGGCGATTTTCAACCGCTGGGCTTCGCCGCCTGAGAGCGTAGTCGCGGATTGGCCGAGGCGGAGATAGCCGAGGCCGATGGACGAGAGCAGGCGGAGTTTTTCCGTGAGCTTGGGCGAGCCGCTAAAAAATCCCAGCGCCGCTTCAGCGGTCATCTGCAACACATCATGAATCGTTTTCCCGCGATAGCGAATGGCGAGGACATCCGGTTTGAATCGCCTCCCGTCGCAGGCTTCGCAGGTGGCATAGATATCTTCAAAGAAATACATCTCGAGTTTCTCGACGCCGCTTCCTTCGCATCGGTCGCACCGGCCTCCGGTGGTATTGAAGGAAAAATGGCCTGGCGTGAGCCCGCGCCGGAGCGCATCGCGCTCAGAGGCGAAGAGAGAGCGAACTTCATCAAATGCTTTCAGGTAGGTGATCGGATTCGAGCGCGGCGTTCGGCCGATCGGTTCCTGATCAATGAGCTTGATGCCGGTTAGATGTTCGATCCCCTTAAGCGCGCGAAACTTGCCCATTGGCAGTGACTCGACACGAAAGGCTCGGGCGATGGCTCGATAGAGCGTGTCTTCGACTAACGTGCTCTTGCCCGACCCTGAAACGCCGGTGACGCAGACCAACATGCCGAGCGGAATTCTGACGAAGATATCCTTGAGGTTATTCTCGCAAGCACCCGCTATGACAAGAAGTTTTCCGTTTCCTCTCCGCCGAGACATGGGCGTCTCAATCTCGTCTTCCCGACGTAGGTAGCGCGCCGTGATTGAACGACGATCAGCGATGAATTCCTGTTTTGGTGCCGCGCAGATCACTTCGCCTCCCTTCTCTCCCGACAAAGGGCCCAGTTCGATGAGATAGTCGGCCGCCAGCATCATCTGGCGATCATGTTCGACGACGACGACCGTGTTGCCGTGGACTGCCAGCTCTCGCAGGATGCCGGCGAGAGTCGCTGTGTCACGCGGGTGGAGACCGATGGTCGGTTCGTCGAGGACATAGAGCGTGCCGACCAGGCGTGCACCGAGTTGATTGGCCAAGGCTGCGCGCTGGGCTTCTCCTCCCGAGAGTGTGCGGGTCTGACGTGAGAGCGTGAGATAGTTGAGGCCCACGCGTAAGAGAAAGCCAAGCTTGGCCGTCAGTTGTCGGAGAATGTCGCGGGCGACCTGCTCTTCATAGGGAGAGAGGGTGAGGGATGTGATCCAAGCGGCAGCCTCTTCGATCGTGAGCTCAGAAAGCTCATGAATATCCTTGCCTGCGATCTTCACGTGGCGCGCGTCAGGTCGGAGTCGAGTCCCCTCACAGGTTGGGCAGAGGACCGGTGTCCGGTAGCGGCTGAGCATCACGCGCACATGCAACTTGTAGCGCTTCCCTTCCAAGTATTCGAAGAACTGTTGCACGCCCTCCATCTTGCCTTCTCCCTGCCAGAGCATCTGCTGGATATTCTGTGGCAGATCCTTGTAGGGGATGGTGAGGTCGACTCCACGCCGCTTCATGGAGAGCAACATTTGCTTTTGCCACCAATCGCCGCTGGGTTTGCTCCAGGGTTCGACTGCGCCTTGGGCCAGCGACTTGCTGTGGTCGGGAATGACGAGGTCGGGATCGTAACGGAGAATATTGCCGAACCCTTTGCACTCCGGACAGGCTCCGAGTGGATGGTTGAAGGAAAAGAGGACAGGACGAATCGGGTCGAATGTTCGCCCACATTGTTGGCAGCGAAAGTCAGTACTGTAGGTTCGGAGGCCCTGGTCGATGACCTCCACGCGACACAGGCCCTCGCCCTCGCGAAACGCGGTTTCGATCGCTTCGACGAGCCGGGATCGGTTGTCTTCCCGGATCACCAGCCGATCGAGGATCACATGAAGATGGTCCGGCCTGGTTTTGGGAAGGGTGTGGATCTCATGGAGATCGAGGATTTCCGCGCCGCACCGCATCCTGCTGAACCCGCGTAGCAACAGCGATTGGAGAAATGTCTGGTCCTGTTTCGGCGCCGGTGCTGTGACGGGGAATAGGATCATCGCTCGTGCGTCGCCGCAATGGCCCAGAAGGTCGTCGGCGACGCTGCCAGGGTGAAAGCTGCGCGCATCAATGGCGCAATCGGGACAGACGGGATGGCCTACTTTGGCAAACAGAAGCCGCAAGAGGTCGGCAATCTCGGTCGTGGTCCCGACCGTCGAGCGGGCGGTGCGGATGGGGTTCTTCTGCTCGATCGCAATGGCGGGGCGGACGTTGATCAGCCGGTCGACATCGGGCCGATTGACCTTATCGAGAAACATGCGGGCATAGGTGGAAAGCGATTCCACATAGCGCCATTGGCCTTCGGCGAACAGCGTGTCGAACGCGAGAGAGGATTTCCCCGATCCCGATACGCCGGTGATGGCCGTGACCTGATTGTGCGGGATACGGAGCGAGATGTTCTTCAGATTATTCTGCCGCGCGCCCTCGACGATGAGGTCTGCAGACTGGTTCTGAGGTAGAGGGGTGGGTTCCACGGCGCGCACTCCAAGCGAGACAAATGCATAATCGTAGCGCGGACCATTGATGAATATCTACTCCGGCGTCCGATCCTCTCCCAGCAGGGTGGGTGTCGTTCAGCTTTCTAGCAGGATGTTGAAAATATCCGCCGACTGCGTTCTCGCGGCGCTCCCGGGAACCGTGAAACGTGAAACGAGGGTCAGCAACGGAGCTGCGGCCTTGCTTGGGACAAGGCGCGTCTCGGCGCGCCGGGGTCGGGAGGGTGAGAAGTCAGGCCTTTTTGAACATCCTGCTAGGGATGGGGGATTTGGCGAAAGGCTTGGCGATTCCTTCCGATGGTGAGAGGATGGGGCGTTCAGCGGGAGGGGAGTATGATTTTATCGACAACACCGAGTATCGACGGAAAGAAAGCGGTCAAGTATTTGGGATTGGTCTCCGGGGATGCCATCCTCGGCGCGAATATCTTTCGGGATTTCTTCGCGTCGATTCGCGATATCGTGGGCGGCCGATCAGCGGCGTATGAAGCCGAGCTGCGCAAGGCCAAAGACATTGCGCTGGGCGAAATGCGCGAGCAGGCTCGGAATCTGGGCGCCAATGCCATTGTCGGCATCGATATCGACTATGAAACGATCGGCGCCAGCAGCAGCATGTTGATGGTCAGCGCCACTGGTACAGCGGTGGTTGTGGAGCCACAGTAGGATCATGCAGCGCCTGCCTCCGGCAGAGTATCTTGGGCTCGGTCGCCAGCTGTCCCGCTTGCTGGGCTCCTGTCTTGAAGGAGCGTCGGGCGACGTGTTGCGCGAGCTGGCCCGAGCCTACGATCCTTCCGCGAACGAAGCACGTATCAGCGCCGAAGTGTTCCTCTTTCACAAATATCTGCTCATGCAATCTTGTGTCGGCGTGTTCCCAGAATCGGAGGCCGACCACATCGTCGGGGGACTGTTTGCGGCACTCAACGAACGGGCCAGCGGGCTGGAGTTCAGTCCCGAGCGGCAGAAGGCGATGGAGCAAATGTGGCAGCTGCGGGCTGCGCAGTTTGACCAGCCCTTCTCGCAGGATCGAGTCCAATTTCTTAACGAAGGGTCAGGTCCCATCCACTGGAAACAGACTATCGCCCGGTTCTGTCAGAATGTGCGAGAGATCGAAAACCCTCCCAACATTTGGGCTGGCGCCGATGGCCCATCCCAGGCAGCGAGCCGCTCCGTCACCGCAGCCCTCGATCAAATGGTGTCGGCTCTCGGTGAAATGAATCGGCTCCATTTCAGCGGAGCGACCTGAGCATTTGGTAAAGAGACAACTGTGCGAGCGCCAATAAAAGATCTACTTCAAGACCATCTTCACCAGTCCAACGCAGCCCAGATACAGCACAAGTGAGCCGATCATGGCGGGCCAGAAGCCGAACCGGGGGACGCCCGCAATCATGGAAACGACGTAAACCATCCAGGGCGGGACGAACCACAGCAAGTTTTTCGCGTAGCTGACGATCGCGTCGTTGCCCCCGTTCAGATAGATTAGGATGAACGTGGCACCGGTAATGGCGGGGAAGGTGCTGGCAAAGGCGGCGAGGAAGGATTTGCCTTGAGACCCGAGGTAGGTGGAGACGCTTACGATGGTTCCCCCCAATAGGAAGTACACGGCATACTTCACAAAATCGCTCACGTTGCGTCCCCCTCAGGTTCTTTGAAACGCTTCCATCGCTTCCCGCTTCAACGCTTCGCCCTGACCGGTATACCGTGGCGAGAAATGAAACACAACGAGACCGCATACCTGGGCCTTGCGCGCCATAAGTCCGGCTTGCCTCGCGGTCAGATGATAGCGGTCGCGGGCTTTTCCGGCATCAACGTCCAGATAGGGTGACTCACAGTAGAGGAGGTCCGCGCCCTGGGCAAGGGCGACGATCTTCGCTTCGTTCTCCTCATCGAATCGAGCATCGACGACGTACGCGATCTTTTGTCCGCGTGAGATGGTGCAGAATCGTTCTTTGATCTCGCCCAAAATAAGCTCCCGCTCCTCGCGGTGGTGCTCGTCATAGAGTGTGGCCGTGAAGCGTAACTCATCCGGTTGACCCTGCAAGATGTACTGTTTCACGACTTTGAGCCAGGAACCGACCGGCAGGTCCGCCTCGTGGAGCTTCTGCTTGTTCACATTGATGTGGAACTGTTCCTCCAGGGAATAGGCAAACGAGGGAACGCGATGGTTCAAGGAGACCGCGCTCACGGTGAACATGGGATCGTTGAGGACCGTGAATTGGCCTGTGGCTGGTTCCGGCACGAGAGGGCGAGCCGGTTGTTCAACCTGGCGGAACCCGTCGGTTGCGCGGAAAAGTGCCTGCCGGATTTCCTGGAGGTGAAACTCCTGGACGTCGAGAGTCAGTGGATAGCCATCAACCAGATTCCATGTGTAGCCCTGCAATTTGCCCTGCACATTGTTGATTAATCCAGGAGGGCCTAATAGTCGGAGTGTCTTGCCTCGCCCCAAGGCCACTCGCAGGACTGCATCGAAGCCGATGAAGTGGTCCAAGTGAGTGTGGGAAATGAATATGTCGTTGGCGCGCAGGAGCCTCGTTGGTCCCAGCCTGTCATTGTGGCCTAGGTCAAACAGCAGAGCCCGCTTCGACCAGCGGACCTCCACATAGACTCCGGGGTCACCGAAGACATCGTTGACTAGGTAACTGGAAAAGGAGGGATTCATTGAAATTGAACCATTGGGTCATTGGATCATTGAGTTATTTCATTAAATTAATCGTCAATGGAAAAACGAAACAATTGTTATCCAATCGCCGTTCTCACGGCGCTGTACATCACGATGACTTCGACCGTATGCGCGACGATCGTGATGTAGAGATTACGTGTGCGCAGGTAGATGATTCCCCAGATGAGACCGTCCCATAGGGCGATCCAATGGAGGTGCTGGAAAGTATTCACCATGAAGGGGTCGAAAGCAAATGTCAGTGCACAGGTGATGAGGGCGAGAGGCGAGAGGCGTTGGGCTAAGCCGGATCTCCATAGCCCCGATTCAAGTGCGGCCAGCCGTCCGAGGAGAAATCCGCGAAAATTCAGTTCCACAAAGAGGGCGATGCCGCAGATGAACCAGGGGATCATGACCAAAAGGGGGAGTCGGCCATGCGGCGTGGTCTTGAGGAAACTGATGTCATAGCCCAGATGCGGATAGGCCGAGAGAATCACGAACGTATTCAGGCAGCCGAGAAGCAGGCCTGTCAGGAGCCCCCACCGTAGGGCATCCCGTGCGTCCCCTTTCTCCAGCCCAAGCCGAGATACAATATCGCGGTTGTGCGTAGCCCAAAAACCTAAGGCGAAGTAGGCGATGGTCTGTGGCGCGAACTGAACCAGCGTCTGTACTTGGAGCGAGGCGGGAAGGACGTAGAAGCCAAGCGTCGCGGCAATGGGGAGCAGCGCGAGGGCTGCTCCCCGCTCTTCGGCCTGAGCCGATGTCGCGTGCGGACCAGGCTCAGGCGCCATCATGGAAGTTGTCAGTTCAGTTGGAGATTATAACGGTCGAGTGTGCTGGCTTTGTGCCGTGCGAGGTTGGAGAGGGATTTGTTGTAGTCGACCGTGGCGCGCAACTCGTTCCCTTGGGCCGTCGCGAGATCTCGCTGGAAGTCGAGGACAAAGCGTGTGGTGCTGAGCCCCACTTTCAGGCGCTCTTGCTCCGCCTGCAACTGCTTCTCTGCCATGATTCGGGCCGATCTGGTGGTTTCGATCCGCTTGAAATCTGTCTGAACGCGCCGGACCGCTTCGCGGACTCCCACGATGATCTGCTGCCGCACACTCACGAGCGACGCTTCGGCGTTCTTCGCCTCCAACTGCCGCTTGCTGTAGGTGCTCCATGCTGAGCGGTTGCCGAGTGGGTAGCTTAAGACGAGGCCCGCGCCATAATTATAGTAATCGCCGCTGAGGTTTCGGTTTACGGAGTCACCGTAGTCTTTCCCCAGTCCCGCAAGTCCCATGGTGCCTTGAAACGACAGAGTTGGGAGGAGCTGATTCTTGGCAAATTGTGTATTGAGATCGCTCGACTCCATGTTCTTCTTCGCTTGGACGATTTCCGGACGCTGCTCGATGGCCGTGTCGATGGCTTCCTGCAGGCTGATGGGTTCGAGGGTCACCACCGGTTGGTCGAGCGGGGTCAAGCGCAAGTCTTGACGCAGGTCCTCTTCCGCAGGATTGAGCAATCTGCGCAGCTGATCTTCCTGATCTCGAATCGTCTTATCCGCAACCAGTACCTGCTCGACCCGCGACGCGACGGCCGCTTCGGCTTGCAAGACATCGACGATCGACATGATGCCGGCCTTCGCCTTCGCGCGGTTGCTGGCCAAGAGTTCCTGTGCAGCTTTCAGGGCGGCCTCTGCTACTTTCAGATTCTCATTGGCGAAGACGACTTCCCAATAGGTTTGTTCCACCGTTGCCAGGACAGTGAGGACACGATCGCGAAAGACATGTTCTTCCACGGTGGCATTATTCTGCGCGACGCGGATGAAGGTTTTGGTGACGTCGAGACCGGCGTTGCGGAGGAGAGGTTGCGTGAGGGTGAGTGCGAGACCACCTGTATAGGAAGGGTTGAACAGGAACCCCGTGGCTAGATTCTGGTTCACACTGGTTCGCGAGGGACTATAGTTCAGATCGACGTTGCCGCCGGTAAGTAGATTTGTCGTTGCATCCAACGTGACGGACTGGTTGCGTTGATCAAAGGTGGTAATCCCGATCAAGTTGCCGCCGGTTGCGCCGAACACAGGCCGATTGAGCGGATTCACGGTCCGGTTGTATTGGCCGTTCACGCTCAGAGTCGGATCGAACTTGGCTTGTTCGACGGTGATGTCGGCCTGTCGGCTCTCCTTTGTCTGGCGGCTGATATTGATGTCCAGGTTGTGCTGCAGTGCGCGAATTGCCGCGTCGGCGAGAGAGATGGTTTCCCGTCGTTCCGCGGGCTGTGTCTTGTCGATCTCCAGCCCCCAACTGAGCTCAGGTAACAGGACCAGGCTGACCCCGACGGCATAGCCAATTGTGCGCCACAATCCATTTGCTGCGAGACCCTGCTTCATAACGCCCCCTTTGATCGACAAGGAATATCTGTCCATACTATAATGATTTTATGCGAACCTGTCATGGACTAACTGCTGCGAGATTCCAGGGCCATCGAGTCAAGCAAAATATTCTGCCGGTCTTGGTGTTTCCCGCGGCGCTATCTGTGCTGGCCCTGCTCCTGTTCACGCTCCCGTCGCTGATCTCGCAGGCCTGGGGCCAATCGATCTCCAGTGTTCGTTCATTCGATGGAGGAGTTGCACCACTATTCACGCTGCCGGGCCCAGGGAGTCTCTATATCGACAATCAGGGCACGCAGGGATTTCTGTACAACCCCGGGAACAATTTCCAATCGTTTAGCTTTCGGAATCCCACAACCGCTCAGGCATGGAGCGGGGCTGTGACCACGCTCGGGCCGCAACTCTCGATCGGATTGATCCAAGGCGCCAACCAGAGCGGCTCACCGCTGGTCCTTCCAGGCCCTCCCCGCCAAACGGCACCTTTGCCATCGATCCAATCCACCATTCTTGACGAGATCCCTTAACAGGATGCTGAAAAAGTCGCTTTTCTCATCCGCCCGACCCCGGCGCGCCAAGACGCGCCTTTTCCCATGCATCGTTCTCGCATCGCTCAGACCCTCAACGTACCCCAGAGGGTACGCTTCGGCCCTTCGCTTGCTGCGGCCTTGCTGAACGGTCTTTTTCAGCAACCTGCGCGGCGTTCCCTTGTAACCTCTGACATGCTGGTTGTCGATTTCCAGATCATTAGCAGTATTTTTTCTGTATCCGGCTAGGGGGCATTTGCCAGTTGCCAGGTGAGTGCAAGGACATACTGAGCCACGGTTTGCAGAATCTCCGGATTGATCGTCTCGGCCGTGTCGGTTGGCTGGTGGAAGTGGGGATGGACTCCGCCGCTGACCACGGTGATGGTTGGCACCCCAGCCTCTTTGAAGGGCACGTGATCGCCACCGGGGAAAAATCCGTACACGTCTAGCTTGTCGGTGAGCCCTGCCGTCTGTCCCGCCTCTAATGCGACGCTCTTCTCCAAGCCTGTCACGCCGACCGTGAGCCGTCCGTTTCCAACGCCGGCGTGATCGATGTTGATCATGGTTCTAGTCAAGGCGAGAGGCACTACTTGGCGCTCTAGGTATAGCCGAGACCCAACCAGGCCCTGCTCTTCACCGCTGAAGGAGATGAAGAGAATGGTTCGTCCGGGGTGTGCGCCGGCCTTGGCCATTGCGCGGGCGACTTCCAACATCACGGCAGTCCCCGAGGCGTTGTCGTCGGCTCCAGGAAACAAGAGTCCCGCTTGGCGGCCGAAGTGATCTCGATGCGCCCCGATTATGATGGTTTCGTGCGTTAACTGCGGGTCTGTGCCTGGAAGCAGGGCGATTACGTTGATCAGGGGGCTCTGCTCTTGCCGTGGCTCCCATTCGAGCTCTCCGAAGTACTCCGTTAGGAATGACCTAGATTCGGAGGTTCGATTGAGCTGCTCCTGCAAGATTCGGAGGCGCTCTTGGTTGGAATGGTCGGCGCCGGCAATGATTTGTACCGCTCGCGAGCTGCTGATCCATGCGCCGGGAAGGTTGTCGGGTGTCGGAGAAAGTCCGTAGAAGGCGCTGGGTTGTCCCGTCATGCCACGTCGTATCTCGTAGGAGCTGAGGACCGGTCCAGTTGCGGTTAGATATCCCACTGCCCCTTTCTGGCGAGCGACACGGACTTTGTC
>Ga0184632_10001247_pt1 | contig 10396 bp, 8 predicted proteins | sample PLM31_50_b1_FD_133153 | JGI IMG/M metagenome (GOLD analysis project Ga0184632, IMG submission 133153) | Groundwater sediment microbial communities from an aquifer in East River, Colorado, USA - PLM3-1_50_b1 | ecosystem: Environmental > Terrestrial > Soil > Riparian zone | place: USA: East River... | reverse complement strand
GAGAACCTCCAGGCCTCCCATGCCCGGCAGCATCAGGTCCAGCAACACGAGGCCGGGGCGCGGCGGCTCCGCCAGCCGGCGGAGGCCTTCCTCCCCGGATCCAGAACACGCCACCTGGTGGCCCAACGCGGTGAGAAGGGCGGTGAGGTAGCGGCGCGTGCTCTCGTCGTCTTCGACGAGGAGGATGCTTTCCTGTGCCATGCGCTGTCTCGAGGCGAGACATATTACCCAAAATACGCGCATCGATGGCGGCGGCACGCGTCTTGCCTCTCTCGCCACGCCATGGCGGTTCGCGTCGTCCTTGCCGATGACCACTCGGTCGTGCGGGAGGCGTTGGCCCTCCTCCTCGCGGGGGCGGGCTTCGATGTAGTGGGGCAAGCCTCCGATGGGCACGAAGCGGTGAGGCTGGCGCGCGATCTCCAGCCGGACGTGGCCGTGCTCGACGTCGTAATGCCGCTCCTCAACGGGCTGGATGCTGGCCGCGAGATCCAGGCGACCTCTCCCCGGACGAAGACCCTGCTCCTGACCAGCCGGCACGACGAGGGGCTGGTCATGGAGGCGATACAGGCCGGGATAAGAGGCTGCGTCCTGAAGACGTATCAGGCGAAGGAGCTCATTCGGGCCATCGGGGAGGTGGCGGCCGGGGGCGTCTATCTGAGCCCGGAACTGTCGCGGTGTGTCGTCGAGGCGTACCGGAGCCGAACCGCCCTGCCCGTGGATCCGTTGACCGCGCGGGAGCGCCAGGTCCTGCAACTCATCGCGGAGGGCAAGCGGACCAGGGAGATCGCCGCGCTGCTGGGCATCAGCGTGAAGACGGCGGAGTCCCACCGCACCCACATCACGAATAAGCTGGGGATCAGCCAGACGGCCGGACTGGTCCGCTACGCCATCGAGCGGGGCCTAACCGTGATCTGAGCGGGTCGCCGGCTACGGCATGGCGGCCGATTGCGCGGACTCTCCCATATGGACTCTCCTCATCTCGCCTCAATTATCGAAGTGATGGTTTTTTCGCACGGCTCCCTTCCCGTCACGCGCGAATCGTCGCGACCAGCGAAGCTCTTCATGCGCATGAACGATCCCGTACGCCACTTTCAGGGATTCCCTGATAGCCATTTCCGAGACCCTCCAATGGCGGTTCCTCGTCGCGGAGAGTAATTTTGCAGCCAGCGGAACAGTGGCGTTGGCATGCGGTTCCACTCTGCGGTAGGCAGAGACGAACCGAAGGGGGCGAAGCCTTGCTGGCCCAGACGATGGAGTCGAACGAGATTGCCCTGCGGGGAGCCGCCCTCATGGAGCAATGCGCGGCGGACTCCACGGGTCCGGCGGCGCCCTGGCACGTGCTGTGGACGCACAGCCACTGCGAGCAGCTGGTCTACGAGCAGCTGGCGGCCAGGCCCTTCCACCCGTTCCTGCCGAAGATCGACGTGTGGTCCGTGCGGGCGGGACGCCGGCGGCTGGTGAGTGCGCCCATCTTTCCGGGCTACCTGTTCCTGAACGACGAGCTCGACAAGGCCGCCCACATCGAGGTGCGCAAGGTCCGCGGCCTGGTGCGCATCCTGGGGGAGCGTTGGGACCGGCCGGCCCTGGTGCCCGACGGGGAGATCGAGGCCATCCGCCGACTGGCCGACTCTCGCTTGCCCGTTTTCGCGCATCCGTATCTTCGTGAGGGCCGCCGCGCGCGCATCGTCGTGGGTCCCCTGGCGGGCGTGGAGGGGATTCTGGTCAAGGTTCACCCGGGAAAGGGTCTTCTGGTGCTCTCCGTGCACATCCTCCAGCGTAGCGTGGCCGTCGAGTTGGACTGCACTCAGGTCGTTCCTGCGTAGCATCTCCGAGACAAACCAGCCATGAGGCAAGTCATTCGCAGGGGCCTGCAAGAGGTCGTCGTGGAGGAGGTGCCGGATCCGGTCGTCGCTCCCAACCACGTGCTCATACGTCCTCACTACTCGCTCATCAGCAGCGGAACGGAAACCGCGAGCCTCCATCGCGACGGCCTCCTGAAGGAAGTGCTCGACAACCCCTCGCATCTGCGGAAGATCTGGGAAGCGACGAAGGTCGCGGGGCCCGTGCGCACCCTCGCGGAGGTGAAGGCGAAGTTCAGCGAGTATGCCGTCCTGGGGTACTCCGGGGCCGGCGTCGTGGTCGACAGGCAGACCGCACCGGGCCTCGAGGTCGGCGATCGGGTCGCCTACGGCGGCGAAGGCACCGGCCACGCCGAAACGGTGCTCGCCGGCCGGAACCTCGTGGTCAAGGTCCCCGACTCCGTGCCGTTCGGGCATGCCAGCTTCGCCACCCTGGGCAGCATCGCGCTGAACGCGGTCAGGCTGGCCTCCATCCAGCTCGGCGAGGTGGTGGCCGTGATCGGGCTCGGGCTGGTGGGCCAGTTGATCGCCCAGCTGGCCCGGCTGCAGGGCGGGGTCGTGATCGCGATCGACCTGAAGGCGGACCGGGTCGACCTGGCGCGACGGCTGGGTGCCGATCACGGCATCGCGGCCGGCGCGTCCCTGGCGCAGGCCGTGGGCGCCCTCACGGACGGGCGAGGAGCGGATCGGGTGATCGTGGCGGCCGCGGCCAAGAGCTCGGTACCTTGCCGCCAGGCGGTGGAAATCGCCAAGGAGCGCGCCCGGCTGGTGGTGGTCGGCGCCGTGGAGCTGAGCTTCCTGTGGGCCCAGATGTATGCAAAGCAGATTCAGCTCTCCATGTCGCGGGCGTACGGTCCGGGCAGCTACGATCCGGTCTACGAAACCGAGGGACGCGACTACCCGTTCGCGTACGTCCGTTGGACGGAAAACCGCAACATGCGGGAGTTCCTGCGGCTGCTGGCGGCGGGACGTGTGCAGATCCAGCCCCTGATCACCCACGAATTCCCGCTGGACCAGGCGGCCAATGCCTACGGGGCCATCCTGGACCCGCGCACGGGCAGTCTCGCGGTGCTCCTGCGGTATCCACCGGCGGCGTCCCCGGCCCCGAGCTTCGAGCCACGGCGCAAGATCGTCATCGCTCCCCGGCCAGCGGGAGGGACCGACCTGCGGGTGGCTCTGGTCGGCGCCGGTAACATCGCCCGCTGGGCGCACCTGCCGAACCTGGGCAGGATCCCCGGCGTTCGGTTGCAGGCGATCTGCTCCACCAGCGGCGCGCGGGCCAAGAGTTACGGTCTCCGTTTCCGCGCCGCCTACTCCTGCACGGACTACCAGGAGATCCTGGCCGACCCCGAGGTCGACGTCGTCCTCATCGCGAACCGCCATCATCACCACGCGGCGCAGGCGCTCGCCGCGGTGCGCGCGGGCAAGCACGTGTTCCTGGAAAAGCCGATGGCCCTGACCGAGGCGGAGTGCCGAGCGCTCTGGCAAGCCGTGGATGAGACAGGCAGGCACCTGACGGTCGGATTCAACCGCCGCTTCGCTCCCCTGTACCGCGAGCTGAAGCGGCATCTCAACCGTCGGACCGGCGCCGCCGTGATCAACTGCCGGGTAAGCTCGGTATTCTCCGTCTCCCATTGGTCGGCCGATCCGAGCCTGGGGGGGGCGATCCTGGGCGAGGCGTGCCACTTCGTCGATCTGATGTACTGGCTGCTCGGGTCGGAGCCGGTGAGCGTGTCCGCATCCTCGCTTCCCACGGCCACCCGGGATCCGATCGGGCTGAACAACATCGCGTCGAGCTTCCGATTCGCCGATGGGTCGATCGCCAGCCTGACCTATTGCACGGTCGGAAGCAGGACTTCGGGCGGCGAGCGTGTCGAAGTCTTTGCCGCGGGCCTGGAGGCGGGTATCGAGGATTTCAAGCGGCTCTCGGTCCGGGGCACCTTGCACCACGACCGGCGGCAATGGTGGCCTGACAAGGGCCACACCGCGCACCTCGAATCGTTCCTGTCGGGGATCCGAGAAGGCAGGGCCCCCGAGATCGGCGTGCGCGACGGCGCCCGCGCGACGGTGGCGTGCCTCGCCATGCTGGAGTCCGCGCGGTCCATGCGGCCGCGCGAGATCGAGGTCGATGCGCTCCGACCCTGAGCGACCGCCGCTGCACGTCCTTCAGCTGGGGCCCTATCCTCCTCCTCACGGCGGAGTGCAGGCCAACCTGACGGCGATCCGTCAATTCCTGCTCGAACGGCAGATTCCTTGTACCGTGATCAACCTCACGCGTCACCGAAGGGCGAACACGGGAGACGTCTACTACCCCAAGACCGCTCTTCAAGTTCTCTGGCTCCTGGTTCGCCTTCGCTACGACGTCGTCCACCTCCACATCGGAGGCAACCTCAGCTTTCGCCTGCTCGCGCTCGGTCTCGTCTGCAGCCTCCTGCCAGGCAAGAAGTCGGTGTTGACATTCCATTCCGGCGGCTACCCGTCCTCGGAAGCCGGGCGAAGCGCGCGTCCGGGAAGCGTGCCCGGCTTCGTCCTGCGAAGATTCGACACGGTGGTCGCCGTGAACCAGGAGATTGCGAACCTGCTGGTCAAGTTCGGTGTGTCGCGTGACCGGATCCGCCTGATACCTCCGTTCGCGGTGCAGCAGTCTCTCGCGGACGCACCCCTGCCCGAGGCTCTCGAGGAGTTCCTCCGCTCCCACACGCCGGTGCTGACGACCGTCGGGGGTCTGGAACCTGAATACGATCTTCCGACACAGATCGAGCTGCTGGGCCTGGTCCGCAGGCGGCACCCCGGCGCGGGACTGGCCATCATCGGCTCCGGCGGCCTGGAAGCGGATCTGCGGCGCCAGATCGAGTCCACCCCTTACATGGAGCACATCCTCCTGTGCGGGGATGTGCCGCATGCGGCCACCCTGCGCGCGATCGCGGCCAGCGATGTCGTGCTGCGGACCACGCTCTACGACGGCGACTCCGTCGCGGTTCGGGAGGCGCTGCACCTGGGAACCCCCGTAATCGCAACCGATAACGGCATGCGGCCCGACGGAGTCGACCTCGTCCCTCCCTCCGACCTCGGCACCCTGCACCACGCGGTCGAGCAGCGCTTGGCCCAAGCGGGGCCGCGGGAGTGCGACCGTGGCACGGGCGAGGAGAACCTCGAGAGTGTGCACCGCACATACGAAACCCTGCTGGACGAAGTCAGCTGGCGGCAGCGAGCGGGGGGAGTCCTCTCTACGCTGTTGGGTTTTCTCTTTACGCTCTTGGGTCTTCCCCGGGAATAGCGAACCTGGGAACCTGCGGGCCGACACGTCAGGCAGTCTGGGCGGGTCCCGAAGAGGTTGCGGCCGGCCTCATCGGCGCCCGCCGCTGGGAGAAAGAAATCATGTTTCCGGGAAGCGGGGCGGCGATGCGGAGACGGCGACCGTGAGTCCTCTCGGCGTGCCCGGACGCATCCACACGCAGGGTGTCGAGGTGCCGGTGCGCGTGCTGATCGTTGACGACGACGAGGCCTTCCGCAGCCTGGTGAAGCGGCTGCTGGGAGAGGCCGTGAGGGTCGTCGGGGAAGCCGACAACGGCGTGGATGGCGTCTGGTTGGCGCGCAAGCTGCGGCCCGACGTCGTGCTCATGGACATCGGCATGCCGTCGCTGGACGGGCTGGAGGCCACCCAGCGGATCAAGGCCGACCGCTCCGAGGCCAAGGTCATCCTGTTGACCGGCCACGGCGAGGAAGCGTACTTGAGCGCAACGGGCAAGAGCGGTGCCGACGCCTTCCTGCCCAAGAGGAAGGTCCGGTCCGAGGTGCTCTCGATGGTACGGGAAGCGGGGACCTCTCTCGGGTACGCCGGCCCCCGCGAGCGCCAGGACAAAAGGCGCTGAGCCGAAAAGAGGCCGGCATGGCCGCCGCACGTGTCCACGACTTCCGGTCGGGGCCGCCGCGCCGCCTGGCGAGGCGAGCGGGCCTCGTGTTCCTGACCGCAGCGCTCTTGCCTTCGTCGGCCAGGGCCCAGTCGGTCTTCAAGCTCACGGGCTCGCTGGCGGCCAATGAGGTGTACGACGACAACATTTTCTATTTGCCTACCAACGCAGAGAAGGACTTCATCTCACGGCTCAGCGCGCGGCTCGGCGCCGGCTACCGCTCCGCCACTCTAGGCGTGGACGCGCACGGTCGGCTCGACGCCGAGGCCTTCCGGCGGCACCGCGAGCTGGACACCCCCGCCGCGTACCGGGAAGCAGGCGTGAGCCTGACCTGGGCGCCTTCGAGTCGGGTGGCCGCCGCGGCCGGTGCGTCCTACGCCCAGGCGCAAGCGTCCGGCCAGCTCAACGTCATCACCGGCCTGGAGGCCGGCCGGGTGCCAGCACAACAGCTCTTCACGACCGCGTCGCTATCGCGACGGCTGGGTGCTCTCACCAAGGCGACGGTCGAGGGCAACTTCACGCGCGAGCAAGCGGGAGACGGTCCGTTCGGGGACACCCAGGCCGCGTCCTTGATGTTCGATCGGCGACTGGGGCCGGGCGACCAGGGCCGCCTGCGTTACGCCGCCCGGCGGTTCGTCTACGGCCAGCAGACAACCCTGTCACACGCCGTCACCCTCGGCTGGAGCCGGAACGTCACCCCCGCCGTCCGTTTCGATTTCGAGGCCGGTCCGCGCCTGACCGTCCGCACCGTCGGGGCTGAGGTAGCGGCAGGCTTCAGGCACTCGTCTCGGCGGGGCGAGGTGGCGCTGTCCTACCTGCGCACCGAGACCACCGTCGTCGGCCGGTCGGGTCCGGTGACGGCCGAGGGCGTGACCGCGACCTTCAGCCGGCAGCTCTTGCGCTCGCTCCGGATCGCGGGTGGCCCGGCCGCATTCAAGGTGCGCGGAGCGGGCTCCCAGACCTCGATACAACGGATGAACCTGGAGGTCGGCTGGCGCATGACCCGGCAGCTCTCCCTGGCCGCGTCCCACGCGTTTACCCTCCAGCGCGGCGGCCTGGGCCTGGCGCCCGGCCTCGACAGGGAGTTGGCCCACAATTCGTTCTCGCTCAGGGTGGCGGCCGGCTCCGCCGGGAATTGAAGGGAGGCGCGATGCAAAGCGGGTCGCCCGCACCTCAAGCGTTGGAGCGTGTGGCGCAGGTAGCGGGCCGGAGGAAGTGGCTGATCGTCACGGTCTTCCTGCTCGTGGCCGCCGCCGGACTGACCGTCGCCCGCAGCCTGCCCAACGTGTACCGCGCCACGGCGACGGTGCTCGTGGAGCAGGGCCCGAGCGACCCCGTTGCGCAGGGGGAGCTGGAATCGCGTCTGCAGCTCATCAGCCTGGAGATCCTCAGCCGCGCGCGACTGGAAGCCCTGATCACCAAGCTCGGGCTCTACCCGGCCCTTGTCCAGAACTCCTCTGCGCAGTCCGCGGCCGGCCAGATGCGCCGGGACATCCGCACGCAGTTCAAGGCCGCCCTCGGCAGCACGATCTCCTTCACCGTCAGCTACCGCAGCCCCGACCGCCTGGTGGTCGCGAAGGTGGCCGACGCGCTGGCCTCTTTCTATATCGAGGGGGACCGGAGCATCCGTGAGCGGCAGACTAGCGGAGCCGTGCAGGTCCTGAAGACGCAGCTCGATGACCTGAAGCGGAGCCTCCAGGAGCAGGAGGTGACGCTGGCGGAGTTCCAGGTCAAGCACGCGGGGGAGCTGCCGCAGCAGGCGGAGGCCAGTATGGCCAACCTGCAACGGCTCCATGCGGAATTGCGCACGGCCAGCGATGAGCGGATGCGGGCCCTCGACCGGCGCAACGAACTGATGAGACAGCTCGCCGATGCGGGCGCTGCGGACGCCTCGGCCGGCGGCGGTCCGGCGCCGGGGGCCGCCAGGCTGGCCAGGCTGAAGGAGGAGCTGTCCGCGCTCAACAAGCGCTACAGCGACAAGTACCCCGACGTCATCCGGCTGAAGGAGGAGGTGGCCGCGCTCGAGAAGGAGGCAGCGCAGTCGGGGACCGATCCGGTCGCCCCGGCCGCCCCGGCCGGCACCTCCAGTCGCGTGGGCGCCCGGCTGCGCGAAGCCGTGGGTGAGGCGGAGGCCGAGATCACAGCGCGGAAGGTCGACGAGGCGCGTCTGCGGACGGAGATCGCCGAGTACATCAAGCGGCTGGAGAACGCCCCACGGCAGCAGAGGACCTACCAGGAGATCTCGCGCGACTATCAGACGAAGAGCGACCTGTACGACTCGCTACGCAAGCGCTACGAGCAGGCGCAACTCCAGGATGGCGAGGCCAGCCAGCCGGCCTCGCCCTTCCGAATCCTGGACCCGCCCATCGTCCCCACCGAACCCGATGGGCCCGATCGCCGGGTGCTCTCGCTCGTGGCCCTGCTCGCCGCGCTGGCGGTGGCGGCCGGCGCGGCGGTGGCGGCCGAGTTCGTGGACACTTCGTTCCACGCGGCGGACGATCTCCGTGCCTTCACCCGAGTCCCGGTGCTGGCCAGCATTCCCGTGATCGTCACCGCGGGCGACCGGCGCGCCCGGCGGCGGCGGTTCGCCATGGGGACCCTGGCGGTCCTGCTGGCTCTGGGCGGGATCGTACACGCTTCGCATCGGTTCGCCCGCACCAAGGTCGGTCTCACCGCCATGCTCTCCCGGTCCTGAGCCATGCCTAGCACGTTTCACCCGAGCACCGCATCGCCGGCCCCGGTGGGCCGGCGCCCATCCGCCGGGGAGCGCGCCCACGGCCGGCTCCGGGTCGAGGGGCACCTGATCAGCACCCTCGCTCCCGATTCCTTCGAAAGGGATCAGTACCGCGTGCTCTGCCATTTCCTCGAACAGAGCCGGGGCAAGACGGGAAGCCGGGTCCTGGCCGTGACCAGCGCTGGCGTCGGTGACGGAAAGACCACTACGGCGATCAACCTGGCGGTGACGATGGCCCAATCCGCGAAGACGCGGGTGTTGCTGTTGGACACCGACCTGCGCCGGCCGTTGGTAGCGGCGAATCTCGGCCTGGAAGACCCGGGCCCGGGCCTGGTGGGCGCGCTCCTGGATACGCGGCACGAGCTCGCGGCCTCGGTCCGGCCGACCCCGTTCCACGTCGACGTCCTGCCCGCCGGTCCGCCTCCGGGTAACCCCTACCAGGTGCTGGACTCGTCGCGGGTGGGAGAGCTCCTGGACGCGGCACGGTCCATCTACGACTGCGTGATCCTCGACACCCCCCCGGTGCTCGTCGTGCCCGATTGCCGCCTGATGTCCCAATGGGTCGACGGTTTCGTCGTCGTGGTGGCGGCCCATCGGACGCCGCGGAAGCTCCTCGCCGAGACCCTCAACGCGCTGGACCCGGCCAAGGTGCTCGGGATCGTGTTCAACAAGGATGACCGACCGCTCTCCGGCTCCTACAAGCAGTACCACGCTGCCTATTACCGTGCGCGGCCCGGCCATGAGCCCCGTCGAAGCTTCTGGTCGCGGTTCTGGCGGCGCTCCGAGCGACAGAGGCCGTGGCGATGACGGTCACGTTGGCGGTCCTGGAGGCGGCGGCGGTATTCGCTGCGGTCTGCGCGACACTGCTCGCGGCGACGCCCGCGGGCTCGTCGCTGCACGCCCTCGCCGGCCAGGCCCTGACCCTGGCCGTATGCAGCTTGGTGGTTTTCTACTACACGGGGCTCTACGACCTCCGAACCCTGCGGAGCTTCGCACACTCGGCGCGGCGCGTGCCTCGCGCCCTGGCCGTGGCCTTCCTGTCCGTGTGGGCCGCTCAGGTCCTGTTCTCCCGGCCGTCCATGTCCTCCGGCGCCCTCGTGGCGGCCCTCTTGATCGCGCTCGCGGTGGTGCTGGTGTTGCGTGCGGGCGGCTACCGGTTCCTGGACAGTCGACCGCTGTTGGAGCGGGTGCTCATCGCAGGCGACTCCTGGCTGGCGGCCGAGCTCGTCAAGGAGATCCAGGCGCGGCCGGATCTCCAGCAACGCGTCGTCGGCCTCGTCGGCAAAGGTACCGAGGGGCCAGCGGGCTTCCGGCGGCTCGAGGACCTTTCCGCCCTTGCGGCGGCGGTGGAAGCGACCCGCCCGCATCGCGTCGTCGTCGCCCTGACCGCCCGCCGTGGACGGATGCCCTTGAAAGCTCTGCTCAGCCTGCGCCTGCGGGGTATCCTGGTCGAGGACGGCGTAGAGCTCTACGAGACACTCACGGGGAAGATCGCCATCGAGGCGCTGACACCCAGCAGCCTGATCTTCAGCAAGGACTACCGCGGCTCACGCCTCAACCTGACGCTGGCCCGCGCGCTGAGCCTGCCTGCGAGTGCGGCCGCCCTGCTCCTGCTCGCCCCCGTCTTCGCTCTGATCGCGCTGACCATCAAGCTCGATTCTCCCGGCCCGGTATTCTTCGTCGGGCAACGGGTGGGCCGCGGCGGAAGGCCGTTTCGCCTGATCAGGTTTCGCACGATGCAGCCGGCCGGGACCGGGGCCTCGGAGTGCGCGCAAGACGACGGCGGGCAGCTCACCCGCGCGGGCCGCTGGCTGCGACGGTCCCGGCTGGATGAGCTTCCCGAGCTCCTCAACATCCTCAAGGGCGACATGAACCTCGTCGGGCCCCGACCG
>Ga0184632_10001246_pt1 | contig 10398 bp, 16 predicted proteins | sample PLM31_50_b1_FD_133153 | JGI IMG/M metagenome (GOLD analysis project Ga0184632, IMG submission 133153) | Groundwater sediment microbial communities from an aquifer in East River, Colorado, USA - PLM3-1_50_b1 | ecosystem: Environmental > Terrestrial > Soil > Riparian zone | place: USA: East... | reverse complement strand
GCTGGAAGCGGTCGAGCCGAGGCGCGAGTAACGCTCAGTCGAGCGGTTCGGTGCCGCGCTTGCGCAGGCGCTGGGTCAGGGCGCTGACGAGGTCGAATCGGATCACGGGGAACTCGCTCATGAGCCGCGCGAACCCGGATCGGTCGATGACCAGCGCCTGCACCGGCTCGACTGCGGTGACGGAGGCGGTCCGCGGCCCCCCGTCGATCAGGGCGATCTCACCGAGGAAGTCGCCGGCGCCGAGCTCGCGCAGCGTCCGACCGCCCTGATCGACCGTGGCGGTTCCCTCGCGGATGATCATGAACGTCTCGCCCGGCTCACCCTCGCAAACGAGGCTGGCGCCGGCCGAAAAACTCGCCTCGCGGACGATGTCGGCGACGATCTCGATCGATCGATCGGACATACCGCCGAACAGCGGAATCGCGCGAAGGGCCTCGGCGTTCGTAGTCATCGGTCTCCTCAGGGTCGTGAAGGATGCGATGACTGTAGGAACGCCGAGTTAACAAGTCGTCAACGACGACGCCCGATCGCCAGATTCTCGCCGCGTGATCGCTCGGTCGACGTCGCGCAGGTCAGACCTTCGCGGGCTCCATGCGTTCGACGAAGTCGGCGCGCCACGCAGGCGCCTCGAATGGGTTCGCGAAGTACTCGGTCACCTTGGCGATCTTGCCGTCGCGCACCTCGCCGATGCTGACGTAGCTGACGGGGATGCCGTCGCCATAGTCGATCGTTCCCTCGACGACGAACACGTCGCCACCGCCGAGCATCCGCTTGTATTTGAATGTCGGAGTCGTTCCCGACATTTCCGGGTACGCCTCGGTCAGTCGCGCCGAGGCCGCTTTCGACAGCCGTTCCCCGGATTGCGGCCACTCCTCGACGAAGTCGTCCGTCGCATAGTCACGGATTAGCTCGCCCATCCTGCCGAAGTCCCCGCTTTTGAGGACCTCTTCGAACTTCGCAGCCATTTCCCTGTTGTCGCCCATGTCGTCCTCCTTATCGCTGGGACCAGATTGGACCTCGAACGGACCCGCGACAAGGGGGTTATCCACGGCCGTGGATAACGTTCTGATTCAGCCGTCATCGGTCTCGGCCTCCGCGCCTTCGTCGCGATCGTCGGCCCGACGTTCGCCGCCCTGGTCAGGCGGCTTCCATGCGTATTCCGAGTAGCGCAGCTGCCGTCGTGTCAGGTCGGACATCCGTTCCTGCTCCGCGCGCAGCAGGTCGCGTTCGTACGCCGCCTCCTCCGCATCCGCTTCGGCCTCGTCAAGCAGCGCAGGCGTGTCGGATTCGGACTGCCCACCACCCAGGAGTCGTCGCAGGAACCCCACCCGACCTCCCGTTACGCTCGTCCGCGCAGCATGTCGACCAGGCGCCCGAGGACGCGCTCACCGTCGGCTCGCAGGCCATTGTGCTCGAACTCGTCCGTCTCCCAGGTGCGGAGCCCCCGGATCGTGGCGGCCGTTTCCTCTGAGAAGTCGCGCTCGACGTAGAGGTCGTTGACGTAGATCGTCGCAACCACCGGGACCTCGTTGTGACGCAGTCGATCGGCGTCGTACAGCGGCGGCCAGGGATGCTCGGCGAGAAGGTGTGCGGCGTCATGCTGGTCACGAAGGCCGCCGTAGTCCTCCCACATCCACGGATACACGTGCTCGGCGGTGAGATAGCCCTGTTCCTGGACCTCGGCGGGGAGCAGCCGGTCCGCCGACCAGCGAGTGGCGACGCCGTCCGCATACGACGACTCGTGCAGCGTCGCGTAGATCGGATCGCGTTCGAACTCGACGCCGGCCGCTGCGTCGTGCACGAACGCGAGTGATCCGAACGGCAGCTCGAGGACGTGATGCAGGTATTCAAAGCCTGCGCTGTCACCGAGCCAGTTGCCCAGTTGGCGGAATCGCCGAGCCGTTAGTCGATCGCCGCTCGGTAGCCGGAGGTCTTCGTCGTCGAGCCGCTGAAGGATCTCCCGGAGGCGCGCTCGATCGCCCGGGTAACGCTCGAAAAAACGGCGGTTACGGACGATGAGACGCTGGTAGGTCGCACCGTAGATGTCGTCGACCGGCCTACCGATCGGTGACAGGCCGCCGGTGATGATCGCCTCCCGCAATCCCTCGGGCGCGATCGAGAGATAGGTCATCGATGTGAAGCCACCGAAGCTTTGCCCCAGCACGCTCCAGCGATCGACCTCGAGTTCCTGACGAACCAACTCGGCGTCGCGGACGATCGCGTCTGCTCGAAAGTGCGTGCGGTAGGTTGCCTGCGCTTCCGCCGTTTCGCCTGGGATCACTGCCCCGACTGGCGTCGACCGACCCGTTCCGCGCTGGTCAAGTAGCAGGATCCGGTATTCCTTGAGCGCCTGCTTCATCCAGCCCGTGGGCGGGCTGGTCGGACGCGTCGCTTCAAACCCCGGGCCACCCTGGAGGAAGACCAGGTACGGCCGATCGAGACCGTCTGGGGCGGCGACTTCCCGGGTGAACACGGTGATTGTCGGTCCGCCGGCGCGGGCGTGGTCGAGCGGGACTCGATGTTCCCGTTCCGTGAATACGGCTCCCGGGACGCGATACGTGGTCATATGGCTGGGATCTTCATCCCACGATCGTACGACCAGCGCTCGAGTCAATGGCGGTGCTGGAGCTCGTACGGGATCACCACGACGTACTTGCCGCTCAACTGCGGGGACCGGGTCGAATGGCGACGGGGCACGTACTGGCGGCTGAGTTGCGTGACGGTCAAACGCGACCCTGGGCTCGGACTTGGGCCCCACGTCTTGGAGTCGCGTGGATAGAGCGGGTCCTCGACGATCACGGACGTCACCTTTGCCCGCGGCATCAGCGGATCCGCGGTGGCGTGGAAGCCGCTCATGACCCAGGCATGCCGCCCGCGCCACATCAGGAGACCGACCGGTCGACGCGTGGTCCGCATGGCCTTGGCAGCGATCAGGAGGGCCTCATCGATCGACCTCACGCCGACGACCCTGTATGGGCCGGCGCTCAGCTCGGTGAGCCCCGAAGCCCAACCCCACACGCTCGCCCCGCGTCGCGTGCGCCCACCGATGCGTGGCCCACTCGACTTCCGGGCGAGCTGCTGATACCGCAACTGCGTCGCGGCCGTCCGGTCCGGAGTGGATCGCATCATGTTGATCATCATCTGCATGCTGGCGCCGACGCATTGGACGAGGTTCGTCTGGGCAACGAAGTCGCCGCGGGAGCCGAGGTCGAGGCGATAACTCGTCGATCGGCCCGCCGAGGGGTCCGCCGCACTCGCGGGAGCCGCAGCCATCCCGAGCAACACGACAGCGGCAAGGCCAACGGCCGGGACAACTGCGAGGCGGCCTTGGGGCTCGTGCGCGCGCAGCATCGTTCCACGATACGCCGAGAGCGCCAAATCGGTTCGCGATGCGCTCGCTCATCGGGAGCCGGTCGTACAGTGCGGACGTGACCATCAGTCGCTCCGGATCGCGCCTCGGCGCCGACATCACGCTCGCCGAGCTCGATGCCGAACCGTACGCCGTCCTCGCTCGCCTCCGCGAGGACGAGCCCGTCTCGTGGGTTCCCGTGCTGAACGGCTGGGTAGTCACCCGCCGCGACCTGTGCATCGACGTCATGCGCGACGCCGAGACATTCACCGTGGACGACCCGCGATTCTCGACCGCCCAGGTCGTGGGGCCGAGCATGCTGTCGCTCGACGGTGAGGAACATCGCCGTCACCGCGATCCATTCGCGGCGGCATTCCGGCGACCCGAAGTCCTGGCGCGGTTTACCGATCGGGTCCAGGCCGCGGCCGGTGCGCTCGTCAACGGACTGGCGCCGGGGGGCCACGCCGAGGTTCGTCGGGACGTTGCCGGTCCCCTCGCCGTCCAGGTCGTGGCCGCGGCACTGGATCTGCTCGACGTCGAGCCAGCCGTCGTCCTCGGCTGGTACGACGAGATCGTCGCCGCCGTAGATCGAGTATCCGCCGGTGGTGAGATCGGCCTGCGGGCCCGCGACGCGGTGGCGTCGCTGGATCGTCACGTCGTTGAGACGATGGGCCATGGCGATGGCGTGCTGGCGCAGGCGACAGCGACCCTCGCGCCCCCCGAGGTCGTCTCCAACGCAGCGGTGATGATGTTCGGAGGCATCGAGACGAGCGAGGGCATGACGACCTCGCTGTTCTGGCACCTGTTAACCACGCCCGGAGCGCTGGATGCCGTGCTGGCAGACCGCTCGCTGGTCGCGAACGCTGTCGAAGAATCGCTCAGGCTGGAACCGGCCGCGGGGCGCGTCGATCGTTACTCGACGGTCGACGTCGAGCTCGGCGGGGCAAGGATCCCGCGCGGCGACCTGGTCATCGTGTCGCTCACCGCCGCGAACCGAGATCCGACGACGTTCCCTTCCCCCGACACGTTCGATCTCCGCCGCCCGAATGCGCGCACACACCTTGCGTTCGCGCAGGGTCCGCACGCGTGCGTCGGCCTGCACCTCGCGCGGCTCGAGACGCAGTCGGCGATCGACGCCGCGCTCGACGGCTGGCCGGGCTTGCGCTTGAGCGAGGGCGCGACGGCGCCGACAGGGGTCGTTTTCCGCAAGCCCCGGGTTCTACCGGTCCGCTGGGATTAGAACTCGCGGCGACCCGCGAAGCTAGCCTCGACACCGGGCCTCGTCAGCTGGTAGATCGCGAGGCGTTGCCCACCTGGCGCAACGAACGACCGGACGGGTCCCTGCGGGATCTCGAGCCCATGGCCGTCCTTCCAGCCGCGGTCGCGGAGGTCCCGGCTCGCCACGTCGAGGTCGGCGACGCGATAGACGAGGATCGGCGTCTCGCCCTCGAGGTGACCGGCCAGCAGCAAACGCGGCGGCGCGTCGGTCAGCTCGATCATCGCGACACGCGTCCCCATCGAATCGATCGCGAAGATGCAGCGGCCACCGAGGACGTCAGTGAAATAGGCGACGTCGGCGGCGACGTCGCGGCTGGGCATGTACACGTAGTCGAGCTGGTCGAACATCGGTCCGCGAGAGCGTAACCCGACGCCGAAATCAGATCGGCGGCGGTCGCCACCCGCCTGAGGCGGATTCGACCACCCGGGCTCCGGCGAGCGCAACGTCCTCGCGCCACGGCTTGGCAACGAGCTGGACGCCGATCGGCAGGCCTTCGGGCGATGTCCCGCCGCGGACCACGACGGCCGGCCAGCCCGTGAGGTTGTGCACGTCGCTGTACGTATCACCGAACGCTGGGTCGGTGCTGCCGCCATGGAGGATCGCAGGCTGGGGCATCGCCGGGCAGACGATCAGGTCCACGTCCTGCATCCACTCGAGCAGCTGGGATCGGATCCCATCGACGCGCTCGACCATGTCCGTCAGCCGATCGCCCGGCCAGGCCGGCTCGATCTCGATCCAGCCACGCGTATCGTACGACCCCATCCCGGGCGTGCCGGCGTCGGTGATCAGTCGCTTGAGCCAGGCGTAGCCGTCGGCGCGGATCATGTCGTTCCAGAGGTCGGTCGCCGCCTGGAGATGCGGCGGCAGGCGCTCTTCGACAATCGCCCCAGCCTCAGCCATGTCGCGTGCGGCTGCCTTGACTGCGTCGATCGTCGCCGGCGTCGGCGTTCGGACGCCGTTGTCGGTGAACATCGCAACCCGGAGGCCTGCGGTGTCCACAGAGCCTGGTTCGCGCAGTGGGACTGGAGCGATGTAGGGGTCGGTGCCGTCGGGGCCGGCGATGATCGGCAGGATCAGCTCGAGATCCTGGACCCGTCGGGCGATTGGCCCGAGCTGCGTGAAGGACTGGAACAGACCGCGGAATGAGGGCCAGTGCCCGGTCCGGGGGACGCGGCCGCTCGTCGGCTTGATGCCGGCCACACCACAGACGTGCGCCGGCTGCCGGATGCTGTCGCCGGTATCGCTGCCGACGTCAAACGGCGAGCCACCCGCCGCGACGATCGCGGCCGGTCCGCCGCTACTACCGCCCGGTGTCCGATCGAGATCGTACGGGTTGGACGTTCGACCGTAGACGTCGTTATCGGTCTCGTCCGACCAGGTGAATTCCGGGGTGTTGGTCTTGCCCACGAGTATCCCACCGGCCGCCTTGAGCCGAGCCACCACCGTGGCATCCAGTGTCGGGATGCGGTCATGCCAGCCCACGGTGCCGGCCGTCGTCACGACGCCGGCGGTGTCGAACGAGTCCTTGATCGTGAACGGGACACCGTGGATGGGGCCACGCAGGTTCCCGGCAGCCAGGTCGACATCCGCCGCGCGGGCCCGATCGAGCGCATCGTCGGCGAGGCGCACGACGGCGTTGATCCTTGGGTTGACGCGGTCGATCTCGGACAGGATCGCCGTGACGAGCTCGACCGACGACATCGACCGCGTCCGGACGCGCTCCGCGAGTTTCGTCGCCGACTCGTGGATCAACAGGTCCGACTCGCTCCTATTCACCAGACGTCACCGGGGCGCCAGTCGCAGCTGATGGATGCATGGAGGTCGATGGCGGGCGTCGTCACGGTCGTCAGTACGAGGATGAAGCTATCGTCGTCGGGCGTGCGTTGTGGACCGGTCGGCGTTCGCACGAAGGACGGACCTCGCCACGTCTGCCAGCCCAGCCGCTCGTAGAAGCCGTGCTCCCCAGTCCCGAGCGCCCCGAGCTCGAAGGTCTGATGGATGTACGCGGTCGCCTCGCGCATCACGGCCGACCCATGCCCTCGTCGCTGGTGATCCGGCGCCGTCCCGACGGCCTCGACGTACCCCGTTCGGATCGGGCGGTCTGCGACGTGGAGCTCGCGCTCGACGACCGACGCGTGGCTCACGATCGCGCCCTCGACCTCGAGCAGGAAATGCTGGCCACCGATCGCATGCTCCCAGTCGTCTTCCGTGAAACCCTCGTCGCCGGGCGGGAACGCTGCCCAAAGCAGATGACGAAGCTGCACGATCTCGTCGGCGGTCAACGCTTCGGTTGGGAGGCGCCGGACGAGAGGGTGCTGGTCCACAGAGGGACGATGCCATAGCCGCGGGGCGATCGGAGGCCCTCCGCCACCATTCGGAATTCCAGTCGGTAGCAGAGGGCCGGTGCGTTCTGATTGGTGCGGGACAGTGGGGATCAGGCAAATCGCCAGCGAGTAGCTCCATAGGGCTCGGCACCCGCCACGCCGAACACCGTCTCGAACGTGAACCGGTAGAGGTGCCACGGCGGCGGACCCGCGCTGGGAGCGCTGTACGGGGCCGTGAACCCGTCACCCTCGACGGTCGGTTCCCAGCCACCCTCGCGGAAGCGGGACGCGATGCGTTCGAGCGTCGGGGCGTCAGTCACGCGGGTCGCCGTGCCCTCGAACACGAGGTCGATACCCGAGAGCTGCACCGAGATCGTGCAGGCCGGGTTGGCGGCGAGGTGCTTCGACTTTCGGGTACCGGGCCCGCTCGTGAAGTAGATGTCGCCGCCATCCCACTGTGCGCCGACGCCGGCGGCGTGAGGTCGACCTTCCGTCCCCGAGGTACCGAGGAACCACGTGGTGTTGGCGCTCGGATCCAGGCCGGCGAGGGCGTCATGCGGTCGACTCCAGGGCAGCGCCTCGAACCCGTAGATGTCGAGGTTGGTCGTCTCGATGGGCTGTCGGTCGGTCATCGTCGTCCTCCTCTGGTCGAGGGTTCTCGACTAGCTGCTCGGGCGTTCCTGGAGCGCCCAGCCGTTGCCGTCTGGATCGTCGAAGAACGCGAACGAGTTCCAGGGTCCGCCCTTGCCGTCCACCCAGGTGCCGTTATCGAAATGGCGTACCGGGCTGATGTCGAGGCCACGCGCCGAAAGCTCGGCGTGTGCGGCCTCGATGTCATCGACGACGAGCTGGAGACCCTGGACCGATCCTGGGGCCGTCCTGATCGTTCCCTTCCCCACCATGATCGAGCAACCTGAGCCGGGAGGCGTCAGCTGGACGATCCGGAAGTCCTCGTTCGGCTGGTGATCGAGGTCGATCGCGAACCCGACCTTCTCGCTGTAGAAGGCCTTCGCCCGGTCGACGTCGGCGACCGGGATCGGCACGAGCTCGAGCTTGTACTCCATGTCAGGCCACCGGCTGCCGAAGCTTCGGCAGCAACTCGTCGAGACGATCGAAGCCGTCGTTGACGCCGCCCTCCATGCCGCTCTCGACCATCGCGTCGCGAGCCTCGATCGACTGGTAGACCGCGTGGTTCTTGACTACGGTCTTGCCGTCGCGCTCCTCGAGGACGAGCTTCTCGAGTGACACGTGACCGGGCGCCCCTTCGAACTCGAAGGTCTGGAGCATGCCATCCGGCGTCTGGTCGCCGTGGAACACGCCATGGAAACCCCATGCGTTGCCGTCGTCATCGCTGTGGACGAAGCGCCACTTGCCACCGTCGCGAACGTCCCAGCTGTCGATCGTCATCTTGTACTTGCGTGGACCGAGCCACTGCACGAGCAGCTCGGGATCGGTATAGGCGCGATAGACGAGGTCGCGGGGAGCGTCGAATTCGCGGGTGATGTCGATGAAGGGAATGCCGGCGGGGGCATCGATCTGCGTTGCGGACATCATCGGTTCCTTTCCTGCTGGTCGACCTGCAGCGCCGCGAGCAGCGCGTCAAGTCGCTGATGGCTCTCTTCCCAATACTCGCGATACCCGACGAGCCACTCGGTCGCTGACCGGAGGGGATCCGCCTCCAGATGGCTGAGCCGAGCAGTCGCTCGACGGCTGCGCGAGACGAGACCGGCCGACTCGAGCACCTTGAGGTGCTTCGAGATCGCCGGCTGGGAGACCTTGAACGGTGCCGTCAACTCCGCGACGTTCGCGTCCCCATCCGCCAGGCGGGCAAGGATCGCGCGTCGCGTGGGGTCGGCCAGAGCGCCGAATACGGCGCTGAGCTGATCGGACATCATGTCCATAACCATATGGTTATGAAGCCTGTCTGTCAAGCCCCCAGGTCACGAATTCGGGCGAAGTCGCAAATCCAGTCGGCGGGTCAGGCCGCCTTCGGGGTCAGGCGCACCACGGGGATGACGCGGCCCGTCTGCTTCGGATAGTCCGCAAACCACGGCAGTGTCCTGACGTGGTCGTCCCAGAGACGGTCCCGCTCACGGCCGCTGACGATCGTCGCCGTTGCGCCGAACGTTTGATTCTTCGCCTCGACCGTCACCTCAGGGTCTGCTTCCAGGTTGTGCAACCAGGTGGGATCGGTCGGCGCACCCCCGGCCGTGGCCGCGACGACGTAATCGCCTGCGTCTCGATGGAACGTCAGGATGGCCCGGCGCGGTTCGCCGGACTTCGCTCCCCTGCTCGTCATGATCAGCAGCGGGTGGCCGGCGAGCGGGCCGTTCGTGACTTCCCCACCGTTGGCGCGCATGCCAGCGATGATCTGGTCTTCCCAGGCGTTGGCATCGGGATCGGGCATTCGTGTGGCTCCTCAATGTTCGTTGCTGACACAACGATGCCACGAGATCAGCGATCGTGCTTGCGTCGGTCACCGACGTCCCTTGGCTGCCGCCGCATCCGTCTCCGCCACCCGCTCTCGAACGATCGTCGACACGATCTCCGCCGGGATCGGCCGGTCCGGCGAAAAGCGGATCGTCCCCTTGGCCATGTCGAACGCTGCGAGCTCATCGTGGTGGCGTTCAAGCACGGCCGGACTCATCACGTAGAACGCGCAGTGGCCGGTTGATGCGTTGTAGGAGACGAGCGGTCGGCCGCGATAGCGGAACGCAGGGATTCCGTAGCTGAGCCCTTCGACCGCGTCGGGTGCTGCCGCGGCCACGGTCTCGCGCAACGTCTGCAGCGCAGCTCGCTTGTCGGCTGGGACCGAGGAGAGGATCTCGTCGACCTGCTTGGACGCGGCCGCGTCGTTCGAGGGAGACATCAGGACGGTTCCTCCAGGATCCAATGGTTGCAGCGGAGATGGCGGTCGCCGTAGTCGACCGTTTCCTCGCCAACGACGGCGAAGCCGAACTTGCTGCAGAGTGCGTTCGACGGTGCATTTGTAACGCCTGGGAACGCGTGGATCGCACCCCAGCGACCGTCGGCGGCGGCACGCTCGAGGAGCAGCGCGAGAGCGGCGCTCGCGTAGCCCCTGCCCTGGTGAGCGGGGAGCACCGACCAGCCCGCCTCCGAGATATGGCCGCCCTGCCATTCGGAGTGGAAGATCCCGAGGTGACCGACCGGTCGCATGCCGGGCTCGGGCACAATCGTGAACCACCACGTTCCGCCTGCGACGCTCTCCAATCGCCGCTTGTGGATCGCTGCGATGTCCTCCTGCCGCCACGGGCCGCCGAGCTCGGCCATGACCAGTGGGTCGGTCTCGAGGGCCTCGGTCAACCAGTAGTCGGCGTCGCTGTACGGCACGAGCTCCATCGATGCCTGAGGGTACCGGAGTCGCGATCGACCGACTCGCGACGGGGCATAGACTGCGCCCGATGGGCCGAGCCAGCTGGCTCATC
>Ga0184632_10001244_pt1 | contig 10405 bp, 6 predicted proteins | sample PLM31_50_b1_FD_133153 | JGI IMG/M metagenome (GOLD analysis project Ga0184632, IMG submission 133153) | Groundwater sediment microbial communities from an aquifer in East River, Colorado, USA - PLM3-1_50_b1 | ecosystem: Environmental > Terrestrial > Soil > Riparian zone | place: USA: East River... | reverse complement strand
GTCCGCGGTCCCGCCGGCTCGACCGTGAAGATGATCCCCGCCGAGCTGCTGAAGGCCGACGGATCGGTGGACCGGGAGTCCACCGGGAATGCGGAAGCGTCGTGGAGCTACACCCTCGCGGGCCGACCCGAGGGCGAGACCTGGTTCCCACGGTTCTTCTATCACGGCAGCCGCTACCTGCAGGTGGAGCGCTCGGCGCCCTCGGGCGGCGCGCCGCCGGACGTGCAGTCGCTCGAGAGCGTCGTGGTCCACTCCGACTCGCCGCCCGCCGGCGAGTTCGCGTGCTCGAGCGAGCTGTTCAACCGGATCCGGATGCTCGTGCGCTGGGCCCAGCGCAGCAACCTGGCCCACGTCATCACGGACTGCCCGCACCGGGAACGGCTGGGCTGGCTCGAGCAGTACCACCTCAACGGCCCTTCCCTCCGCTACGAGACCGACCTCGCCCGCCTGTACGCGAAGGGCTTCGCCGACATGGCCGACGCGCAACGCCCGAACGGGCTCGTTCCCGACATCGCTCCGGAGTACGTCGTGTTCAACGACGGCTTCCGTGACTCTCCGGAATGGGGCAGCGCGATCATCCTGGCCGCCTGGCAGCACTTCGTCTGGACGGGCGACGACACGCCGCTGCGCAGGAACTACGAGGCGATGAAGCGCTACGTCGCCTACCTCGCGAGCCGAGCCACAGGCGACATCGTCGATCACGGCCTCGGGGACTGGTATGACCTGGGCCCGAAGCCTCCGGGCTATTCACAACTGACTCCGATCGCGCTCACGGCCACCGCCATCTACTTCGAGGACAACCAGGCACTGGCCAGGATCGCCGTCCGGCTGGGGCGCGAGGACGATGGCCAGCGCTATTCCGAGGCGGCCGGCCGCATCAAGACCGCGTTCAACCGGAAGTTCTTCGACGCCGCCTCCTCGGTCTACGCCAGCGGCTCCCAGACCGCCCAGGCGATGCCGCTGGTTCTAGGCCTTGTCCCGGAGGAACACCGAGCGCGGGTCCTGGAGGCACTCGTCCGGGACGTACGCGCTCACGGCAACGGCACCACGGCGGGCGACGTCGGATACCGTTATGTCCTGCGGGCGCTGGCCGACGGAAGCCGGTCCGACGTGATCTTCGACATGAACCACCAGAGCGAGCGGCCCGGCTACGGGTACCAGCTCGCGAAGGGCGCCACGTCACTGACCGAGGCCTGGGACGCGAACCCGCGTTCCTCGCAGAATCACTTCATGCTCGGGCAGATCATGGAGTGGTTCTACGGGGACCTGGCCGGCCTCGCGCCCGACGCGTCCCATCCCGGCTTCGCGCGCGTGCGGGTGAGCCCGCAGCCGGTGCCCGGGATCACGTGGGCCCGGGCCTCGCACGCCTCGCCGCGCGGGCGCGTTTCGGTTGCCTGGCGACGCGACGGCGAGAGGTTCGCCCTGGAAGTCGAGCTGCCCCCGAACACGTCGGCCGAGGTGCGGCTGCCTCGCGCGCGGCTCGAGAGCCTCACCGAGGGCGGCCAGCCGCTCGCCGACGGAAACGGAATCAAGGCCTGGCGCCAGGACGGCGACGACGTCATCGTGGAGATCGGCTCCGGCCAGTATCGATTCGCCCACGCGATGGGAAAGTGACGACCGCCCCGACGGCCGGGCCGATCGACGTCGGCCGGACCCTCGACGAGGGGGCCTGGAGCGGCTACCAGCGGCTGCTCGTCCTCCTGACGGCGTCCGCGATCGTCTTCGACGGCCTCGATCTCCAGCTCCTGGGCGTGGCCCTTCCCGCCATCATGCGCGAGTGGGAGCTCGCCCGGGGCGCGTTTGCCACGGTCTTCGCGAGCGGCCTGTTCGGAATGATGATCGGAGGGGCCGTGGCCGGCATGGTGGGCGACCGGATCGGACGCCGGGCCGCTCTCATCGGCAGCGTGCTCGTGTTCGGCGCGCTGACCGTCGCCACCGCGGCCGTGAACGACCTCACCAGCCTGGGCGTGCTGCGGTTCTTCACGGGGCTGGGTCTCGGCGGCGCGCTGCCCAACGCGGCCGCCCTCGCCTCCGAGTACGTGCCGCGGCGCCACCGTCCGTTCGCCGTCACCCTCACGATCGTGTGCATTCCCCTGGGGGGAACGCTGGCGGGTATGCTGGGCATCCACATCCTGCCCGCCTACGGATGGCGCGCGCTCTACTTGATCGGCGGAATCATCCCGATCGCCGCGGCGCTGCTGCTCCTGCAACTCTTGCCGGAGTCGCCCCGGTTCCTCGCGCGCCACCAGAGGCACTGGCCGGAGCTCGTCCGCATCCTCCGCCGCATGGGCCACGCCACGCCGCCGGACGTGGCCTTCGTCGACCCCGCGGAGCAGACCCTGGCCCAGGCCTCGCTCCGGGGGCTCCTCGGGGGTACCCTCCGCTCGGACACGCTGGCGCTGTGGGGCGCGTACTTCTCGTGCATGCTCGGCGTCTACCTCGGGTTCAACTGGGTGCCCGCGATGCTGACGGGGGCGGGAATGAGCCCGACCGTGGCCAGCACCGGGATCACGGCCTACAACCTCGGCGGGGTCCTGGGCGCCGTGGGCGGCGCTCTGGCGTTCGCCCGCATCGGGTCGAAGCCGACGATGCTGGCCATGGCCGGGGGCGCAATCGTGGGCGCCCTGGGCTTGCGATCGATGGCCATCGGTCCGGCGAGCGCGGCCGAGCCGATCATCGCCATGCTGGGTGTGACCGGCGGGTTGATCAACGCGGTGCAGACCACGATGTACGCGCTCGCCGCGCAGGTGTACCCCGTGAGCGTGCGCGCGACGGGCGTGGGCGGCGCCACCGCCGTCGGCCGTGCCGGCGCCATTGCCAGCACGTACGCGGGCGCTTGGGCGCTCGAATCCGGTGGAAGCCGCCTGTTCTTCTCTCTGGTGGCCGCGGCGATGCTCGCGGCGCTGGTCTCGCTGGCCCTGGTGCGGCGGCACATCCCCGCCCCGGCTCGGGCTTGAATCGCCCCCTGCGGGAAACTTGTCCACAATGGAGTCATGAGCGCTGACTATCTGCCTTTGGAAGAGGCGCCGACCCGCGAGGAGATCGACGGCACGCAAGGCCTCGTGCTCCTCGAGTTCGGGACCGACTGGTGCGGCATCTGCCGCGGCGCCGCCCCGCGTATCGCTTCCCTGCTCCAGAAGCATCCCCAGGTCCGGCACCTGAAGGTGGAGGACGGGTCCGGGCGTCCGCTGGGCCGGTCGTTCAAGGTCAAGCTCTGGCCCAGTCTCGTGTTCCTGAAGGACGGTGTCGTCGTGCGTCAGGTTTCGCGCCCGAGCAACGCCGAGCTGAGCGAGGCCTTCGACGCGCTGACGAAGCCGTAGGCGCTACTGGGCGCGCTCGAGCGTGAGCAGGCCGGACACGGGAACCCGGAAATCGCGGGCGCCCTTGCCCAGGCTGGCCTGCCCGGAGCCGACGACCTTCCCCTGGCAGTCCCGGATCGTGTAGCGATACGCACGCAGGTCCCGCGCCGCCGAGAGCACCACGGTCTCGGAGTTCTTCCCGTTGATCACGTCGATCCTTTCCGTGGCGCGGCCGTCCAGGTTCACGAACACGTCGCCGAAGAGGCCGACGATCTGCTTGCCTCCGCCGCGGCCGACGAGCACCGGGTAATTGGCGGCCGGCGCCAGCGCCTCGAACTCCCCGTCCAGCAGCACCGGCCGGTTGTCCCGCCAGTAGCTCGTGTAGAACTGGACCATCGCGAAGTGGTCCTTCGGAATCTCCTGGAGCCGCACCGAGACCTGCGGCACCGAAAAGAGGATGTTCAGGAGCTGAAGGGCGGCGATCTCCACGCGCTCGCCGTAGTGCCACATGATCATGTCGGCATGGACGGCGGTGTTCCCGCTGAGCAGCCGCAGGTCGACGGTCTTGACCCGGTTCGCGAGGTACGAGTTGGGACAGTCGCTGGCCCGGAACATGTTCCCGTACTTCCGGATGAGCGGCCCGATGTAGGGCTGGCGAAACTCGATCATCACGTCGGGCTTCACCTTCCTCAGCTCGGCGAGGATGTCGGTCATCATCCGGTCCGTGCCTTCGTTGACCGAAGCGAAGTCGCGGCCGTCCGTCGCCTCGAGCACGGTCTTGTCGTCGGCCACGAAGCGCTCGATGAAGTCCAGCTTGAAGCCGTCGATGCCCCACTCCTGGATGGCCTTCCGGTACACGTCCATGAGGTACTGGCGCACGTCGGGATGGCGCGGGTCGAGGACGTACGCGCCCAGTCTGTCTTCGTAGCGGAGCGACTTGTCCTTGAAGCGCGCGGCGACCTTTGCGTTCTTTCCCACGAACGGCACCGCGTACCAGAGCACCACCTTGACGCCGAGCTTGTGGCATCCATCCACGAAGCCCTTCATGTCGGGCATGCGCTCCGGCTGCCAGTCGCCCGTGTAGGCGTAGCCGCGCGCGGTGTCCAGGGTCTGCCAGCCGTCGTCGACGATGATCGAGTCGAAGCCCAGCCGCTTGGCGATGGCGACCTCCTTCAGGAGCACCGCCGCGTCGACGCTCTGGTGGTAGTTGTACCAGGTCGAGTACACGGGAAGCCGCGCCGGCTCGGGCACCGGCACGGGCGCGTATCCCGGCTGCCGGGCCCACCACTCCCCCACGTCTTTCAGCGCCGTCCAGTACGGGATCGAGCGACGGTCGAGGCGCAGCTCCGCGGTGTACTCGGTCAGGCTCGGGTGGGGCTCGCTGAAGAACGTGATGTCGTTGTAGATCAACCCGTCTTCCTCGCGAATGCCGGAGCCGACGAGGAGCGTGTCGAGGGCATCGGAGACGGCGAAGGTGAGGACGTTCTGGTTGGCGCTGCCGAAGAGGCAACTCACCGGCGCTTCCCGAGCGAACATCGAGGTTTGAAGGCGGCCGCCGGACCAGTCGGGGCGGATCGTCTTGTTCAGGTGGCGGCCCGTGGCCCACTGGCCGACGACGTCGTGCGACGGCAGCGACCACTTCAGCGTGAAGCGCGGGGGCGGCTGCGGCGTAGAGCTCTTCAGGCGGATCGCGACGACCTCCAGGCCCTCGGCGATCCGGCTCGTCCGGAGATCCACGGTGAACCCCTTCAGGTCGCCGAGGGCCTCGATGTCGAAGCCGGCCGCCCGGTGGACGGTCCTCGGCTCCTGGGCGGCGAGGTGGCTCGAACACAGCGCCGCCGTCAGGATGGCGGCGGGTGCGGTCAGGCGCTGCCCCCCGCGGGCGGGGGAACGTCTCAGGACAAGCCTGACCGGGAACCGGCGGGCACCGGCGTGGGGGTGTCGAGAATCCCGGCGCCCGATTCGATCCTGCGCACGTCGAGCAGCTCGTCCACCAGGCGCATCAGTTGCCGGCCGTTCCGGCAGGCCACGTCCAGCAGCCGATGCCCCTGGGCGTTCAGGTCCCCGCCCACGCCGCTCTTGAGCAGGCTGAGCGAATCGTGGATGGACCTGGCGGGCGCCGGAATCTCCCGGGCCGCACCGAGCTGCTGCTCCAGCCTCCGGTTGAGGTCGTACAGCGTGTCGTGCTTCTCCTGATAACCGCGGCGCGCCAGCTCGAACGGGGCCAGGCAATCCGCGAAGAACTCCGCGGCTCTCCGCGCGACACACGTACTCTCGTCGACGTCCGCGTCGCGAAGGACGGCCAGCAACGCCTCCTGATGCAGGGCGGCCATCTCCAGCACGCCGAGGCCCTCGCCGGCCGCGCGGCGTCCGAACTGGTACGCCTGGAAGAGGGCCGCCTCTCCGCCCTCTGCGCAATACTCCCGCAGAGCCGTCGAGTAATCCTTGGTCAGCTCCCCCAAGAGAAACGTCTCGCCGACGCGCTCCGCAAGCGGGCCAGCGCGTCGGCGAAAGGGTAGGAGGGGAGCCACGTTGCGAAGGGTAACGGCGGGCGCACGACACGGCCATGAGGGATCCCCCTCATTCTCGCGCGTCGGAGCCCCTCATTCTCGACGCGGCCCGCCAAGAGTCGGGATCGCTGCCGGCGGCGGGATCAGGAAAGGTGGCCGTGCTTGGCCGCGAAGCGGAGGAGCGCGACGGTGTTGTGCACACCGAGCTTCTCCATGAGGTGGGTGCGGTGGTTGTCCACCGTCTTGGCGCTGATGCAGAGGATGTCCGCCACCTGGGCGTTGGTGCTGCCCTCCACCAGGAGTTGATAGACCTCCCGCTCGCGGTCGGTGAGCCGCGAGTAGGGGTCCTCCGCGACCGGCGTGTCCGCCTGGTAGCCCTCAGCCAGGGCCTTGGAGGCCTGGGGGCCGAAATAGCCCTTGCCCTCCCCCAGAGCCCTGAGGGCCGCCACCAGCTCGGAGGCGGCGCCGTCCTTGACGAGATACCCCGACACGCCGGCACGCACCATCTTGAGGACGTATTCCTCTTCCTCGTGCATGGTGAGCACCAGCAGGCGCGCTCCGGGCACGGCCTTGTGGATGCGGCGGGCGGCTTCCAGGCCGTTCAGGCGGGGCATGGTGATGTCGAGGACCACGACGTCGGGCCGGGTCTGCAGGGCCTTGTCGACGGCCTCGTGGCCGTCGCCGGCTTCGGCCACCACCTCGAACTCACCCGCCGCCTTCAGGATGCTCACCAGGCCTTGGCGCACGATCGTGTGGTCGTCGGCCACGAGGACCCGGAGCCGGGCCAATCAGCGCTCCCCTTCCGCTTCCAGGGGGAGCTCCACCTCGAGCGTCGTACCCGCGGCCGGCTGCGATCTCAGTGTGAAGCGGCCCGCGAACAGGTGAACGCGGTCCCGCATGCCGCGCAGGCCGAAGCCGCGCTCCTCGTCCTTCGAGCGCAGGAACTCCTCGGCGTCGAAACCCGCGCCGCGGTCTTCGACCTTCAGGAAGAGCCGATCCGGAGCACGCCGCAGGTGGACCTGAACCGTGGGCGTCCGGGCGTGCTTGGCGACGTTGGTCAGCGCCTCCTGGACCAGGCGAAAGACCAGGTTCTCCAGATCCGGATCCGTCCGCTCGTCCATCCCTTCCGACACGAGCTCGACCTCGATTCCCGTCCGCTGTTGGAACGTGCGGGCAAGCCACCGGAGCGTGGGCAACAAGCCCAGCTCGTCGAGCATTTGCGGGCGCAAGAGGTGGGAGATCTGTCGCACCTCCTGCAGCGAGCGGTCGGCCAGCTCCCGCAGCTCGGCCAGCGGTAGCGACAGAGCGCTCTCTTTCCGCACCGCGGACTGTTCCAGGAGCTCCAGCTGGATCTTGAGTGCGGTCAGCGACTGGCCGACCCCGTCATGCAGCTCGCGGGAGATCCGGCCTCGTTCGGCTTCCTGGACCCGCAGGATCCCCCGCGAGATGAGCCGGAACCGCTTCTCGCCCTCGGCGAGGCGCTGGAGCAGACGCGCGTTCTCGGACGTGATTCTCTCCATCCCCTGCGCGATCTCTCGCACGGGGTCCGGGCCTGTCCCGGGATCGTTGCGGTCAGGCTCCATCCGGCGGGGCCGATCCCTTTCGCGCTGTGCCAGGAGCGGCCGTCTCCCCGGCCGCCGGGTGGGAGGAGATCCACGCCTCGACCTCCCGGACGTCGGGCACCTGGGCGAAGGAGAGCCGGAGATCCGCTTCGAGCCCTTCGCTGATCTTGGCGATCCGACGGGCGCTCTCCCGATAATGGACCGCTGCCGCGGCTCCGTCGCCCTTCTTCTCCTGGATCCGGCCCAGCAGGGCGTGCAGGCGGTACAGGCCGGCTTCCCAGCCGCAGAGCTCCGCCACCCTCAGGGCACGTCGCGCCGATTCCTCGGCCTCGCGCAGGCGACCACGGCCGAGCTCCTTTCCGGCCAAGGCGTGCGCGGCCCGGATGCGGAGGAGGGCGTCGCCCAGTTCCTCCGCCTCCCGCACGGCGGGGACCAGGGCGGCGGCGGCGGTGGCCGGATCACCAAGGGCCGCCGCCTGGGCGATGCGAGCGCGGAGGACGGCGGACCGGGCCTTGCTCGAGACCGCGTGCTCGACCCCTCGGCCCAGGTCGAGCCGCGCGGCCTGCGTCTCCCCTCGGCGACGATGCCACTCTCCAAGCAGGACGTAGTAGTCGGAGGATTGCTCGCGATTACCGGTCTCGCGCACCCAGGCCTCGGCCGCATCCAGCTTCTCCTTGGCCGCGTCGAGGCGTCCCAGCTCGAGCAGGGCCGCGGCCTCCTTCAGGGTGAACTCCGCGAGGCCCCGCTTGTCGTCGAGCTCCTTCAGAACGGCCAGGGCCTCCTCGAAGGAAGTGAGCGCGGCGCCGTAACGGCCCTCGTACTGATGGAGCACCCCCAGGTTGCCGAAGGAAACGGCCATGGCGTTCTTGAAGTCGATCTCGCGGCTCCGCTCCAGGGTCTCCACGAAGGACTTCACCGCCTCGGCCCAACGACCCTGCGCGACCTGGAGGAAGCCCATGTTCTGCATGGAGAGGATGATCCCGCCCTTGTCTCCGAGCTTCCGGCGTCGATCCAGGCCCTGCTGCCAGTAGACGAGAGCGTTGTCGTATTCCCCCTGCATGAAGAGGATGTAGCCCACGTTGTCGTAGCTCTGCGCGAGCTGCTGCTCGTCCCCGAGGTCGCGCCGGATCCTCAGGGCCTCCTGGTAGGACTCGCGGGCGCGCACGAAATCGGCGCGGCCCTCGTGCAGCACCCCGAGGTCGTCGAACACCTCGGCCAGACCCTTCCGGTCGCCGATCTTCTCGTAGATCCGCCGGGCCTCCCGGAGGTCGGGCTCCCCCTCGGCGAAGCGGCCCATGGCCACGTACACCCGGGCCCGGTTCTTCAGGCCGGTGGCCACTCCGCGTTCGTCGCCGAGGCTCCGCCTCAGGACGGCGGCGGTCGAGTACTTTTCGATGGCCTGCGAGTACTGGCCGAGCTCGTGGTAGGCAACGCCCATGGCGTTCAGGGCATCGGCTTGACCTTGTTCGTTGCTCAGCTGGTTCTGGAGGGCCAGGGCCCGGACCAGATAGTCGTTGACGGCCCGAGCGGCTTCGCCCATGAGGATGGTGTTCTTGCCCAGGAGGAACCAGGCTCGAGGATCGTTCCGATCCAGGGCGGTGACCTTCTGCAGGCTTTCCACCGCCTTGGCGATCTCGCCTTGCGCCCCCTGCGCCTCGGCGAGATCGAGCAGCACCTCCGTATCGTTCGGGTAGCGTTCGGCCAGCCCGGCATAGCTCCTCTCCGCCGCGGCCGGGTCGCCGCGCAGCAACGCCAGCCGGGCCTGGATGCGGTATTGCAGCCGTGTTTCGGTGGGCTCGACCGCGCGGGCCGCACGCTCGGCGGCCGCCAAGGCCTTCTCGCGGTAGCCCAGGCTCTCGTGGGTCACACTGAGCCTCTCGAGGGCGCCGGCGAATCCGGGGTCGGCCTCGACTGCCCGCTCGAGGGCGGGGGCCGCGCCGATGTAGTCGCCGACGAGCATCCGTTCGCGGCCTTCCCGGTACGCCTTCGCCGCCGCCAGCGAAGAGGTCTCGGGCGCGGGGCTCTCCGTGTTCGGCCGCGCCGCCCCAAGCTCCTGGCGCAAACGCTCCCCCAGGCCTCCGACCATGCGGAAGAGGCCGCCCTCGTCGGCGCTCTCGGCGCCGAGGTGGCGAGTGCTCGGCGCGCCCGACGGCTCGAGGGACACCAGACGGAGGTCCACCCGCACCGTCTCTCCGGCGCGGCGGACGCTCCCCGCCACCAGGCTGTCCACCTCCAGGAGCTGAGCGAGCCGGCGCAGGACCTCCTCGTCGTAGCGACCGGCGGCCAGCTGCAGGTCGCGCAGCGTCCGGAGGACGCGCAGCGCGTCGAGAACCCTCAGGTCCGGGCTCTCCGAGAGGCTCGCAGTGATCATCTCGGCCACTCCGGTGCCGGTCCACGCCAGCGCCGGGTCGGCGGTCTCGTCGGCCAGGGGCAGCACGGCCACGGCACGCCGGGCGAGGGCGGGCGCGGGAGCCGGCCGGGCGACCCGGGGCAACAGTGGCAGGCCGGAGGCGCGCCGGAAGGCGCTCCACGCCGCCGCGGCCACCAGGAGCGCCAGGGGCAGCGCCAGCCAGCGGCGCGGCATGGGGAAGAGCCTGGTCCCGGCACGCTCCCGGTCCAGGTCCGCGATCAGCTCCCGGGCGCTTTGGTATCGGCGCGCGGGGCTGCGTTCGAGGCAGCGCCGGATAACACCGCGCACGTGCGGCGGCACACGGATCTCCGTCTCGCCGATGTCGCGGACCCGCCCACTGATCCGCTGCGCGAGGATCTCCGCCTGGGAGTCGCCCTTGAAGGGGAGCTGCCGGGTGAGCATCTCGTAGAAGAGGATACCCAGGGCATAGATGTCGCTGCGCCCGTCAACGGGGTCGCCGCAGGCCTGCTCAGGAGAGAGGTAGTCCGTGGTGCCGACCACGGCTCCGGCTCGGGTCAGACCATCGCGGTCGAGCGATCGGGCAACGCCGAAGTCGGTGATGTACGCGGTGTCGTCCGCCTCGAGGAGCACGTTGCCCGGCTTCAGGTCGCGATGGACGACCCC
>Ga0184632_10001243_pt1 | contig 10408 bp, 8 predicted proteins | sample PLM31_50_b1_FD_133153 | JGI IMG/M metagenome (GOLD analysis project Ga0184632, IMG submission 133153) | Groundwater sediment microbial communities from an aquifer in East River, Colorado, USA - PLM3-1_50_b1 | ecosystem: Environmental > Terrestrial > Soil > Riparian zone | place: USA: East River... | reverse complement strand
TGATCCTCGAGGGCTACGGCCTGTCCGAGACGAGCCCGGTGATCGCCGTGAACACTCCCGACGCGATGAGGCCGGGCACGGTGGGCCGGCCCATCCCCGGCGTCGAGGTCAAGATCGCGCCCGACGGCGAGATCCTCACCCGCGGCCCCCACGTGATGAAGGGCTACTTCCGCAAGCCCGAGGCCACCGCGGCCGCCATCGACGCCGAGGGCTGGTTCCACACCGGCGACATCGGCCACCTCGACCCCGACGGCTTCCTCGTCATCACCGACCGCAAGAAGGACCTCATCGTGACGTCGGGAGGGAAGAAGGTCGCGCCCCAGCCGATCGAGAACCGCCTCAAGACGAACCCCTTGATCGCCGAGGTCGTGATCGTCGGTAACCGCCGCAACTTCCCCGCCGCCCTCGTGGTGCCGAACTTCGAGGCGCTCGAGGGCTGGGCGCGCCCGCAGGGCGTGGCCTTCGCGAGCCGGGAGGACCTCATCCGCCGGCCGGAGGTGGTGGCCCTCTACGAGCGGCTCGTGCAGGAGATGACCCCCGACCTCGCCCAGTTCGAGAAGATCAAGAAGATCGCGCTGCTGCCGCAGGAGTTCACGCTGGAGGCGGGGGAGCTGACGCCGACCCTCAAGGTGAAGCGCACGGTGGTGGAGGAGAAGTACAAGGACGTGATCGACCGGCTCTACGGCGGCGCCGCCGCCTGACAGGAGTTGTGATGGCCACCGATACGCAGACCCCGGTCCTGGCCGCGCGCGGCGGAAGCTTCCTCATCGAGGAGCGCCGGGTGGAGGAGGTCTTCACCCCCGAGGACTTCACCGAGGAGCAGCGCATGATCGGCGACACCGCCGCCGAGTTCATGGAGAAGGAGATGGTGCCGCGCCTTCCCCAGATCCTCGCCCTCGACTACGACACCACGCGCTCGCTCCTGCGCAAGGCCGGCGAGCTGGGCCTGCTCGGCATCGAGATCCCCGAGGAGTACGGCGGCCTCGGGCTCGACAAGGTCAGCGGCTGCCTCGTCTCGGAGAAGTCGGCCCGCGACGGCAGCTTCGCGGTCACGTTCATGGGCCACACCGGCATCGGCACCCTGCCCATCGTCTACTTCGGCAGCGACGCGCAGAAGAAGAAGTACCTGCCCCGCTTCGCGACCGGGGAGTGGATCAGCTCCTATTCGCTCTCCGAGGCGTCCTCGGCGAGCGACGCGATGAACGCGAAGGCGAGGGCGGTCCTCTCGCCGGACGGCCAGAGCTGGATCCTTAACGGCGAGAAGATGTGGCTCACCAACGCCGGCTTCGCCGACGTCTACATCACCTTCGCCAAGGTGGACGGCGAGCACTTCACCGCCTTCATCATCGACAAGGGCTCGCCGGGCGTGAGCCTGGGGGCGGAGGAGAAGAAGACGGGCATCAAGGGCAGCTCGACTCGGCCCCTCATCCTCGCCGACGCGGTGATCCCGCGGGAGAACCTGCTGGGCGAGATCGGCAAGGGCCACAAGATCGCCTTCAACATCCTCAACATCGGCCGCTTCAAGCTCGGCGCCGGTTGCACGGGCGGGTCCAAGGGCGCGCTGCGCACCGCCGTCGGGTACGGGAAGAACCGGACCGCCTTCGGCCACCCCATCACCGACTTCGGCCTCGTGAAGCACAAGCTCGGCGAGATGGCCATCCTCTCTTATGTCGGCGAGGCCATGGTCTACCGCACCGCGGGGATGATCGACCGCAACCTCGCCGGGGTGACGCAGGCCGCGGAGGCGCTGCCGCGGATCGAGGAGTACGACGTCGAGTGCTCGATCATCAAGGTGTGGTGCTCGGAGATGCTGGACTACGCGGTCGACGAGACCGTCCAGGTCTTCGGCGGCTCCGGCTACGTCGAGGACTACCCGGCGGAGCGGTACTGGCGCGACGCCCGCGTCAACCGGATCTTCGAGGGCACCAACGAGATCAACCGGCTGCTCGTGCCGGGACGGCTCCTGCGGCGGGCGATGAAGGGCGAGCTGGCGTTCTTCGACAAGGCGATGGCCCTCATGAAGGAGGTCGCCACCCCCGAGGCTCCCGTCCCGGGCGCGGAAGGCTTCCTGGGCGCGGAGGCCGCGGCGCTCGCGGGAGCGAAGAAGGTGGCGCTGATGTGCCTGGGTCTCGCTGCGCAGCGCTTCGGGACCGAGCTGAGCGAGCAGCAGGAGGTGCTGGGCCATTTCGCCGACATCGCGATGGAGACCTACGCCCTCGAGAGCGCGCTGCTCCGGACGCGGAAGAAGGCGGCCACGATGGGACCCGAAGCCTGCGCCCTGCCGGCGGCGGCGGTGGCGTGCTTCGCCCAGGACTCGCTCGATCGCGTCGAGGTGTCGGCCCGGCGCCTGCTGGCGGCGCTCGGCGAGGGCGATACGCTCAAGACCTACCTTTCGGCCCTGCGCCGCTTCACGAGGCGCGAGGTGGCCGACACGGTGGCGCTGCGCCGGCGGGTGGCCGAAGCCGCCATCGAGCACGGGGGCTACCCGCTCGGCTGAGGCTCAGGCTCCGACCGGTCCACCTTGCCGTCGCCGTCGTCGTCGTACTCGCGCCGGGCGATCGTCCCGTCGGGCTCGACGACGTCCCAGTAGTCGGGTACGCCTGGCTGCCGGCGGGTGTAGCCGACCCGGACCAGCACGCCGTTCTCGAAGTATTCCCAGCGGTCGATCACCTTGTCCAGGTTGGTGTCGATCTGCGCCTCGCGGACCTTGCCGTCTGACCCGTAGAGGATCACGGCGTCCGCAGCCCGGTCGCCGTTCCGGTCGTAAACGAGCCGCTCGAGCTTCCCGTCTGGGCCGTAAAACGACTGGTACGGGCCCTTTTCGACGAGAAGATACGGAGGAGGCGACACTTCCCGGAGCGTCGGATCCTGGCAACCGGGGAGCACCGCGAGCAGTGCCACGCAGGCGACGCGTCGCCGAAGCGGAGCCACCTCCATAGCATCCAGCCCTCGACGAAAAGAGTCAAGTTCTCAGCAGATCAATGACTTACGGTGTGACGTGTGACAAATAGCCTTGACAACAGATTTCCGGGGGCGTAGGTTGGAATCAGCCTAGCAACGATTACCGTCGCGGGGGCGCTTACCGATTTTCGTGTCCTGAGGTGCCCCATGCGTCACCCTTCCATCGCGACGGGAGTCGCACTTCTTGTCGTTGTGTCTCTCGCACCCACTACCCCGGCGGCTGACCAGAAAGCCAGCGACGCCCGCAAGTCGGGCGGTGCCGGGACCAGCACCGCCCTTCTCATCGCGGGGGCGGCGGAGTCCGCCGGAGCCAAGTTGGTGCTGACGACAGCGGCTGGTGGGAACGGTAACGGCAACGCCGGCGGAAACTCGGCGGTGCCTCCCGGCAAGAGGTGTGATCCGAACGACCCGCGGCCGGGTTGCCAGCCCTTACCCAAGTCACCCAAGAAGTAGGCTCGAAACAGGCTCGAAACAGAGCCGTTATCCTGAGCCGGGCGACAGCCCGGCCCAGCCCGGCTCGTTTCTTCCCCGTGCAAGCCCCCCGGCGCCGTCGGGTGACCGGCCAGACCGTCGAGGAAGCGGCCGAGAAGCTGCTTCCCACCCCGGGCGGAACCGTTTCCGACGATCGGACCCTCGGCGCCGCGCGTCGCCTGAGGGTGCTCTCGTATGCGCTCGAAGCCACGCTCTACGGCGTCATCGGCGGCTCCGCCCTGGCCATCGGCGCCGTGCATCCGTGGGCCTACGTGCCCCTGTGGTTCTGCGCAGGATTGATCGGCATCCTCCTCGGCGTCCGCGCCGCCCAGATCCGCGGGTTGGGGCGCCGGCTCGGGCGGCGCCCATTCGCCTTCCACCTGAGCGGCCGATGGCTGGTCGTGGACCCCACCCACGATCACACCGAAGGTTGGGGATTCGACCTCTCGCGCCCCGCGTGCCCCCGCGCTCCACTCTTGTGGCCCGGCCTCGCCTTCCTCGCTTGGACCTTTGTCCAGGTGGCGCCGCTGCCCGGGGGCGTCGTCGACCTGCTGAGCCCGGGTCGTGGCCATGTTTCGCTCGACGAGGTGCGCCGCGCCCACGCACTCACCATCGACGCCGCGGCCTCGCTGCGTGGCCTCGCGTTTGCCGTCTCGATGCTCGTCTTCCACCTCGCCGCGGCCTCGCTCGCCCAGCACTCCGCCAGCCGTCGCCGCTTCCGCGCATTCGTCGCCTGGTTCGGGGCGGCGCTGGCCCTGATCGCCCTCGTCCAGATCGCGGTCGCCGCCCGGCGCATCTACGGCATTTTCATGCCCCTCGAGAGCGACACGTTTTTCGGCGTTTTCGTCAATCGCAATCACTTCGCCGCTTACATGACGCTCTGCGCGATGGCCGCCCTCGCGATTCTGCACCGAGCGCTTCACAGCTACCGCTACTACCTCGGCGGGCGATCCAACCTCCGCCGCCAGATCGTCACGCTGGGAAGACCCGAAGGCATGCGCTTGATCCTGGCCGTCGTTCCCGTGCTCGTGACCATCGGAGCGCTCGTCGCGACGACCTCCCGCGGTGGGATCCTCTCGTTCGTCGGCGCGCTCCTGCTCGCTTCGGTGGCAATCCGCCAGCACCAGCAACGCCTCCCGGTCGGCATCCTCGTGGGTCTGCTGGCGCTGCCTCTTGCGTGGTTCGGCTTCGAGCGTCTCGGGGAGCGCTTCGGCCGCATCGGGACGGAGGAGATCGGCCGCACCGCGATCTGGCGCCAATCGGTGGCGTCGATGTCCGGCACCTGGCTGACCGGAGCCGGCCTCAACACCTTCCGTGCGGCCGTCTCACGCGCCCTGCCGCTCACGATGCCCGTCGGCGCCACTCCCTGGCCCGGCGAGGTCGCGGAGGCCTTACCCGCACGATTGCGCATCGCCTATCGCACCCCGGTCGACCTCCAGGGGTGGCAGTGGTACGAGGAGGCCCACAACGATTACGTACAGCTCGCGGTCGAGATGGGCGCGATCGGCGCCGCGATCTGGTTCTGGGCGCTGGTCATGCTCGGCCTCCGCCTGCGCGAGCCATGGCTGGCCTCCGGCGTCGCGGGCGTCCTGGTCCACTCGACGGTGGACTTCTCGCTGCAGATCCCCGCGGTCGCCGTCCTGTTCTTTGTGGCCTGCGCCTACGCCGAGAGGACGTCGCTACCCGTAGGCCTGATCTCCCGCCGGCACAAGTGAGCTGCCGGGTCCTCCTTGCGGCTCCGGTGGGGGCGTCGGCCGAGAGCAGAAGCCCATCAGGATCAGGCCAAGGAAGAGGGCGACCAGCGCCCCCGCACATCCGACCACCCGCTGGTGGAACCGGTGCTGGAGCTTGGGGTCGCGAATGCCGAAGTAGCCCGCCAGCGTCTTATGGCGATGAGGATGGCCCGAGGCGTGGGCGATGAACCGCTCGCCGCACTTCCGGCAGCGATATGGCGCGCGGTTGAGCCAGCGCAGCAGCACCGTCTCGCGCAGGCCGTGGCGCAGCGAGCGGGGCGCCTTCTCCGTGCCGCACTTCGGGCAGGCAGGAGCTGGTGCGACCGTCCCATCCGACGCGTCCATGGGGGGCGACCACGCTACCCCCCACTCTCGGCCCGGTCAACTGCTCTATCATTGAAGGCATGTTCGGCCTGCTCCTCGCCAGCATCGGCATCATGCTCCCGCCGATCAAGTGCGTCCTCGCCGACAGGCACCCGCAGATCGAGGCGGTGATCACCCCCCCGGACTCGAAGGCGCGCCTCTTTTTCAAGGGCGCCGGGGACACCGGGTTCTACTACGTCGAGATGGTGTCCAGGGTCGGGCGGTTCGTGGCCAAGCTCCCCAGACCGAGGGAGAAGGCGGGACCGCTCACCTATTACGTCGAGGTGGTGGGAGCCGACGGCACGAAGGCGCGCACGCAGGAGCTGACGGCGGAGGTGGTTCGGTCGACCGAGAGCTGCTCTGCCCCCGAGGCCGTGGCGGAAGTGGGTCCGGCGGGGGACATCGAGATCTTCACGGCCGCGTCATCGACGCGCAAGCCTGACGCCTTCAACGGTCTCTCCCGCGTAAGAGGCGCGTCGGAGACGGCGGTGGCGCCGGCGGGGGAAAAGGAAACGCGGCCCCCCCGGCCCACGCGCACCCGCGCGGAAGCGATGGAGTCGTCTCCCTCACCTTCAGCGGTGGCCGTCGCGGCACCCACGCCGGCTCCCACGGCCCCCCCCGTCGGCGACTACCAGATCGGGCCCGAAGACATCCTGCGCGTCACCGTCTACGGTCACGAGGACCTGACACAGACGGTCGTGGTCCAGAGCGACGGCACCTTCGTGTTTCCGCTGATCGGCCGCGTCAAGGCGGGCGATCTCACGCCGAAGGAGCTGGAGCGCAAGATCACCGTTCTCTTGTCCCAGGGCTTCATTCGCAATCCTCAGGTCACCGTCGTCGTCTCGGAGTACCGCAGCAAGACGATCTTCGTCGTGGGCGAGGTGATGCGTCCCGGCACTTACCCGCTCTCGGGCAGCCGCACTCTCGTCGAAGCCCTCGCCCGGGCCGGGCCCACGACGGCGAACGCGGCGGCCGAGGTCGTCATCGTGCGGCCGCAAGGTGAGGTTCAGGGCCCGGTGCTCCCGAACCAGATCGGTGTTGGCGGGGCCTTGGCGCCCGGGCAAGCCGAGGTCATCCGCGTCAACCTGCGGGACATCCAGGCGGGCGACCTCAGCAAGAACATCGCTCTCCGCCCGAACGATACGGTCTTCGTTCCGCAGGCGCCGAAAGTGTTCGTCTCGGGGGAGGTTCGCAATCCAGGCGCCTATCCGTTCAGCCCCGGCACCACGGTGCGTCAGGCCATCAGCCTGGCGGGCGGATTGACAGAAGACGGGTCTTCGGGGCGCATCCGGGTGGTCAGGGAAACCGAGGGAAAGGCCCGGGAAGTCAAAATCAGACTCGACGAGCCCATCCAGCCGGGTGACACGATCGTAGTCAAGTCCAAGCTCTTCTAGCCCTCCCACCTCAAGAAATTCTTTAAGGCGGAGTAGCTTTTCCAGCGCCGCTGCTGTAAATTATCCGCGAGGCCCTTTGACTTCGACAATCGTTTTCAGTATGTTCTTCATCACCCCCCCGTGACCGCCGTCCCGCTTACGATGGACGAAGTCGATCCCCAGGACGACGCCAAGGTATTCACGTGACCCCGACCCCTCCCGCCGGCTACGAAGCCCAGAGTCCCGATGAGACGCATCTCTGGGAGTACATCCACGTCATCCTCCGCCGTCGCCGTCTCGTCTTAGCGGTGTTCCTGGGCGTGACCGCGCTGGCCGCCATTCGCTCCCTCCTGACCCGCCCCGTCTACGAGGGAACGGCCCAGATCCTCATCGAGCGCGATACGCCGAGCGTCCTCAGCTTCAAGGAGGTCGCCCAGGTCGACGCGGCGCGGGACGATTACTATCAGACCCAGTACAAGCTGCTCCAGAGCAGAGCCCTGGTGCGACGGGTCATCGAGAGCCTGGATCTGCTGCAGGATTCGGAGTATGGCGGACCCAGGGATGCGCAAGAGATGGAAGCCGTACGGGCCGCCCCTCCGGGCGCCTCTCAGACGATGGAGAAGGCGATCGACACCTTCCTCAAGCGGCTGAGAGTATCTCCCATCCGGAACAGCCGGTTGGTTACGGTCACGTACGAGTCCTACCGGCCGGAGCTTGCGGCCGCCGCCGCGAACAAGCTTTCCCAGCTCTACATCACGCAGACCCTCGAGTTCCGCTACCAGACGTCATCGGAGGCCGCGCAGTGGCTGGGGCAGCAGATCGGGGAGCAAAAGAAGCAGGTGGAAGATGCGGAGCGTGCCCTCCAAAAAGTGAAGGAGCAGGAGGGCATCGTCAACGTCGAGGAGCGCCGGACGTTGCTCGAGCAGAAGCTGAAGGAATTGGGGACGGCTCTCACCAGCTTGCGGACGCAGCGCCTGGAGAGGGAAGCGCTCTACAACCAGATGCGACACGCCTCCAACCCGGAAGAGCTGCCCGAAGTCATGCGCAGCCCCCTGGTGCAATCACTGCGCATCGAGCTCGCAGGGCTCGAGCGCCAGCAGGCTCAGCTCCTGGAACGCTACATGGACCAGCATCCGGAGGTGGTCAAGGTCCGTAATCAAATCCAGGAGACGAGGAAGAAGATCGCCGGGGAGAGCCAGAGGGTCATTCGCGCGGCCGAGAACGACTACAAGGCGGCGGCGGCGCAGGAATCGAGCGTCGCCTCTGCGCTGGAAGGGGCCAAGGCCGAAGCACTGGACCTTTCCCGCCGCAGCGTCCAGTACGACACCGCCAAGCGCGACGCAGACGCGGGCAAGGATGTGCTGAACAGCCTCCTGTCGCGGCACAAACAGACCGACGTCGCCCAGGAGCTCAAGAACTCCAACATCCGCATCGTGGACCCGGCGAGCATGCCGCGCGGCCCGGTGCGGCCGCAAAAGCTGCGGGATACGCTCATCGGGCTCGCCCTGGGCCTCTTCCTGGGCATAGGGCTGGCGTTCTTCCTCGATTACCTGGACAACACCATCAAGACCCCCGATGACGTGCGCAAGGTTCTCGGCGCGCCGCTCTTGGGGCTGATTCCCGAGGTGCCCGAGGCAGCCGCGGTGATTCTCAAGGCGGCCGCGAATAGTCCCCTGGGGGAGGGGTATCGCTTGCTCAGGACGGCACTGACCTATTCATGGCCCGAGAGCGAATCACGCATCTTGCTTGTCACCTCGACTTCCGCGGGTGAAGGCAAGACCGTAACCTCGGTGAACCTGGCCCTGATACTGGCGTCGCTCGGCGGAAAGGTGCTGCTCATCGATTGCGACCTGAGGAAGCCACAGGACCATGTGCTGCTCAAGGCAAGGAAGGCTCCAGGTCTATCGGACGTTCTTGTCGGCAAGACAAAGCCGTCCGAGGCGATACAGCGACCTCCGGATACGACGCTCAGCTTCCTCGCTTCCGGCACTCATGCGCCGAGTCCGGCCGACCTGCTGACCATGCAGACGATGAAGGGCTTCTTGCACGAGCTGCGGGGTTTCTATGACTGGATCGTGCTTGATACGCCTCCGGTTGGACCGGTCGCAGAGGCCCTGATCCTGGCGCCGCTCACCGACGGCGTCGTAGCGGTGGTGGGCGCCGAAATGGTACCGCAAAACGCCGTCCGTCATACGCTCGAGCGGATCGCGGAAACCGGGGCCCGGGTGCTGGGTGTGGTGCTGAACCGGGCCCAGGTGGAGAAGCATTCCTACTACTATGGTCGCTACTACGGCCACTACTACGGCTCTTACTACGGGCAGTCCCAGCAAAAGACTGGCCTGTCCAAGGTAGCCCACATCAATGCAAAGCGTGTTGGACGCTGAAAGCCGTCTCCGGGGGATCGCGACGGCCGTCGCTTTCCTGGTGCTGGCCTGCGTACCGGGCTGCGAACAGTTGCCCGAGATACCGAACGAGCCCCCGACGGCGTCGTTCATCTACACTCCTGTCTCTCCGGTGAACGCAGGCCAGACCGTGGTCACTTTCAACGCTTCACCCAGCCGTGACACCGACGGACAGATCTCCTCCTATGTCTGGAACTTCGGCGACGGCGCCCCGGAGCAGACGGGCAGCGGCCCTACCGCCGTCCACCTGTTTCCCGACACGCCCGCAATCTGTCTCGAGATCACCTATACCGTCCTCCTGACCGTGGTGGACGACAAAGGCGACCGGGCCGCGGCCTCCCAAGCGGTCAAGGTGACCGAGTTGCCGGTGCCCGCCTCCGAAGAGTGTTTGAGGCTTCTGCGTTGAACCGGCGAGGACTACTCAATTTGAGGGATAGGTGCTCGTCCAGGCGCGCGCCAGCCTCGTTGTAGGCATTGTCCTTTCGACGGCCGGGTTCACCCCCGCCGAGGCCGCAGAAGGGCACAAGAAGCGTCCCGGCCGTTTCCGGCTGGGACCTCTCTATCTCACGCCGAAGCTGGAGCTGAAGAACGCAGGGGTGGACACGAACATCTTCAACCAGCGAACCGACGAGATCCCGGATACGTCGATCGTGCTCAGTCCCACGCTATTGGGCGCCCTGCCCGTGGGGAGACGGCTCCGCCTGACCGGCGGAATGCACGTGGACCTCAACTATTTCCGCCGTCAGCAGACGGAGCGCTCGACCGATTTCGGCGGGGACGGACGCGCAGAGCTGGACTTCGGTCCCTTTACTTTCTTCGGGGCGGGAGGCGGTGGCCAGTCGCGGCAACGCTTCTCCATCGACATCGACCAGCGGGTGCTCCGCCATGAGCGGTGGGCTACGGCGGGCGTCAAGGTCACTCCCACGCCGCGGATATCCGCGACGGTGTCGGGCACGGGCTGGGTCTATGAGTTCGCGAGCCTCATTGTCCGGGGCGTCAACGTCAAGGAGAATCTGGACCGAAATGAACTGACGGCCCATGGCCAGTTGAGGTATGCCCTCACACGCCAGACCACTCTCGTGGCGTCCGCCGACGTCATCGAAGA
>Ga0184632_10001242_pt1 | contig 10416 bp, 11 predicted proteins | sample PLM31_50_b1_FD_133153 | JGI IMG/M metagenome (GOLD analysis project Ga0184632, IMG submission 133153) | Groundwater sediment microbial communities from an aquifer in East River, Colorado, USA - PLM3-1_50_b1 | ecosystem: Environmental > Terrestrial > Soil > Riparian zone | place: USA: East... | reverse complement strand
TCTGCCCCCAGCCACACGGGAGCGGCGCGGCCCGCCGGGCCCGCCGCTCCCAGCCGTTACCACCTGCTTCCAAGTTGCGGGCCACCCCGCCCTATCCGCGGCGCCGCGGCTATCGTGGATGGCATGGAGCAGCAGGCGGAGCGGCGGCTCGGGACCTCGGAGGCGTTCGTCGCGGGGGTCTCGGCGATGCTGCTCGCCACCGCCATCCTGGGTCTCGCCCACCTCGTCCAGGCGAGCGTCCCGTTCCCACCGCTGGGCCTGGCCCAGCGGCTGCTGCGGGTCGTACCCGGGGCGCTCGCGGTCTTCTTCATCGAGCGGCTCGGCCACCTGGCCCTGCGCCTGTTCGCGATCGGCTTCACCCTCGGCGGCATCCTGGCGGGAGGGGTCGCCGGCGCGCTGGTCGCCCGCGCGCCCGTGCGGCTCCGGACCGCCGCCGTGTGGACCGCCGGAGCGGTCTTCACCCTGCTCGCGCTGGCCGGCTACCGGTCCCAGCCCGGCGCCCCCTCCCTGGCCATGTACGGCGCGCTGGTCGGGCTCGCCGGCGTCGCCTACGCCGTCGGGCTGCGGGGGGCGCTCGACCGCCTCGACCGCGACCCGGTCCCGGCCCCCGCCCGCGGGCTGGGACGGACGCGACGTGAGTTCCTCCGCGCCGTGGTGGGAGCTGGCGGGCTGCTCGCCCTCGGGGTCGGGGTGAACCGCCTGACCGGGGGGTTCGGGGACCGGGGTGGCCGGCCACTGGTCCGCCCGGCCGGGGCCGGGCCGGTCGAGCCGGCCACGATGCCCGGGACCACCGCCGAGGACCAGGCGTTCCTGGCCATCCGGGGCCTGTCGCCCGAGGTCACGCCGAACCGGCTCCACTACACCGTGGACGAGTCGATCATCGACCCCGACGTGGACGCGGACTCCTGGCACCTGGCGGTGGAGGGCCTGGTGGGGCGGCCGGTCAGGCTGGGGTACGCCGACCTGGTCGCCATGCCGGCGGTGGAGCAGTACGTCACCTTGCAGTGCATCTCCAATTTCGTCGGCGGCGACCTGGTCGGCACGGCCAGGTGGACCGGGGTTCCCCTGGCCGACGTGCTCGCCAGGGCCGGTGGGACGCCGGAGCGGGCGGTGCGGGTCGTGTTCCACGCCGTCGGCGGCTACAGCGACTCCATCCCCATCGCCAAGGCGCTCGATCGGTCCACCATCGTCGCCTACGGCATGAACGGCGCGACCCTGCCCCGGGCCCACGGCTACCCAGCCCGGATCATCGCGCCCGGCATCTACGGCATGAAGAACGTGAAGTGGGTCGAGCGCATCGAGGTCGTCGACTACGAGTACCGGGGCTATTGGCAGCGGTCCGACGGGTGGGACAACGTGGCCGTGATCAAGACCGCCAGCCGCATCGACGTTCCCGCCGACCTGGCCGCGGTGAGTGGGCAGGCGACGGTGGCCGGGGTGGCCTGGGCGGGCGACCGCGGCATCAGGGCGGTCGAGGTCTCCCTCGACGGTGGCAGGACCTGGCAGCCGGCCGTGCTCCGCCGGGAGCTGGCCCGGGCCGCGTGGCGCCAGTGGCGCCTGCCCTGGCGGCCCGCGGTGGCGGGCCGGCTCCGGCTCCAGGTGCGCGCCGTCGACGGTCGCGGCCAGGTCCAGACCGCTGCCCGAGCCCAGCCGCACCCCGACGGCGCCAGCGGCTACCACGAGGTGGAGGTCGTCACCAAGGCGTAGCGCCGACGGGCGGGCGTCTGTGGGACCAGCAGACCTGAGGAATGCCGGGTGTGCCCGCGCGGTTGGACCTTGCGTCGGTCAGTTCCGCGCCGTCGCTTGGAGGTCGAGTGCGTCACCGCCAGGGCGAGCCCGTGCTCGCCGGGCCAGCCGGTCCACCCGCGCCCAGCGGGGTGCCCCTGCTCGCATCGAGCGAGACCGCGGGCTGCTATCCTGCCCGGGTGCGGGCACCGGAGCGGCGGAGGCCGTCGTTGCGCGGGCCGTCCAGGCCAAGCACGCGGGTACCTGCGTGGACCGCGCGAGCGGGAGGATCGTCGTTGCAGCCAAACGGTGCGGCCCCGGACCTCGACACCGAGGTCGTTGCCGAGGCGTCCGACGGCGCCCGGGCCCCGGCCGACGAGACACCGGCGGAGCGCCAAGCACGCTTCGTCGAGAGCGCGATCCCGCTGCTCGACAGCTTGTACGCCGGTGCGTTGCGGCTCACCCGCAACCCGGTAGACGCCGAGGACCTGGTCCAGGAGACGTTCCTGCGCGCCTACAACGCCTTCCACCAGTTCGAGCCGGGCACCAACCTCAAGGCGTGGCTGTACCGCATCCTCACCAACACCTACATCAACGCCTACCGCAAGCAGCAGCGGGGGCCGCAGTCGGTGCCCACCGAGGACGTCGACGACTTCTCGCTCTACCAGCGCATCGCCGGGGCCAACCCGTCCGGAGCCGAGACCCCCGAGGAGGTGCTGCTCGAGCGCATTCCCGAGGAGGAGGTCCGCCAGGCGCTCGACGCCCTGCCCGAGCAGTTCCGCATGGCGGTGCTCCTGGCTGACGTCGAAGGGTTCTCGTACAAGGAGATCGCGGACATCATGGGCACCTCGATCGGGACGGTCATGTCCCGGTTGCACCGGGGCCGGCGCCAGCTGCAGAAGCGGCTGTGGGATTTTGCCGCGGACCGGGGGCTGCTCGAGGAGGGACAGGAATGGGTGCGTCCGAAGTAGGAGGCTGCGACGAGGTCCTCCGCCACGTGTGGCCCTACCTCGACTGTGAGAGCGACCCCTCCACTTGCGCCGAGCTTGAGCAACACCTGTCCGTGTGCGCCAGCTGCCGCCGCGTGGTCCAGTTCGACCGCAAGTTCAAGCTGCTCGTGCGCAGGTGCGCCGATTCCGGTCCCGTCTCCAGGTCGACCATGGAGGCGCTCCGCCTCCGTGTCGAGGCCAAGCTGCGGATCCAGCCTCCCTCGCAACAGGCATAGCGCTCCTCCCCGGTCTTGAAACCATCTTGATGTCTTCGTGCGTATAACAGGGAAAGAGTCCTGCGGGAATCATCGAGACGCCCCGCAGGTTCTCTCTCGTACGCGGAACCCATCGGCGGACGATGGGAAGGATGGTGGGGCACACCATGCGCTCGGACAACGTCAAAGGACACCGGCCGGGCAACGACCCTCCACTCTCGAAAGTGGAGCGCGTGGGCCGGATCTGTCATGAGAACGACTGCGACACCAGGCTGTCCATCTACAACAAGACGGGCTCATGCTGGCAGCACCAGCCGTTGATCTTCCCGAACTACCGCGGCAAGCGCCTGGCCAGCTCCTAGCTAGGCGCCGCCCCTCGAACACGCTGGCGGCCGGCCCTTGTGAGGGCCGGCCGCCGGTTTGCGTGCGGCGGCCTTGCTCAGCCGCTCTTGGACTTCTGGAAGACGCCGTCGATCTCGTCGATGAGGTCGAGCAGCTTCTTGGCGTCGCCCGGGTCGACTGAGTGCTTGGCCTGGCCTGCCGCCTTCGTGGCCTGCCAGAACAGGTCGTGCAGGTTGGGGAACTGCTCGAGGTGCTGCGGCTTGAAGTAGTCCGTCCACAGCACCCAGAGGTGCTCCTTGACCAGCTCGGCGCGAGCCTCCTTGACGATCAGGGCTCGGGCGCGGAACACCTCGTCGTCGGAGGCGTGGTACTTCTCGATGATCTTCGCCACCGACTCGGCCTCGATGCGGGCCTGCGCAGGGTCGTAGACGCCGCATGGCAGATCGCAGTGCGCGTGCACGACCCGAGTCGGCGAGAGCCAGGCGGCAAGGCTCTTCGCGATCATGGGCATCGTCCTTTCGATCGGACGTCGTCGGACCACCCGACGGTACCATCCTGGTTCTCACCGGGCACGCTCGCCCGGTCCGGGTGGGGGCAGGGCGGCGACTGGAGGTGCTGGTGGAGGTGCATGGGCGAGGCGCGGACCGCACCGGGTGGCTGCTGGCCGCCCTGCTCGCGTTGGTGGTGGCGGCCGGGTTGCGGGCCGTGCGCCGCGCCCGGCTCGAGCCGATGCTCGTCCGGGGTGGCAGCATGCGGCCCACGCTCGTCCCGGGGCAGCGCATCGCGGTGGCGCCGCTCGGCCGGCCCCCGGCCCGCGGGGCGGTGGTCGTGGTCCAGCACCCGGGTGAGGACCTCGAGGTCGTCAAGCGCGTGGTCGGGCTGCCAGGGGAGCGGGTGCGCCTGCTGGCAGGTGGCCTCGAGGTCGACGGGCAGATGGTCTCCGAGCCCTGGCTCGCGTGCGGGCCCCTCCCGTCCCGGGCCAGGCCGGGCAGGCCCGACCTCGACCTGGATTCCGGCCGGGGAGACGAGCCCAGCCTCGGAGGCGGCACGATGGCGTCGGCAGCCCTCGACGTGGCCTTGGGCCCCGACGAGTACCTGGTCCTCGGTGACCATCGGGCCGGGAGCACCGACGGCCGGTCGTTCGGCCCGGTCGGCCGGGAGCAGCTGGTTGGGGTCGTCCGGTTGGCCTACTGGCCACCGCGGCGCCTCAGGGTGCGCATGCGCACCCGTTGACCCGGTCTGGATAGGATGCGCTCGATCGTGGAGGGAGGACGCGGGTGTTGGTGGTGGTAGCTGGTGGGGCAGGGTTCCTCGGAGCCAGCCTGGTCGACCGGCTGCAAGCCGAAGGTGACGAGGTCATCGTGATCGATGACCTCTCCCACGGGCACCTGGCGAACCTGACCGAGGCCAGGCGGCGGGGAGGCGTCCGCTTCCACCGCATGGATGTGGGCCAGGGTGGTCTGCCCACCCTGGCCAGCCGGATCCGGGCCGACGCCTGGGTGCACCTGGCCATGACCGCAGACCCTGTCCGCGCCTGGTCGGCGCCGAGCACCGACGCCCGGTCGGTGGTTGCCGGCGTGGTCGAGATCCTCGAGGCAGCCGCGGGCAGCAGCGCCCGTGTCGTGGTCGCCTCCTCGGGTGCCTACCTCTTCCCGAGCCAGCTCACCGGCATGACCAGGGCGGACGACCAGCCCGCGCCGGCCCATCCCCTCGGCGCGGGCCGTCTCGCCTGCGAGGCGTATGCCCACGCCTACGGCGCCCGCGACCTGGGGGCGGTGATCCTGGCCCTCGGGACCGTCTACGGGCCGCGGCAGGACCCCCTAGGTGCCGGGCTGGTTGCCAGGGCCGCCTGGTCGATGCTGCAGGGTCGCCCGCCCAGGATCGACGGGGACGGCCGCCAGGCTCGCGACTGGCTGTTCGTGGACGACGCCGTTGACGCGCTGGCCAGGGCGGTCCACTCCAGCGCCCAGGGCCGGCTGCTCGTCGGCACCGGCACCGCCACCAGCGTGCTCGACGTGGTCGAGCGCCTGGCGTCGCGGATCGGCTGGACGGGCGAGCCGGAGTGGGCGCCGGTCCGCCCCGGCGACCCGCGGCGCTCCGCCCTGGACGCCAGCCGGGCCGGCAGCGCGCTCGGCTGGCAGCCGTGGACCGGGCTCGACGAGGGGCTCCAGCTCACCGTCGACTGGCTGGAAGCGAGATTGCCGGCCAAGCACCGGTACACTTGAGCGCCGAAGGCCGAGCCTGGCTCAGTATCGGCGGGCTGTGTAGTGAACGTGCTGTAGGTAACTTCCGCGCTGAAACGGCCCAAGCGGGCTATGGTTGGCGCTTGGACCGGTATCGATAATCGCCCTGTTCGTTCTGCATCCGGCAGGGTGACCGACAGAGCCGTATCCGCCGCACGTCCGCAACTGTCGTGGTCCGACGAACAGCCGGTCCAGATCCGAGCCTATCGGCGCCGTGAGCCGAGGTCCGGACTCGAGAAAGGGACGCACGGTGGCAGCTCCGCGCAAGACCAGCTCAAGGATCGAGACGGCCAGTTATCTGCGTACCGCAGAGGTCGCCGATCTCCTGCACGTCTCGCCGAAGACCGTGTCGCGGTGGGCGAAGGAAGGAAAGCTGCCCTTCCTGAAGACCCTCGGCGGACACCGCCGCTACCCGGAGGCCAAGATCCGGGAGCTGGCCAACGAGCTACGGGAAGAACCCACAGGCTAGGGCCAGCCTCCTCTACGACCCCCCGGGCGGGCGGCGCAGCGGCGGGATCCGCCCGCCCACGGCCCCGCCAGCTCGTGGGAGATTCCTGCCAGCAACGGGATCCGCCCGCCCATGGCACAGGCGCTCTTGGGGGGCCGTGGGGGGAGCGAGCTCCCCCCACATGGACAGAGGACTCCAGCTAGCTGTCCCGCGACCGCCCGCTAGTCCGCCCACGTGGACCACGGAATTGTCTTGGCTTCGTGGGCGCCGGGGGCGGTGCCGTCTCGCCGGCCCTGCATGGCGCCCATGAGCATCATGTGCTGGATCAGCAGGAACAACCCTGCGAGCTCGGTGACCTCCCCGATGCTGGTCACCGTCCACAGGGGTGGCACGGCGAAGCGGTCGCCGAGCACCACGATGCGCGTCGCCGGCCCCTCGACGACGTGCTTGAGGTCGGGACGGCGGGGGATTGGCTGCTCGACGGCGATGTTGGCCCGCCGCAGGGTCGTCTCGGACACCGGAACCCCCAGGTTGGCCAGGGTCACCAGCAGGTTGAGCAGCAGACCGAGGGCGATCAGGGGCACACCAGGAAGGCGGCCGTTGGCGCGCGCCACCCCGACCAGCGTCACCAGGGCCGCGACCAGCAGCACGGCACCGGCGGCGCGGGGCAGGCCGATCGTCCGCAGGAAGGGGACGCCGACCACCGCCTGGACGGCCAGGCACACCAGCGCGAGCGTCCTGCCCCGGACATGGGTCTCCCCGAGCCCCTGCAGGCTTCCGTGGCGCAGGTAACCGGCGCCGCCGGCGGCGCCGGCGACCAGGACGAACAGCAGCAGTCCACCCATGGGTCCCAGCTCCTCGGGGATCGTGCCCGGGGTCGGTAGCCTACTACTCCACGATGCCGTGCTTGAGGGCGACTGCCACCGCCCGGGTGCGGTCGGACACGCCCAGCTTCGTGAAGATGCGCTCCAGATAGGTCTTGACCGTCTGCGGCGAGATCCGCAGGGCGTGGGCCACCTCCCGGTTGGTCGACCCGTAGGCGATCATCTGCAGCACTTCGATCTCGCGGGCCGACAGCGACGCCACGTTCTGCTCGCCCCTGGTGAGCTGCCGGATCTCATCCAGGAACTGGCGGGTCAGGCTCGGATGGATCACCGCGCTGCCCGCGGCGGCGAGGTGCACCGCCCGGCTCAGCTCCCTGGCGTCTACGTCCTTGAGCAGGTAGCCGGCCGCCCCGGCCTGGATCGCCTCGCCCACCCGGGCCTGGGTCTCCTCGACGGTCAGGATGATGACCCGGGTGTCAGGAGCGGCGCTGGTGATCTCCTTGGTGGCGAGGATGCCGCCCAGCCGAGGCATCCGGACGTCCATGATGACCACGTCCGGATGCAGCGACTTGACGAGCTCGACCGCCTCTTGGCCGTCACCCGCCTCGGCGATCACCTCGAGTCCTGTGTCCAGCGACAGCGCGGCCCTGATCCCGTCCCGGGTGAGGGGATGGTCGTCGGCCACGAGGATACGAACGACTCCGCTCACACGCCCCCCTCGTCCGTCCCCGGCGGCCTAGAGCCACAGGCTCTAGGAGAAATCGTACAACTCGGACGAGGGGAAGAGAAGACTGCGAGAAGACGGGCGGGTCAGCCAGCCAGGGTCGGCTCCTGTACCTGCGTGGTCGGGTCAGGCGATGCGGACCTTGCGGCGCGCCCCCCGGCGCATCGCCCGGCGCTCCTCCTCGGAGAGCCCGCCCCACACGCCGGCATCCTGCGCGGTGTCCAGTGCCCACTGAAGGCACTCGTCACGAACCGGACAGAGGGTGCAGATCGCCTTGGCAGCCTGCACCTGGGCCTCGGCGGGACCGGTGGTGCCTACCGGGAAGAAGAGCTCCGGGTCGACATCGCGGCAGCGGGCACGATGGCGCCAGTCCATTGACATCCTCGCTTTCTCCAAGCAAAGCCCTGGGGGAAGGGGCATGATCGAAGGCTTCGTGAAAGGGGTCCTCGTGTGTCAGCCTGTCGATGAAGAGCGCCGTGAGTCTAGGGCAGGGAAAGAAAGAATGGAAGAACCCAATCCCAGATTGATCGAAAGAATCTGCACCAAATGCTCCCTGCCCGAGACCACACAGCACCGGCCGAGATAGTGATACCCGACCGGAGCCTCCCATGCTGTACCGAATGCTCACTACCCCGTTCTACCAGGAGAAACACCGGCAAAACAGTCGAGTCGTGCGCAAGCATCAGTAGAAGTATTTAGACCCCATCCCCACTACGTAGGACAGGTATCTAGTTACTTCCGGTAGTTGACGTGAGGGCCGAAATAGTCCCCCGCTTGAGCTCCCGCGGGGACGGCCTCGTCGCTCTTCCATGAGCGTTCGCTTGGCGGTCATGACCGGCATGTGCAGCTTCGATGGATCAATGTCGGTTCCAGCAGATGCGCATGTTGGCGTCAAAGGTCATCATGGGGTCCCGTAGGAGCATTCTGCGGGACCTGAGCGAGCGGATCGGTCGACGGGCCGTTCCCGTAGGATCGCAGGAGCGCTCGGGGCGAGTCGCCCCGGCCGACCGGAGGTGCATGGCGGTTGCGCATTCTCGGACATCGGGGCGCACGGCTGGTGGCGCCCGAGAACACACTTGCGGCCTTCCACGCCGCGCTGGTCGAGGGGGCCGACGGCGTCGAGCTGGACGTTCGCCAGACGGCCGACGGTGTCCTGGTCTGCTTCCACGACTCGGGCCTCGGACGGACGACCAACGGCCGCGGCCCGCTGCGCGAGCGCACCCTTGTCGAGCTTCTCACCCTGGACGCCGGCTCGTGGTTCGACGAGGGGGGCGCCGCCGGCGTCCGGGTCCCGAGGATGTCCAGCCCTCGCGCGTCGCGGAGCCCGGGCGCGTCGCGGAGCGGGGCCCGGGACGGCTGGCCGCGCCGCTACCGGGGTGCCCGCGTCCCCACGCTCGCCGAGGTGCTCGACGTGCTGCCCGGCACCGCGCTGGTCGACGTCGAGGTCAAGGTCAGGGGCGACGGGCCTCAAGGCCCGAAGGAGGTGGCCGCGCTCGTGGCCGGGGTCCTGGCTGGCCGGGCCGACACCGGCAGGGTGATGGTGACCTCGTTCTCGCGCCGGGTGGCGGCGGCGGTCGCCGCCGAGCTGCCCGGCGTCCGGGTCGGTCTGGTCTCGCCGAGCTTCATCCCGCTTGGTCGCGCGCTGCGGGCGGTGCAGGCGGCCGGCTGCACGGCGCTGGCCGCCCAGGCGTCCGCCTACTTCGGCCCGAAGGCCCGCCTCGCCACCAGCCGAGCCGTGGACGAGGGGATCCTGCTCGCCGCCTGGACGGTGGACGAGCCCGAAACGGCGCGCCGCCTCGGCGACATGGGCGTCGCCGTCCTGGTCACCGACCAGCCCGGACGCCTGGTCAGCGCCTTGGGAACCTGACCACGCCCCGGCCAGGCTGGGGGGATCTCCCGGTCGACCACGCAGGCTCACAGCAGGACCCGCCAGGCTCCAGGCAGGACCGTCACGGACGTGGGCGCCTGCTGCGCCTCGCCGTCCAGCGAGGTCATCGACGCCGCGCCGCACGGCTCGGAGCCGGGCGCCAGGACCGGTGCCGGTGGTCGGGGTCCGGGTTCGGCGGGGCGACCACGGTGAGCGCCGCCGGCAGGTGCTCGAAGGCCACGCTGGTGCGGTCGCCCAGGTACTCGCCGTCGAGCTGGAAGGCGAGAGGGATGTCGCTCTCCAGTCGGAAGCGGTGCTGGTCGTGCAGGACCGGGAAGCTCGGGTACGTGGGCCGTGGCCGGGGCGAGAGCATGCCGGTGATCGCCCGCGTGATCGCCAGGCCCGACATGGACTGCCCGACCAGGATGTCGAGACCCAGCTCGTAGCTGGCCTGCGGCGTCGGCCGGAACGGGCGGGGGCCGAGGTAGGTGAACGGGTCGCCGTTGCCGACCAGCGCGAAGAAGCCGCTCATGGCTGGCCGCCGGTCGTAGAAGTGGACCGTGAGGTGCGGGTTGTCGCGGTCGTAGCCGACCAGCAGGGTCTTCACGCCGGCGGCGACGTAGGCATGGTCGCCGTAGAGCTGCTTGGCCCGGCGCCGGCGCTCGACCTCGCGGACGATGGCCCCGTCCAGGCCAAGGCCCGCGCCGAAGGTGAAGCGGCGACCGCCCGCCATCCCGAGGGAGATGCGCCGCCGGGCGCCCGATTCGAGCAGTTCGAGGAGCCTGACCGCGGCCCGCAGGGTATCGCCGCCGGGCAGCCCGAGCCCGCGCGCGAACACGTTGGTCCTCCCGCCGCCGACCAGCCCCAGCGGGACGGTCGTTCCGGCCAGGCCGTTGACCACCTCGTTGACCGTCCCGTCGCCACCCATCGCCACGACCAGCTCGGCTCCGCCCGCCACCGCGGATCGGGCCAGCTCCGTCCCCTGCCCGGCATGGCTGGTGTGGTAGACCTCCACCTTGTGCTCGGCGGCGATTGCCCG
>Ga0184632_10001241_pt1 | contig 10428 bp, 7 predicted proteins | sample PLM31_50_b1_FD_133153 | JGI IMG/M metagenome (GOLD analysis project Ga0184632, IMG submission 133153) | Groundwater sediment microbial communities from an aquifer in East River, Colorado, USA - PLM3-1_50_b1 | ecosystem: Environmental > Terrestrial > Soil > Riparian zone | place: USA: East River... | reverse complement strand
TGATCTCGGTGGGGGCCACCACCGAGATGGTGGGCATCGCCGCGTAGTTCCGGGCGGCCTCGTCGGTGGTCATGAAGCTCAAGGTGATCGAGCGGTCGTCGAACAGGGTCTTGATGGTCTGGAAGTCGATGATCGGGCCGCCGGCCCGGACCTCCACGTCGACGCCGGTGGCGCGGCCCTCCACCACCAGCGGGCCGCGGACGGCCTGGCGCTGCTTGTCCACCCGGTAGCCGGCGCCGACCAGGTTGTAGGTGGCGCCGTACTCCGACTCCGGGTTCCAGTCGGTCTGGATCACGACCGGGTCGGGGCAGACGCCCGCGAGCTGGTACGGCTGGCCGGTCTGGGTGGTCCCGCCCGACGGGGCCGGCGCGCCGCCGTCGGGGAGGAGGCTGCAGGCCGCCAGCGCCAGCGACGCCAGGCACGCCGCCAGCAGCCTGGGGAGGCCGCGGCCCGGCGGGGTCATGCCGGGAGTTCTTCGGAGCGCTCCGAGACGGGGACCTGATCACCCCGAGGACCTGCCACCTCCCACTCGCGGCTGGGCAGGTGCGCCAGGATGAGCGCGAGACCCGCGATGATGACGTTCTGCAGGGCGGGGTCCAGGCCGTTCCAGTCGTTGGACTGCCACATCACGAACCACTCGCCGCCGATGACGATGAAGCCGCCGGCGAACAGCAGCAGCACCATCGTCCAGCCGAGGGTGGACAGCCGACGCGGCCGGTCGTAGCCGCCGCCGGCGCGCAGCGCCCCCACCCAGGCGACGAACGCCCAGATGAGCACCAGCGCGACCAGCACCTCCCAGGCGATGATCAGCACGTAGGCGATGTTCTGCAGCGCGCTGCTGCCGATCGACCGCCAGGTCACGTCCGGGTCGTTGAAGGTGGTGTCCATCGCGAAGACGTGCTTCACGAACTCCTGGTTGGTGCCGAAGTCGGTGATGTTGCTGAAGGCGACCAGCGTGTAGTAGGTGGCGGTGATCAGGGTGAGCGTGGCGACGACGACGGGCAGCGTGCCCAGCCGAGACAGTCCACGCGACGAGGCGCCGGGCGAGGCAGACATCGAAGGCAGCTCCCTTCCTGGGTCATGGCGGCCGTATCATGATGAAACGTGACGTCCATCGTCAATATGGGTTCTCGACACTGCGTTACCTGTACCCTGCTCGCGTGCTAGCGGCCGAGCTGGGAGAATCCGCCCAGGTCGGCGCGCCTCACCAGCTCGGCGGCGAGCGGCCGGCTCGTCCGGACCAGGGCGGTCAGGTCGTGGCCGACCAGCCGTCCTGACGCGACGCGGCGTTCGCCGTCGACCCAGACGTCGGCCACGTCGGCGGAGGAGGCGCCGTAGACGACCTGCTGGCGGGGATCGTGGACGTTGGCCAGCCCGGGCCGGTCGGCGCCGAACCGGACCACGTCGGCGCGCTTGCCCGGCTCCAGGGAGCCGACCAGGCCGTCCAGCCCGAGGCAGCGGGCGCCCTCCAGGGTGGCCATGGCGAGCACGTCGCCGGCGGTGAGGGCGCGGGGGTCGAGCCGGGCGACCTTCTGCAGCAGGGCCGCCGCCTTGACCGCCTCCAGCATGTTCTGGCTGTCGTTGGAGGCGGCCCCGTCGGTCCCCAGCCCGACCGGGATCCCGCCGGCGCGCAACGCCGGCACCGGGCAGACCCCGGAGGCCAGGATCATGTTGGCGACCGGGTTGTGCACCGCGCTCGCGCCCGCCGCCGCCAGCGTGCCGATCTCGTCCTCGTCCACCCAGACGCAGTGGGCCGCCAGCACGGGCACCTCCAGCAGCCCGGCGTCGGCGGCCCGCTCGACGGTGCTCCGACCCCAGCGAAGGCGGGCCTGCACCAGCTCCTCCCTGACCTCGGCCAGATGGGTGTGGACCGCCCAGCCGTGCTCGCGGGCGGCCCGCGCCGACGCCGCCAGCAGCGCGTCGCTCTGGCCGAGCAGGGTGCCGACCCCGAGCCGGAAGCCCACCAGCTCGGCCTTGGCGCAACGGTCGGCCAGGGCCCGGTGCTCGTCCAGGAACCCGGCCACGGGGTGGGGGTCGAAGGCGTCCTCGGCGCCGAAGCAGACCACGCCACGCAGGCCCATCGCCTCCAGGCCGTCGACCACCCCGAGGCTCGCCAGCGAGCCCATGTTGGTGTGGCAGAACATGTCGTTGACGGTGGTGACGCCGCCCAGCAGCAGCTCGGCGCCCTTCAGCATGGCCCCCACCCGGGCCATCTCCCTGGTCAGGTGACGACCCGCCGGGGTGACGAGCCTGGCGCCCCACTCGAACAGGGTCAGGTCCTCGCCCATGCCCGGGATCAACGCCTCCGACAGGTGGGTGTGGGCGTTCACCAGCCCGGGCAGGACCACCCCGAGGTCGTCGCCGACGACCTCGGCGCCGGGGAACCGCCGGGTCACCTCTTCGAAGCCGCCGACGGCGAGGATCTCGCCGTCGGCGAAGGCGACGGCCCCGCCGGCGACGTCGCCGGCCGGCCCCATCGTCAGCACGTGCCCGCCGCGCACCACGGTGGGGGGACGGCTCACTCCCGCCCACCCCGGCGGGTCTCGTGGTGCCACGGGATGACCAGGCGCTCGACCACCCCGACGAGGAAGAACAGGGCGATGCCCATGAGCGACAGCACCAGCACGGCGGCGAACAGGTCGACGGTGGCGAGCTGGTTGTTGAGCGCGAGCATCAGGTAGCCGAGCCCCTCGCTGGCACCGACCCACTCGCCGAACACGGCGCCGATCACCGACAGCGCCATGGCGACCTTGAGGCCGGAGAAGATGTAGGGAAGCGCCGACGGGATGCGGACGCTGCGCATGACCCTCGGCCTGGACATGCCGAGGGTGCGCATCAGCCGGACCATCTCGGGGTCGACCGCCTTGAGCCCGTCGACGGTGTTGACCACCACCGGGAAGAAGCAGACCAGGGCGACGACCACCACCTTGGGGACGATGGTGAACCCGAACCAGACGACCAGGATTGGCGCGACGGCCACGATCGGCACCATCTGGGAGGCCACCAGCCAGGGGTAGACGGCCCGCTCGGCCAGCAGCGAGTAGGTCAGCAGCACGCCAAGCGCGGCGCCGGCGGCAGCGCCGAGCGCGAACCCGATCAGGATCTCCTGGAGGGTGACCACCGCGTTGTCGGCGAACAGGCCGGCGTTGTCGACCACCGACCGCGCGACCTCCCACGGGGACGGCAGCAGCAGCGGGCTGATCCCGGAGACCACCGTGTAGAGCTGCCAGCCGCCGACCACCAGCAGGCTGAACACGGCGGCGGGCAGGACCCGGCGCGCCGCCATGGTCACGAGCCCGCTTCCCCCGGCGCGACGGCCAGCCCGAGGTGGGCGAGCAGAAGCTGCTTCTGCCGCACGAACGGCTCGGTGGTGATCAGGTCGTAGTGCCGCGGCCGGGGCAGGTCGACCTCCAGCGCGAGCACCACCCGGCCGGGCCGCGGGCTCAGCACGTACACGCGGTCGGCCAGGAACAGCGCCTCGTCGACGTCGTGGGTGATGAGCACGATGGTCTTGCGGTGCTCCTCCCAGACGCCCGTCAGCCACTGCTGCATGCCGGCGCGGGTCAGCGAGTCGAGCGCGCCGAACGGCTCGTCCAGGAGGATGACCTCGCGGCCGGCCAGGTAGGTCCGCAGCAGCGCCGCCCGCTGGCGCATGCCGCCCGACAGCTCGCCAGGGCGGCGTTGCTCGAACCCCTCCAGCCCGAAGTCGGCGAACAGCTCCAGCGCCCGGCGGCGCGCCTCGGCCCGCCGCACCCCGGCGACCTCCAGGCCGAGGATGGTGTTGTCCAGGATCGTCCGCCACGGCATGAGCAGGTCGCGTTGGGGCATGTACCCGACCCGGCCGAGGAGCTGCCGACCGTGCACCGCCGACCCGTCGAGCTGCAGCGAGCCGGCCGACGGCTCCTCCAGGCCGGCCAGGATATTGAACAGGGTGGACTTGCCGCAGCCGCTGGGGCCGATGACGCTCACGAACTCGCCGTCGGCGACCTCCAGGTCGAGACCGGCGAGGGCCTGGACGCCCTCGCCACGGGTCTCGAACCGCTTGGCCAGCCCAGCGGTGCGCAACCGCACCCTCTGGTCAGGCACGCTGGTCAGGCACTCGGCAGGAACTTGTCGGTCGCGAACTTCGAGGGGTCGTCGGACAGGTCCAGGATCTTCGCCTGCTTCGCCCAGGTGAGGTAGTCGGACAGCACCTTCAGGTCGATCTTGCCGTAGACCGGGGCGTCCGCCTGGTAGATCGGCTTCAGCGCCTCGTACTGCGGCTTGGCGTCCGACAGCGACAGCCCCTCGGCCTGGTCGGCCAGGTTCTGCAGGGCCTGGTCGGGGTTGGCGGTGGCCGACCGGTAGCCGTCGATGGTGGCCTTGACGAAGGCGCAGACCAGCGCCGGGTTGTCCTGGATGGTCTGGTTGCGGGTGAAGGCGACCAGCTCCGGGTAGGGTGGGGCGCCGAACTCGTCCAGCTTGAAGACCTTGGTCGGCTGCTGCTGCTGGAGCTGCACGCCCTCGGCGTTCCAGAAGCCGACGGCCGCCTTCACCTTGCCGGAGATCAGGTTCTGGACCGCGTTGAACCCGATGGTGACCGTCTTGACCTTGGACGCGTCGCCGCCGTCGTAGGTCACCATCGACTTGACCGCCGCCAGGTCGCTGGGGACGCCGGTCACGCCGACGAGCTGGCCCTCGAGCTGCTTGGGGCTGGTGATCCCCGACTTCTCCAGGGCCAGCAGCGACCCCAGCGGACGCTGCTCCAGCGCCATGAACGCCGTGATCGGCTGCCGTTGCTGGTAGGAGGTGAGGAAGTCCAGCAGCGACACGATCCCGAAGTCGGCCCGGTCGGTGGCGAGCAGCCGCAGCGTGTCCGAGGTCGACGTCGGCGTCTGCACCTTCAGGTCGACGTTGCTGGCCTTGTAGGTCCCGGTGGCCAGGCCCTGGTAGATGGCGACGTGGACCGGGTTGGGCAGGAAGTCCAGGATCAGCGTCGCGGGCGTCAGGTTGGCAAGCTTCTGGCCGTCGCAGGTGCCCGCCGGCGCGGTCGTGCCGACCGCCGCCTGGTTGCCGCTGCCGCTGTCGTCTCCTCCGCAGCCGGCCGCAACCATCGCCAACGTCGCGAGTAGCACCACGATCCGTAGCCGGATCGTCCCCCCGTGGTGGCGCCACCGCCGTGTGGGTGCGCTCACCGAGACCTCCTTGTCGGTGCGGTCGATGTCGGATACCTCCTCGAGAGCGTGCAGGTCCGGCAGATCATCGACCCCGGCACAACCGGCTGACAAGGGCCGAAGGTGCGGATCGTCCCCGAGTCGGGGGAAAGGGGAGCAACGCGATCTGCTAAGGTGCCGCCCACCACGGAGAGTGTTCGGATCCAGGACGGGGAGCTCGGCATGCGGGTGCGGCGTCTACGGCTGATCGCGGGTGGACTGGTCTCGGCGCTGGCGCTCGGCGCCTGTAGCCTGCTGCCGGGGGGTGGCGGCGGTGGGGGCTCGCCGGCCGCGCCGCCCCGGGACGCCCAGCCGTTCCAGCTCGCGGGGGTCTGCCCCAACCCGATCGTGATCCAGACCGACTGGAATCCCGAGGCCGAGTACGGCGCCACCTACAACCTGGTCGGCGCCGGCTACCGGGTCAACAAGGAGCGCAACCTGGTGCGCGGCCCGCTGGTGGTGGAGGGCAACGACACCGGCGTCGACGTGGAGGTGCGCTCCGGCGGCCCGGCGATCGAGTTCGCGACCATCGCCAGCGTGATGTTCGAGGACCCCTCGATCACCCTCGGGTACATGAACACCGAGCAGGCGGCCCAGTTCCACGCCAAGGAGCCGACCATCTCGGTGATCGCGCCGATGGACATCAGCCCCGGCGTGATCATGTGGGACCCGTCGACCCACCCGGACTGGAACACCATGGTCGACATCGGGCAGACCGACTCCAAGGTGCTCGTCACCAAGGACGACATCTTCCCCGATTACCTGGTCGGCTCCGGCATCCTGCGCCAGAGCCAGCTGCTGCCCGAGTACGACGGCAGCCCCGACAAGTTCCTCGACTCCGGCGGCGAGATCGCGCAGGGCGGGTTCGCCACCGCCGAGCCGTACATCTACCAGAACGATATCCCCGCCTGGGGCAAGCCGATCGCGTTCCAGCTCATCCACGACACCGGCTTCGAGGCCTACACCCAGACCCTGGCGGTCCGCGCCGGCGACAAGGACAAGCTCGCCCCCTGCCTGCGCAAGCTCGTCCCCCTGGTGCAGCGCTCGATCGCCGACTTCATCCAGCGGCCGGGGCGGGCCAACGCCCTGGTCGTGGACCTGGTGGAGCGCTACGACAACGGCTGGCTCTACGGCAAGGACCTGGCGGCGTTCTCGGCCGGCCAGCAGCTCCGCCTCGGCATCGTCGGCAACGGCCCCGACCAGACGGTCGGCAACTTCGACCTGGCCAGGGTCGGCAGCGTCCTGGAGATCGTCCGCCCGATCCTCGCCGGCCGGCGCCAGCCGCTGAAGGCGAGCCTGCGGGCCGAGGACCTCGCCACCAACGAGTTCATCGATCCGACCATCGGGCTCCCCTAGGGCATCGCCCCCTTAGCGGCGGGCGTTCGCCAGCGGCCAGACCGGCTGGTCGGCGGCGAGCTCGGCGGGGAAGACGACGCGGAAGGTGTCCTGCACGGCCTGCTCGATCACCCCGGCGGCGTCGGCGTTCTGGTGGGTCACGTCGAAGCGGATGCCGTTCCACGGCATGATCGTGTCGCGGCCGGGGATGTCGAGGTTGAGCAGCGCGGCGCGCACCCGCTGCGGGTCGACGGAGCCCGCCTGGTCGATGGCCCGCACCAGCGCCAGCACGGCGGTGAACGAGCCGGCGGCGACCTCCGTCATCGGCGCGGCGAAGCGTGCCTCGTACAGGTCCATGACCGGCTTGGCCGCCGGGTTGCGGCTGGCGACCTCCCGCGACCAGGCGGCGCTGTAGAGCAGGCCCAGCCCGTCCCGGCCGGCCGCCTGCAGCACGGTCGGCTCGACGAAGCCGGCGCCGAACGCCAGCATCCCCGGCGGCGTGTAGTTGAGCGCGCCGAACGTCTTGAGGACCTGGGTGGCGTCGCTGGGCCGCGAGGCGACCAGGAACACCGCGTTCGGCGCCTGCGCGCGGACCCGCCCGATGGCCGCGGACGCGTCGGCGGGCCGGTTCCCGCTGCCCGGCTGGAACTGGAAGTCGTCCTGGCCGCCGGCGACCTGGTAGCCGCCCTCGGTGGCCAGCTCCCTGATCAGGGAGGCGACGACGTTGCTTGGCCGGTCGTTGGCGTACAGCACCGCGACCTTCCTGCCAGGGGTGGCTTGCTGGAGCGCGGAGAAGAACGCCTCGCCGAAGGTGCGGTCCTCCGGGCCGGTGCGGAAGAACCAGCGCAGGCCGTTCTCGGTCAGGAAGTCGGCCGAGGTGTCGCCGTTGACGAACGGCACCCGCAGCCGCTCCGACCGCTTGCTGGCGACGTCGGTCACCGCGGCGTCGTAGGCGCCGACCAGCGCGACGGCCCCTTCCCGGTCGACCAGCTCGGCGGCCATGTCGGCGCCGTGCTGCGGATCGCTGCGGGTGTCTCTGGTCAGGATGGTGAGCTTGGCGCCACCGAGCCCGGCCACGCCGGCGGTCCCGACCCCGGCCAGCCGGATCGGGCCCTCCTCGCCGTTGACGAGCGCGGCCGCGAGCTGCGCGCCGCGGACCGCGTCGGTCCCGGCGGCCTTGTTCTCCTTGGACAGCGGCGCGAGCACGCCGATGCGCACCTCGCCGACCGCGGCGGACCCGTTGTCGGGCTGCCGGCCGGTGCAGGCGGCGGCCGCGAGGGCCACGGCGGCGGCGGCGGCGAGCGCCCGGGACCATCTACGCATGGGGGACATCGATGCCAATTCTCCCGACTGGGGACGGATATGGCCAGGCAGGCTGAGTATAATCCGGCGCCAGCCGGCCTCCCGCTTGAGAGGTAGTGAGACCCCCGATATGGACGCCTCCCTTCTGCACGGTATCAACCGTGGGCGGTCCCTTGGACTCCGCAACTGGCGCGTGCGGTCCAAGCTGGTCGCCGTCCTGGTCATCCCCGCGGTCGCGTTCCTGGTGCTGGCCAGCTTCGGCATCCGCTCCTCGGTGCGCAACGCCCAGGCGTTCGACCAGGGGAACAGGCTGGCCGGGCTCGGGCGCCAGGTGACCGCGCTGGTCCACGAGCTGCAGGCGGAGCGCGACCTCTCGGCCGGCGTGATCGCGTCCAGGTCCGAGCGGCGGGACCTCGACAACGCGCTGGCCGCCCAGCAGCAGCGCGTCGACCAGACGTCGTCGGCCTATCGCGCCGCCGAGGCGCCGCTCTACTCGGACCTCGGCACGCGGCTGCAGGGCAGGTTCGACGCCGTCCGCGCCGGCCTCGACGAGCTCCCCGGGCTGCGCGAGGCGGTCGGCTCGGCGTCGCTCACCGAGCGGGCCACCTTCCAGGAGTACTCCCAGATGGTGGGGGTGCTGCTCGACGTCGACGCCGAGATCGCCGAGCCCGGCGGCGACCAGGACCTCGCCCAGGGGGTCGGCGCCGTCAACGGCCTGTCGCGCGCCAAGGAGGTCGCCTCCCAGGTCCGCGGCACGCTGTACGGCATCGCCTTCGGCAGGGGCTTCGTGTTCGGCGGCTTCCAGGACTTCTCGGACCTGCTCGCCAAGCAGCAGGCCGCCTTCGACCAGTTCCAGGCCGACGCCAACGAGGCACAGCGCGGCCTGTTCGCCGACGTGGTCCAGGGCCAGGCCGTGCTGACCGTCGACCGCATCCAGCAGGAGGCCCTCGACACCCAGTCCGGCCCCAGCGACGCGCAGCAGTGGCTGGCCGCCAGCACCACCCAGATCGAGCTGCTGCGCACCGTCGAGTCGCGGCTGCTGGACGGCGTGGTCGACCAGAGCAGCCAGCTCAGCTCCTCCGCCCAGCGCCAGGCGCTGCGCGACGCGGTGCTGATCGCGATCATCCTGGCGGTGGCGCTGCTCGCCCTGCTGCTGGTGGCGCGGTCGATGGCCCGGCCGCTGCAGCGCCTGCGCGCCGGCGCGCTGGAGATCGCCGAGCACCGCCTGCCGGAGGCGGTCGAGCGGTTGCGGACCACCGAGGCCGGCGACCTCGACGTCCGCGTCGAGCCCCTCGGGATCCGCTCACGGGACGAGATCGGCCAGGTCGCGCAGGCGGTCGACGAGATCCAGGAGGTCGCCGTCCGGCTCGCCACCGAGCAGGCGGCGCTGCGCCGGTCGATCGGCGACATGTTCACCAACCTGGCCCGCCGCTCCCAGACCCTGATCGACCGCCAGCTCGAGCTGATCGACGACCTGGAGCGCAACGAGGCCGACCCGGAGACGCTTGAGCACCTGTTCCGCCTCGACCACCTGGCGACCCGCATGCGGCGCAACGCCGAGGACCTGATCGTGCTGTCGGGCGCCGACCCCGGGCGGCACTGGGCGCAGCGGATGACCCTGGTCGACGTGGTCCGGGCGGCCGCCGCCGAGGTCGAGGAGTACCAGCGGGTCGAGTTCCTGCCCCTCGCCGACCTCGAGGTGGCCGGCCACGCCTCGGTCGACGTCATCCACCTGCTCGCCGAGGTGGTCGAGAACGCCACCGTCTTCTCGCCACCCAACACCAAGGTCCAGGTCGCCGGCCAGTCGGTGCCGCACGGGTACGTGATCGAGATCGAGGACCGCGGCCTCGGCATGAGCGACGAGGAGCTGATCCAGGCCAACGAGCGGCTGGCCAACCCGCCGGAGATCGACTTCGCGCTCTCGCGCGTGCTCGGCCTGTACGTGGTGGGCCGGCTGGCCCAGCGCCACGGGATCAAGGTCCAGCTCCGCCACTCCTGGTACGGCGGGGTGACGGCGTTGGCGCTGCTGCCGCACACGCTGCTGGTCTGGCCGAAGGAGCCGGCGGCCATCACGGAGCCGGCCGCCGGCGTCGCCGGCCGCGCCGAGCTGCCGTCGCCCGGGCGCAGCGCCGAGCCCGCCGCCCCGCGGTCGGGCGACCATCTGCCGATCTTCGAGGCGGCGCGCTCGGACTGGTTCGTGACCGAGTCGGCCGAGCCGCCACCGATGCAGCACCGCCAGCGCCAGCACGCCGCCGCCGGTGGCGACGGCGGCCCGCCGCCGGTGCCAGGGCCCGTCCCCACCCCGAGGGTCGAGGAGCCCCGACCCTACCGTCCCGTCCACGCCCGCGCCGACGACCAGCCGGTGCCGTACCGCCGGCCACCGGCCGCCCGCTCGCCGGAGGACACGTCCCCCTACCCGACGGAGCCCAGCAGGGCGGACACGGAGGAGCCGCCCGCCTACCGTCCCGTGCACGCGGTCCCCGAGGAGCCGCTGCCGACCCGCCGGCCGCCCGCGCCCATGGCGGACGAGCCACCGCCGCACCTGGACGAGCCGCCCCCTCGTCCCCCCGAGCCCACGAGCCCGGCCGCCGAGCCGGCC
>Ga0184632_10001240_pt1 | contig 10429 bp, 12 predicted proteins | sample PLM31_50_b1_FD_133153 | JGI IMG/M metagenome (GOLD analysis project Ga0184632, IMG submission 133153) | Groundwater sediment microbial communities from an aquifer in East River, Colorado, USA - PLM3-1_50_b1 | ecosystem: Environmental > Terrestrial > Soil > Riparian zone | place: USA: East... | reverse complement strand
TCCCGATCGACGCGTTGACCGCACCGTCCCTGCGCGCCCGTCGAGAGACCGTCACGACGGGCTTCTCGCGGCGGACCCTGTTGCGCCGCGGCCTCGCGGCGATCGCCGGCTTGTGGCTCGTCGAGGCGGTTGCGGGAACGGCCGCGTTCGCCTGGCCTGCCGTGCGCAGGGTCACGCCAACGGTTCGCGTTGGCACCTACGATGAACTGATCCTGCTGAATGGCAACCTGCCGATCGCCGACGGCTTCCCGGCGTACGTGGCGGCGGCCAGAGCCTTCATCGTGACCGTCGACCCGTCCAAGGGCGCGTGGTTCCCGGGGGAGGACCTCACCGGCGACGGGACCGCGCTGAACGTCCGAGCGCTCTCGCAACGCTGTCCGCACCTCGGCTGTCGACCGAACCCCTGTCTCGAGGACTTCTGGCTGCGTTGCCCGTGCCATCAGTCGCGCTACGACCGGCTCGGGATCAAGGTCGCCGGTGAGCGGTACGGACCGGCACCGCGCGGCATGGACCGATTCGCAGCCCGCGTCGACAAGGAGGGCGTCATGTTCGTCGACACGTCGCGGGTGACCCTCGGGCCGCTGCCCGTCGAGCTCGGGCGACCGGGCTTGATCCCGCCGCTGGTCGAGAACGGATGCGTCTGAGAACCGACCCGTCACGAACCCGTGCTGCGCGCTGGTTGCGCCTCTATCCGCGCGATTGGCGGGAGCGGTACGCAGACGAGCTCGAGGCCGTCATCGAGGCCCGGCCGATCGACTGGCAGGTTCGGCTCGATCTGGCACGGGGAGCGCTCGACGCCCACCTGCATCCGAGGACGCCGCCCAGCGTCGGCGTGCTTATGCCTCTCATCGCGGGTGTTGCATGGATCACGGCCGGGTCGGCCACCCTGATCGAGCCGGCTCCCCCCGACTGGCCGGGGTATCTCGATTGGACGTTGGCGCTGGGCTTGATCGGTGCCGTCGCGGCGCTCCGGATCGTCCTGACCGTTGGACGGCGATCCGGCCTGCGGGCTCCGGCCGTCACGGGGCCGGCCCTCCTCTTCGTGGTTGCCGCTCACGCCGTCTGGATCGGTGCCCTTGCGGTGGCGCTCGCTGGCGGCCCGTATGGCGCCATCACGGCCGCGGCCCAATCGATCGCGGCCGTCGGGACGGTGGGGATCGGGCTCGTCCGCTGGCGGGTCGGCGACCATCCGATCGCCGAGGCCGTGCTCATGGCCGGCGGCGCCATGCTCGTGCCGAGTCCCGTGGCGTGGATCGTGGTCGGCGCCGCCTGGCTGGCGACGGCCCTCGCGGCGCGGCCAGGTGTCGATCCGCGGCCTGCCTGACGCCGCCCGTCAGCCCGCGGCCGGTCCGCCTTCCAGCCCGGGCTCGGTCATTGATGCCGGATCGAGCAGTCGGTCGAGCTCCTCGGCGGTCATCCCGCGCTCGAGTGCCAGCTCACGGATCGTCCGCCCGTCCTTGAACGCCTCCTTTGCCAGCTTCGCCGCCTCGTCGTAGCCGATGACCGGTGCGAGCGCCGTCGCCAGCATCAGACCACGTTCGACCAGCGCCGGACCGCGGTCGGTGGCGAGCAGGCCGTCGACCGTCCGGTTCGCGAAGTTCGCGGTCGCGGCGGCCAGCAGCTCGATCGACTCGAGCAGGGCGACCGCGGTCACCGGCAACATGACGTTCAGTTCCAGGAGGGAGCCCGTCTGTCCGAACGCGATCGTCGCGTCGTTGCCGACGACCCGCGCCACGACCATGGTCAGGCTCTCGATGATCACCGGGTTCACCTTGCCGGGCATGATCGATGACCCGGGCTGGGTCTCGGGGAGTGCCAGCTCGGCGATGCCGGCCCGTGGTCCCATGCCCATGAGGCGGATGTCGGACGCGATCTTCCAGAGGCCGAGCGCGGTCGTGCGGATCGCGCCGTGGGCGGCGATCGGGACGTCGAGCGTCGCCTGCGCGTGGAAGTGGTTCGGGGTCTCGCGGACAGGCAGCGTAAGGAGCTCAGTCATTCGTGCGCAGGCACGCGCCGCGAACTCGGGATGTGCGTTGATGCCGGTGCCGACCGCCGTTCCGCCGAGGGGCACGGTCAGCAGCTCGTCGCGAGCGGCCTGGACACGGCGGATCGCCTCCTCGACCTGGCCGGCGTAGCCCCGGAACTCCTGGCCGAGGCGGATCGGTGTCGCGTCCTGGAGGTGCGTCCGACCGGTCTTGACGACCGGCCAGAACTCGTCGGCCTTGGCGGCCAGCGCCTCCTGGAGTTGTACCAGGGCCGGGATCAGCGCCTCCTCGATCGCCATCGCCGCGCTCAGCTGGAGTGCCGTCGGGATCGTATCGTTCGAGCTCTGGCATCGATTGACGTCGTCGTTCGGGTGGACCGATCGACCGTCACCGAGCCGTTCCGCCGCCAGGTGCGCCACGACCTCGTTCATGTTGGTGTTGGTGGACGTCCCGGAGCCCGTTTGGTAGATATCGATCGGGAACTGGTCGTCGTGGTTGCCGTCGGCGACGGTGGTGGCCGCGGCGGCGATGGCGCCGGCAATGTCGGCCGGTAGCAGCCCGAGTTCCGCGTTGGTATCGGCCGCCGCCAGCTTGACGAGGGCAAGGGCGCGGATGAATCGGCGCGGGAATCGTTGCCCCGAGATCGGGAAGTTGAGGACCGCCCGCTGGGTCGAAGCTCCATAGAGGGCGTCGGCCGGAACGGCCATCTCGCCCATCGAATCGCGCTCAATGCGGGTTCCCGCGCCAGCCTCGTCGGTCATCGTGGCCGATCGTACCCCGGGGCTCGCGGTCCTGGGCGCCTGCCCGCCCACCACCCGATGCCCTAGCATCGCCGCGAGATGCCGACGATCGAGGCCCACGGGCTGAAGACCGCGTACGAGGTCGACGGCGCCGGACCGCCGCTCGTGATGCTCCACGGCGCGACGACCAGTGGCCGGGACCAGTTCGCCCGTCTTGCTCCGGTGGTCGCGCCCGCGTTCCGGGTGTACCTACCCGACGCGCGCGGTCACGCGGGAACCGCTTGGGACTCCGGCGATGGTTTCACGTCTGCCGACCTCGTGGCCGACCTTGCGGGCTTCGTCGATGCGCTCGGAATCTCGACCTTCCACCTGCTCGGCTACTCGATGGGCGGGATGACGGCGCTCCATTTCGCGTCGGCGTTTCCGGAGCGGATCCGGTCACTCGTGGCAATCAGCATCGGCATCGAGCGGGAGCCGCGGCTGTCGGTCGGCCGGTCGCTCATGGACCCCGAGCGCATCGAGCGCGACGATCCCGGCTGGGCGCGCTCCCTCGCGGACCGCCACGACCCGTTGCACGGTACCGATGCCTGGCGGCGGTTGCTTCGGGCGATCGTCGACGACGTTGCCGACCAACCGTTGTTGACGGCCGCGGAGCTCCGGGCCATCGATGCGCCGACCCTCGTCGTCGCAGGCGATCGCGACCCGTTCGTGCCGGTCGCACAGGCGCTCGCCCTGTCGCGTCAGGTCCGGAGCGGCCGGCTGCTGATCCTGCCCGGCGTCGGCCACGATGCCGTCGATGAGACTTCGGCACTGCTCGAGACCGCGTTGACCGAGTTCTATCGATCAACCGAAGCCGTCGCCCGCGACCGCGCGGGTGAATCGAATGTCACGGAGGCCGCTCGATGACCACGCTGCTCGCCATGTTCCGTCGGCCGGAGGGCGGCGACGCGGCACTCGCCGAGTTCGAGCGCCGCTATGCCGCCGAGCACCTCCCGCTCGTCGCCGGGACGCCCGGCCTGCTCGCCACCGAGGTCCGTCGGGTCAAGGAAGCGCTGGGTGGTGCGACCGACCTCGTCGTCATCACCGCGATGCACTTCGAAGACCGCGCGGCACTCGATGCCGGCCTCACATCCGACGCGATGCGCGCCGCCGGGCGCAACCTGCGCGAGATCGCGCCGGGGCTCTCGACGCTGCTTGTTCTGGAGGACGCCGACGACCTCTGGCCGGCGCCCTGAGCCAGTCGTTCGGTGCGCGATCTGCCCTTGATCGAACCCCTTCCCGCGTCATGGATACTTGGCCGGACGACCAGCGAGGAGGCGCCGTGACCGACGTCGAGCCGACGACCCGCTTCATCCGCGTCGACGACCCGGTGGCCGGGCACGACGGGGTCGCGCTCGTGACGATCGATCGGCCGGACGCGCGCAACGCGCTGAGTTTCGCGTTGCTCGCCGAGCTCGCCGCCGAGCTGCAGCGGCTGGATCGCGACGGCAGGACCAGGGTGGCAGTGATCACCGGGTCTGGCGAAAGGGCCTTCGCCGCCGGTGCCGACATCGTGGAGCTGGCCGATCAGACGCCGGAGCGACTCCGGTCCGAACGCCCATTCGACGCATGGGACCGCATCTGGTCGATCGGCATCCCGCTGATCGCGGCAGTCCGCGGTTTCGCCCTTGGTGGCGGTTGCGAGCTGGCGATGAGCTGCGACCTGATCGTGGCCGGCGACGATGCCCAGTTCGGGCAGCCGGAGATCCGGATCGGCGTCATGCCCGGAGCCGGCGGGACCCAGCGATTGACGCGTGCCATCGGAGTCGCGCGGGCCATGGAGCTGATCTTGACCGGCCGGTCGATGCCGGCCGCCGAGGCGCTCGCCGCCGGGCTCGTCAGCAGCGTGGTGCCCGCCGCTGAGACCATCCCGGCCGCACTGGGCCTCGCGGACCGGATCGCGGCGATGCCCCCACTCGCGGTACGCGCCGCCAAACGGTCCGTGTTGGCGGCGGCGGAACTACCGCTCGCCGCCGGCCTGCGCGCCGAGCGCGAGGCCTTCTTCGATCTCTTCGCGACCGATGATCAGCGCGAAGGGATGCGTGCGTTCCAGGAAAAACGTCCGCCGGTATGGACCGGCCGATGACACGAGCAGCGGCCAACCCTGGCATGGCAATCGAGGAGGATGACCACGATGGAGCGTGACCCGTACGAGGGCGGGGCGGACGTCGGACGCGGCATCGTCCGTGACCTCGGCGATGAGACACCTGGGTCCCTCCGCGATGCGCCTCCCGACATCCTGTCGCCAATCGACGAATCATCGCCCGTCAGCGGGCATGTCCCGCCACCGGACAAGACCGGGTCGCCGATCGACGCGCCGGAGCACGACTGGGGTCTCGCCCGCGAGCTGGTCCGGCCGGCCTTCAGGCCGGTCGGCACGCAGGGACTGCCGATCGAGACGGTCGATCGAGACACGCTCGCCCAGCACGCGATGCAGAGCCATGCACAACCGGTGATCGACACCGGTCCGGCCGGGCTGCCCGTCGTCTACACGCTCGCTGGCGGCGGGTTCGACGTCGTCGTTAACGCCGACCACCTCCTGTCGTGGGGCATCGAGCCGATGCAGCTGCAGGACGCGGCGCTGCGAAATCTCGCGATATGGGCATCGAATGCGCCCTGGACCGAGGAGACGTCGGGCGATCGGCGGGTCATAAGCTCCGACACCGGCGAGGGTCTCGACGCCACCCGAATCCTGCTGCCCGACGCGCTCGCGTACCTGGCAAAGGAGCTCGGTGGCTCGGGTCGGGTGCTCGTCGGGATCCCCGAGCGCCACCTGCTCGTCGCGGCCACGCTCCGGCCGGACGATGCCGGGTTTGCCGCGATGTTCGGCGAGTTCGTGATCGAGCAGTCGGGCGGGGCGGATGAGCCGGTGGACCGGCGGCTGTTCGAGATCGTGGACGGTCGCCTGGTCGAATTCGCGGGATGACCGACGGCCTGCGCGTCGAGGTCGACGGGCCGGTCGCGACGCTCACGCTCGATCGGCCTGCGGCGCTCAACGCGCTGACCGTGCAGGTCAAGGTCGCGCTGTGCGACGCGCTCGAGTCACTGGCAGTCGATCGGTCCGTCCGCGCCGTCATCCTGACCGGTGCCGGTCGGGCGTTCTGTGCCGGCCAGGATCTCGCCGAACGCGAGGAACCGGATGCCGCGCCCCTCGAGGTCGAGGTCCGCGAGCGCTACAACCCGATCATCCGCGCGCTGCGGTCGATGGGCCAGCCGGTGATCGCGGCGGTCAACGGGGTCGCCGCCGGGGCCGGAGCCTCGCTGGCGTTCGCGTGCGACCTGCGGATCGCGGCCGAAGAGGCCCGGTTCGTGCTCGCGTTCGGGCGGATCGGGCTGGTACCGGACAGCGGCGCGACGTGGTTCCTGCCGCGGCTCGTCGGACCGGCGAAGGCCGCGGAGCTGGCACTGCTCGGCGACCCCGTGGACGCCACGGAAGCGTTACACCTCGGGCTGGTGTCGCGGGTAGTACCGGGCGATCAGCTCATGCCCGAGGCGCGAGCGCTCGCCGATCGACTCGCCGAGGGCGCGCCACTGGCGCAGGCGCTGACGAAGACCGCCCTCGATCGCGCGCTCACGATCGATCTCGACGAAGCCCTGGAGGGCGAAGCCAAGCTCCAGGGCATCGCCGGCGCATCCGCGGACCACGCGGAAGGCCTGGCCGCATTCCGCGAGAAGCGGCCACCTCGGTTTACCGGTTCCTGACGACCGCTCAGCAGAGGCGTAGGCTGACGCCATGACCGACCCGCTCGCGCTTGATCCTGTCCTCTCGCCGGCCGAGCGATCCTCGCCGGGTGCGCCTGCACGACGTCACGACGAGGCCTACGAGGCATGGTTCGCGCGGTTCGAGGCACACGTCATGAACGGCGGCAAGGTCGAGGCCGTCGACGCGATGCCCGACGAATACCGGACCGCGGTCCTGCGCTTCGTCGAGATGCACGCCAATTCGGAGCTGATGGGCGTCCTGCCAGAGCGCGAATGGCTGATGCGCGCCCCAACGCTCCGCCGAAAGCTCGCGTTGACCGCCAAAGTCCAGGACGAGGTCGGGCACGCCCAGCTGCTGTATCGGATCGCCGAGGACCTTGGCAAGCCACGCGAGGCGATGTTCGACGACCTTCTCGCGGGCAAGACCAAGTTCCACAACGTCTTCCACTACCCGACCGTCGGCTGGGCCGATGTTGGGATGATCGCCTGGCTCGTGGACGCGGCCGCGATCGTCGCCCAGCAGGCGCTTCGCGATTCGAGCTACGCGCCGTATGCGCGGACGATGCGCAAGATCTGCTGGGAGGAATCGGTCCACATCATGCACGGCCGCGACGTGGTCGTGACGATGGTGACCGGCACTCCGGCGCAGCGGGCGGCGATCCAGGACGCCCTCGATCGATGGTGGGGACCGCTCATGCAGATGCACGGGCCGCGGTCGCCGCGCGAGAAGGACATGGACCTGCGCTGGCGGATCAAGGCCAAGACCTCGGAGGAGCTTCGCCAGGAGTTCCTGACGATTTACGTCCCGCGGATCCGCGAGCTGGGGCTGCTGATCCCGGACCCGGAGCTGCGACACGACGAGGCGGCCGACGAGTGGCGTTACACCGAGCCCGACTGGAACGAGCTCCGGACGGTCGTAACGAACCACGGACCGATGTCCGAGGCACGCCTGGAGTTCCGACGACAGGCCCGCGAGGCGACGGCTTGGGTCCGCGACACCATCCTGGGGGTGCCTGCCGCGGCATGAGCGACGGGGCCGCCCGGTCTGACCCGGCCCTCGAGGCATGGGAGGTCTTCCGACAGGAGAAGGAAGGCGATCCGATGCGGCATGGGGGAAGCGTCATGGCCCCAGACGCCGAACTCGCCATCCACTACGCCCGGGAGATGTACGGGCGGCGGCAGGAGAGCGTCCGACTGTGGGTCGTCCGGCGCGCCGACATTCTTGACCTCGAGGATCCCGACCTGCTGCAGCCGCCGCTCGATCGCTCCTTCAAGAAGCCCGGCGGCTACGTCATGCGCGACAAGCTGGCCGCGGCTCGGGAAGCGGCGGGTCAGGCGAAGCCGAAGGCCCGGGCGAAGTGACTGCGTCGCGGACGCCGGCGGCGCCGCCGATCCTGGGTCTCGACGGCCTCCTCCTAACCATGGCTGATGATGAATTCGTCATCGGCTTCTCCGATTCCGAGTGGACCGGGATCGCGCCGCTCCTCGAAGAGGACGTGGCGATGAGCTCGCTGTCGCAAGACGAGCTCGGGCACGCGACTGCGCTCTACGGCCTGCTCGCGGAGCTGACGGGCACGGACGCCGACGCCATCGCCTACGACCGCGAGCCCGCGGAGTACCGGCACGCCCGGCTCCTCGACCACGGCCGCGGCGACTGGGCGATGACCATCGCCCGCCGGTACCTGTACGAGACCGCCGACGCCACTCGCCTCGAGGCGCTCGCCGACGGTACGTGGGCGCCACTCGCCGAACTCGTCGGCAAGCTCCAGCGCGAGGAGCGCTACCACGCGATGCATATCGGGTCGTGGTTCGAGCGCCTGGCGGGCGCGGTCGGCGAGCCGCGCGATCGACTGCTCGATGCGCTCGCCACACTCGGCCCTGACGCCGGAACTGTATTCACGCCGCTCTCCGATGAACCGGCACTGATCGAGGCCGGGGTCCTGGCACGCCCGATGGCCGAGCTCGAGCACGAATGGCGCACCCGGACGACGGCGATGTTCGCGAGGTTCGACCTCTCGAACCTGCCGCCGACGAGGGATCCCGAGCGCGGTCGAACGGACCACGGGGCCGACTTCGCGTGGCTCCATGGCGAATTCACGAAGGTTCGACGCGGCGACCCCGGAGCGACCTGGTGATCGACGCCCCCGCAGCCGGGCCGAGCGAACGCGACGTCCGAGCCGCGCTCGCCCGGATCCCGGATCCCGAACTGCCGGTCCTTTCGATCGTCGACCTCGGCGTTATCCACCGTGTCGACGTCGGACCCGAGGGCATCGAGGTCGCGCTCCTGCCGACGTTCGTCGGCTGCCCCGCGCTCGACATCATGCGTTCGGCGATCGTCGAGCGCCTCGGCGATGAATTTGCGCAACCGATCCGCGTCGCGACCACGTTCGCGGTGCCCTGGACGTCCGATCGGATCTCGGCCACCGGTCTCGACGCCCTCCGGCGTGCCGGGATCGCGCCGCCCGCCGAACCCGAGGACGTGCGGTGCCCGCACTGCGCATCAGCCGACGTCGTGATGGACAGCGCTTTCGGCCCGACCCAGTGCCGCTCCCTGTTCTATTGCCGCGGGTGCCGGCAGCCGTTCGAGGCGATGAAATCGGTGTGACGGTCCTCGGGATCGTCGGCGCCGGGGTGATGGGTGCGGGCATCGCCCAGGTCGGGCTCGAGAATGGGTGGGAGGTCGTGATCCACGACGTCGACCCCGAAGCCATCGATCGGGCGCGCGAGCGCATCCTCGACGGTCTCGGCCGGCGTGCGGCCAAACTCGATCTCGATGCCGATTCGATCGAGGACTGGATCGACGGCCGTGTCGCCGGCCTTCGCCATGCTCACACGCTCGACGGCCTCGCGACGGAGGCGTCGCTGATCATCGAGGCCGCACTCGAGGACCTGGGGCTAAAACAGACGATCTTCCGGGCACTCGACGCGGAAGCGCCGCCCGACACGACCCTGGCGTCCAACACCAGCGCGCTGTCCATCTCGGCGATCGCCGACGCGGCCGCGACACACCCCGGTCGCGTCCTCGGAATGCACTTCTTCAACCCGGTGCCGCTGATGCGCCTGGTCGAGGTCGTCGCCGGCGCCGGGACTGCGGAGACGGTCGTCGAGCGAGCGACCGAGATCGTCCGGTCATGGGGCAAGACCCCGGTCCGCAGCGCGGATACGCCGGGTTTCATCGTGAACCGGGTCAATCGGCCGTTCACGATCGAGGCACTCCGGATTCTCGAGGAGGGCGTCGCATCGATCGAGGCGATCGACGCCGCGATGCGCGAGGCCGGCTTCCCGATGGGACCGTTCGAGCTGATGGACCTCGCCGGTCTCGATGTCAACCTCGCGGCTGCCCAGGGCGTCTGGAACGGTCTCGGGCGCCCCGCTCGCCTGAAGCCGTCGCACATCCAGGAGCAGCTCGTGGCCGAAGGGCGGCTCGGGCGCAAGGCGGGGCGGGGGTTCTACCGCTACGAGGACGGGCGCCGCGGCCCCGTCGACGGGTCGCTGGTGGGCGATGTCGCTGCCGGCCGCGCCCGCTCGACGGCCGAGCGGATCCGCACCCGGATCGAAGCGGCGATATTGGCCGAAGCGCGGCTCGCGGCCGATGACGGAGTCGCGGCACGCGCCGACATCGCGACAGCCTTGCGACTCGGCGCCGGCCACCCGGACCGGCTCCTCGCCAGGCTCTGACCCTGTTCCCTGAGGGGCGGCCCTCCGGGCTCGTCCGGCTCGGACCGGCTACGATCGAGCGCGTGACTCGAGACTGGAACCGTTCGGTCCGCGAGGCCTGGATCATCGAGGCCGTTCGGACGCCCGTCGGTCGATACGGCGGCGCGCAGGAGCGCGATGGCCGGGCGGAACGTGTCGGCGTCCTCGGGCGTGAGGGCATCGAGCATCACGGCGACCTCCGCGAGGCCGGTCTCGGCCGTCCATTCGAACGGTCCGAACGGATGGTTCGCGCCGAGCCGCAGTGCG
>Ga0184632_10001239_pt1 | contig 10430 bp, 6 predicted proteins | sample PLM31_50_b1_FD_133153 | JGI IMG/M metagenome (GOLD analysis project Ga0184632, IMG submission 133153) | Groundwater sediment microbial communities from an aquifer in East River, Colorado, USA - PLM3-1_50_b1 | ecosystem: Environmental > Terrestrial > Soil > Riparian zone | place: USA: East River... | reverse complement strand
GTCTGCTACCGCTTCGGCCGCAGCTCGCGCGGAGCGCCGGCGGGGTTGTCCGTCGGGCCTGCCGCTTTCGCCGCTGAGGAGGGCAGCTTCCACGACCTGGCCACGCGTCTCGAGACCTCCATCGACGAGACCGGAACGCGCGTCGTGGCCTTCTACCGCATCATCCATTTGAATCCCGACGGCGATCGGACGCGTCGACCCTCCACCACGAACCACCGTTTCGACGTCCAGCTCAGCCAGGGCCTTCCCTTCGTGGGCCGGATCACGCGGGCGGACTGGGATTTCCTTCTCGCCGTCCGCAACCTGTTCTACGAGACGTCGGAAGGAGCCGTGCTGGATGAGTTGGCGGTAGTCAATCCGCCAACGCGAGTGCTCGGAGGGATTTCGGTCCGCTTCTGAGCCCAGGGCCATCCAGGTTTCTGGATCGGCGATCCGCGCGAATGGATTCAGCATTCGTAGCTCAAGTCGAAGTTGTTGCAGGGGCGGAGTTTCCCCTCTCCTTCCGGAGCGGTTGACGGGCATGCCGTTTGCACCGGCCCGGTGGATTCGATCGCAGCCGCAAGGGAGCGAGGAGCCACCGTGGAACCGCCCGCTGGGCACCAGGCAGTGCCGATGAAGCGGGCTCGGGTGCGCAACGCGGCCTTCGTGCTCGTCGCCCTCCTCCTCGCCAGCCTCGGGCTCTACAACATCTTCCTCAAGGCCACCTGGCGCCTCATGGACGACGGTGTCTTCTGGAAGGCGGCCCCGCACGGCCTGGTCGCGGGCCGGGTCGCCCCCGGAGGGCCGGCGGCGCTGGCCGGCGTCCGGACAGGCGATGTGCTCCTCGCCCTCGAAGGCGAGGAGGTCCCCGGCCCCGAGCAGGTCCAGCAGCGACTCTCGCGGACCGCACCGGGCACGCGCCTGGCCTACACGCTCCTGCGGGCGGACGAGCGCCGGAGCTTCGACGTCACGGTGAGACCTCTCTCCAAGGGGAACGTCACCCTCTTCTACTACCTGTCGCTCTTCGGCTTCTTCAGCCTGGTGGTGGGCACGATCGTGATGCTGCGCCGGCCCCCCGATCGGGCCGCGCTACATTTCTACGCGATCTGCCTGCTCTTCTTCCTCATGTACTCCACGTCGTACACGGGCAAGCTCAACCTCGCCGACTGGACGCTGCTTTGGTCGGACACGCTGGCCATCCTGTTCTTGCCCGTCGTTTTCCTGCACTTCTGCCTGTCCTTCCCCGAGCGTCGCCTCGCACGCTCGCGGGGCTGGCTGATCCCCGCCGCCTACATGCCCGCCCTCGCCCTGGCGGGCGCGGCGGTGGCGAGCCAGGTCCTGTTCGTCACGACCAACGGGAGCGATGCGCTCTGGCAGATCACCGCCGCCATCGACCGGTGGAAGCCGCTCTACTTCGCCGTCCTCTTCGCCGTCTCGTTCGTGATCCTGCTCCGCTCCTATCGCCGGGCGAAGAGCCTCACCTCGCGCAAGCAGATGCAGTGGCTCGTGTGGGGCACGGGCGCGGGCGTGCTTCCTTTCTTCGTGTTCTACGCGATTCCCTTCGGCCTGGGGCGGTCGCCGCGGGCGGCCATGGAGCTGGCCGGCTTCGTCCCCCTCGCCCTCATCCCGCTGTCGCTGGCCTACGCGGTCGTCAAGTACCGGCTGATGGACGTCGAGCTGATCTTCCGGCGCAGCCTCGTGTACATCCTCGCCACGGCGGCCGTCATCGGGATCTGCCTGGTGGCGGTGAACCTCTTCCAGGCGACACTCGCCGGAGACGACGAGCCGCACGTCACGCTGGTGGCCGTGCTGTGCACGCTGGTGGTCATCCTCCTGTTCACGCCCGTCAAGAGCCGCGTCCAGGAGGGGATCGACCGCCTGTTCTTCCGCGAGCGCTATAGCTCGCGAAAGGCGCTCCTGCGCCTGTCCCAGGACCTGAACGCCGACCTCGACCTGGCCCGCATGGCCGAGCGGCTGCTGGAGGGAGTGGGGTCGGCCCTGGGAGTGTCCTCGCTGGCCGTCTTCCTTCCTGGCCACGACGGCGGCTTCGCGATCTTCCGCTCGCGGGGATGCGATCCGGAGGCGCGCTCGCGCAGGCTGCCGGCGGACGGGCCCCTGCGGCAGCGGCTGGACGCGGGCGGGCCCGTCAACGCGGAAGCGATCGCCGACGAGCTCCCGGAAGCGGGCCCTCTCAACCTCGCCTATTACTTCCCGTGCCGGGTGAAGGGCGAGCTGATCGCCATCCTCGGCGTGGGGCGCAAGGAGGGCGCCGATCCGCTCAACAGCGAGGAAGTGGACCTGTTGCAGGCCCTGGCCGGCCAGGCCGCGACCGCGTTCATGAACGGCCGGCTCTACCGCAGCCTGCGGGAGAAGGCCGACGAGCTGCAGCAGCTCACCGACTACAACGAGAGCATCCTGGAGAGCCTCGACTCGGGCATCCTCGTCCTCGACCTGCAGGGCCGGGTGGTCCGCTGGAACCGGGCGATGGAGGCGCTCTACGGCAAGCCGCGGGCCGCGGTGCTGGGACGGGGACTGGACGAGATCTTCCCGGGCTCCTTCCGGGAGGCCCTCAAGGGGAGCCTGGCGCCCGGACGCGCGGGAGACAACGAGATCGCCAACATCTACAAGCTCCACCTGCCCACGGAGGACGGCCGCGGCCTGATGGTGAACGTCTCGGTGGCGCCCTTCCAGGTCGGCGGCGAGCGCTGGGGTACGATCCTCATCGTCGACGACGTAACCGCCCGCATCCGGCTCGAGGAGCAGCTCCAGCACTCCGAGAAGATGGCCTCCATCGGCCTGCTCGCCGCCGGCGTGGCCCACGAGGTCAACACACCCCTGGCCGGCATCTCCTCCTACACCCAGATGCTTCGCGGACAGGTTCCGCCGAGCGACCCGCGGGCGGGCCTCCTGGAGAAGATCGAGAAGCAGACCTTCCGGGCGGCCAAGATCATCAATAACCTGCTCAACTTCTCGCGCTCCGGGCGAGCCGAGCTGGAATCCGTCGACGTGAACCGCGTGATCCTCGACGTGCTGTCCCTGCTGGAGCACCAGCTCCGCACGGCGCGGATCAAGGTCCGCAAGGAGCTGTCCGCCGATCTGCCCCCCGTGCGTGGGAACGAGAACCGCCTGCAGCAGGTGTTCTTCAACCTGGTCCTCAATGCGCGGGACGCGATGCCGCGCGGGGGTTGGCTGACGCTCGCCACCCATGCCGAGGAGGACGCGGTGGTGGCGGAGGTGAAGGACACGGGGGTGGGCATCAAGCGGGAGGACATCAAACGGATCTACGACCCGTTCTTCACCACCAAGGGCATCGGACGGGGCACCGGCCTGGGTCTTTCCGTCTCCTACGGGATCCTCCAGGAGCACGGCGGGGCCATCTTCGTGGACAGCGCGCCCGGCCAGGGGACGACGTTCCAAGTCACCCTGCCCGCCCTGAGCGTCGCGGAAGCCGCCGAGAGATAATGTCCGGCATGAGCGGGCAGTCCATCCTCGTCGTCGACGACGAGGAGGTGATGCGGGACGTCCTCAACTCCCTCCTGACCGAGGCGGGCTTCAAGGTGACCCTGGCCGAGGACGGCGCCGAAGGCCTGGCCCTCGCCCGGCGCCAGGGCTTCGACGCCGCCATCGTGGACGTGATGCTCCCGGACATGGGCGGCATCGACGTCCTCGACGAGCTCAAGAAGATCGACGCCGAGCTGGTGGTCATGATGATCACCGCCTACGCGTCGGTGGAGACGGCGCTGGCGGCGATGAAGAAGGGCGCCTTCGACTACGTGGCCAAGCCCTTCAAGCACGAGGAGCTGCTCCACATCCTCCGCAACGGGCTCAACCAGCGGCGGCTGCAGGATGAGAACCGCTCGCTGCGCACGGCACTGCGCGACCAGGCCCGCTTCACCGAGATCGTGGGCAAGAGCCCGCGGATGCAGCAGGTCTTCGGTCTCATCGGGCAGGCCGCGCCCTCGCGCTCCACCATCCTCGTCATCGGGGAGAGCGGGACCGGCAAGGAGCTGGTGGCGAAGGCCATCCACGCCAACAGCCCACGGAACCAGCTCCCGTTCGTGGTCGTGAACTCCGGCAGCCTCCCCCACGACCTGCTCGAGTCGAACCTCTTCGGCCACGTCAAGGGGGCCTTCACTGGCGCCGTGTACTCCAAGAAGGGGCTGTTCGAGCTGGCCGACAAGGGCACGCTGTTCTTCGACGAGATCGGCAACATCCCCCTCGAGACCCAGGCCAAGCTCCTGCGCGTCATGCAGGAGCGGGACTTCATGCGGCTCGGCGGCGTGGACGTGATCAAGGTCGACGTGCGCATCGTGGCCGCCACCAACATCGACCTGCGCCGGGCGGTGGAGGAGGAGCGCTTCCGCGAAGACCTCTACTACCGCCTCAACGTCATCGCCATCCCCCTCCCTCCGCTGCGCCAGCGCAAGGAGGACATCCCGGCGCTCGTCGGACACTTCGTGGAGAAGTACGCGGGGGAGAACGGGAAGGGCGTCACCGGCGTGACGCCCGAGGCGATGCAGTGCCTCATGGACTACGACTGGCCCGGCAACGTACGGGAGCTGGAGAACGTGATCGAGCGCGGCGTCGTCCTCACCACCGCGACCCAGATCGGCCGGGACCTCATCCCCGATCACGTGCGCACGGCGCCCAGTTTTCACGTCCCCCACATGACGGTGCCTCCGGAGGGCATCAGCCTGCGCGACGTGATCGCCAACTTCGAGCGGCGTCTCATCGAGTCGACCCTGGACTCCACCGGCGGCGTCCAGAAGGAGGCGGCGCGCCTGCTCGGACTCAAGCCCACCACCCTCAACGAGATGATCAAGCGGCACAACATCCTGCTCCCGCGCGAGCGGGAGCGGGAGCGCCGTGCGGTGAAGGAAGCCGACGAGACCACGGAAAAGCCGACTCCCGCCTGATCCTCGCGACCGTGCCTGACCTTGACAGGCCGGCGCCGCCTTGGTAGCCTCACCACTCCGATTGGTCGCATTGGAGCTCCGCAGCGCCTGACCCATGGCCTTTCAGGGATCGCTCGCCGAGCTTCATCTCCCCGACATCATCCAGCTCATCAGCGTCAGCGGTAAGACCGGCGTCTTCCATCTCACCAACGGGGCGCTCGCCGGGGAGATCTACCTCGCCGACGGCAAGATCGTGCACGCGCTGCTCGACGAGATCTCGGGGGAGGAGGCGGTGTACGCGCTCGCGATCTGGAGCTCGGGCGACTTCCGCTTCGACCCGGGAGTGGCCACCGAGCTGCGCACGATCACGAAGAGCAACACCAACCTGCTCATGGAGGCGGCCCGGCGGCTGGACGAGTGGCGGGTGCTCTCGAAGAAGATCCCCTCGACGGACCTGGTGCCGGAGTTCGTGGTGCAGGAGCACCGGGACGGCCAGATCAACCTCAACACCAGCGAGTGGCTGATCCTCTCCAAGATCGACGGCCAGCGCAGCGTGAAGGCGATCGCCGCCGCCACCCGCCTGTCGGCCTTCGATGCGGCGAAGATCCTTTACGGGCTCATCGCCACCGGGCTCATCCGCCTGCGCGCGCCGGGGGCCGCGGTGGCGGCGGCGGCGGCCAAGCCCGGACCCGCCAAGCCCGCGACGGCGCCGCGACCGGTCAGCGTCACGCCCACTCCCCCTCCGGCCCCCGCCCCGCCGGCCACTGCGGCGGCCGTCCCGCACGCCACGGCCCCTTCCCCGGAGGGCGCCGGTCACCTGACCCGCCTCAACCGCGTGCGCGAGATCTGCAAGGGGCTTCTGGGGCCGGCGGGGGAAAGCGTCGTGAACAAGCACTACCAGAAAGCACGGGCGGACCTCGAGCGCGGCGCCGGGCCGGAGGCGGTGGACGAAGCCATCAACCAGATCGCGCGCGCCTCCTCGATCCTGAAGGGGCCGTCCACCACCGAAGCGCTGCTCCAACAGCTCAAGGCCATCAAGTAGGGCGTGCGGCGCGACCTCCTGCTCGAGGCCGCCCTGCTGGGTTGCCTCGTCCTCCTCGTCACGACCTGGTTCACGGCGCGGCCCGCGAGCGTGCCGCCGATGGTGCCATTCGCCGGCCTGCTCGTGCTCGGCGGCATTCGATGGCGGCGGTCCTGGAGGGCGGTGCTGCGCGCGCCGGCGCCGGAAACGCTGGCCGCGCTCGGCGCGGCCACGCTGTACCGCGCTCCGGCGCTCGTCCACCCCTGGGGATGGGTCAATCGTGACGGCGCCTATCCCGCCTTCGTCGCCCTCCACCTCATGCAGGGGATGCGACCGGCCCCGATCTTCACGGAAGGCGCCCACTACCAGGGGACGCTGAAGGGCCATCTCGGAGCCCTGCTGGGGCTCGTGACCGGAGTGAGGGACCTGTCGCTGCTGATGGTGCTCAGCAGCCTGCTCCTCTACCTCGTCTTCATCGCGGCCACCATGGCGCTGGTACGGCGGCTCGCCGGCCGGGGGGCGGCGGTGGCGGCGGGCCTGTACCTGGCGATCAGCCCGCGCTTTCTCACCGTCTTCTCGCTCAACTGCGTCGGCCAGTACGTGGACGTGCTGGCCCTGGGTGGGCTGGCTCTCGCCCTGCTCGCCCGGCTCCTCGCCGGCGACCTCCGCGGCGCCGAGGCTCGCGGGATCTATCTCGTCACCGGCCTGCTCCTCGGCGCCGCCTTCTGGCAGCAGCCCATCGCGCTCGCCTACATCGGCGCCGCCTTCCTGGCCCTCGCCCTGCGCCGCGCGACCTGGCGCGACGTCTGGAGCCTGCTGCTGCCGCTGGGGGTGTTCATGGGCGCGCTGCCGGTGCTCCTCTGGAACGTCGAGAATCACTGGCAGAGCGGAGACATCATGGGACGGGAGCCGGGCGAGATGGCCGCCCAGGCGGACGCGCTGCTCCACCTCATCCGCCGCACGCTGACGATCTCCTTCGCCACCCTGTCGGGCCTCAGCCCCGGACACCCGGGAGGGCATCTGTGGCCGGTCGCGGCCGTGGGTTACGCTCTGGTGCCGGGGGCCCTCGCCTTCTACCTGGCTCTTCGAGCGCGCGAGATCGCGAGCTCGTTGCGCCAGGGCCGTCCGTCACCGGCCCTCCTCCCGCCGCTCCTCCTGGCCTGCTGCCTCGCGCAGTGGTGGGCGGTCGCCGCGGGACGGATCTACTGGCGGCCGCGGTACCTGCTGCCCGTCACCGCCGCCACCGCCATGCACCTCGGTGTCGTCGTCGCGTGGCTCTGGCAGCGGGGGGTCTGGGGGGTGCGGCGTTCGGCACGCGTGCTGGCCGCCCTGATCCTGGGGACGCTCCTCGCCGTCAACTTCAGTGGCACGTGGTCGCGGCTGCGCTCCGGGGCCGAGGTGGCGGCGCCTTACGAGAGGCTCGTCCGCTCCCTCGAGGCGAAACAGGTCCGCACCGGCTATGCCGATTTTTCCATCTCGGCGCCGGTGACGATGTTCACGGGCGAGCGCATCGTGTTCTCGTCGCGCCTGGGACCGACCGCCTCCTACGAGTCGGACCGGCACACGCAGAAGGTCGCCGGCGAGGGGCCCGACGCGTACGTGCTGCGCGCGGACGACGATCCCGAGCGCTTCGCGGCCGTGCTTCGCTCTCTCGGCGTGTCCTACAAGCTCGACGTCGACCCTTTCCCGATCTTTTACGGTTTTTCGAGACGGGTCCGGCTCGACGAGGTGGCGGGTTTCCGCGGAGAGGAAGAGCCCGAACCGTCTCCGGGAGAGGGCTGAGTCGGGCAACCCGTACATTCTGCGTACGTTCCCGCCCGCCAACGCGACCGCGCGCCGCGGCCGTCTCCATGCGTAAAGTCGTTTTCCGCGCCCGCCACGATCCTCTCGGCCGCTGGCACACATCCTGCTTTGGGTGATGGCGGGACTTCTCTCAGGGGGGGATGAGGTGAGGCTGAGAGCGACGGATCCACTGAACGCTTTCTGTGAACGGGAGCCGGTGGCGCCCCGCCCGGTACCGAGGCAGAAGCGGAACATGGTCACGAGCCACTGTGCGGGCGCGTCGATCTCATACGCGGTGCGGCCGCCGGAGCCGGGCTCCTACCGCTTCGACCGCGAGTGCTTCTGCCTCAGTCCCCAGGCGCACGGCACGCAGTTCCTCGACGCGGTCCACATGCCATGGGTGAAGGGCAACGCCTAGGAGCGTGTCCCGGTCCACGGCGGAGGACACGCTTCTAGAATGAAGCATCCCGAGAGATGTACCAAAGTTACGTTCTCCTGTGGCCCGAAGGGCCACTTTAGGAGTCTGTCCTCCGCGTACCGGGACGGACTCCTAGCGGTGCTCGCCGCCGCGTTGGTCTTCGCCGACTGCGCCACCAACCCTGCCACCGGGCAGCGGCAGCTCTCGCTCGTCTCCGAGGCCCAGGAAATCCAGATGGGCAAGGAGGCCGACCCGCAGGTCGTGGGGAGCATCGGCCTCGTCCCGCAGCAGGAGCTCCAGACGTACGTACAGCGGGTGGGCACCACGCTGGCGGCGAACTCGGAGCGCCCCACCCTGCAATGGACGTTTCGCGTCGTCGACGACGCCGCCGTAAACGCCTTTGCGCTGCCCGGCGGCTACATCTACGTGACGCGCGGCCTGCTTGCCCACATGAACTCGGAAGCGGAGCTGGCCTCGGTCCTCGGCCACGAGATCGGCCACGTGACCGCCCGCCACTCCGTCAGCCAGATGAGCAAGTCTCAGCTCATGAACATCGGCCTGATGGTGGGCATGATCCTGCGGCCGCAGCTCCAGAACTTCGGCGGCCTCGCCCAGGCCGGCATGGAGCTGCTCTTCCTCAAGTACAGCCGCGACGACGAGAACCAGGCGGACGACCTGGGCCTGCGCTACCTGACCCGGGCCGGCTACGACCCGCGGCCGATGGCGCAGGTTTTCCGGACCCTCCAGCGGGTCGGCGCCGCGCAGGGTGAGGGTCGCGTCCCCGGATGGCTGTCGACCCACCCCGACCCGGGTGACCGTGGGCGGCGCATGGAAGCCGCCGTCACCGCGCTGCCCGGCGGGCAGGCGGCCGGCCGCGTGGAGCGCGACTCCTACCTGCAGCGCCTCGACGGCCTGGTCTTCGGGGACGATCCTCGCGAAGGCTACTTCAGGAACAACGTCTTCTATCACCCCGAGATGCGCTTCCGCTTCGACTTTCCGCAGGGTTGGAAGCCGAGCAACCAGAAACAGGCCGTGGGGGCGATGAGCCCCAACCAGGATGCGGTGGTGGTGATCACGCTCGCCAACCGCCCGTCCGCCCAGGCGGCCTACCAGGAGTTCTTCTCGCAGCAGGGGATCCAGCGGGGGCAGCCGTGGCGGGGGAACATCAACGGCCTGCCCGCCTACACGAACGCCTTCGCCGCCCAAACGGAACAGGGCGTGCTGCAGGGCCTGGCCGCCTTCGTCGAGCACGGCGGCAAGGTCTTCCAGATCCTCGGCTACGCTCCCTCCTCACCGTGGGCTCGCTACGAGGCGACGGTCAGCAACTCGGTCGGAAGCTTCGCGCCCCTCACCAATGCGCGCGACCTGTCGGTGCAGCCGAAGCGCCTCGACATCGTCACCGTGGCCCAGGCGATGACGATCGAGGACTTCGCACGGCGCTACCCCTCCACCGTGAGCGTGCAGGCGCTCGCGATCCTGAACGGCGTGGAGCCGGGAGACCGGCTCGAAGCCGGGCGTAAGGCCAAGCGCGTCGTGGGCGGCGAGCTGCCGTAATCCTCACCGCCGTCCCCTCATTGCCGGGAGTGCTAAAGTACCGCCGCCTGGAGGGGCCATGTCGCGTCTTGTCTTCTTGACGTCGCCGTCGACCGCGCTCCTGGTCGCGGTCGTCCTCGCGCCCGTCGCGCTCTGGCCGTCGCCGCAGGCCCCGCGACGGCGCGGGCCGGAAGAGCTGCGGAAAAGGTCCGCGGAAGCCGAGACCGTGGGCCTCGCGGACCCCTTCAGGGGCATCACGGCCGACGGTCGGGCCGAGGCGGGCCTGTTCCGCATCCACTCCACGGGTGTCTCCACCGAGCCGGTCCGCGCCGCGGCCAACGTGTTCCTCGCCGGCCTCACCCAGGCTCAACGCGACAAGACGGCCTACGCCGTGGGCGACGACGAGTGGCGCAAGTGGATGAACCAGCACTTCTACGTCCGCCAGGGCGTCAGCTTCCTCGAGATGACCGAGGTGCAGCGCGAGAAGGGCTTCGCCCTGCTGCGCGCGTCGCTGAGCGCCAAAGGTCTGAAGCAGACGCGCGACATCATGCGGCTCAACGAGACCCTGGGCGAGCTGAACGACGACAACTTCGACGAGTACGGCGAATGGCGGTACCACATCACCGTCATGGGCCAGCCGTCCGCCACCGAACCCTGGGGCTGGCAGCTCGACGGCCACCACGCCAACATCAACTACTTCGTGCTCGGCGACCAGGTGGTGATGACGCCGCACTTCGCGGGCTCCGAGCCCGTCGCGGCCACGTCCGGGAAGTACGCGGGCACGATCGTGCTGCAGGAGGAG
>Ga0184632_10001237_pt1 | contig 10439 bp, 15 predicted proteins | sample PLM31_50_b1_FD_133153 | JGI IMG/M metagenome (GOLD analysis project Ga0184632, IMG submission 133153) | Groundwater sediment microbial communities from an aquifer in East River, Colorado, USA - PLM3-1_50_b1 | ecosystem: Environmental > Terrestrial > Soil > Riparian zone | place: USA: East... | reverse complement strand
GCGCAGCGACAACCCTGCCCGAGCGGCGACCCCACCGGCCGTGACCAAGGCGGAGGTGGCGCCACCCGAGGCCCGGCAGGCGGTGAGACTCATCGAGACGGCCACGACCGAGGACCCCGAGCTGGGGCTGTTCCTCATGCTGGCCGTCATGCTCGGTTCTCGCCGAGGTGAGTTGTGCAGCCTGCGCTGGAGTGACGTGGACTTCGACCACGGCGAGGTGCTGATCGACAGCGGGGTCATCTACGTGCCCGGCCGGCCGCTGATCGACCAGGACCGGACCAAGAACTACACCAAGCGCCGGGTGGCGGTCGGCCCCGCGACCTTGGAGCTGTTGCGCGCCCACCGGGTCGAGCAGGCCAAGGTCGCCCTGGCCTCCGGCGTGTCGCTCGCGCCCCATGCCTACGTGTTCAGCCACCAGCCCGATGGCTCCAAGCCGATCCGTCCCGATGGCGTCTCGCACCGGTTCGCCAAGCTCGCTCAGCGTCTCGGCGTGCGCTGCCGGCTGCACGACCTGCGGCACTTCATGGTCACCCAGCTCGTCGCGGCCGGCGTGGACGTGCGTACGGTCGCCGGCCGCGCCGGCCACGTCGACGGCGGCCGGACGACGCTGGGCACCTACGCGCACTTCCAGCATGCGCAGGACCGCCAGGCGGCTGAGCTGCTGGAGGGGCTGCTACGGCTTCCGGCGGGCGGTGCAGCTCGGTAGGGTAGCCATGTGGACCCTGACGAGCTGGTGCGCTGGGCTGAGGCCCAGGCGTCGCGCCTGCTGTCCGGCATGGGCGACCGGTGGCGCCACGTCCAAGCAGTGGCAGGCCGGGCGCATGAGGCTGGGCGGGTCCTCGATGAGGAGGATCGGGCGGCCCTCATCGCCGCAGCCTGGCTCCATGACGTCGGCTATGCGCCCAGCCTGACCATCACGGGCTTTCACCCGCTCGACGGAGCACGGTACGTCCGCGGGCTGGCCGAGGAGCGCATCGCCGGCCTGATCGCCCACCACTCGGGCGCTCAGGTCGAGGCCGAGCTTCGTGGGCTGCGAGCGGAGCTGGCCGAGTTCCCCGACGAGAGATCCGATACGACGGCGGCGCTCACGTACTGCGACATGCTGACCGGGCCGGCGGGCGAGCCGGTCTCGCTGGAGGAGCGGATCGCCGACGTCGAGCGCCGCTACGGCGCCGATCACGTTGTCCCCCGCTCCCTGCGCCTGGCCCGGCCGGAGCTGGCGCGCTCGATCGACTACGTCGAGGGCAGGCTGCGGCAGCTCGACCGCGCGTAGGTCAGGCGATCACGGGCGTCGGCCGCCGCTCCAGGTAGTGCTGGATGCGCAGCCGGATGGAGTCGTGCATCGGCATGGCCTCGATCTCGGCTGGGGAGTAGAAGCCGACCTGCCGGGACTCGTCGCCAGCTGCGAGCCGCCCGCCGAAGACCTTGCAGGCGAAGCAGATCGAGAACTGCTGGCGCACTTCACCGTCGCCGTACTCCACCACGTGCTGCGGGTTCGAGTAGACGCCGACGATGGACTCCGGCTCGATATCGAGGCCCGTCTCCTCCTTGACCTCGCGCACGATCGTTTCGCGGATGCTCTCGCCGACTTCCATCGACCCGCCAGGAATCGACCATAGATCGTTGTCGTCGCGTCGATGAAGCAGGATCGCGCCGGCCTCGTTGACCACGACCGCTGAGGCGCCCGGAATCAGGCTATTGGCCTTCGGTGCGTGTGGGTCGTTGAAGTGGTCGATTCGAGTCATGGCGACGGCTCCCACGGAACCGAGATCGCCCACACGTCTTCGAGGTGCTGGGCGAACCGATCGAACATGCCGCCGGCGCCGAGCCGCCGCAGGTGCAGCAGCGGCGCCCACGAGCCGGGCGCGCCGTACAGGTGCGGCGTGACGAACATCTCTTCGTCGCACCGGAAGGTTGAGTTGTAGAGCGGCGTGGCATGCAGCCGGATCTCCACTCCCTCGCACCCGGCCAGGCTTCCGAAGTGCACCAGGGAGTTGCGAATCCGGCTCACCAGGGCACCCCCGAGCCGTTCCTCGGCGTCCCGCTCGGCCACCTGCCTGGAGTTGGGGTCGCCAAGCAGGATGCGGACCTTGCACTCGGCCGCGGCCTTCCCGCGCAGCAGGTCTGGTAGCCGTGGATGGGCTTCGGGCAGGAACAGCATCGCGTAGGCGAGCAGGTCGATCTGGCGGCGGGCGCCAACGATGAGGTCCCACCACTGCTTGGTCGGTACGTCGGCCCGGTGTGCATAGGTCGCCACGACCTCGGCAGTTGTGGCGGCTCCCGGTTCGAGCTCGCCCTCGGCGGTCGGCCACAAGAAGCGCTCGTCTTCTTCCAACAGGCTCGCCACGGCCCAGCGGTGTCGGGCGTGCGGAACCCGCCCGGCGAGCCAGCGCTGCACCGTCTTCTCGTTGACGCCCGTGGCCACGCTGAGGTCCTGGACGCTCTTGTGCGCGGTCGCCATGGCCTTGCGGAGCCGCTCGTTCGCCATGCCGGACCTCCGGGTAGGCGATTCCCTCGTGGGACGTTTTGATTCTAGCCCAAAACGTCCCTAGAAGACCCTCCAGCTAGTTCCAGTGTCCTCCAGTTAAGCGTGACATGGCCGTGTCCCCAGCAGGGTCCTCGACCAGCGGCAGGTGTCAGAGCGTCCAGGAGGTCATGACCGGTCGAGGACGGCAGTGGCCCCGGCGGTGTTGCGAGCACCCCGGGGCCTGGCACCCAAGATCGGAGGTCCCAGGTGCACGAGGAGCCTATGCGACCGGCGCCCGCACCGACAGAGGAGCAGGCACCGGCCGTTGAGGAGCGGCTGACCTACACGTTGACCGAGGCTGCTCGGCGGCTCGGCATCTCTCGGGCGCTGGCGTACGAGGCAGCGAACCGGGGCGAGCTTCCGGTGTGCCGCATCGGCCGGCGGCTGCTCGTCCCGCGGGCGGCGCTGCTGCGCCTGCTCGGGGACGCCCCGCCAGGCTCCCGGTCGGCGTAGCCCCCGCTTAGCCCCTTGGCCCGGGCATCGCGAGCGTCCCGGCGCCAACCGTCCCTATCGGAGGTCCCATCGTGCCCGAGGAGGGCTTCTTCCGGGCTGGCCGCACCCGGCCCGGCCCCCAGGTCCACGGACCACGCACCGGGCCACCGCCTGGCGGCAGCCGGCCGGGCGGTGGGTCCTCGCGGCGTCCGCGTTGGGATACGGACGCCGGCATCACCGATCGGGACGTGGCCGCGCTGCGCTGGCTCGGCCAGCAGTACGCCGCCCGCTCTGACGTGCTCCGAGTGCTGCTGGGCCGGCTCTCGCCCGGCTCCCCACGCATCGAGGGCCTGATCGGCGAGGCCACCCTGCGCGACGTGCTGGACCGCTGGGAGGACCGCGGCCTCATCGACCGCGACCGGCTCCTGGGCCACCTGTGGGTCGCCCCCACCGCCAAGGCGCTGCGGCTGGTCGGCCTGGATGTCCGGGCCTGGTCCTTCGTCATCCCCCAGCTCGCCCACGTCCACGCCGTCGGGGTGGTCCGCCTGGCCCTGGAGCCAAGCATCCCTGAAGGCGGCCGTTGGCTGTCAGAGCGGGAGCTGCGCCGCGAGGCCGGCAAGAGCCACGTCCCCGACGGCGCCGTCCAGCTCCCCGACGACCCCGCCACCGAGGCCGGCTTGGGCCTGTACGGCGAGGACGTCGACCCCCTGCCCAAGCGGGACGCGGTCGAGGTCGAGCTGACCCGCAAGGGCGCCGCTCGGCTGCGGGAGGCCTGGACCCGGCCGCGGCATGGCCGCTGGACCCGGACCGTCTACTACGCCCCGCCCGAGGTCGCCAGCTACCTGACCGGCCAGCTCCAGCGCATCCGCCCTCGCCATCCCATCCAGGTCCACCCGCTGCCCGACGTGCCCGGAACCAGCTACCTGCGCTCAACCGCCGGAGGTGTCGCGTGACCCGCTCCCACCACCCTGCGCCGGGTCACGGCTGGCAGGCCACCCCCGGCCAGCCCATCCCCCGCGCCGCCCGCCAGCCATCGGCCAACGGCCTGCTGCTGGTCATCCTGGTGCTGGTCTGGTTCTCCCCCCTGTCGATCGTTGCTTGGCTGGCCGGGCAGGCGGTGATCCTGCTCCAGCGCCGCTGGCACTGCTGGCGGTTCGCCCTCGCCGCCCTGGCCGCCATCGGCGTCGTGCTGGCCGTGACCGGCCCGGAGGAGGCTCTACGCCGGCACATCTTCGTGCCGCAGCACTTCTGGCAGTACGTGGCCCTCCACTTCGGCTTCGGCCCGCCCGGCACCCGGATCACCGTCAGCCAGTTCCTCTGGGACCTGGTGGTCACCCAGGTGTGGCTGGCCGTCCCGGTCGGGCTGCTGGCCGCCTCGCTGTCGGTGTGGAACGCCGAGCGGGCCGCCGGCGGCGCCGAGTGGAGCCCCTTCGTCCGCCGCCGCCAGCGCATCGACCAGCGCACCCGCGACCGCCGAACCGCCCGCCTGCTCGCCTCCCCACGCGACCACAAGCTCACCGCTCCCGCCCTCGGGATCGCCCTGGATGGCGACCTGGAAAGCTGGCGGCAGGGACGCTATGTCGTCCCCCCGGCACAGCTGCGCGGCAAGGCCATGGCCGTGGTCGGCGCGCCGGGCGCCGGCAAGACCATCACCCTCCTGCGCCTCGCCTACCTCGCCGGTGTGCTGGGCCGCAAGGTCTGCTTTGCCGATTGCAAGGGAACCGACCCCACCCTGGTTCCCGCGCTGATCGCCGCCTACCGGCTCGGCAACCCCACCGCGCGCATCGGCTGCTGGCCGGACACGGCCATGGACATGTGGCGGGGCTCACCAGTCCAAGTCGCCAGCCGGCTGCTGGCGGTCGAGCAGTTCACCGAGCCCTTCTACCAGCGGGTCGCCTCCGCCGGGCTACGCCTTGCGCTCACCGCCCCGGACATGCCGCGCGTCGACGGCTCTGACGAGCTGCTGCGCCGCCTTGATCCTGACGAGCTGGCCGTCCTCTGGGAAGGCCGCCCCCTCCAGCTGAAGGACATCGAGGCCATCGGCGAGCACCTGCCCGGCGCACGCCTGCGCTATGCGGACTTCTTCGCCGCCCTGGCCGGCGCCTTCGACCGCGGCCACTGGAGCTACGAGGACGTCGACCTCGCCGTCCTCACCGTCCCCACCCTGCTATCCAAGGCCGAGGCGGACGCGGCCATGCGGGTGGTGTTGGAGGACTACGGCCACTACGCCACCGGCCGCAAACCCCGCCAGGGCGAGGACACGGTGCTCATGCTCGATGAGTTCTCCGCTCTCGCCTCCGGCGTCGACTCAGCCATCAACCTGATCGAACGGCTCCGCGACGTCGGCGTCCAGGTGGTCGTCGCTGCCCAATCGGTCGAGGGCCTCGGCGATCACCGCCAGGCGCCCCGGCTGCTGGCCTCCTGTGCTGGCGGAATCGTCGTGCAGCAGTGCCCCGACCCCGAGCGGCTGCTCGCGTTAGCCGGGCAAGTCCGCACCCTGGAGCACAACTGGGAACTGGACTTCTACGGCCCCCGCGGCTTCGCCAAGGCCCGGATGGGGGAGCGGCCCCGCATCGACCCCGAGGCCGTCCGCCAGGCCCAGCCCGGCGAAGCATGGGTGATCCAGGCCGGCCAGAGCATCCACCTGCGCGTGCTCCCCCCGCCCACGGTGGCCCCGGAGCCAGCCGAGCTGACCGCCACCATCCCGCTGCCCGACGACACCATCCCGCTGCCGGTCGAGCAGCCGGCCCCAGTCGGGATCGCCGCCGCCATCACCCTGGCCGGCCGGATGCTTCGCCGCGCCGGCCAGCGGATCGGGCAGCGGCGGGAGCGCGGCGGGCGGCTGCCCTCGCCGGCGCGGCGGCCGTGGGTTGTCGGGCGGCCCCTACCAGGACGGGGCCGGCGATGAGGCCCCGTCTGACGAGCCCAACGACGAGGCCTCAGCGGCGCCGGGCAACCAGCACGACCGCCACCACCAGCGCGACCAGCCCGCCGACCCACACCACGACCCAGATCCACTCTGGCCCTACCACCGCACCGCTCCTTGGCTCGGGTCTGCTGGGCTGGATGTTGCCACGCCGGCAACGCGGTGTCAGGGGCGGGACCGGCCTCGCCTGCGGCGCCGCGCGCGGGAACCCTGCACCCGCGCGCGGACCGGCCGGTTGCCTGCTGGACGGGCTGCCACCTGGACGACGCCCGCGTCAAGGGCGCTGCGGTACTCGCTGCGCTCCGTTCCTCGCGTCCCTACGGGATGGCCTACGGCCCCCCTTGACCCGGCCGTCGACCAGGCGGCCCGGAGCCACCGGTCGCCCGGGGCGGGCGAGGACCCAAGCCCGACCAGCAGGCAGCAGGAGGAGGACGCCATGGACGCCCAGGAGTGGACCCGCTTGGGCGGGACGACCAACGCCCCATCCGGCCCCCAGGAGGCCGAGCTGCTGGAGCTGGGCCGCCGGGTGGCCCAGGAGCGCGGCTACCAGTCGGTCCTGGTCGACGACCCCAGCGACTACGCCTAGGAGGCAGGCCATGGCCACCACACCCCCGGTTGCTCGCCAGCGGGTGTTCGAGCTGGCCGACAGCGCCATCGGGCTGTTCCTTACCTTCCGCGACCAGCACGGCTACTGCGAGGAAGCTGCCCGCTCCCTGGCCGTCTCGGAGGTCATGGCCGGCGAAGCCGCCCGGGCCGACCGCGACCCCGACGAGGGGAGGTGAGGCCCGCCGAGCGCACCGCCTGGACCGTCACCGCAACCGACCAGCCAAGCATCCCGAGCCCGAGGAGGGCAGCCATGGCCGACACCCACGTCACCATCACCGGCAACCTGACCGACGACCCCGACCTGCGCTTCACCCCCAACGGCCACGCCGTGGCCAACTTCCGCCTGGCCGTCACCGCCCGCATCAAGGACGGCGACACCTGGAAGGACGGGGAGACCTCGTTCTTCCGCGTCAACGTCTGGCGGCAGCTGGCCGAGCACGTCGCCGACTCCCTGTCCAAGGGTGACCGGGCGGTGGTCATCGGCCGGCTGCGTTCCCGCAGCTGGGAGACCCCCGAGGGCGACAAGCGCGCGGTGGTCGAGGTCGAGGCCGACGAGGTCGCCCCCTCCCTGCGTTGGGCCATCGCCAAGCCCCAGCGCGCCGCCAACGGCCAAAGCAAGGGCGACGGCGACTTCAACGACGACGCCCCCTTCTAGCCCCGGCAGGAGTGAGGCCGGGGCGGCTGTGACCCGTCCCGGCCTCGCGCACCACGAGCCCCGTGAGGAGGTCCCCGGATGCACCCCCAACCCTACCCGACCCACTCCCATCCTGAGCCCGCCCTGCACCTGCTGGGCGGCACCTGGATCGCCAGCTGCCCCACCTGCGGCTTCCAGCTGGCCACCGCCCGCACCCAGCCGCGCTGCGAGCGCCGCGCCACCCGCCGCCGCTGCCCGGTCTGCCACCAGGACGGCCGCTGATGGCCAGCTCACCCAGTGCCAAGGCCCGCACCGAGCTGAACGTGGCCATCGGGTATGTCGACCGGGCCGCCCGCCGGCTTGCCGGCGAGCCGGGCTACCTGCGGCACGCCCGCACCCTGGAGCGCCTGAGCGGCGAGCTGGCCGAGGTGCTGGCCCGACTGATCGCCGCCGATCAGCGACAGGCCAAGGAGCCGGCGCCATGAAGCTGGTCCGCGACCGCATCCCCGAGCTGGCCGCCGGCGCCGACCAGCTGGCCGCGTTCTACCAGGCGAGCGAGGCCGAGTATGGCCGGTTGCTGCGCGACAAGCTGCTGGAGGAAGCCGCCGAGGCCGCCACCGCGCCCCCTGACGGGCTGCTGGAGGAGCTCGGCGACGTGCTCCAGGTCCTCTACGCCCTCGCCGCCCAGGCCGGCCTGGAGCCGGCCGAGATCGAGTGCGCCCGCGCCCGCAAGGCCCGCACCACAGGCGCCTTCACCCGCCGGGTCGTCTGGCACGACCCGCCCTCCCGAGAGGACGCACCCCATGAGTGACGGCATCTTCATCGCCGACCCGCAGGAGGGCTGCCCCGCCGCCGCCGGCTGGGTCGCCTACTTCGACCACCTCACCCTCCCCCTCACCGGCCAAGCCCTCGCCGACGCCCAAGCGACAGTGGCGGCCTGGGACGACCCCGACAGCCCCCAAGGCGACCTGGGGGACTGCTGGGGCTGTGTCGCCAACGTCAACCGGCTCCGCGCCCTGATCGACCACGCCACCCAGCCCACCACCCGAGCGGACGGCCCCAGGTGAGCCGGGCCCAGCGCATCCTGGCCGTCATCGTCGGCCTCATCACCACTGTCCTCCTGGTCGAGTCCTACGGCGCCATGGTCGACGCCGCCCGCGCCGGTGGCCGCGCCATCCCCGAGCTGTGGCCGCTGGGCACCGAGGCCCTGGCCCTGGCCATGGAAGTCAGCGTCCTAGAGGCCAAGCGCCTCGGCCATCGGGCCGTGCTGCGGCTGTCGTGGCTGCTGCTGGTCGCCTCCGTGGCCCTGTCCACCCTGCTCCAGGTCGCGGTCGCCCCGCCCATCATGGTCGGGTATCTGACCGCCGGCGCGACCCCGGTGTGGCTGCTCGGCTCCTTCGCTGTGCTCAGCCTGCTCTACCGCACCCCAACCCCCACCGACCCGGCCGCCGACGTCGAGGACCAGGAGCCCGCCGGGAGCGAGCCCAGCAAGCGCGAGCGCGCCCGCGCCGCCTATGCCGCCCTGGTCGCTGCCGGCCAGCCCGTGACCGGCGCCCGGCTGGCCGAGGCCGCCGACATCAGCGCCAGCTACGGCCGCGCCCTGCTGGCCGAGTTCCAGACCGACCCCACCCTCACCGCCGGCCAGGCCAACGGGCAGCGACCCAGTGTGGAGGTGGGCGAGCGATGACCGCGACCATCTGGCGGACCTGCCCCAGCTGCGGGGCCAGCTTCGAGCAGCCGGACGACCCGGGCCGCAAGCGGGTGTACTGCTCGCGAGCCTGCCAGCAGGCCGCCTACCGCGCCCGCCAACGCCACAGCACCGGCCAGCGCCACAGCGGCGGGCAGCAGCGCACCGGCCGCCACGACCAGCGCCACCAGCACGCCGGCTCCCAGCGGCCCGGCGCCGGCCAGCGCCACCACCAGCGCCAAGACCAGCGCAGCGGTCAGCGCGAGCAGCGCCGCCCGCCGCCAGGAAGCGCCAACGGCCAGCGGCCCGGCGCCGCCAGCAGCGACGACCTGGCGCGCATCCGGCGCATCATCGCCGCCCTGCTGCGCAAGGCCACCGCCACCACCTTCCCCCACGAGGCGGCCGCCTGCCGGGAGAAGGCCGAGGCCCTACGCGCCAAGTACGGCCTCTAGACAGCTGAACCGACCGTCACGCCCCAGCCTGGCCAGCCACCGGGCCGGGCGTGTGACGGCCGGATCGTCACACCGGTCAGGCCAGCGGCGAGCGCAACGGATCGTCACAGGCCCGGCCGAGCGTGAGCAACGGATCGTCACGCCGGCCGGCAGCCTGAGCGCAACGGATCGTCACGGCCGACGCTGAACGGGTCGTCACGCGAGACGACCGGATCGTCACGCCGCCGCCGTCTCGTCCACCCGGACGAGCCAGGGTGGCAGCACAACGGATCGTCACACGCGCTGGTCAGCGAATGCGGGAGCGCCCTTGCCCGGCGGGTGCCGCTGCGCGGAGGGCGGAACGCCCGACCCGTGTCCTGGGGACCACCCGGCCCGACCCGGGGTCAAGGTGGAGCGCCCGCAGGCCGCCAGACGCCCACCTGGCCGTCCAGGTCGCCGGCGTCGGCGGCCGAGGACGAACGACCTTGACGCCGGCGTCTGTCGGGCCGGGTGGTATTCCCGCCGGGCGAGGGCATCGGCCGAACGCGGCCGGGTGCAGGGTCCCGGCCGCGCCGAGGCCGATTTAGGCCCCAGGACCGTCCCGGTCGTACTATTTCCGAGGCAATTCCTGCGGCGATCCTGACGGCTGCACGGGGATTTCGCGGCCCCTCAACTCCCCCCGGTTCGGTCCCTGTAGGGGTCCCCTGATCCCTCCCCTGATGGGTCCCCCAACCCCTCCCCTGATGGGTCCCCCTGGGGGTGGGGGACCTGTGGGCGCCGGCCTTGGGCCGTTTGCGCTGGTCAGACGCTCCGCGGGGCAGGGTCACGCGCAAAAACCGCGCGTGACCCTGCCCCGCTTCGCTACGTAGGAGTCCGTCTGGCCGATCCAGAGCCCGTCGATGGGCCTCCTTCGTCGGCCCACGACGAGCGAAATTATGGAAGACGGCCGATTCAGCCGGCCCTACGGGCCGGGCGCGCATTCGCGCGCATTCAGAAAACCAGGTTGCGGCTTCGCCGCTATTTCCACATTTCATCGAGCCGTGTCGTGTCTCTTACTGAGTCGGTATCGCCGGCCTGCCATGACGTGGCCGGTGCGCTTGGACCTTGTGGGCGTCGAAGCAGACGACGATGTGGACTGGCTGGTCGCCTGGTAGCAGGATGGGCAGGTGGAGTCCACCCCCCGTCCGGTGCTTCCG
>Ga0184632_10001236_pt1 | contig 10448 bp, 7 predicted proteins | sample PLM31_50_b1_FD_133153 | JGI IMG/M metagenome (GOLD analysis project Ga0184632, IMG submission 133153) | Groundwater sediment microbial communities from an aquifer in East River, Colorado, USA - PLM3-1_50_b1 | ecosystem: Environmental > Terrestrial > Soil > Riparian zone | place: USA: East River... | reverse complement strand
CCGACACCGATGAGGCCGCCGACGCCCCGGGCGCGGCCTCGGCCCGGCGCTCTCCCCCGCGCAGTACGGCCACGTCGAAAAGCCGCTGGTCCGGGTTGGCCGCCCAGCCCGAGATCCGGATCAACGGGTTCTGGTCGAGCACGTCGAGGTCCGGCGGCTGCACGTATCGCCTCGGGTCGGTGGGCATCCGCGTCACCGTGTGCGCGACCAGCGGCGCGGTGAGCGCGACGAGGGCCAGCACCGCGACCACCCCGGTACCAACCCCCACGGCCGTGCGTAGTCGCAGTGCCGCGCGCTCCCGGGCGGCGACGCCGGCTAGGCCACGCGCGCCTGCTGCCCCGCCCGCCGCAGCGAGACCGAGGGCGGCGAGGCCGGCGAACGCCAGCGGCTGCCAGATCTCCGTGCCCGCGTTCGGGCCGACGAGCACGAGCGCCCCGGCGTAGAGGAGCGTCGGTGGCAGGAGGCCCAGCGCCGGCCGGTTGGCCCGTGCGGCGAGCTCGGCCCCGGCGAAGGCGGCGAGCCAGGCGAGTACCACCGGTCCGAGGACGGTATCCGGCTGGGGCTCCACCGGGATCATCGCCGTCAACAAGCGGGGCACCGCGTTTCGGGCGGCGTCGGCGGTGAGCGTAGCGAGGTCTCCGTCGACCCCGCCCGCGTCCGCGGACGTGTTGACCGCGAAGACCGCATATGCCGCGAGCGCGCCCACCGACACCGGCGCGACCAGCCACGCGGGTGCCCGGTGCAGCGCCACGGACACCAGGACCGCACCCGCCGCGGCCCCGGCCACGAAAGCCACCAAAAGTGGTCCATTGTAGACGCGGCCGAGGGAGAGACCCGCCAGCGCGACGAGGCACGCGACAACGAACGGCATCGCTAGCCGTCGCGACGCCCTCAGCGCGGTCACCATGCCCGTACCCCGTCCCAGGCGGCGGCGAAGTCGGCGCCGTCGACCGCCCCGACCATGAGCAGCCCGGCCGCGGTGGCCAGTCCACTCTCGACCGGCCCGAAGACTCCGGCGATGATCGATGGGTACGCCCCGCGCAGCCCCGCCACCACACCGAGGTCGTCCTGGTCGGGCGGGCCCGTCAGGTAAAGCAGGGTGTCGCCGGTGCGCCGGACTCGCAGCCGCTCCGTGGCCGCGCGCAGCGTCTCGGCGTCGCGCGTGCGCTCGTCGCCGACGAGCGTCGCCTCCGCGAGCAGGTCGAGCAGCGGTCCCACCTCGGCGTGGCTGCCGGCACCGGCCGCGCCACTGACGAGCTGGATCTCGACGTAAATGCCCTCGCGCACCGCGGCCACGAGCACCGAGGCCGCCGCCTCACAGGCCGACTCGAAGGTGGACTCGTCGTTGTCCGCCAGCGTGTGGGCGCACGCGCGGTCGTCGAGCAAGACCACCACGCGCGGCAGGCTGGTGTCCACATGCTCGCGTACCATCAGCTCGCCGACCCGCGCCGACGTACGCCAATGGATATGGCGCAGGTCGTCTCCGACGACGTACTCGCGCAGCGCGGCGAACGTAATGCTCCCGTGCGGGACGCGGTCCACGCGGCCGTCCATGCTGCGCGAGAGCCCGACTGGCACCGCCGCGATCGTGTGCACCCGGGGCCGTACCCAGACGTTGGCGCCGTCACCGTAGTGCCGCACGACCCCGACCAGCGCCAGCGGGTCGCGCCGGGTGATCTCCAGCGGGCCGATCTCGACCACGCCCCGCCTGGTGGTCGGCACCGGGTAGGTGACGGTGGTCGACCGGCCTGGACGGAGCCGGACGAGCGGCACCGGGACGGCCACACCCGGCCGGCTCCGGTCGCGGGCCAGCAGGCTGGCGCCGAAGAAGCGGCTCGCGTTGCCGATGTCGATCCTCATCCGGCTGGGTTCGCCGCGCATGACCCGATCCGGGTCGACTGTCCGCGCCACACTCAACCGCGGCCGCCAGGCGACGAACGCCACCGCGCCCGCCACGGCGAGGACGGAGGCAGAACCCAGCGCGGCCAGCTCCGGATAGCCGAAGCCATAGCCGGCCCCGAGCAGCGCGGCGCCCGCCGCGAGGAGGCCCCATCCGCGGGCCGTGAGGGACGGAAGCACGCCGGCCAGGCCCCGCCACGACGACGCCCGCACCGATCAGCCCCGTTCGCCCGCGCGCCCGCTCGGGCGCTCCGACGCCGCACCCGGCACCGCCCCCGGCGCCGGGACCGGCACCGACTCGGTCACGCCGCGGAGCACCTCGGTGGGGGTGACACCGCGCATCGCGGCGTCCGGGGCGAGGAGTAGCCGATGCGCGAAGACCGGCTCGATGAGCGCCTTCACGTCCTCCGGGACCACGTACGCGCGGCCGTCGGTCAACGCATAGGCCTGGGCCGCCCGGGTCAACGCGATCACGCCGCGCGGGCTCACGCCGACTCTCACCTGCTTGTGGTCGCGGGTCGCCGCGGCAAGCCGGACCGCGTACGAGTACAGCGGGTCGGCGATGAAGACCCGCTGCGCCAGCCGGATCAGCTGCGCGACCGTGTCGGTGTCGGTCACCGCGCCGAGGTAGTCGGGCGAACGCCCGGCGGCCGCCCCGCGCAGCACCTCGATCTCGATCGGCTCGTCCGGATAGCCGATCGTGAGCTTCATGAGAAACCGGTCCAGCTGCGCCTCCGGCAGCCGGTAGGTGCCGTCCATCTCGACGGGGTTCTGGGTGGCCACCACGAGGAACGGGCGGGGCACGGCGTGGCGCACGCCATCGACCGTGACGTAGCGCTCCTCCATCACCTCCAGCAGCGCAGACTGCGTCTTCGGCGACGCCCGGTTGATCTCGTCGGCGATGACGATGTTGGCGAAGACCGGGCCGCCGTGGAACTCGAACTGCCGGTTGGCCTGGTTGAAGATGGTCACACCGGCCACGTCGGACGGGAGCAGGTCGGGCGTGAACTGGATGCGTCGCCATTGCCCGCGCACCGACGCCGCGATGGCCCGCGCGAGGGTCGTCTTGCCGACGCCGGGCACGTCCTCGAGCAGGAGGTGACCCTCGGCGAAGAGGCCGGTGAGCGCCAGCCTCACCACCTCGGGCTTGCCCAGAATCACTGAGGCCACGTTGGTCGTGAGCCGGGTGGCGATGTCCGCGAACCCCTGCACCTCGTCCGGGCTCAGGGTCTGCGGCACGTCCACCGCAGGCGTCTGCATGGTCACGGGGGGCGCTCCCTGGAGTCGGTGCGTTCGTCGGAGGTTCGGCCGGGGAAACGCGCCTACGAACGCCTCCCCCGATCAGCGCACCATCCTAGCCGCCCGCCTTCATCTTCGTCGATCTAGGGCTTATCCACGTGGTTTGATCTCTATGCACTGGATAAGCCCTAGATCGACGAAGGGTTGGCGGCGGGGAGGAGGGTGACCACGTCGCCGATGACGACCACGGCTGGGGGGCGCACGCCCTGCGCTAGTACCTCGCCGGCCACGGTGCCGAGCGTGGCCCGAACGACCCGCTGCGCACGGGTCGTACCATCCTGAACCACCGCGACCGGCGTGTCGGGCGACCGGCCGTTCGCGACCAGGCTCGCCGCGATCGCGTCAAGGTGCTTCAAGCCCATGAGTACGGAGAGAGTTCCACGCATGCGTGCAAGGGCGGGCCAGTCCACAAGGGACTCGGGGTCCTCAGGCGATAGGTGGCCCGACACGACGACGAGCTCGTGCGCCACGCCGCGGTGCGTGACGGGGATGCCGGCGGCGGCGGGTGCGGCCACGGCGCTGGTCACACCGGGCACGATCGTCACCGGTACGCCGGCGTCGGCGCACGCGAGCACCTCCTCGCCGCCGCGGCCGAATACGAACGGGTCGCCCCCCTTGAGCCGTACGACAAACTGTCCGGCCCGTGCGTGCGTGACCAGCAGGCGGTTGATCTCCTCCTGCGTACGCGCCGGTCCATAGGGGATCTTCGACGCATCGATCAGGTCCACGTCCGGCCGCAGCTCGTCCAGGAGCAGCCCGGGCGCCAGCCGGTCGACGACGACCACATCCGCGGCCGCGAGGAGGCGGCGGCCCTTCACCGTGATGAGCTCGGGGTCGCCCGGCCCGCCCCCGACGAGCGCCACGCTGCCCCGGTAAGGAGGGGCACCCTCCCGTACCGGAACCGACGGTAGGGTGCCCTTGCTTAACAGGGCGCCGATCGCATCGCGGACCGCCATGGCCCGCCGTGGGTCACCGCCGGCCGTGACCGCCACGGTGACCGGACCGTGCCGGGTGGTCGCGGGAGTCCACGCCGTGGCGGCGTGACGGTCGTCCGCGCGCACGCAGAACACGCGACGCTCCTCCGCGGCCGCGCTCACGGCCGCCGCGGCGACCGTGTCGTCGACCGCCACGTGAACCAGCCAGGCACCATCCACATCGGACGGATCGAACTGGCGAGCCAGCCACCGCAGCCGACCGGCGTCGGCCAACCCGTGCAACGCCGGCGTCACCTCGGGCGAGACGAGGAGCACGTCGGCCCCCGCGTCGACCAGCGCCGGGACCCGCCGGCTAGCGACCGTGCCGCCGCCGACCACCACGACACGCCGGCCGGCCAGCATGAGCCCGAGAGGGTACGGGTTCATGGCCACGAGTTCGCGCGGTCGTAGTCCGTTGATCTAGGGGTTGTTCTCGTGGTTTGATCTCCAGCCACTGGAACAACCCCTAGATCGACAGCTTTCGGGGCATGCTCCGACACGCCCGCCGAGTCAAACGTCGCGACGTCGTGCAGCACTCGCACCGCACTGGCCACAATGGGCAGCGCAAGCACGGCGCCGGTCCCCTCGCCGAGGCGCAGGCCGAGGTCGAGGAGCGGGCGCAGCCCAAGGTGGCGCAGCGCGACGGCCGCCCCTGGCTCGGCCGACAGATGTCCCGCGATCATGGCCCCAACCGCATCGGGCGCAAGCGCGGCCGCCACCAGGGCCGCCGAGCAGGCGATGACGCCGTCGAGGACTACGGGTACGCGCAGCGCGGCGCCGCCGACGATGAAGCCGGCGAGCGCAGCATGTTCCAGCCCGCCCACGGCCGCCAGCACGCCGATCGGGTCGGCGGGATCCGGTCGGTGTAGCGCCAGAGCCGCGGCGATGATGTCGGTCTTGTGGGCCAGCATTTCCTCGTCGATGCCGGTGCCGCGGCCGGTCACCCGCGCGGCGTCCGCCCCAGTGAACGCGGCGATGAGGGCGGCTGCGGGGGTTGTGTTGGCGATACCCATGTCGCCCGTGAGCAGCGCGTCGTGGCCGTCGGCGACGAGCTCCTCCGCGACCGAGATGCCGACCTCCAGGGCGGCCAGTGCCTCGTCCCGGGTCAATGCCAGCTCAACCGTGAGATCGCGCGTGCCAGCCCGTACCTTCCGCACCCGCAGCCGCGGGGCACCACCCGGCGGATCCGCCAGCGTGCCGACGTCGATGACGGTAACGTCCACGCCGGCCTGCCGCGCGAACGCGTTGACGACCGCGCCGCCGGCGAGAAAGTTCGCCACCATCTGCGCGGTGACCTCCTGAGGCCACGGCGTCACGCCCTGGCTGTGGACCCCGTGGTCACCCGCGAACACGGCGACAATCGGCCGACGCGGAATCGGCGGCGGGCAGCGGCCGGCCAGACCCGCGAGCCGGGCCGCGAGGTCCTCGAGATCGCCGAGCGATCCGGCGGGTTTCGTCAGGCGTGACTGCCGGTCGGCTGCCGCGGCGATAGCGGCCGCGTCGAGCGGACGGATCGACGCGAGGGTGTCAACCAGGTTCATGGGGCGTCCAGGATCTCTGCGAGGGTGTCGATGAATCGCTCCGTTGTGGCGATGTCCCGCACCGCGATACGCAGCCAGTCCGGTCCGAGCCCGGGGAAGGTGTCACAACGGCGAACGGCGTAACCGCGCTCGCGCAGGGCCGCCCGAACCGCGAGCCCATCGCGTATCCGTACCAACACGAACGAGCTCGCCGGCTGGCCGGCGAGGGTGACGCCGGGCAGTGAGGCCAGCCCCTTAACCAGATGCTCCCGCGTCCCCGCGAGGTTCGCGGCGATCCGCCTCTCCTCCGCGACGGCCAATGGCGCCGCGCAAGCGACGGCCGCGGCGAGGGCGGGCGTGGCCACCGGCCACAGCGGTTGCACGGCCGCCAGGCGCGCCACCATGTCCGCGGACGCGAGCAGGTAGCCGACCCGCAACCCGGCCAGCCCCCACGTCTTGGTGAGGCTGCGCACGACGACAAGCCCCGCCAGGTCGCGCCGGCGCGACAGCGACTCTGGCTCGCCGGGCCCGCCCGGCTCGTGGACCGTGTCGGCGAAGGCCTCGTCGACCACCAGTACCCGCCCGGGTCGCGCGAGCGCGGCCACATCATCGGCGGGGTGAGCGACCGAGGTGGGATTGGTCGGGTTGCCGAGCACAACAAGGTCGGCCTCGGCGGGGACGGCCGACGGGTCGAGTCGGAAGCCGTCCCGTTCGGTCAGGATCAGGCGCTCCACGTCGTGCCCGGCCGACCGCAGCGCCGCCTCCGGCTCGGTGAACTGCGGGTGTACGACGACGGCGCGCCGAGGCCGCAACGCCTGCGCCAACAGGACGAACGCCTGGGCGGCGCCGGCGGTCAGCAGCGCCTCGCCCACGGGACGGCCATGCCGCCGGGCGACGGCCTCCCGGGCTCCGGCCGCGTCCGGGTACTTGTCGAGCGTGCGCAGCGATGCCGCGATCGGTTCGGCGAGCCACGCCGGCATCGGAGCGGCGCGGACGTTGACGGCGAGATCCACCAGGCCCGGAGCCAGCTCCGCGTCGCCGTGATGGCGCAGCCCGTCGATCACGCCACCGATCCTCCCACGCCCGTTGATCTAGGACCTCCCTCCCTCGCCGATCTAGGACTTGTTCGCGTTAGTTGATCTCCAACCACGAGAACAACTCCTAGATCGGTGCGGGGAGCGGTGCGGGGAGCGGTGCGGAGAGTGCGGGAAGTCGGTCCGGACAGTCACGATTTACCCTAGTTTGAACTCGTGATGCAGCGGACACTCAAAGCTACCGGCCACATCGCCCCACTCGTACGCGCCGGTCTCCTCACCGGCGTCGCCGTCGCAGCCGTCTCCTTCCCGCTCGTCGCGATCGGCGGGCTTGGCGCTCTGTCCGCAGCGGACTTCGTGCACCGCATGCCCGACCAACTGCGGTCGGCCCAGTCGGCGCAGGTCAGCCGCGTCTACGCGGCCGACGGCACGACGCTGATCGCCCAGTTCTACGAGGAGTACCGCAAGTACGTCCCGATCTCACAGATCTCGCCGTACATGCTTAAGGCGATCGTGGCAAGCGAGGATGCCCGCTTCTACGAGCACCACGGCGTCGACGTCAAGGGCGTCATTCGCGCGGCCGTCGCCAACCACCAGGCCGGCACGGTCTCGCAGGGCGGGTCGACGCTGACGATGCAGTACGTCCGCAACGTCCAGCGCGACACCGCGGAGACTCCCCAGCAGGTGGCCGAGGCGACCGAGCAGACCAACGCCCGCAAGCTGAAGGAGATGCGGCTGGCCGTGGCGGTCGAGAAGGAGCTGACGAAGGCGCAGATCCTCGAGCGTTACCTCAATGTCGCCTACTTCGGCCATCGTGCGTACGGCGTCTACGCCGCGGCGGAGGTCTACTTCTCCAAGCGGCCCCAGGACCTCACCCTCGCCGAGGCGGCGACGCTCGCCGGTCTGGTGAAGGCGCCGTCGTCGTACGACCCGGCCGGGCCGCATAAGTCCGCGGCTCTGGAGCGGCGCAACTACGTCATCGACCGCATGCTCGGGATCCAGTACGTCACGCCGAAAGTCGCCGCGGCGACGAAGAAACTGCCCATCAGCCTGAAGCTGACCAATCCCCCCAACGACTGCGTCTCGGTCAACCGCCAGCACCGCGACTGGGGTTACTTCTGCGACATGTTCAAGAACTGGTGGCGTCAGCAGGAGGCGTTCGGGGCGACCCCGCAGCAGCGCGAGGAGAATCTACGACGGGGCGGCTACCGCATCGTGACCACTTTGGACCCACGGATCCAGCGGATCGCGATGCAGGAGGTGACGGAGCGGGAGCGCATCGGCAGCTCCTATGCCCTCGGTGTGGTGGCGATAGAGCCGGGCACAGGAAGGATCAAGGCGGTCGCCGTCAACCGACGCTACAGCCTGGATCAGAGCCACAACGGCCGGCACACGGACTGGCGGAAGCGACAGGCCGGCGTGGCGAGCAACTACCCGAACACGGTCGCGCCACTCCTCGGCGGCGGGGACATGCCGGGCTATCAGGCCGGCTCGACCTTCAAGATCTTCACGCTGACCGCGGCGCTCGATCTGGGGTTGCCGCTGAACACGCACATCAACGCGCCGGCCCGCCTTCGATCGATCTACCTGACCAGTGACAGCGATCCGAGTCGATGCGGTATCAACTGGTGTCCACGCAACGCAAGCAGTGCAATGACCGGCACGCAAACCCTGTGGTCAGGGTTCGGAAAGTCGGTCAACACGTTCTTCGTCAAGCTGGAGCAGCGCATCGGCGCGGAGCGGGCGGTGCGGATGGCCGAACGCCTCGGGCTGACCTGGCACACCGAGATCGACCGCAAAATGGCCTCGCCCGCCCGGGCCGGCGGCTGGGGTTCCTTCACGCTCGGCGTCGCCGACACGACGCCGCTGGAGATGGCCAACGCCTACGCGACCCTGGCCGCCGACGGCCGTTACTGCGAGCCGATGCCGGTAAACAGCATCGTCGGCCCAGACGGAACAACGCTGCCGGCGTCGGAGCCCAACTGTCACCAGGCTGTTAGCCCCGAGGTGGCGCGCGCGGCGGTGGACGCGGCCCGGTGTGTGACCGGGTACCGGGCAGCGCGGGGCTCCTGTGGCGGCTGGTCGACGGCGCCGGGTGTCTACGGCGCGGTGCACCGGCCGGTGGCGGGCAAGACCGGCACGACCGACGACACGCGGGCCGCGTGGTTCGTAGGCATGACGCCGGGCCTGGCGGCGGCCAGCTTCATCGCCGACCCCGACAACATCTTCCATGTGGCCGGCGACGGGAACTCCCAGAAGCCGATCGGGACGGTCTCCGACGTGCTGCGCCGCGGACTGGCCGGCACCCCGGTGCGGTACTTCACACCACCCACGACGCGGACCGCCTTCCGGGGTTACCACGGCAGCCGCTAACCTTCAAGCGCAAGATCAACGTGAACATGCTCGCCGCGACACGCCGTCCGGCTGGTTCATCGTGATCATCGCTCAAGGTCAGCGTGAATAGACTCGCTGCGACATCCCGGGCACCCCGTTCACGGCGATCATCCGGACGATCGCGAGGTCCGGCCGGTCGGGTGGGCACCGGAGAGCTTGCCACCAGAGAGCGTGCCACCGGCGGGCGTGCCTGCAGGGTGATTGGGGCGGGGAGTAACCTGCCGTGGCGTGTACCGGTTCCTGCTGTCGCCGCGCTGGATCGGGCTGGGTCTGCTGATGACCTTGGCCGCGGCCACCATGGTGGGGCTCGGCCTCTGGCAGCTGGACCGGTACCACTACCGCAGCGACATCAACGCGCGAATCGACGCGGCGACGGTGAACCCGCCGGTGCCACTGACAGCGGCCGTCGATGCGCCGTCGGGATCAGCCGGCTCGGTCGGCGCCGCGCCGCCCGCCGGCGCGGCCCTGCCCCGGGTCACCGTCACCGGGGAATACGACCCGTCACACGAGATCCTGGCCCGCGCGCGGACCGTCAACAGGCGCGTCGGCTTTGAGGTGATTACACCGCTCGTGTTGGGCGACGGAACCGCGGTGCTTGTGGACCGCGGCTGGGTCCCCGCAAGTGAGGACGGCGCCGCCACCGCGCCCGCCGTGCCACCGGCCCCGTCGGGCGCGGTGACCGTCGTCGGCCGTGTGCATGCGCCGGAGAGCCGGGCCTCGGCGGCCGAGCCGTTCTCCGGTCGCCTGGCCGTGCGACGGATCGCGCCGCAGCGGCTCGCGACCGCGATGCCTTACCCCCTGTACGGGGCATACGTGACGCTGGAGAACCAGACGCCGCCTGCGGACCCCGCGTTCGTCGCGGTCGCCCCCGAACACGAGAACGCCGCCATGAATGCCGGATACGTCGCGCAGTGGTGGATCTTCGCCGTGCTCACGTTGGTGGGGTTGGGCTACCTTGTCGTCCGCGAGGCCCGCATCCGCGCGTCCGTCCCGGCCGACGCCTCGGCGCTCGACCGGTTCGGAGACGCCGCGCTGCCCCCGCGCACTCCATGATCGTTTCTCCACCGATCAGATGATCATTCGCGCTGATACCGCGCGGTCTGGCCGCTTGCGGCCGACAATGGGGGCAGGCGAGCCGGAGGAGGTGCGCGATGACGACGATGACGGCCAAGGCGACCTGGACCATTGAACTGCGCTTCGAGGAGGACCCGGACCGCACGCACGCGATGGCGGTGCTCCGTACGCCGGCCGGCCGGGAGCTGCACGGACACGGGCAGGCGCGGCGCAATCCGGTCGACAGACCGCAGTCGCGGATCGGCGAGGAGGTG
>Ga0184632_10001235_pt1 | contig 10450 bp, 3 predicted proteins | sample PLM31_50_b1_FD_133153 | JGI IMG/M metagenome (GOLD analysis project Ga0184632, IMG submission 133153) | Groundwater sediment microbial communities from an aquifer in East River, Colorado, USA - PLM3-1_50_b1 | ecosystem: Environmental > Terrestrial > Soil > Riparian zone | place: USA: East River... | reverse complement strand
TCTGGGCACATAGGATTCGGAAGTCGGCTTTCGCGAACTGGTTTCGGCCTGCGGAACTGAATCGGGCGCGCGCGACGTTACGAAAGACTTAGGCTACTCACGGGAGCGACACCTCCTCGGCACGCCTGAGCTAGCCCCGGTTTTACAGACACCTCGAAAAGGGACTATAACCGATCCTGGAGGTGTTCGATGGGTAAACATCAGCAGTTCACCAAAGAGTTCAAGCTCGAAGCGATCCATCTGTGGAAGTCGTCTGGGCGTCCGGCCGCGGTGGTGGCCCGCGAGTTAGGACTCCGGCGCAACCATCTATACAAGTGGGCAACGGAGCTGGAGCAGCATGGTGCGGTGGCGTTTCCGGGGAAGGGCCGACAGCCCGCGCCCCAAGAAGAGATCACCCGACTGCAGCGTGAGGTGGAGCGGCTGGGCGAGGAGCGCGACATTTTAAAAAAAACCGCGATGTACTTTGCCAAGGAATCCCCGTGAGAGATCGTTTCATGCAGACGCAGGCGGGGATTCACTGTGTGGTCCGGCTGTGCGCTGCCTTGGACGTGAGTCGCAGCGGCTACTATGCCTGGCGGCGCCGACCCGAGAGTGCACGGCAGCAGGCCAACCGGGTGCTGGTGGCCGCGCTGCGGGACGCGCATCAGCGGAGCAAGGCGCGCTATGGGGCGGTCAAACTGTGGCACACCGTGGTGGCAAGCGGCATTGCGTGTGGCCGGCATCGCGTCGCCCGCCTATGCCGTGTGCATGGACTCGAGACGCGTCGGATGCGGCGCTTCCGCCATGTGATCGAGCAGCATCATCAGCTGCCTCCCCCTGCACCGAACCGGCTGCAGCAACACTTCATCGCCCCCTCAGAATGTCCCTTTTCTCTCTTTTTCTCCTCGCTATGGCAACTCCCTGCCTGATACGCCCAGTCTGAAATCCTTTCGCGCAGCGTGTCTGTATCGACTGTTCTTCTTCGCGGATGGCGTGCCATCCTGCCTCTGCATCCCGCAATTCCCCACAGGAAATCTTCCTGAGTCGGTTGTCCTGGCCCTTGTATGGAAAGCGCCGTTCGCTCGGGCCGTGAAACCCGGCCGAATTCTGTCGCGCTGCGACAAAGCAATGACACACACGGAAGGCGCTTTAGGTACAAGTTGTCTAGTTTGGCTCCTCCTAATTGTCCGTAGATCGCGCTTGCTCTTTGTTGGCGGGATAGCACGGATTTTGCTGCATTTACCACCTGCGATACCGGCCCCACGTAATGTGCGTGCTACACGTGCGATCAAAGCATGTGTGCCCCCCGATCAGGATAAGGTGTTGAATAGTGAAGTTGCGGTCCATTTGAAAGTCAATAAAAGTCCATAGATAGACAGATATGAACGTAAAAACGAAACATCCTTTTAATTTGTTTAATCTTCTTATGGTTGTGGCTGCATTCATTTTTATGAATGCGCCATTGCCAGAGGCGTTGGCGCTTGGGCCTCAAATCGTCACGCCGTGGGACAGCATTCCGGAGTTTTGCGTTAATCCAACGAAAACCAGCGTCGCATCGGGTTCCTGGTCTAATCCCGCCATTTGGAGCGGCAATGTATTGCCTACGGCTTCAGATATCGTCGTCATCGATTCGGGGCATACGGTAACTTTTGACTCCAATGCGGGAGCTGCGGATTGCCTGGGAATTAAAGGAACATTAGCTTTCCGGACCGATATTAATACTTCTATTCAGGTCGGGACGATCCTGGTCCATGACACCGGACATCTAATAGTCGGAACCACGTCAAGTCCGATAAACCCTTCGGTAACTGCAGAGATAGTTATTGCCAACAAGCCTTTGGACCTGGCCAATGATCCTGGTCAATACGGTAGGGGATTAATCGTCCTCGGGGAAGTTAAGATGATGGGGACAATCAAGGATCCGACGTTTATCCGATTAGCCTCAGAGCCAGTGGCAGGACAAACAGCCCTGACTCTTTCGCAGGCATCCAATGGCTGGAAGGTGGGGGACCGAATTGTCATTCCCGACAGCATTCAATTCAAACGAGCAGCAGGCTCAGCCTATGTCGGCAAGTGGGAGGAAGGCACCATCCTGAGTACCAACGGTATGACCCTGACCTTGGCTTCGCCGCTCGCATACTTCCACCCTGGAGCGCGCGATGGCAATGGCATTTTGGATTCAGGATTTATGCCGCACGTGGGTAATTTAACTCGGAACGTCATCATTCGTTCAGAAAATCCGGCGGGTACGCGCGGCCACGCATTATTTACATACCGCGCAACTGTGGATATTCGTTACGTAGATTTCAAAGATTTCGGCCGCACGACCTTTGACCCGCTGAACGCTGTTTCTAATCACATTGGACGTTACCCGTTACACGCGCATCACTTGATGGGGCCGGTCACAACGCCGAGCAATAATTACCAATTCACTTTTCTTGGTAACGCGATTGATGGTGGATCTGCCGCCAGCCGGTCCAAGTGGGGCATTGCTATTCATGACAGCCACTTTGGACTGATCCAAGACAACGTCGTCTACAATCAAGGCGGCGGCGGTATTGTAACAGAAGATGGTTCAGAAACAGGCAACGTCTTTGCTCATAACTTTGTAGCCCGCACCTCCGGGGCAGGAGGGCGGGGAGATGAACGACAATATGTAGATTTGGGCTACAGCGGAGACTCATTCTGGTTTCGCGGACCCAACAATTACGTGCGGGATAATGTCGCGGCAGATAGTGTCACTGCGTACGGATATAACTATTGGTTTACCTACGCGGGCAATGTGAAAATTCCTAAATTCCAAGGCGCGGATACTTCAAACTCAGCTAACTATACCCTCCGAGATGCCAGTACTCTACCTCTCTTGCAGTTTGAGGGGAATGAGTATTATGGCGGGGCGGGAAATGTAATGACGGCTTGGTGGCTGTGCAGTCAATACCATACTCCGGTCGCCGGTTGTGTCAGTACAATTAAGAATATGAAAAGCTGGAATTATCCGTATGTCGGTTTTTATGGCTATCCTCTGGCTAATTTAATTTTTGACGGCTGGAGTGCTCGAGATGACCGAACAGTGCTTACGAATTCAAATGAAAACACCATAAGTATCTGGTTTGGCGACTACAAAGCGAGCAATGTCATCATTCGCAACGCCGATATTCAGGGTTTCGCGACGGGAATTTTAGGTCCTCCTTTTCAAAACGAAAATTTCACGATTGAAAATAGCTTTTTCCACAACGCTCAGAATATTGTCATCTGGTCACCTGGTGCTCCTGGCAGCGGACCGGATGGAAGATTAATGAAAAATCGCACGACGATTCTTCGCAATAACAAATTTGAGAATGTTACAAATTCCGTAGCGTTTCCCAAAACATCAATCACGATGCGTTACTCGACTCAACAGGGATCCGCGGGCTTGAGTCAATTAGATGAAGTGTATGTTTATGATTACAACCAGATTTCAGGCAATAATTTTAGGCTCTATTATACTCAACAGGCCCCTAGTTTTATCATTCCACAAACTCAGAATTTAGTTTTAAATTCAGTTCCCACCAGTGCATGGCTGGCCGGTTGTCCTGCCTCAGGGCTAACGAATCAACAGTGTTTTAGTCAATATGGAGTTGCTATTGCCGCCGCTGTTGCTCCCTGCCTAGATCAAACAACGCGACCGGAAGTAGCGGGCTTTACGTGTGCCATGACTGGGACTCCTTTATATCCCACACCTTCTCTATCAGGTCTAACCGTCACGATTGCGGCAACGGATCCCACAGCGGCGGAGTCATCGGGTAATAATGGAATATTTACGATTACACGAACCGGATCAACGACCTCGGCTTTGAGCGTGAACTATACGGTGAGCGGGACTGCAACCAATGGCACGGATTATTCAACGATTGGCAGTTCCGTGACGATTCCAGCCGGATCATTCTCAATGTTGGCCAATGTGAATGTGATTGATGACACAAACGCGGAATCTTCTGAGACAGTGATCGTGACCTTAAGTGCGAATGCTTCCTATACAGTTGGTTCGCCCAGCGCGGCGACGGTCACGATCATCGACAATGATACCGCTTTAGATACGACTGCACCCAGTGTTCCGGCCAACCTTTCCGCGAGCGTTGTGTCTTCAAACCAGATCAATTTGTCCTGGAATGCTTCGACGGATAATGTCGGTGTGACTGGATACAAAGTTTTTCGAAACGGAATCCAGGTGGGAACCTCGACGAGCGCTTCGTATTCCAATAGCGGCCTGGCGGCCTCAACGACGTATTCCTATACGGTATCCGCTTCTGATGCGGCGGGGAATAATTCGGCGCAATCAACGAGTGTGAGCGCCAAAACGAATGCGGCTGCCGATACCACCGCACCGAGCGTTTCTGTTTCAGCTCCGTCGAACGGTTTAACCGTGTCCGGTTCTGCGGTCAGTGTTTCGGCAACCGCCACGGATAATGTGGGAGTGGCGGGGGTACAATTTAAACTCGACGGCGTAAACCTTGGATCTGAAGACACCACTTCTCCCTATTCAATCAGCTGGAATACCACAACCGCATCAAATGGAACACATACAATTACCGCAGCGGCGCGAGATGCCGCAAACAATACGACGACGTCTTCCGCTGTTTCGATAACGGTGAGCAATTTAGGTTCAGCAACTCTCAATTTAGCTGTTGCCCCGAGTTCCATCACTGCTGGCAGTTCGGCCATCTTGAGTTGGGCCGCGACCAATGTTCTTTCCTGTACCGCTTCCGGAGCCTGGAGTGGAGGCAAGTCTAATGCCGGAAGCCAATCCGCTTCTCCGACGACAACCAGCACCTATATCTTGACGTGTCCAGCCACCAACGCGGCCTCGGTGACCAAATCAGTGACAGTGACAGTGGTTGATACAACGGTGCCGAGTGTTCCCACGAATCTTGTCGCGAGCGTTGTATCTTCGAGCCAGATCAATTTGTCGTGGGGTGCGTCAACCGATAATGTTGGGGTGAGCGGGTATAAAATTTTCCGGGGTGGGACTCAGGTGGGGACCTCGACGAGCGCTGCGTATTCCAATAGCGGCCTGACGGCCTCAACAGCCTATTCCTATACGGTTTCCGCTTCTGATGCGGCGGGGAATCATTCGGCGCAATCAACGAGTGTGAGTGCCACAACCAGCGCGGCGGGATCATCCTTCGACTTCTCGCTGTCCAATTCGGGTAATCTCACCGTGCAGGCGGGGGCATCAGCCACCGACACGATCAGCGCTACGCTGAGCTCGGGCAGCCACAGTCGGCCGGTCGCGCTCTCGGCGTCGGGCATGCCCGCCGGCGCCACGGCGTCGTTTGCGACTAGCAAGTGCAAGCCGAATTGCGCCACGGTCCTCACCATCAAGACGCCGACATCGACCCCGGCCGGCAGTTATCTGGTCACCGTCACCGCGAGGGGCGGTGACGTCCGCAGAACGACCACCTTTACCTTGACGGTCCGTGCACCACCCGGGAGCGTGCCTCCGCCTTCCTCATTTGATTTTTCGCTGGCGAACGGGGGGACGATGACGCTCGCGCCAGGCCGCTCGGGGGTGACGATGATTACCGCCACGCGGGTGAACGGGACGGCCCAGCCGATCACATTATCAGCTGCAGGATTTCCCATCGGTGTCACGTCGTCATTCTCGCAGCGCACCTGTGCCCCGACCTGCTATAGCACGCTCAGTATGACCACGACGGCGTCCGTCCCGGCAGGAAATTATCCCATCGCCGTCACGGCCCGGTCGGAGGGTCTGTCGCACAGCACCACCTTTATCTTGACGGTCAACAATGCGACCGCCGATACCACACCTCCGACAGTTTCGATGAATAGTGCAACAGTCGGCGGTTCATCGGTGCGTGTTCCGCGCTAAGTTCTCGCCTCCTGTCATATGTGAAACAGCATTCGGAGCGTGGGTCTTTAGGCAGAGTGGGAACAAAGTAGAGGGTAACGCTTTACCTACGTAGAGACGTCCGTTTACTACCTGAGGGTAAGGGATACCCAATGCCCCTCGGCTCGGTACGGAGAAGCCATTGAATATAAACACATATTCGTGTATACGTAGGAATTTAACCACAATGGCATCCAGGTTGCTTTAATCTTGGACACCCATGAGGAGTGTCCGAGAATGCTCAGGCGCCTCAAGACCGACGAAACAAAGCCCGAAGAGAATATGGCCTATTACGGAGAAACCTATCCCATGAGAAGCATACTGCTCGCTGCGATGGTCGCGGTTCTGCTCACGCTCGGCGTCGGCATGACCTCGGCCCAGGCCCCTGCACCCACACTGATGTCGACGTCCGATATCACCTGTGCCGGAGTGTTTCTAACACCACCGGTCAATACCGGAACCTTTTCCTCCTGGAATCCGGTGGCCATGCGCTATGAGAATGGCAACCGGCATTACTTTGTGTACGCGGGCAACGGCCATGTGTATGAATTTCCCGAGCCTACTCTTTCACCTTGCAATACGCCACTTACGAGCGTGAATCGTGCCCGCATGGAAAGCTGGGGCGGGGACTGGGGCACATTCCCTGTGAGCGAAGCAACCAATTATATCCCTGGCCAAGGCGCGACTATTGCTTTTGGTCTCAATTATGACGACAAAGCTGGAGAGCTGCTGCTGAACTGGACGGGGACGTACAGCAATTCCGGCCTGCGCAACAGCTTTGCCGCAGCGAAACTGGACAACGCGACTCACAAGATCAACGTGCGCGGGTGCTGGGGCACGACCGGATGGAACACCCTCTACACGGGCACAGGGACGCTGATGATTCCCGACTCGTTCGTCGCGGCCAACTTACCGCCTGGGGTGCGATGGGGCGTGGGCTTTGGCGGGCCGATCGGGCAGGCCGCGCAGATCAGCGTGGGACCGACGCTCATTGCGATGGCCCCGCCTCCTGACAACGTGTGCGCGCCGCAGACGAACAACCTCGTGAGCGGCGGCCTGCTGATGGCGCAGTATCCGGCGAACGCCAATGGGCCGACGTGCGCCTTCTTAGGCATGGGCTGCACGCCAACTCGAGCTCCGGGCAACCCGCATCCTGCAGAGATGGCCTTCAAGGATTATTCAATGGAGATATACACGAGTGCCTGGGACCCGTGGAACGGGCACGGGTGGTTCGCCTTCGACACCCACTACACCATGGACTGGTATGACGATGGGGTGAAGCACGGCGTCGTCGTGCCGATGTCGGTGAGCGAGGGGTGGTCCAACACGACCGTCCTGGCGACGCCGGCCCCGACACTGGACACCTCGACCTACTATCCGAACGGTGTGATGTACGTCGCCTCGACTTCGACGCACGACGGCTTGAACATGAATCCTGGGGATTTGCTCTGGGTGCAGACCTGTACCCCTGGCGTGGACGGCCCCGCCTGCGTCACGGTGAACGGCAACCACTTGGCGTACATGATCATTGATGCGGTGAACCCCGCGACGGGGCAGATCACCTTTCATTTGACGTCGCCCGACGCGAGCGGGTGGCACGCCCCCGTCCCCGGTGGCATCGTGAAGCTCGGCTGCTTCTACGCGCACGGCATGCCAACCTGCTCGCGCTACACCTACCGCCTGCAAATCTATGACCCCGCGCAGTACGGCGAGGTCCTTCGAGGGACGCGCAAGCCGTACGACGTGAAGTACACTGACGAGATGGACCTATCAACGTTCGTCCAGGGCTTCGGCTCTCCGCGTATGGGCAAGGGTGTCGATAATCGACACCACATGCCCAACGGGGTCATGATGGACCCCGCGGCGCACCAGATGATGATTTCCTTTGGGAATGCCAATAGTCCTCTTTATCAAGTCTCAAATGCGATATATGTTTTCAATGTAGGACCAAGTGCTGTCACGCCGCCAATTGCTCCTCAACCTCCTCCTTCGCCAACCCCTGGTACAGCAACCGTCACGCCCCCACCGCCTCCGCCACCTCCTTCTTCAACCTTACCCACGGGGCAAATTTCAGCTTCACCCAGTACGATTACCGCCGGCTCATCAACCATCCTGACCTGGTCAACTTCCAATACCACTTCGATTTCAATCACTCCTAGCATTGATTCCAATACATTATCCGGGAGCAAAGTAGTTAAACCTACGGTCTCGACAACATATACTCTGACAGCCACTAATTCATCAGGTTCCACCACGACCAAAACACTAGTCACTGTTGGTTCAATAACCGATATTACCGCGCCTAGTGTACCGGTCAATCTTTCCGCATCCGTTGTTTCATCGAGCCAGATCGCTCTTGCCTGGAATGCTGCCACCGACAATGTGGGGGTAGCCGGGTACAAGATAGTCCGTAATGGTATACCGATAGGAACATCAACCACCACTTCGTATTCCAATAGCGGTTTAACCGCGTCCACCACCTCTTCCTACACGGTGTTCGCGTATGATGCGGCCGGAAATAATTCGGCTCCATCGGCGAGTGTGAGTGCCACAACCAGCGCGGCGGTATCCTTCGACTTTTCGCTGTCCAATTCGGGCAATCTCACCGTGCAGGCGGGGGCATCAGCCACCGACACGATCAGCGCCACGCTGAGCGCGGGGAGCAGTCAGGGCGTCACGCTGTCGGCCAGCGGGCTGCCGGCCGGCACCACGGCGTCGTTTACGACCAGCAGTTGCAGGCCGAATTGCGCCACGGTTGTCACCATCAAGACAGCGGCGTCGACCCTCGCCGGGAGTTTTCCGATCACCGTCACGGCCCGCTCGGAGCGGCTATCGCGCAGCACCACCTTCACCTTGACGGTCACTGCAGCACCCGGGGCGTCGCCAACTTCATTTGATTTTTCGCTGGCGAACGGGGGGACGATGACGCTCGCGCCCGCCCGTTCGGGGGTGACGATGATTACCGCCACGCGGGTGAACGGGACGGCCCAGCCGATCTCGTTCTCGGCTACAGGATTTCCCACCGGCGTGACGTCGTCATTCGCCCAGGGCACCTGTGCTCCGACCTGCTATAGCCCGCTCAGTATGACCACGTCGGCGTCGGTCCCGGCAGGAAATTATCCCATCACCGTCACGGCCCGCTCGGAGGGTCTGTCGCGCAGCACCACCTTTACCTTGGCAGTCACTGCCCTTCCGCCGGTGGCCACCCCTACGCTGACGCCGAGTGGCGGCAGCTATAGCGGGTCTGTGTCCGTCACGATGCAGACCGCCACCGCCGGCGCCGCGATCTATTTCAGCACCGATGGCTCGACGCCGACCCAGGCCTCGCGCGCGTACACCGACGCGGTGACCTTAACCAGTAGTGCGGTGGTCAAGGCGAAAGCGTATAAGAGTAGCTACGCGCCCAGTGCGGAAACCAGCGCGGCGTTTACCTTCAACCAGCTCTTCAATTTCACGTTAACCAATTCGGGCAATCTCTCGGTGCAGGCGGGGGCCTCAGCCACCGACACGATCAGCGCCACGCTGAGCGCGGGGAGCACCAGTCAGGGCGTCACGCTGTCGGCGAGCGGGCTGCCGGCAGGCACCACGGCGTCGTTTGCGACCAGCAGTTGCCGGCCGAATTGCGCCACGGTCGTGACGCTGCGGACGTCGGGGGCGACTCCAACCGGGAGTTATCCGATCACCGTCACCGCGAGAGGCGGGGAGATCGGCAGAACGACCGCCTTCACCTTGACGGTCACTGCAGCCTCGACCGATACGATGAGTCCCACCGTGGCCATCGCCTCTCCGGCTAACAGCGCGACCGTGTCGGGGAATGCCGCCCTTGTTTCTGCGACCGCATCCGATAATGTGGGGGTGGTTGGGGTGCAGTTCAAACTCGATAGTCAAAATTTGGGAGTCGAAGACACCACCGCTCCTTATTCGATGTCATGGAACACGACGAACACCAGTCAGGGTGCGCATACCTTGAGGGCGGTGGCGCGTGATGCGGCGGGGAATTCTACAACGTCCTCTGCTGTGAATGTGACGGTCAACAATGCGGCCGCCGATACCACCGCGCCGAGTGTCCCGTCTACGTTGTCCGCCTCTGTCATTTCAGCCAGTCAAATCAATCTGTCCTGGAACGCCTCGACGGATAATGTGGGCGTCACCGGGTACAAGATTTTCCGAGGCGGCACGCAAATCGGGATCGCGCCGGCCGCTTCGTATGCCGTGACCGGGCTTTCTCCATCAACGACGTACTCGTTTACGGTATCCGCGTATGATGCGGCAGGCAATAATTCAGCCCAGTCTGCCAGTGTGAATGCGACAACGATCTCCAATTCGTCAGCTGAGCCACTCCTCCAATCCTCGAATCTTACGTACTTAGGTGCGTTTCGAGTGCCGCCGGGAGCGATCGGTGGATCGGCATACGGATTTGCCTATACTGTAACAGGTTTTGCTTTTAATCCCATCAACGGCTCACTGTTTTTGAACAGCCATATTTATGAACAGAAGACGGCTGAGATCAGTATTCCTCAACCCGTGGTTTCAAGTAGTCTCAGCAGTTTGCCTACGGCAAAACTGATCCAAAATTTTGCTGAT
>Ga0184632_10001234_pt1 | contig 10452 bp, 9 predicted proteins | sample PLM31_50_b1_FD_133153 | JGI IMG/M metagenome (GOLD analysis project Ga0184632, IMG submission 133153) | Groundwater sediment microbial communities from an aquifer in East River, Colorado, USA - PLM3-1_50_b1 | ecosystem: Environmental > Terrestrial > Soil > Riparian zone | place: USA: East River... | reverse complement strand
TTTTTCGCAAGTATAATCTGGACTTTGAGGGAGTGCTGATCATGGGCGGGGCGCGCGGAACGCAAGCCCTGCTCGGCGGCAGCACCCATTCCGCGAATATGGCAGCCATGGTGCCCATTCGAATAGCTCTGGCCGGCGGGGACCTCGTCATCGTCGCCGGGTTTCTAAACAAAAACTTGCTGAAGTTTATCTCCCATAAATCCATTCAGCGACCCGGCGATTTGCGCGGTAAAAAAATCGGCATCGCCAATTTCGGCGGATCCAATGAATTCGGCGTGCTCCTGGCACTCAGAGAATGGGGCGTGCCGCGCGAGGCGGTGAACATTATTCCCGCCGGAGGTGTGCCATCGCGATTATCGGCCATGGAAGTGGGCGGGTTGGATGCCACGGTGGTTTCTTACGACCACGCCCTCACGGCGGCGCAAAAGGGATTGACCATTCTAGGCGACTTGGCCGAGATCGTGCCGGAGTTTCCCGACCGCCTGATCGTCGTGCGCCGTTCGTTTCTGGATAAAGAAAGAGATACAGTCAAGCGCCTTTTGCAGGCGCTTAGCGAATCCATCATGCTCGTCAGGACTCAGCGCGAAAAAATCCTGCCCCTTATTGCCAATCACCTGAGAGTGGAGCGAAAAATAGCGGAGGAGACGTATGATTTATATCACAATGTGTTTTCTTTACCGCCCAGGGTCGGACGAAAAGGAATGAAGGGCGTGCTCGATATCGTTATGCAACAAATGGGACGTACCAAAGGCGACGTGGATTTGAACCGGCTGATTGACGAAAGTCTATTGGATGAACTGGAAAAAGACGGCTTCTTTAACCGGCTGCAGAAACAATACGCGCAGAGATAAACAGTGTACAATCTTTGCGCTCTTTGTGGTTAAATCCCTTCTTATCCTTGGTTGCGGCTTTACAGGGCTTGGAGCTTTGTGGTTAATGCTTTTTAAGGAGGTCCTTCAATGAAAGCAAAGATAAAACATGTAGCTTTTATGAGTCACAACGCGCCGCGGCTCTGCCGATTTTATGAGTGCTTGTTCGGCCTGACGCGGGCAAGGGCCGATTCCTCCCCTGCTTCCGAAGAAGAGTTTGCCATGCGTTTTGGTTACCCGCTGTTATCGACGAAACGCGCCGCCAAACCTTACGATTCGACGGTGATCGCCGGCGACGGTAACGTCGGGGTCGCGTTCCTGCGTCGACGGCCCGGATATCCGGCAGGCATAGACCATTTTGGCATCGAGGTGGATGACCTGGACGGCGTTTTTAGCCGATACAAAGAAAAGTATCCCGCCGTCGGCTTCGTGAAAAGGCCATCCAACCGGCCCTTCGCTTCGTTCAGCTCGCACGATCCAGAGGGGCATCTCTTCGACTTGACGCGCCCCGGCATGGACAACATAAGAGGCGTTTGGGGTGAGTCGGCTCGGCAGCAAGAGCGGTATATCAAGCACCTTACGATCCGCGCGCTCAATGCCGCCGCTCTAGCGCGTTTCTACGTGGACGTATTCGAATTTAAAGAAGAAGCAAAAGCATTGGAAGACCCCAACTTTTATCTCACCGACGGCGTGGTCACTCTGGTTTTGACGCCGTGGAAAATCGAAGATTACGAAAACGCGGAACATCGCGGGCCGGGTTTGGATCATGTCGGATTCAAAGTGGAAGACTTGAAAACCTTTCAAAACGACTTTCAGATTTTGACCAACACGGACCCGGAATGGATGCTGCCGAAAGCGCCCAACTTGGCATCAGAACACGACGTCGTGCTGCGTTTGCTCTCGGCTTGCCGTTACGGTCAAAATCAATTGGCCGATCCCGATGGGAATTTCATCGACGTGACCGATCGATGAGCCGAATTCTGGCGCAAACCCCCTAGGAATCCTTGAGGGCTGGGTGATTCTTGCCGCGGCCGCGCAGTTTTCAACCGCGGCGTGACAATTTCATTCGGACATCGACTGTGACTATCCAATCCATCCGTAAGGAAAAGAGGAACGCTGTGAGTTCGTTCGGCAGCAGCGGCGGTTCAGTTTGATTTCAACGCGCATCGATGCAGAGGCAGGCCTATGTGCCTGCCCTCCGCACTGATCACGAAAAACATTCTCACCCACCATGGTTTGGATCTTGCAACCTAACAGCACAAAGGAGGACTGTCATGGAGAAGCAACTGTCAACGGTAATTCTGGAAAAAATTAGCGGCACTGGCGTCGCCAGGATTATTTTCAACCGGCCGGAAAAACGTAACGCGGTGAATGGACAGCTCGTTGACGATGTCATGAGCGCCCTGGAAGCGGTCCGAGCCGATCGCGAGATCAATGTGGTAGTCACAAAAGGCAATGGGCCTTCTTACTGTTCAGGCCTGGACCTCTACTATTTGCGCGCGCAGAACGAGGAACCTCCGGCGGATTGGGATAAGTTCAGTCCAACTGCCGTGATGTTTGAAGCGGTCAGGAACTTCGCCAAAGTAACCATCGCCCAAGTGCACGGTTATTGTCTCGGCGGAGGGCTCGCGCTGATGAACTCACATGATCTCGTTATTGCGGCTGCGAACGCTCAGATCGGCATGCCGGAAATACTTCGGGGCAGCTTCGGACAAATGGCGACGAGCACTCTCTTTCATGCCGGTGTGCCGATGAAAAAGGCGGCTCTAATTCAACTCGGTGGGCAAAACATCACAGGGACCGAGGCGGACCGGCTCGGCCTCGTTTCGATGGCGGTCGCGGAAGCGGAACTAGAAACTGTGACGCTAAAACTGGCTCAGGAGATTGCCTCCCGCCATCCCGCGGCTTTGGCAAATGCCAAGATCGCCGTTCAGATGGGCCGGGACCTCTCGCTTCCCCAGGCCATGAGACTCGACCAACTCGTCGGAGCGCGACAACGGCTGATGGTTGATCCCCTGGGTCAAGTGGGAGAGTATCTGTCGTCACAGAAAGGCGGGCGTAACCCAGACTATCGTAGAACGGACGTTAAATAAGGCGTATTTTTGCGCGCGCCGAGTTGTCATGCGAATTTCTGTCATCGCGGTCCTTCGGCTGCGACAGACTGTGTGAAAACTGGGTTCATGGTTCGACGGGGCTCACCACGAACGGATGTCAGACATTACAAATCAAATATTTAGCCGTTCGCCCTGAGCGTCGTCGAAGGGCTCCAAAGAGTTTTCACACAGTCTGTCGTTCGGGATGACAATTCACCCGGCTTGTCATTTCGAGCGGAGCGAGAAATCTTTCTTGCTCTCCGGATATGGCGCGACTTCTAAATGAACCACTACCATATTCAAATGTTCCGTCGTGTTACATGACGAGGGTAAAAGCAACGAACATGCCAGGCAAGATCCCAAGAAAGCAGATGTTCGAATCACGGTAGACAGAATAAACATCGTCGATCAAGTTCGGTCACTGATCAAAAATCCGCCTATTTTTGAGTCGCCCTGCTGCTCAAATTGTGACCACGCTAAAGAATAGGCAGGCACCGGCTGGTGTGCCCGTATTGAACAGGGCTCGGATTTGGTTCTACACCCCGGGCCGCGTTTAGCTACTTTTTCCCTGTCATTTCTTTCGCCGCCTCCGCGGCAAGAGAAAAATCGAAGATCGAATTAACGGCAACGTCCCCCTTCAAGCCGGCCGTCGCGCCGAGCATCGCGATATAGGCCCTCACTTGCTCTTCGGAAGGGATGCCGTTTTTTGAGTAAGTGTCGCGTACGGAATCGTAGGCTCTGCCGGCCTGTGATGCATTGAGGTTCATCCATTTGCCAATGATATCGATCGTCCCTTCGCGCTCGTTCCAGGTGTAATCGAGTCCTTCGATGGTAGCCTTGAGGAGTTCGATAATTTCCTGGCGTGCTGTCTTAATTTTTTCTTCCGTGGTGGCCAGGCCGGCTTGGGGGATGGGCAGTATCGAGCCCATTTGCAGGAGCCGTCTCAATCCCATTTCCTCAGCTTTCAGATCGAACGGTGCAGGCACCACGGTGGCGTCGATGGTTCCCCTTTGCGTGCCGATCATCCTGTCGTTGGTGGAGTTCAAGGGGACGATGACCGTATTGGATCCAAGCTTGTAGCGATCGATGAGCACGCGCACCTCATAGGCAGGCAGAGTCCCAAGACTTCCGGCACCGATCCGTTTGCCGGCGAGATCGGTCACCGTCATGATCTCCGGGCGGCCGATGAGAACATGCTGGAGCTTCACCGAAGTAAAGCAAATCACTTTCAGGGGCAGTCCCCGAGCGCCGGCCGTAGCGGGCCCGCTGGGTATCGTCGTGTAATCGATCGCCCGGTTCAGCAGTGCCGGGGTCACCAGGCCGGCGGCCATCTGAATAACCTCCACGTCAAAGCCGCGTTTCGCAAAGAAACCTTTCTTGAGCGCCACATGGATTGGCAGGTAGCTCAGTGATGCCACCGGGGTGCCAAGTCTGATCTTAGTAGCGGTACGGGTAGTTCTTCCCTGAGATTCTGCCGCCGGCGCCAGAGCTGGGAGACCCATGGCGGCGCCGACAATCAGCAGCAAAATCTTAATACGTTTCAGAACGAGTGGTCCTCGCATATAGAGATCTCCGACTTCTGGCGGCGCCCCACATGTCTCCGCCTCCGCGCCGGCGCCGGAGGACAAAGGAGGGGAAGTTTGGGAACGAAGATGTGACACGACGAGCGACCCCGCCGCATCGACTGGCCGCACATTAGGCAAACAGCCAGGAGCAGTCAAGGCAAAACAACTTGGGTTTGAGTTGCCATTGACTTTTCGCGTGTTCATCCGAAGCAATTGTGAAATGGCTCTCGACTGCTTTCGCTCTTGATACAAGAAACACCCTCTTAGCCGAGCGAGCGAAATCATCCGTACCGCTGATTCGAATAGCCCTAAGAAAATTATTGACGGGCTGATGCCGCCGTTGAAAATCGCAAATATGAGGTTTGACCCCAGGTGGATTCCGAAAGCTTTCTGATATCCTCCTAAATGGTGATTTTCATTTAGCCGCTTGACCTTGACCGCTGAGTCGCCCTACGGCTTTATCGGGACGAGATATGTCAATTACACCGGAAACGACTATGGCCACGCCTTCTATTCTTGCGAATCTTTTTATTTCGCCGTTCGAGTCCGACCCAAGCCCCAACACGAACTGTGTGAAAAACACCGCGGCTACCCAAAAGGCGCGCAGCCAAGTGTCGAGAGGCGTGGGGGAAGATCTTTTCAGCGAGACTTAATTTTAACCCTTGATCATTGCCGGTCGACCATATAATCAGGTTGTCGGAGGTTCGAATGGAAAAGCAAACTACGCAAGAGCAGGCAAAAAAAATGGTTCATATCACCTGGAATGAAGCCCAGCGGGCAGAAACGGAACGAGAAACAGTGAGACGAGCGCGCTACAAATCGAGTCCGGCGCCTAATCTGTTGAAACGTTTCGCCGCTAGCGTCTCTAGAGACCTGCCTAAACTAAAAGCTGCAGCGCTGCGGTTCATGAGCGTGAAGAATCATTGAATTGGCGGTCAATAGCTCGAGAGTTCGAAAATAGCGTGAAGCTACGGCTACGGATCGAACCACGCTTGTTTCTCTGCATTCAGTGTTTCTCTGCCAAGGGATAGGGGAATGCCTCTGCACGGGATGATCTGTTGTGATCGAGCGACGACAACGCCGGCAGCAGGCCTAGCCAAAGACTAGCCGAGCGATCGTATCAGCCAGACGATCGACACGATAGTTCCGACCACAATTAGGACAACGGCTGCAATGATCCCAATCACGAATAGCCAGTCGTTCAATCCGGCGCGCCGGGTTCCGGTTACGGCATAGCGCTCAAGCAAATCGGCGTTTCTGGCGTTGCTGCGAAACCAGATAGAAAAAATATCGCCAAAGATCGGAATGGCGCCGATCAGTGCATTACCGGCGACGTTCAGCCCCATGCGAATCAGGACGATTTTTGGAACGTTGAGTTGGGCAGCGATCAGGAGAATTGCCGAGCCGGCGATATTCGCGAGGGCATCGCCGATGCCTGGAATCAATCCGAGGATTGGGTCTAGCCCGACCCGTATGGATGTGCCCGGGATGGTGAATCTCTGGTCCAGGAGATCGGCTAAAAATCTGGCAAAAAGAATTCGATGCCGATCGGTGGATTGCGGCCGTGATCCCCCCTCCCACGCGCTATCTTTTGTCTCCGCCTGTACCCTCATTTAAGAATCTCCCGACCCCGACGTTCGGCATGCAACCGAAGAAAATTATTCCTTTTCAGTCTACCATCAAAAAAACGGGAAGAAAGAACCCCATCCACAAACCAGAATTTGAAAAAGATGACGCCGCATGCAACGCAAGTTGAGGCTTTCGTTTATTCCATGGTAAATCTGGCAGAGACGGGCTCTCTTTATCGTCCGAAGCACACAAAAAGTCTGCGCTGGAGGTTTGATCTCATGATGAACTCTCAGTTCTCGTTGGCGGTCTTCCTTTTCGTGGCGATCCTATACATGCCGTGTCCCTATCGGGCCGGTGCACAGGAAATCACGGTGCGCAATGATACCGATTTTACATTTATGGACCCGGCTCTGATTACGAACTCCAACGACTACGCCATCGCCGCCAATATCTACAGCGGTTTGCTCAAGTTTAACCTCAAGACCATGGAACCCGAGCCGGATTTGGCGAAGTCATGGACCATCTCTCCGGATGGGTTAACTTACACGTTTAATCTCCGGGACAACGTCCAGTGGCACAAGGGTCACGGGCAGCTCTCGGCGCGCGACGTAAAGTACAGTTTTGATCGCATCATGGACCCCAAGACCAAGAGCCGGTACCGTACGGATTTCCAAAATGTGAGAGACGTCGAGGTCGTGAATGATCACACCGTAAAGATCCACTTTAAAACGCCGGACATGTCCTTTGTCCGGAAGGTTCTCTATTACCGCCCCGGCTATATCGTGAACCAGAAGGCGATAGAGACCTTGAAAGGAAACTACAGGTCCGGTCCGATAGGAACGGGACCCTTTATTTTTGACCGCTGGGAGCCCGGCTCGAAGACGATCCTGGTCGCCAATAAAGATTACTTTCTTGGATCGCCGAAGCTTAAGAAAGCAACTTTTCTAACGGTTAACGAAGACGCCGTTGCCCAATTGGCCTTGGAGAGAGGCGATATCGACCTGGCGGTCTTCAGCAGCGCAGAGGATTTAGCCGGACTCAAAACGCTTGGCGCAGTGCAAACTGGGAAGGTTATTCTTCAAGAGCAACTGTCGCTGCGTATTACCTATTTGAACATCAACAATTGCAAGAAGCCTTTCAATGATATCCGTCTCAGACGGGCGGTGCATCACGCAATCAACAAAGACGCGCTAATCGCTGCCGGTTTCGGCGGCCTGGCGCGGCCGGCGAGCAACTTCCTCAACCCCGGTTATTTCGCGCACAAACCGAACGTTACTGTCTATGAGTATAATCCGGACAAGGCAAAGAAACTTATTGCGGAAGCCGGCTTTCCCAAGGGATTGGATGCCGCGATGCTTTACTACTCCGGGGACCCCTGGAAAATATATGCGCCGATCATCCAGGAGCAGCTACGCGAAGTCGGCATCCAGATGAACTTGACCATGCTTGACCGGGCGAGTATGGAGCCGATCTGGGCTAAAGGGAATTTTGATTTCCTGTACGGAAACATGTCCAGACCGCCGGATCCTGACATCGTGTTTTCAACCTATTTTCAATCGACCAACAGCCCCTATCCCAATTACTCCTGTTACAAGAACAAAGAAGTTGACAATCTGATAGCGCAAGGCAACCGAGAAAGAGATGCAGAAAAGAGAAAAAAAATCTACTATCAAATTCAGGATATCATCGCCCAGGACACCCCCTTGATCCCGATCAACTATGGGATAGATTTTGTTGCCCGAAGATCTCAGGTTAGAGGCTATACATACAACCCGCTCGCTAATTACATACTCTATAACGTATCGGTGGACGCCAAGTAGCGATACTGGCGACGAGATTAACGGCGATGACTGCTATGACGGAGCAAAAACCTCTAATTTGGCTTCTCGGGACAGGCGGGACGGTTTCCTCATGGGGCTCCCCGCGCTTGGTTTTCTTCGACTATGGCAGGAGCGGGGAGCGTCTTGGCGTATCTCAGATCTTGGAGCGAGTGCCGGAGATTTATGACTACGCTCGCATTCAGACGGAACAAATCACGCAAGCGAAAAGCGGCAATATCGGGCCTCGCGGCTGGCTCCGGCTGAGCAAAAGAATCAACGAGATTTTGCAGGGGCCCGAGGGAGCTTCAGGCGTGGTTGTTTTCCACGGAACATCATCGATGGAAGAAACGGCCTATTGGCTAAACCTGACGGTCAAAAGCGCCAAGCCTGTGGTCCTGACCGGGGCCATGCGGCCGCCGTCGGCCCTGAGCACTGATGCTGACAACAACTTGCTACGCGCTGTGATTCTCGCGCGATCCGAGGAAGCGCGCGCGATGGGTGTCACGATCATGCTGAACGACGAGATCCATGCGGCGCGCGAGGTTACAAAACGGAACTCTTACCGATTGGAAACTTTCGGTACGCACGACCTGGGCATGCTTGGGTATTTGGACTCGGATCTAAAAGCAGTTTTTTACCGTGCGCCAAAGCGCCGGCACACCTTTGAATCCGAGTTCGATGTGAGCGGGTTAACGGAATTGCCGAGGGTGGATATCGTTTACGGTTACGAGGGTGCCGATGGACTTTTAGTTCGCGCACTCATGGATGCCAAGGCGCCTGGGATTGTATTGGCGGGAATGGGGAGCGGGGGCGTGGGAGATGAACTTACCAAGACGCTTGCTGAAGCGCGCCGTAATGGGGCCATCGTAGTTGTAACGTCCCGCACTGGTTCGGGGAGGGTCATCCGCACGGCCCGGCATGTGGAGGACCGGTTTGTAGCGGGGGATAACCTGAGCCCTCAAAAAGCTCGGATTCTGCTGCAACTGGCGTTGACAATCACGAAAGACGTTGAGCAGATCCAGCAAATGTTTGAATTGTACTAGCACGCGCGCAGCCAAATTCTGGCCCGCAGGATGAGCGGCGCTTTTGGTTCTGTTCTCGGCACTAGCGCCCAACGAGGCGAAAATTTTCGGCCTTGGACCCTCGTACTACCCGGCGTTATCAAGTCACTGCGGGTGGCAAAATCACCCGCCTGATTCGAACTAGGACGTGCCCGGCCGAATGAATAGCGACGATGCTCGCCAGCCCGATGAATCTGGGATCAGTATTTCGATAGAACGGCCAACAACTTCTGCGCGCTGGCGGGCGGCTGTATCTTACCTGCGAGAATGTCCCTGGGTTCGACCGGATCACCGTAATACGCTGCGTTGACCCGGTCTCTGGTGGCTATCACAGTTCCCTCGAGTGAGACACCGGCAAAAAGCCCCTGGCTCTGGCTGTAAGTATAAGTAGCCGCGCCCACGGCCACGCCGGCCTCGGCGGTACGTCCCACCGGACCCGCCGCTACACCCAAGGCGCCTCCAAGGGTCACGTTACCGCCTTTGGCGAAGGCGTTCACAGCCTCCTGAGTGTTGAGAACTATAACGAGCTCAGCAACCTCAACGCCAGCCTGAAAGCCGACCCCCAATCCCCCTGTGCCGATTGCTGAAGGACCGCTCCAACCCTTTTCGGTCCGCGCAACGACAATTCCCGTGCCGCCCCTGACACCACCGATGAAGGCGGCTTTCGTCACGGTTATAATGGCCAGGCCTCTCGCAGCGCGCATGACTGCGGGCGGAATTGCGCTCTCCGGGATCGCCTCAAACCTTTCAATGATTGACACCGCCTGATCGATGTCTGCCTCCATGGATTCACGGCTCGAAGTGGTCGCACACGAGGTAAATAGAGTTGCAACGATTAGAAAAATAATTGTTCTCATTCCTGCCACTCTCCTCTTCTTGGACACTCTGTTTGCACCCCGTCTATGTGTTGGGATGAATAAACGCTACCAGATCCTAGGGCGCAGAAAAAGAAGGTCATCGGTCGGGTCAGGCAAAGGCACATCGCAACACTTCATGCTCTAAAGCCAAGATCGAGCCCGTAGATCTCTCGTGGGTCCCGCACGCCGCGCAGCGTGTGGTAGCCGAGCGGCTCAAGACGACGCCTGTCGCCGACCACCGAGGCAAGCTCGGCGGAGATGAGCACCTTGCGCCCCAGGGGCTCGCACAAGGTCTGAATGCGCGCGACTTCGTTGACCGCCGGCCCGATTACGGTGAAGTCGAGGCGGTCGACGGCACCGACATTGCCATAGAGTACCTCGCCGAGATGGAGCGCGAGGTCAACCTCGGCAATTGGCTTGCCGGCCTCGCGCCGCTCGACATTGAGCCGATCGAGACCATCCATCGCTTCCGCCGCAGCATCGAGGGCCTGGCCGCAGGTTTCATCCCGCGTCGCATCCACAAAGGGAAACGTCGCGAGCATGCCGTCGCCGAGGAATTTCAGCACTTGGCCGCCGCGCGGGCGTAGTGAAGCCGTAAGCGTCTCAAAGATCGCGTTG
>Ga0184632_10001233_pt1 | contig 10455 bp, 8 predicted proteins | sample PLM31_50_b1_FD_133153 | JGI IMG/M metagenome (GOLD analysis project Ga0184632, IMG submission 133153) | Groundwater sediment microbial communities from an aquifer in East River, Colorado, USA - PLM3-1_50_b1 | ecosystem: Environmental > Terrestrial > Soil > Riparian zone | place: USA: East River... | reverse complement strand
CTTCTGGTTGGTCCCGACGAAGATCAGCGGCGCGAACAGGTCGTTCCAGTTGTAGAGGAAGTTGAACAGCGCCACAGCGGCGATGGCGGGCTTCGCGAGCGGCACGATGACCCGGGTCATGATCTGGAACTCGCTCGCGCCGTCCACCCGCGCCGCGTCGGAGAGCTCTTCGGGGATCGTCAGGAAGAACTGCCGCAGCAGGAAGATCGAGAAGGCGTCGCCCAGGAAGCTCGGAAGGATGAGCGGGGTGAGGTGCCCGATCTGCCCGAGCCGCACCCAGATGATGTACAGGGGAACGATCGTCACCTGGAACGGCAGCATCAGCGTCGCAAGGATCAGGAGGAACGCGAGCTGCCGACCTCGCCACCGCATCCGTGAAAGGGCGTACGCGACTGGGATGCAGGAGACCAGGACGCCGATGGTGGACCCCACGGCGATCTGGGTCGTGTTCCAGCCGTACGCGAGCAGCGGGATCCGGTCGAACACCTCGGCGAAGTTCGACCACTGGAACGGTCGCGGCCAGAACGAGGGTGTCACCGCCTGTGACTCGGTCATGAGCGCCGTCAGGACGATGAACACGAATGGCGCTACGAACATCACGGCCACTGCGATCAGCCCCGCGTGGCGGGCAACCGACATCAGGAAGCGGCGGCGGCGGACGTCCTCAGGCACCGGCCGGCGGGGCACGTCGGCCGGACGGAGGATCGGCCGGGGCGGGGCGGTGATCGTGGCTACCGGAACCCACCTCCCTGGTAATACACGAACCGCCGGGAGCCCCTGATGATCGCCAGGGTGCAGACCATGGTGATCGCGAACAGCACCCAGGCCAGTGCCGCGGCGTAGCCCATCCGGAAGCCCTGGAACCCCTGCTCGAACAGGAACACCGAGAAGAACAGCATGGACCCCTGGGGACTGCCCAGGTTCTGGGCGGCCTCCGTGATCGACGTCCCCGACACCGCCAGGCTGGTCACGTAGGCCTGCGTGAACAGCTGGAACCCGTAGATCACCCCGATCACCAGGGAGAAGAAGATGACGGGGGAGATCATGGGGAGCGTCACGCTCCGGAACTTCTGCCAGCCGGTCGCTCCCTCGATGTCGGCCGCCTCGTACAGCTGACGCGGCACATCGAGGAGTCCCGCAAGGAAGATGATCATGGCGTCACCGATCCCCCACAGACCCAGGAGCACCAGGCCCCACTTCGACGAACCCGGGCCGTAGAACCACAAGGGCGGGTTGTGCCAGCCGATGCCGCGGAGGATCTGATTGATCGGTCCGAACCCCGGGTTGAACACGAGCACGAAGGCCAGAGCGGCGGCGGCCGGCGGCGCGATCGACGGCAGGAAGTACACGGTCCGATACACGCGCGTGCCACGCCGAGGCAGGGTGAGCAGCCAGGCGGTGAAGATCCCGAAGGCGATCCGCAGCGGCACGCCGACGGCGATGATCCACACGGTGTTCCGGATGGCCAGCCAGAACCGCGGATCCCTAGTGAACAGCAGCCGGTAGTTCTCGAGCCCGATCCAGGTTGGAGGAGACAGGAGCGTGTACTTGGTGAACGAGAAGTACAGACTCGACACCATCGGGTACAGGATCAGGAACGTGAACCCGGCGATCCACGGCGACATGAACAGGAGAATGGTCAGCGAGCGTTTGAGGTTTCGGCGCCGGGGCCGGCGTCTGATGACGCTTGCCCCGGCGCTGATCCTCGGAACGTCGGCTCGCGTGGCCGTCGTCTTCCCCCTCGGCTAGATGGCCGCCTGCTGGAGCTGATCGTCGATCTGCTGAGCCACCTTCCTCAAACCTCCCTCCAGATCGGACTCCTTGCCAACCTGCCAGTTCGACGCGAAGTCCTGGAGCAGGGTCTGGTCGGCCGATCCGATCGCGGAGCTCTCCTTGTAATGCGAGTTCGGGTCCTGGAAGATGTCGAGGAACGTCTGGAACTGCGGCGTGACATCGAGGTCCGGCGAGTCGAGCGCGCTCAACGTCGTCGGTACGTTCCTCACGTTGTTGGCCATGTACACCAACGTGTTCGTGTCGGTGGCCATGTATTGCAGCAACAGCCAGGCCTCCTCCGGATGGGGCGATCCCCGCGGCATGCCGATGATGGTCCCTCCGATCTGCCCCGTACCGTACTCGTCGGCTCGCTCATCGGGCACCGGGAACGGAGCCGTCGCGTAGTTCAGCCCGGGCTTCTCGTCCGCGATGAACGCCGTTCGCCATTCGCCGTCGAGGTTCATCGCTATCCTGCCGGAGTACATGTCGTGCGCGGTGGAGAACTCATCACCCGACCCCGCCACGAACCGCTGCAGGTTTGACGCGCCGTAGAAATCGACGAACTCCTTCTGCCAGTTGAACATCTCCTGCCAGGCGGGATCTTCATCGACCGCAGATGCGCTCCCGTCCTCGCTGTACCACGTGGCGTCGAAGGTGGTCCCGAAGGTCACCACCGTATTCTCGTAGTAGCCGAGCCACGGCACGAAGCCCGCGACCTTGATCGACCCGTCGGGATTGAACACCGTGAGCTTCTTGGCGTCCGCGACCAGCTCGGAGAGCGTCCTCGGTGGCTCGGTGATCCCGGCCTTCTCGAACATGTCCACGTTGTAGTACAGCCCGTACGCGTCGGTCAGGAACGGCAGCGCGCACTGGCTGCCGGCGAAGCTCGTGTAGGTGAGCGCGGCCGGTGGGAACTGGCCGAGGTCGAATTCGTCCCGTTCCATGTACGGCGTGAGGTCCTGCCACGCTCCCGAGGCACAGAACTGGCCCACGTTGTCGAGCGTGAACGAAAGCACGACGTCCGGGGGCTCGCCGCTGTTGATGGCCGCGACGATCTTCTGGTCACCAACCCCACCGACGCTCTTGACGGTGATCCACGGATACTTCTCCATGAAGCCGTCGAAGATCTGGTTGAACTGCCGGAGCTCCCGCCCACTCCAGGCGCCCCAGAGCTCGATGGTCACCGGTTCGGGAGAGCCCGTGGGCGCGGCGCTCGCCGGTCCCTCGTCCCCTCCCCCGGCGGTGCACGCCGTGGCCAGCATCATCAAGCCGACGAGCGATCCAAGCAGGCGCTTCATGTCCCCCTCCTCGTCCGTCCGAACCCCGACACCGCTTCGGTCCTTCGATGCGTCACTCCTAGCACGGTCATGTCCCCACCGCCCGGCGTCCCCGTGTGAACAGCAGATCTTGCGCCGTCTGGAGCGCGAGCGCGACCGCTCCGGTCAACTCCGCGTCCTCTCCCAGCGCCGACACCTCGAGCCTCGGTTGGAACGGCGAGATCGCGCGCAGCTCCCGCTCGACCGGCTCCAGCAGCAAGTCCCCGTTCCGTCCGACCCCACCGCCGAGGATCACCAGCTCCGGATCGATCACCGGCACGACGGCCGCGACCGCCAGCGCGATGCGCTCCGCCACGTGACCCACCACTTCCCGGGCCTTCTCGTCACCCCGTCGCGCCGCTGCGAGGATCTTCTTCGGCGAGAGCGGAGGCCTCATGCCGAGCTCCCGAGCCATCTCAACGATCCCCTTCGCACCGAGGGCCGATTCCAACGCACCGCGGCGACGATTGGCCGGGTCGTGGGGATCCGCGGCGGCCAACGGTATGTACCCCACTTCGCCCGCCGCTCCGGTGGCCCCCCGGTACAGCTCGCCGTTCAGCACGAGCCCCATCCCCACGCCAGTCCCCACGTGCAGGTAGACGAAGTTGGACACGTCCTTGCCCAGTCCCCGCCACTGCTCCCCGACGGTGGCCAGGTTCACGTCGTTCTCGAAGGCGATGTTGGTCCCGAGCTCGCGCTGGACGGCCTCCACCAACCCGTGTCGTCCCCATCCCGGCAAATTATGGGCCAGGGCCACCTGTCCGCGGCTGGGCTCGAACACGCCCGGGCTGCCCACGGTGGCGCACGTCACCTGTCCCCACTTGATCCCGGCCTCCTTGGCCAGGCCGTGCGCGATCTCTCCGATATGAGAGATCAACGTCCGGGCGCTGGCGGCGTGAGCACGCTCGTCCCGGCGGGCGACGACGTCGCCGTTCAGGTCGGCGATGGCCGCCCGGAGGAGCGACGTGCCCACGTCGATGCCCACTACCCAGCCCGCCCGAGGGTTCAACTCGTACAGGACGGCGCTCGGGCCCTTGCCGCCCGAAGACCTTCCGGCGGGTCGCACAAGTCGAGCCCGTTCCAGGGCCGCGAGAGAGTGGGACACAGTGGGCTTGGACAGTCCGCTGTCCCTGGAGATCTGAGCACGGGACACCGGTCCCACCTGCCTGATGAACTCCAAGACCGCTCGCTCGTTGATCGCCCTGAGCAGGCTCGGCGTGCCCGCAGCGAAGGTCTGGTCGGCGCCCGTGCACACCCCCTCAGTGCAAAGGAAACTTTCCTAACTATTCGGGCGCATGCTACGCTCCGGCCCCGACCCGAGTCAAGGCAACGTGGCGCACGGGTCCTCGTCCATCGAGGGAGGACGATCACCATGGCCGAGCTGGCCATCAGGGGCGGTGCGGCCGTCCGGCCGCAGGGGTTCCCGCCGTGGCCCGTGTGGGACGAGCGCGACGTCGCCGCGGTCGCCGAGGTGGTCCGCAGCGGCAACTGGGGCGGGTTCCCGGAGCCCGGTCCGAACGCCGCCGAGTTCGAAGCCAGATTCGCCGAGTATCAGGGTGCGAAGCACGGCGTCCTCATGGCCAACGGCACGGTCACCATGGAGGTCGCGCTGAAAGCCCTGGGGATCGGGTGGGGCGACGAGGTGATCGTCCCGGCACTCACGTTCGCCGCCACCGCCTACGCACCCATGGCCGCCGGCGCGCTCCCGGTCATCGTCGACGTGACCCCGGAGACGTGGACGATCGACCCCGAGCAGGTGGAGGCTGCCGTGACGCCGAGGACGAAGGCCGTCATGCCGGTTCACCTGGGTCACCAGATGGCCGACATGGACGCCATCACGCGCATCGCGACGCAGCACGGGTTGGCCGTGGTCGAGGACTGCGCTCACGCCCCCGGCCAGCAATGGAACGGCATGGGGGCGGGGTGTATCGGTGACTTCGGGTCGTTCAGCCACCAGTCGTCCAAGATTCTGACGGCCGGCGAGGGCGGGACGCTGCTCACGAACGATGACCGGCTGGCTCGCCTCACGCACTCGATCATCGACTGCGGACGGGCCAAGGATCCGGAGGAGAAGGAGTTCACGTTCGGCGCGAACTACCGGCTGGGCGAGCTTCACGCCGCGCTGCTCCTGACCCAGATAGGCAGGTTCGAGGAGCAGCGGAAGGATCGCGCCTCGATGGGGACCTACTTCGAGGAGTTGGCGCGGCAGGTCGAAGGAGTCCACATCATGGCCCGCGATCCCCGGATCACCCGGTGGAGCTTCTACAACTACATCTTCGCCGTCGATCCCGAGGCCTTCGCCGGTGCGACGAACGGGTCGGTCGCCGCTGCACTCGAGGCCGAGGGGATCCCGGCCGAGGTCCAGTATCCGCCGATGAGCCGATACGACCTGTTCGATCCGTCACGGTCCCGCCTGCCGGCGGCGGTCGCGCACGCCGCTCGGCTCGACATGTCCAGGATGAGCTTCCCGGTCGCCGAGGCGGCCGGCCTTCGCCAGTCCATCTACCTCATGGAGAACACCTTCCGGGCCGGGCGCGATGGAGTCGAGGACGTTGTCGAGGCTCTGGCCAAGGTCCAGAAGCACGCGAATGAGCTCCCGGGTCCGGCGGAGTAGCGCCTCCCTCATCGGAAGGAGCCGCCCCATGGACGAGTTCCCACGGTTCGACCTGACGGGACAGGTGGCGCTGGTGACGGGCGCGGCGCGCGGGCTGGGGCGGGCGATCTCCCTCGCGATGGCGAACGCGGGTGCGGACGTCGCGCTCGGGCTTCGCGACGCGAACGCCGGCGGCGACGTCGGTTCCCTGGTCACGGGCATGGGCCGAAGCGCGCTGCCGCTTCAGATGGACGTCACGCGGATGGATCAGGTCTTCCGTGCGGTGGACGACGTGGTGGAGCGATTCGGGCGGCTCGACATCCTGGTGAACAACGCCGGACTCGGGCCCGAGAACCCGGCAGAGGACGTCCGTGAGGAGGACTTTGACTTGACCGTCGCGGTGAACGTGAAGGGCACGTTCTTCGCCAGCCAGGCCGCGGGGCGGGCCATGATCGCTCAGGGGAACGGGCGCATCATCAACCTGAGCTCGCAGGCCGGGTTCGTGGCCCTCCCCACCGAATCCGTCTACTGCCTGACCAAGGCCGCCATCGTCCACCTCACCAAGTGCCTGGCGGTCGAGTGGGGCAGGCACGGCATCACGGTGAATGCCGTGGCTCCGACGTTCATCTCGACACCGGGTACCGAGTCGGCGCTGGCCGACCCCCAGTTCCGCGCCGACGTCGTCGAGCGGATCGCCGGGCTGCATCGCGTCGGGAAGCCGATGGACGTGGCGGGCGCCGTGGTGTTCCTGGCATCCCCCGCCGCGTCGCTCATCACCGGCGAAACGGTCCTGATCGACGGCGGCTGGACCGCCCGCTAGCGCCGGCTCACCGCCAACGTCAGGGCAGTCGAAGCTCGCCGGGGAAGAACCTCGGCAAGTGTGGGCGGTTCTCCTCGAGGAGCGCGCCGAGGAGCGGTACCGCCGTTCGGTAATCGCGGACAAGGGGGTTCGTCATCAGCGCCTTCAACGCGACGGTCCGGTCGCCCGTCGTGGCGGCCTGCACTGCCAGTCGCTCATACGCCTTGACGTGCTCCACCAGCCCGAGCATCTCCGGCGCGAGGGGCGCGACGGGGATGGGGTGCGCGCCGTCTCGGTCGATGCGCGCGAGGATCTCGACCACCGCATCGTCGGGAAGGTCGGGCAGCGCACCGTCGTTTCGAACGTTCACCACCTGAACGTCGCCCGTGCCTTCGTGGAGCGACGCGATCAGCTGAGCCGCAGCCTCGCTGTAGAACGCGCCACCACGGCGCTCGAGGAGCTCGGGCTTCTCGGCGAGGTCGGGATCCCGGTACAGCTCCAGCAGGCCGGCCTCGATGTCCATGACCTCCTCGGCCCGGGTGCGCTCTGTCCGCTGCCGCTCGATCACTTCGTCGGTCAGGTAGTAGTAGTGCAGGTAGTAGGAGGGGATGGCGCCGAGAGCCCCGATCAGCTCGGCCGGCATGTCGGTCTCGTCGGCCACGAGGTCAATCCGTGTCGACAGGATCTCCGGCAGCCGGTCGACCCCGTCCACCCGCACCGCTCGCTCCCAGGACAGGTGGTTCAGGCCCACGTGCTCGAGCTCCACACGTTCGGGCCCTACGCCGAAGGCCTCGGCGAACCGCCGCTGGAACCCGATGGCCACGTTGCACAGGCCGATAGCCCTGTGGCCCTCGTCGAGGAGCGCCTGCGTCACGAGCCCAGTTGGGTTGGTGAAGTCGATGAACCACGCACCGGGCGCGCCCCTCTTGGACATCTCCTCGGCCAGCTCCAGGACGACCGGGACGGTGCGAAGGGCCTTGGCGAACCCTCCCGGCCCCGTGGTCTCCTGGCCGACGCAGCCGAACCTCGGCGGGATGGACTCATCCAGGTATCGCGCGGCTTGCCCGCCCACCCGAAGCTGGACCACCACGAAATCGGCGCCCTCCAGGGCTCGATCGCGATCCCCGGTGAGCGTGAGGGCCCCGTCATAACCCGCCTTGGCCAGCATCCGTCCCGCCAGCCCGCCCACGACCTCCAGGCGCTCGGGATCGATGTCGAGGAGGACGAGATCGTCGAGGGGAAAGCGGTCCGCGCGAGTGACCAACCCCTCCACCAGCTCGGGCGTGTACGTGCTCGCCCCACCAACCACCGCGACCTTCACACCCATCGCGCCGCATCGTACACTCCGACAGATGAAATCGTTAGGAAACTTTCCTGACCCATTCCTCGGGGAGATCGCCCGTCAGCCCGAAGCCCTTCGCCGCGCCGCAACAGCCCTGCTCGAGCAACGATCGGCCCTCGAGGAGATCCGTGAGGCGGGGACCACAGCGCACACGGTGGTGTTCACGGGGATGGGAAGCTCCTACGACGCCTGCTATCCGGCGGTGAACGATCTGGCCGGGCGGGGCGTTCCCTCGCTTCAAGTCGACACCGCGGAGCTCCTGCACTTCCGGCGGCCCATCCTCGGGCCCCGGACCCTGCTCATCATCCTCAGTCAGTCCGGCGAGAGCGCCGAGATCGTCAAGCTCGTCGCAGAGCTGACGAAGCAGCGAGCCCGGCCAACGGTCGTGTCGATCACGAACGGCCTGGACAATGACCTGGCCAAGCGGGCGGAGATCACGCTCGACACCCGGGTTGGAAAGGAGACCGGGCCGTCAACGATGACGTTCGCCGCGGCTATGGCCCAGCTCTCGGGCATCGCCCGGCTTGTGGCGGGCGATGGCGTGGACACCGCCATCGACCGCACCCAGACCGCGGCCGAGGGGGCGGCCCAAGCGGTGGAGCGCCTGCTGGATGATCCGGAGGCGAGCGCAGCCGAGCTGGCGGAGTTCCTGGGAGGGAAGGGCGTGACGGTGGTACTCGGCCGCGGCCCCGCACGGGCCGCGGCCGAGATGGGCGCCCTCACCCTGAAGGAGTGCGGTGTCATGGCCGAATCCTTCGAGTCCGGCGCCTTCCGCCACGGACCCATGGAGCTGGCCGGCCCACAGATGGCCGCGGTGGTCCTGGCCACCGAGCCGGAGACCCGGCGCCTGGACCTCGGCCTTGCCGCCGACCTGATGGAGGCGGGAGCTGCCGTCCTGGTCATCACCCCCGACGGCGAATCGCCGAAGGGCGCCCACGCCGTGGCAACCGGCTACCAGGACCGCGCGCTGATGTCCGCCGTGGCCATCGTCCCGGTGCAGCTCCTCGCGTGGAAGCTCGCGGCCGTCGGCGGCCGCGCTCCGGGCGTGTACACGCGGGCGTCGAAGGTGACGACCCGTGAGTGACGGGGTTCGTGTCGCCCTCACCTTCGACGCCGAGCACCCCGATCGCCCTCACTGCCCGCCGGGTAACGCCGAGCGCATCCTCGACACCCTGGGCGAGGCGAGCGCCCGGGCTACGTTCTTCCTTCAGGGACGATGGGCACGGTCGGCTCCCCGGATCGCGGAGAGGATCGCCACCGACGGTCACCTGATCGGAAACCATTCGAAGTATCACGCGCGCATGACGTTGCTCACGGACGACGGGATCCGAATCGACGTCGGAGAGTGTGAGCAGACCATCCGCGACATCACCGGCATCGACCCTCGCCCCTGGTTCCGGCTTCCGTTCGGTGACGGTCGAGACGATCCCCGGCTGCTCGCCACACTCGAGGGCATCGGCTATCGCAACGTCCACTGGCAGATCGAGGCGTTCGACTGGGACGCCGACAAGACGCCCGAGGACGTCGAACGGATCACCCACGAGGGGGTCGCCCGGCACGGCGACGGCGCGGTGGTCCTGCTGCACACGTGGCCCGGGTCCACCGGCGAGTCCCTCCCCCGGATCCTGAAGCATCTGGCGGAGGACGGCGCCCGTTTCGCCACCGTGGACGAGCTGGAGTCCTTGCCGTGAACCTTCCGGCCGTCCTCGCGGTCGACGGTGGAGGCTCGAAGGTGGACGCGGCACTTGTTGCCGATGATGGGACCCCGGTCGGAGCGGTGCGGATCCGAAGCTCCGGCCACGACGGCCCCCATAGCGACTCCTACCTTGAAGGTGTGGCTGTAGCGGTAGACGCGGTGTGCCGGGAGGCCGCCGTGGATCCGGTCGGCAGGCCGCTCGCCAGGCTGGGGATCTACTGTCTGGCCGGCGCTGACCTGCCTACCGACGACCGACGCATCCTGCGATGGGTCTCCAAGCATCGCTGGACCGAGGACGACGTGCTCCGAAACGACACGTTCGCAATCCTCCGCGCAGGCACCGACCGGACGTGGGGCGTGGGCGTGGTCTGCGGCTACGGGACCAACTGCTCGGCGGTCGCTCCCGACGGCCGGACGTTCCGGTTCGCGGCGATCGGGGACATCTCCGGCGACTGGGGTGGGGGGATGGACATCGGACGCATGGCGCTCTGGCATGCGGTCCGGGCCGAGGACGGCCGGGGGGATGGGACCGAGCTCGCCGGTCTGGTCCCGTCCCACTTCGCCCTCAAACGACCGCGGCACGTCATGGAGGCGATCCACCTCGGTCGCATGGACATGGACCGGCTGGCCGAGCTGCCGCCGGTCGTGTTCCGGGCGGCGGGCGCCGACGATGCGGTGGCCCGCGGCATCCTCGACAGGCAGGCCGACGAGATCGTGGCCATGGCCGGCACCGCCATCCGGAGGCTGCGGATGACCAAGCTCGACGTTCCCGTGGTCCTGGGGGGCGGGATCTTCCACAACGACTTCGGCCCGTTCTTCGATCGGATCGAGGAAGGGCTGCGCCGGGTCGCACCCGACGTTCGCGTCACCGTACTCTCCGCCCCACCGGTGGCGGGAGCCGCCCTCATGGGGTTGGATCGGATGGACGCACCGGAT
>Ga0184632_10001232_pt1 | contig 10458 bp, 9 predicted proteins | sample PLM31_50_b1_FD_133153 | JGI IMG/M metagenome (GOLD analysis project Ga0184632, IMG submission 133153) | Groundwater sediment microbial communities from an aquifer in East River, Colorado, USA - PLM3-1_50_b1 | ecosystem: Environmental > Terrestrial > Soil > Riparian zone | place: USA: East River... | reverse complement strand
CGCTGGGGGCTGGCAGACGTTCTGGCGCGTGACTCTGCCTAATGTCAAATGGGGTCTCCTGTACGGCGTGATTCTGTGCAACGCCCGGGCGATGGGGGAGTTCGGGGCGGTTTCCGTGGTTTCCGGCCATATCCGTGGAGCCACCAATACCATCCCGCTTCACGCCGAGATCCTCTACAACGAATACAACTCCGCGGCGGCTTTCGCCATGGCGTCGTTACTCACCATTCTGACGCTGGTGACGATCGCGCTCAAGGCGTGGATCGATCGGAAGTCGCAGATCGAGGTACGAGAAGTTCCAGAGCAAGCATTGGTGGAGGGTTAGCATGAGCATCGAGATACGCGCCATCAGAAAAAGTTTTGGCAACTTCGCGGCGCTGAAGGACGTGAGTTTCAAGGTCGAAACCGGAGAGTTGGTGGCGCTCCTCGGGCCGTCCGGCTCCGGGAAAACCACGCTCCTCCGAATGATCGCCGGGATCGAGGTTCCCGATGGCCGCGATGGCGCGATTCTTATCCACAATGAAGACACAACGGCATTCAGCGTCCGCGACCGCAGAGTCGGATTTGTATTTCAACACTATGCCTTATTCCGCCATATGACGATCTTCGAGAACGTCGCCTTCGGACTCAGGGTCCGCCCGCGCCGCGTGCGGCCGTCAGAGAAAGTAATCAAAGAAAAAGTGAATGAGCTCTTGAAGCTCGTGCAGCTGGATTGGCTCGGCGACCGCATGCCGTCCCAGCTTTCCGGCGGTCAGCGGCAGCGAATCGCGTTGGCGTGCGCTCTCGCGGTGGAGCCCAGCGTGCTGCTCCTGGACGAGCCCTTCGGGTCCCTCGACGCCAAGGTTCGAAAAGAGCTGCGCCAATGGCTCAGGCGCTTTCACGATGAGTTGAAGATCACCAGCGTCTTTGTCACGCACGATCAGGAGGAAGCCTTGGAGGTCGCCGATCGCGTGGTCTTGATGAACGAAGGCCGGGTCGAGCAGGTGGGCACGCCGGAGGAAGTCTATCATCACCCGGCCAATGCGTTCGTTTACAACTTTCTCGGCAACGTCAATCTTTTTCACAGCCGCGTCGAAGAGGGAAAAGTTTATCTCGGGGAAATGCCCATCGACTTGCCAGCTGAAAGCGCGCTGGATGCCAAATCCGCTCTGGTGTTTGTCCGCCCGCACCTATTGGAAATCGAGCATCAACGCAACGGCGGTGACAACTTCCACGCGAAGGTGACCCATATCAACGCCGCCGGTCCTCTGGTCAAGGTCGATCTGGTTACTGACTGGGGAGACCCGGTGCAGGTGGAGTTATCGCATGGGAAATATCTGTCTCTTGGTTTGAAGCGAGACGATGAGGTATTTGTGCGGCCCAGGGAAAGAAAGATTTTCCTTCAGTAGAAAAGAATCATCACGTGGGGAACAGCGGGCGAAAATAGACGCGCACTGCAATCCCGTCCCCGCTCCTTGACCTACCTGCCGAGCACACCGTATAAAGTGACGACCCATTTATTCTCCTTCGCCGAATACCTCGCAGCTTGCTGCGAGGATGAAGGTGAGGAGAACCCTCCGTAGCCTTGGCGAAAGAGGGTTGAAGGGCTTCGAAGAATTTCGCAAAGATACCTCGGAGCTTTGCTCCGAGGAGCTTCATCGCAGGAGGATGATGAGTATTCGGGTAGCAGGAATTGCCGGAAGTCTGAGAGCGGGTTCATTGAACAAGGGACTGCTGCGCGCGGCAGCGGAATCGGCGCCGGCGGTAATGGAAATCGCCATCTTCAACCGGCTTGGCGATATCCCGGCGTACAACGACGATGTCTTTGCCAAAGGCGATCCCGAGCCGGTGGCCGACATGAAGGCATTCATCGGCGGCGCCGACGCGCTGCTGATCGCCACGCCGGAATACAATTATGGCGTGCCGGGTGTGCTCAAGAACGCCATCGATTGGGCGTCGAGGCCCGCCGGAAAGTCAGTCCTTAACCGCAAACCTGCGGCGATCATGGGCTGTTCGCCGGGGCTTGGTGGCACCATTCGCGCGCAGCATGCGCTGCGGCAGAGCTTCGTTTTCACCGACACCTATGTCATGTCGCAGCCTGAGATCAAAATTCCCTCCGCGGCGCAACTGTTCGACGAAACGGGCAAATTGATCGATGAAACCACGCGCCAGTACCTCAAAAAGTTTCTGGAGGCTTTCGTCGTTTGGATCGGCCGGTTCCAGGTTTAGCGGGGCCGCTGAAGTATCCACCTAGGCCATTGTCTGCCGATGGCCGGCGTTATCATAATTGCCCTCAACTTTTTCCTCGCCACCTGTCATTGACACCGGTAAAGGTCATCAGGTAGTCTCCAGCGCATCGTGGGGTATCAATTACCAATCAGGGGGTTATCTATGCTCAAGAGGTTTGCGTTGGTACTTGCATTCTTCGTGGTCGCAACGGCAGGCGCGCAAGCGGACACCGTCTTGCAGCGAGTAGCCGACGGCATCAACGTTGGCGAGATCAAGACGCTGCAGTTTACGGGCAATGGCATGATGTTCGAGTTCGGGCAGCACGCGACACCCACCGGCCCGTTGCCCAGGTTTTATTTGAAAAGTCTCACCCGCGTTATCGACTTCAACAGCGCGGCCATGCGCGACGAGGTGGTGCGCACGCAGGGCGAAGACCCGGCACGGGGCGGCGGCGCGGGGCAACCGATCGTCGGAGAGCAGCGCCAGATCGGATATGTTCATGGAGACTATGCCTGGAACGAAGCGGGCAAAGAAATGGCGCCGAGAACGTGGGAGGCCACCAACCGGCAGCACCAAATCTGGGTGACGCCGCAGGGATTCGTCCGCGCGGCCTTGGCGAACGAAGCCGCCACGAAGTCCCAAACCGTGGACGGTCGGAAAATGAGCGTAATCTCGTTCACAATCAAGGGCAAGATGAAGGCCGACGCCTACGTGAACGATGAGAACGTCATCGAACGGATCGAGTCCTGGTACGGCAACCCTGTGGTTGGTGACACGAAAGTGGATACGCGCTTCGGCGGCTACCGCGATTTCGCCGGTATCAAGTTTCCCTCTAAGATCGTTCAGTACCAAGATGGAAACCCGGTGTTGGATTTAGACATCACCGCGGTCAGCGTGAACCTGCCGGTCAATATTCAAACCCCGGAAAACGTGCGTACCAATCCCGCGCCGGTGAAAGTCGAGAAAGCGGCGGATGGGGTCTGGTACATTACCGGCGGGTCGCATCACAGCGTGCTGGTCGAAATGAAAGATTACCTCATCGTCATCGAAGGGCCGCAGGGCGATGAACGCTCCGCAGCGATTATCGCCGAAGTGAAAAAGACCGTGCCTGGAAAACCGATCCGCTACCTGGTCAACACCCATCATCACTTCGACCACTCCAGCGGAGTGCGCGCTTTCGCGCTGGAGGGCGCGACCATCGTCACCCATGAGATCAACCGGGCCTTTTTCGAGCGCGCGGCGGCGAATACGCGAAACTTCAGCCCCGACCGCCTGGCGAAATCCGGCAAGAAGGCCGTCTTTCAAGCCATGGGCGACAACATGGTCTTGACCGATGGCACGCGGTCGGTCGAACTGTATCAAATCGCCGGCAATGCCCATCACCAGGGATTGGTCATGGCGTACCTGCGAAAAGAAAAGATTCTTATCGAGGCGGACGCTTATACGCCGGGCGCAGCGGGTGCTGAGCCGCCGAAGGTGCCCAATCCTTTTTCGGTCAATCTTGAAGCTCAAGTGCGGCGCTTGAACATCGATGTCGATAGAATTCTGCCCTTGCACGGTAGAATGGTTCCCTACAGCGAACTCCTAACGGCCGTTGGCAAGAAGCCGGCGCCGGCAAAGAACTAAGTTTCAACGAGCAAAGCGCGAGGGAGCCGCCAAGACGGTGCTCGCCCTTTGTTTGACAGCAGCATCCTAGTGCGATATTCACGCCGATTTAGAGAGCGGAGTTCCATCTCCGGCTTAACTTAACAATAGGAGCCAAGGTATGTTCAAGAAGCTTGTTATTGCGTTCGCGCTTTTCGCGCTCGTAGCTTTTAAGTTAGAGGCGCAGGAAACCGAGCTCCAGCAGATCGCCGACGCGCTGGACGTGTCGACCACAAAGACGTTTCAGTTTACCGGCAACGGCACATTCTTTTCGCTCGGCCAGAGCACCAGCCCGGCGGCGCCCTGGCCCCGGTCCTTCGTAAAGAGCATGACGCGGGTCTATGATTTCACGGCGGGCGCGATGCGCGATGACTGGGTGCGCATGGCGGCTGAGACCCAGACGGTGGGACCGGAGCAACAAGCCGTCAATGTAGTTAGCGGCGATCATGCCTGGAACGTGGCGGGCAAAGATATAGTGCCGAGGTTATGGGAGGTCAATGACCGGGCCCATCAGATCGTGATCTCGCCTCATGGCATACTTCGCGCGGCGTTTGCCAACAATGCCGGCGTCACGAAGAAGACGATTGACGGGCGGCAGATGACGGTTATTTCATTTACCGACAGGGGCAAACACAAGGTAGTTGCTTACGCCAACGACCAAAACGCCGTCGAGCGTGTTGAATCCTGGTACGGCCATCCGGTCGTCGGCGATATTAAGGTTGCGACTTACTATGGACCTTATCGTGATTTCGCCGGCGTCAAGTTCCCGTCCAAGATTATTCAATATCAGGACGACAAGCCGACTTTGGATCTGACGGTCACCGCCGTCAGAGCGAATCCGCCGGTGGATATCGAGGTTCCCGCCAACGTGCGCAACGACCCGGTGCCGGTGAAATCTGACAAGGCGGCGGATGGGGTTTGGTATATCACCGGCGGCTCGCATCACAGTGCGCTGATCGAAATGAAGGATTATTTGATCGTTGTCGAAGCGCCGTTCGGCGAGCAACGCTCGATAGCGGTGATGGCCGAAGTGAAAAAGCTGGTGCCGAATAAGCCGATCAGGTATCTGGTCAACACGCACCATCACTTTGACCACGCTTCCGGAATCCGCACGTACGCAGCCGAGGGCATCACGATCGTGACGCACGAATTGAACCGGCCATACTTCGAGCGTGCCGCGGCAAATTCTTGGAACCTGGCTCCTGACCGTCTAGCGAAGTCGAAAAAGAAGCCGGTCTTCCAAGCCATGGGCGACAACATGGTGTTGACCGACGGTGCGCGTTCGGTGGAGCTCTACCAGGTCGGCGGAAACGCCCATCACGATGGGATCATCATGGCGTATCTACGCAAAGAAAAAATTCTCATCGAAGCCGACGTCTTCACTCCAGGCCCGGCGGGCGCGGAACCACCCAAAGTGCCGAATCCGTTCTCGGTTAACCTCGAGGCCAACGTCCGGCGCTTGAATATCGATGTCGATCGGATTCTGCCGTTGCACGGCAGAATTGTTCCCTACAGCGATCTCCTAGGCGCCATCGGCAAGAAGCCGGCGCCCGCGAAAAAAGAGTAGTTTGATCACAGCCAGGCGCGAGCGCGGCATTGGAGCTCGCGCCTGGCTTGTAAGCTGCAATCAAGAATTGGAGTGATGGAGTATTGGGAAACCATCTCTCCAACGCTCCAGTCCTCCAATACTCCAACCCCCCGCCTCGCGCTTGCCGGCCGCAGGCGGAGCGATCTAAGATGCCGTTCGCATATCGACAGTTCGGCATAAGGAGAAGTGCATGCCTTACGAAAATTATTCCGTGGTAGATTGCGATGGCCATATCGTCGAGTCGGTTCCGGAGATGGCGGAGTTCATGAGCAAACGGATTCAAGACCACGCGCTCAAACCATCGCGCAACCGCCAGGGCGTGTTTCCGTCCCTCGACGGCATGCATTTCGCGCTCCACGATGAGAACGCCAAGACGAGAAAGCGCGTCACTGCCAGCGAATACCGGCCTGGATCGGGCGAAGACTGGGTCGCCTTTCTCGACCGCGCCAAGGTTGAGCGCACGGTGCTGTTTACCTCGGAAGGGCTTTCCGTAGGCTTCATTCAGATTCCCAAGTATGCTGTCGAAATTTGCCGCGCTTACAACAATTACGTCTACGACCGTTTCGCCAAGGTCAGCGACCGGCTGCGGCCGATGGCTCTCATTCCCATGCAGGATGTGCCTGCCGCGGTGGCCGAGCTGCGCCGCGCGGTGCAGGATTTGGGCTTGCCCGGCGCGATGCTGCCGTCCTGCGGCTTGCCGCTGCACCTGGCCCATGAAAACTACTGGCCGATATACGAAGAAGCCGAAAAACTCGACGTGCCGGTTGCCTTACATGGCGGGGCAAATTGCCAAGGGGCCGGCTTGGAGACCTTCACCAATTTTACCGGATCTCATATATTGCACCACCCCATTCCCCTGATGGTGGGCATCGTCGGTTTTGTCTACCACGGTGTGCTGGACCGATTTCCCGATCTGCGCGTCGCCTTTATGGAAGGCGGCGTCGGCTGGCTCGCCTCGCTGCTCGACCGCGCCGAGCGCGATGAGAACTATTTCGACCCCGCGGACCAACCCGGCAACCGGTTGCGCGATTATTTGAAAAGCGGTCGCATCCTGCTCGGATGCGAAGGTAGCGAGCATTCGATTGGCTACCTGGCGCAGCGTGTGGGCGTGAAGTGCTTCGCCTACGCGTCGGACTATCCTCATGAAGTTGATCTGCCGGCGGCCATGCATGAAATCGAAGAAGTCGCGGAGCGTAACGATTTGAGCGTGGAAGACCGGCAAGCGATACTTGCGGACAATGCCCGTATATTTTTCAGGCTCTAAGGGTTGCGGTCCAGAATCTAGAGTCTCGCGTCTAACGTTAACACGAGACTCCAAACACGAGACGCGAGACGTTTATAAGAAGGTATGCAATGAGAAAGTTGTCTTTGAGTTTGACGATTATCTTGGCTTGGTTCGTTGACGCTCATGCGCAGGCGCCTTTTTACCAAGGCAAGACGATTACCGTCATCGTGGGCTATCTAGCTGGCGATGGCTACGATATTTGGGCGCGGCTCTTGGCCGGACATCTGGGCAAACATATTCCCGGTACTCCTAACATGATCGTGCAAAACATGCCGGGCGCCGGATCGATGATCGCCGCTAACCAGCTTTACAACGTCAGCAAGCCCGATGGGCTGACTATGGCTTCGGTCGGTCCGTCGCTCTATCTCGACCAACTCGTCGGCAAGAAAGAAGTTCAGTTCGATTGGGCAAAATTCGGCTGGGTCGGCTCGACGGAAAATACGCCGTGGCTGCTCTACATGAACACTAACACGCCTTACAAGTCGATTGACGACGTGCGCAAAGCGAAGGACGCTCCCAAATGTTCGGCAACGAGCACCGGCACGAGCGGTCACTTTATTCCCAAGCTGCTCGAAGAAGCCGTGGGCGCGAAATTCACCGTCGTCATGGGTTATCAAGGCGGCGCGGAACAGGACTTGGCATTCGAGAGAGGCGAGGTGGTTTGCCGTGCTCTGAGTATCCCGACCTTTTTCGCGCGCGAACCTTTCACTACCTGGCGCAAGAACAACCTCGTGCGCATTTTGCTGCAGACCGGCCGCAAGCGCGATGTAAAAATGCCCAATGTGCCAACGATTCACGAGCTGATGAGCGAATATAAAACGCCGGAAAGCACGCGCAGCTTGGCAATCGCTCTATTGGCTTCCGGCGATCTCGGCAGGCCGTTTATCACTCCCCCGGGCATTCTCCCCGACCGGCTAAAAATTCTCCGCGATGGATTTCGTAAGACCATGAGCGATCCGGCATTTCTCGCCGATGTCAAAGCAAGAAAGCTTGAGACCGATCCCGATTACGGCGAGCAACTCGAAGTTTTGGCCAAGCAAGCCGTTTCGCAGCCGCGCGACATCGTCGAGCGGATGAAAAAACTTTTGAGTGAATAACGATGACAGGCCACTTTGGCGGCCTGCGTTGAAAAAGTTCAAATCGTTCAAGTCGTTCAAAACGATTCTCGGATAGTGTGATATGGTAGACCCCTACTGCAGATTGAATCGCCATTCCTTTTCAAGAATATCGAGGGATTTCCCGTAAACCTGCTCATAGTTCTCGGTGGCGTACAAGCTTCGGAACGAAGCCAAGCCATACTTTTCGATCAAGTACCCGACGAACGATCCCGCGAGGGCATAAGCGTTCTTTTCATCCATTACAGCGCTCAATGGCCGGGGCGTTCGCACACCATTCAATGCCTCCAAAGATTTTATTCCGGACAAGCCGCGAGCGGCCAAACGCCGCAAGTCTTCGCCAAAATTTGGAAACGCAGGATTTCCGGCCAACTTCGCATGAAGGTAGACCGCCAAGCCCTCGGCAAGGAAACGATTTTCATTCGGGGCATAGACGTGGACGATCTCGTGCAACAATGCCGAGGTGTTATTTCGCACCGTCCGTAACGGCATCTCCATAAAGCCCCGGTTTCCTAAGTAGCCCGGCACCAGGGATCTGCTGATTCGATAGGAGCTGCTAACGTTTATCCGAATCGGTTGGTTCCACGCGGCGCCCCAGAATCCTTCGACTTTTTTCCTCTCGTGAATGGCGTAGAGGCAGTACGCCTCGGCTTCGGAAGCGGTCAATTCGTTGGAAAGTATCTGGACGCCCTCACATGTCAATGCCCCCCGCAGAACGGGAGCGCATTGCACAACGAAAACAGATAGTACGACAATGCATAAAATATTCCGGCGCCGCCCCTTTGAGGACTCTTCGACGCCTATTCTAGTCTCCCGTCTTGGAACCATTTTTTTGGTTGGTATTAACTGATCGGGGAATACCGCCTGAAGTTTGCGGCTCCGGCGAGCGACGCGGTCGTGAATTCCAAGCCCGCCATTGTTTGGCAGCACACTACAATGGTCGGCGATAGCGAAGTTCTTGAATTTGAGCGTTATCACCTACCATCTCGCTCTTGGTAGCTCCATCGCACGAAAAACCAGCCCGTTCGTAGAAAACTCGAGCACGAGAATTTGAATCTAGAACCCAGAGCGTTGCTTCGTTAAACCCGGCCAACTTTAGCCCTGAGAGTGCAGCTCCTAAAAGTCCTTGGCCTATGCCTGCATGCCAGCGGTTGGGATCAACGTAGATGGCCAGGATTTCTCCAGTGAGCCCCGGGACGGCGTCCGAATCTCGACATGAAACCAAAGTCGACAAAACCAATAATTCTCCCGTCATGCTCGGCGACAAGCAACTGGAACTTCTATTCGGCGAGGATTCGCTGCCAACATTTCTTCGCGCTTCGGCACAGAAAGGCCGTCGAGCACGGAATCCGGCATGATTCCACGATATGCCGCCTGCCATCCTGCAACTTGGACCTCAGCTATGCTGTAAGCATCAGATATCGTTGCGGCTCGAATCTCCATACCGTCTCAGTGACCCTGACTGGCAACGTATAGCGGTTTAACCCCAAAATCTGAAAGCAATCAAGTTTCAGAATGATCGCTGAAGTGGCGACGGAGGGATAACAGCCGCAATGCGCGACAAAATTCCATGATTACCGCTTGATTTGCGACGTGAGCGAGGAGATATTCAGACCGCGGGCGCTGCGCAGCAAGCTCATTATTCGAAAACCTAAATTGTTTTTGCTCAAAAACCATAGACGGAGGAAAACATCGTATGCCATTGAAAGCGTCTCTAGGTGCGCCCTACGGCTGGCGGGCGCGGGTTGGCTTAATTACTCCCAGCCCAGGTCACGAAAATAACGCCTATGAATTCTACCTGATCGCTCCGGAAGGTGTCACGGTCTGTATGACATCGCTACGGGTCATGGGCCTGACTCAGGAACAGTACTCCGGCGCGCTCGGCCGGATGGAAGCAGCCGTGACCGAGATGGTGAGCCGCAAAGTCGATGCCATGGTGCAGGCGGGGGTGCCGCTGACCGTAACTCAGGGCTGGGACTATCACACCCAGCTTGCAGCTCAGGTGGCAAAGCTTACGAAAATTCCTTTTGCCACCGATATCGGTGCATGTATCGAGGCGATGCAATTCTTAGGCATGCAGCGGATCGTCATGATCACACCGTTCGACGATGCAATGCACGAGAAATTGATCCGCTATGTTTCGAAAGCGGGTATTCAAGTGCTGGCGGCCCAGTCCATAAGGCCGCCCGACGCCGAGGAGATAGCCCGCCACTACGACGTATCCACGGTTCCTTTGTCTGTGCCCTACCACGCAGCCAAGACTCTTTTTCGCGCCACCGCCGGCGCCGACGGGATTTGGATCACCGGGGCGCTAATGCCTAGCGTGGCGGTGATCCAGCCTCTGGAACAGGATCTTGAAGTGCCGGTGGTCACGAGCATGCAGGCGATGGCTTGGGCCGGACTTCGGCTGGCCGGCGTCAAGGCGGAGGTCACCGGCTATGGACGGCTGTTCCGGTATCTTTAACGCCACGCGCTTTCGCGGTGTGCCCGATTAGCCATCGAGGATGCGCGAGGTAGTGAAAACTAGTTGCAGGGGCAGCGATTAGCTTGGGTCTCAAGGATCAGCTTTAGGCACGTTGAGGTGGTCGATATCAAATTTCTTCAATTCCGGCATGACT
>Ga0184632_10001231_pt1 | contig 10470 bp, 6 predicted proteins | sample PLM31_50_b1_FD_133153 | JGI IMG/M metagenome (GOLD analysis project Ga0184632, IMG submission 133153) | Groundwater sediment microbial communities from an aquifer in East River, Colorado, USA - PLM3-1_50_b1 | ecosystem: Environmental > Terrestrial > Soil > Riparian zone | place: USA: East River... | reverse complement strand
TGATGCAGGGGCCGCACCACGTGGCCCAGAAGTCGAGCACCACCACCTTCCCTTTGAGGTCGGCCAGGCTCACCTTCCCGCCCGACAGCGCCGGCAGGTCGAAGGACGGCGCCGCCCGCACCTCCGCCACCGGGCTCTTGCACCCGCTGACGGTTCCCGCCATGACGAGAGCAACTAGAGCCCCCGCCCCCCCCACCCGCATCCCCCCATTATACCCGCTTGTTCTCTGCGGCCCCTGCGACTCTCTGCGGCCTCGGCTCTGAAGTCGGGCGCTCAGGGTACGCCCTCGCGCGGGGACGCTCCGCGCGCGGCGTTCAAAAGGAAGGCGTATCTTTCCGCGCGCTCCGTGCGTCATTGAGCAAGGGGGTGCTAGCGGCGCACCCCCTTGAACCCCCGCTCGCTGCGCGGGAGTCAATCCCGCTTCGCTCGCAGCTGTGGCTGTTTGTCTCTTGTCTCCGTTCTCTGCGACCTCTGCGCGCCCTCTGCGGCCTCGGCGTTGAAGAGCTATCCGATCCGCGTGAGCGCGGGGATGAGGCGCGAGAACCAGGCGGCGAGCAGGGTGAGGCGGTCGGTCAGCAGCAGCAGCCCGACCCCGACGAGGAGGGCCCCGGAAACGTACTCCACCACCTTCATGTGCCGCTTGATGCGGCCGGAGGCGGCGAAGAACCGGTTGACGGCGAGGCCGGAAACGACGAAGGGCACCCCGAGCCCCAGCGAGTACGCGGCCAGCAGGCCCACTCCCTGGGCCACCGTGTCCTGCTGGGACGCATACAAGAGGATGGCGCCGAGGATGGGGCCGATGCAGGGCGTCCAGCCGAACGCGAAGGCGAGGCCGACGACGTAGGCGCCGAGCAGCCCCAGGGGGCGGCTCTTCACCGTGGCGCGCTTCTCGTACAGCAGCCACTTGATGGGCAGGATGCCGGCCGTGTGGAGGCCGAGGACGATGATGATCACGCCGCCGATCATCCCCAGCTCGCGCTTGTAGGCCTGGAGCGTCGCGCCGACCAGGGTAGCGGCGGCGCCGAGGGCCACGAAGACGGTCGAGAAGCCGAGGACGAAGGCGAGGCTGGTGATGCCCACGCGCCGCCAGAGCCCTTCGGGCGCATCACCCTCGCGCAGCTGCGACATGTTCACGCCGCTGATGAAGGAGAGGTACCCGGGGACGATGGGCAGGACGCACGGGGAGATGAAGGAGACCAGGCCGGCCGCCACCGCCGCGGCGAGGCTGACCGACTCGCTCACTGCACCCGCTCCAGCATCAGGTTGTCGCAGGCCTTCCGGCCGACCTTGGCCAGGTCGTGCCAGCGGCCGTCGATCTTCACCCGCACGACGTCGGCGGTGAAGTCGTTGTTGGTTCCGCACACGTCGCACGTGCTCAGGAGCCACGAGCCGACGCCGTAGACGTCGGCCGGCACCTTCAGCTCCTCGAACTGCCGGATCTTGGCGGGGGTGAAGCCGCCGGTAACGGCGATCTTCACCTCCTTGCAGTACTGCTCGGCGACGGGGCGATCCGCCGCCGGCAGGTCCCAGTTCGTCCACTCGCGGTCGATGGCCTCGCGCATCGCGAAGACGAGGCGCGCGTTGACGCCGCAGTCCAGCCGCCGGTCCCCCAGCGGCGGCACCGACACATCCCGCAGGTACGAGCTGGTGTCCGGGCGGACGCCGTAGAGCTTGTACTTGCGGGCTTCGTCCGGGCGGCCTTCCTTCAGCCGCTGGAGGTAGGGCTTGAAGAGCGCGCGGATCACGTCGAGCGACGTGCCCACGCAGTCGTTCCGGAAGTCGACGAGGGCGATGCGGGGAATGTCGGCCGGACGGGTGGACGCGAAGGCGAGGGTCGCTTCCGCGGTGTCGCCGAGGAAGCAGGCGATGGCCGCGTGAGCTACGGTGCCGCCTCCCGCCCCGCCCCACCAGTCGCCCTGGGCATCGGTGGAGACATACGCGGAGAGGCTCTTCCCGAAGTTCTGGTTGAAGAGCTGCACCGCGATCTGGTACGCGTAGCCGTCGGCGGCCTGCACCTCGTGCGCGTCGAAGCGCGCGGGGAAGAACAGCACCGTCTTGCCCCTCGCCGCCTTCAGCACTTCGTAGACGTTGGTGGCGACCCGGCTGCCCCGGGTCAGCGCGCCGAGGGTCGGGGTCTCCAGGATCGCGAAGTCGCGGTAGCGGCCCCGCACGCGCATCACCGGGCTGACGCTCGTCGGGTCGCCCTCGTAGGCGACCTCGGTGCCGTCGTGGACGGCCCACACCTCCATGCGCTCGAACGTGTTCACGAAATAGCCCTTGTCGTCGAAGTAGCCCGTGCACTCGGCGAGCATCGCCAGCGCCTTGTCGACACCCACCGCCACCGCTGAGGGTTGGCGGCGGTGGAACCACTGCATCTCCACCTCGATCGAGCCCACGTCCACCGTGCGCAGGTCGACGTCGAGGTCGGCGAGGTCGGGGGCGGTGCCGCCGAACCTATAGCCCTTGGCGGCCAGCTCCGCCAGGGTGGCGGCGATGTTGATGAAGTACTTGTCGGAGTACCACCCTTGCCTCATCCGCTCCACGTCGAGCTTGAAGACCGAGGGCGGCAGGCGGCGCCGGTCGAACACGCTCATGCAGATCGATTATAGGTGTTCGGGGGGGTGCTTCCGTTCGCTCTTGTCCCCCCGGTATGCTTTACTAAACTCAACGCCCCATGGAGTCCGGCGCCCTCAAGGTCCTGGATGTCTCCTTGTACCCGCGGGGACAGCTCATCACGACCCTCGCGCGCTGGACCTCGTTCGTTCTCGGCCTCCTGACCCTCATCGTCCTCTGGAGCGGTCCCCGCACTCGAGCGGCTCCGACCCTGGCCGTCGGGGCTGCCTACGTCGTCTTCAGCGTGGTCAGCTGGGCCGCCCAGCGACGCCGGCGGAGCAATGCCTGGAAGGTGGGCCACGACGTCGCCGACGCTCTCGCCGTGGGAGCGGCGGCGGCGTTCACGGGTGGCTTCGAGAGCCCGGTGTGGCTCCTCCTCTATCCCCACGTGGTGGCGGTATCGGTGCGGGGCGGCCTGTTCTACGCCATGGCCATGGGCGTACTGGACGCGGTGATCGTGACGGTCCTCGCCGCCATCGGCGACCAGCCGTTCGGCTCGATCCACGCGGTGGCGCTGCTGTTCTGCGCGTTCATGGGCGGCACCACCAGCTCGTACCTGCACCAGGTGCAGCAGCGCCTGTCCCGGGTGAACGAGGAGCTGTCGGGAGCCAACCGGCAGCTCTCGAAGACGATCGAGGCCCAAGAAGCGGCCGGGCGCGAGCAGGAGCGGGCCATGTCGCGGCTGAAGGACAGCGAGGCCCGATACCGCAAGCTGCTGGAGGCGATCCAGGACGGTGTGTTGATCTTCCAGGACGGCCGCGTGGCCTACGCCAACCGCGTCGCGGCGAGCATGGTGGGCGAGACACCCGCCGGCCTCCTCGGCACCGAGATCGCCGAGCTCGTCGCTCCCGAAGAGCGCCGGGAGCTGCTCGAGGGTTACCGTCGCTGGGAGCAATCCGCCGCCACCGCCGCCACGCTGGAGACGCGCCTCCGGACCCGGTCGGGGGAACCGGTGCTCGTCAGCGTGCGGGCCGGATCGACCGACCTCGAAGGGCGGCGCTGCGTGATCGCCACCCTGCGCGACATCACCCGCGAGCGCCGGATGGAGAAGGAGGTGCAGGCGCACGCCGAGCGGCTGGCCGCCGTCAACGAGATCGCCAACGCCGTGAACCTCAACCTCACGATCGAGGACATCTTCGCCGTGGTGGCGGAGGAAACGCGCCGCCTGGTGCCCTTCGACCGGCTCACGATCGCCCTGCTGTCCGAGGACGGCCGGGCGGTGGACGTGGTGGCGGTGGGCGGCGGGGCCGGCCGTCCCCAGTCGTCGGTCGTCCGCGAGGACGTGGAGTGGGCGTTCCGGCGGCCGCATGCCTGGTGCGAGGGCGAGGAGAAGCCGCCGGGTGTCGGCGAGTTGATGGCCGACTCGCGCATGGCCGCGGTGGCGACGGTGCCGCTCCACTCCAAGGACCGCCTCATCGGCTCGGTGAACCTGGGCCGGCTGCGCCCCACCGCCTTCTCCGCCCTCGACCTGGCCGTGCTGGAGCCGGTGGCCGGGCACGTGGCCATCGCCCTCGACAACGCCCACCTGCTCGAGGCCGTGCGGCGGCGCGGCCGCGAGTTCGAGTCGCTGCTGGAGGTCGGCCGCAGCATCGTCGCCCGCCTCGAGCTGAAGGAGATCCTCCCCCTCGTCGCCCGCAGCGTGAACCGCGTCATGGGGACGAGCCATTGCCTGCTCCTGCTGCGTTCGGGAGAAGATCTGGTCGTCGCCGCCCAGGAAGGCCTGGAGCCCGCGGTGGTGGACGCGTTCCAGGGCATGCGCGTCGGCGACAGCCTGTCGGGCTGGGTGATCCAGCATGGCCAGCCCCTCGCCATCCCGGACATGCGCGCCGACACGCGCCTCATGTTCCGGGACATGGTGGAGCACTTCGGCTACCGCTCGTTCCTGGGCGCTCCCCTGCGCCGGGGTGCCGAGTGCCTGGGGACGCTGGAGGTCGTCACCAAGGAGGTGCGCCACTTCGAGCCGGAGGAGCAGGCCCTCATGCTGGCCTTCGCCGACCAGGCGGCGGTGGCCATCGACAACGCGCGCCTGTTCGCGGAGGCGCGTTCCAACCTGGCCCAGATGGCGGAGGCCAACCGGCGTCTGGAGGACGCGGGACGGCTGCGCCAGCAGTACCTCCGCAACGTGAGCCACGAGTTCCGCACGCCGCTCACCGTCATCAAGGGCTACCTGGAGTTCCTGCGCGAGGCGGAGCGGGTCAGCCCCGAGACGCAGAAGGAGATCCTCGGGGTCATGGGGGAGAGTTGCGAGCGCGTCATCGAGATGGTGGACACCCTCATCGACGTGAGCCGGCTCGAGCAGGAGTCGGCCGCGCGCAGCCTCCAGATGCAGACCCTCGACCTGCGCCAGCTCTCCGAGGCCTCCGTGGAGCCGCTCCGCGCGGTGGCGCAGCGCAAGGGCATCGACCTGGGGCTCGACTTCCCCGCCGAGGACCTGCTGGTGCAGGGGGATCGCAACCTCCTCCACCAGGTGGTGCGGAAGCTCGTGGACAACGCGCTCAAGTACAGCTCTTCCGGGGGCCGAATCGTCGTGCGGGGCCTCGTTCAGGGCGGCGACCTGGCCCTGGAGGTCGAGGACTCGGGCATCGGCATCTCCCCGGAGCACCAGACCCGCATCTTCGAGAAGTTCTACGTGGTCGACGGCGGGATGACCCGGCGGGTGGGGGGCGCGGGCATGGGCCTCTATTTGGTGCGGGAGATCGTCCGCCTGCACAATGGTTCGGTGGAGGTGAGGAGCCGGCCGGGACAGGGCAGCGTGTTCGCGGTGCGTCTGCCGCGCAAGCCGCCCGCCACTTCGGCGACCCTGGCCCGCGCGTGAGCCGCCGCCGGGCGGCCTTCGCTCCTTTCCTCGTCGCGCTGTGCCTCTTCGCCGGCGGCGCCGCGCCCGCGGCCGCGGCGCCCGCGGGTACGGCCGTCGAGCTGCTGGACCGGCTCGAGAAGGCCTGGGGCGACCGCGACGCGGCCGCGTACCTGGACCTGTGGTGGTTTCCCTCGGCCGAAGCGCGCGAGGAGGAGCGGGACTTCGCGATCGAGCGCTTCGCGGCGGAGGCGAGCCCCCTCGAGGTGCAGCGTCCGCAGAAGATGCCCGACGATTCCGCGACGCAGGGCGCCTCCCTCAGGGTCAGCGCCCAGCTCTTCACCGTGACCGAGCCCCGGGCCCGGGTCGAGCAGTGGCTCTTCGTGCTCGAGCGCGGGAGCGCAGGATGGCAGCTGGTCGGGCGGGAGGGCGTGGGCTTCATCGACGGCCTCGTTCACCTCTCGCTGGATCCCGCCGGTTACCGGGCCGACGGCCTCACGCTCCGCTTCGACGACTTCACGTTCGAGATGCACCGCGGCACGCTCTTCACTTCGCCCGTCACCATGGGACCGACCGCGATCGCGTTCGTCGGCGAGGCGACCGTGCACATCCGGCCCTGGCCGGATACCGAGCGCGAGCAGCTGCGGCAGTTCTCGGGCAAGCCGGAGCTCTTGGACCACGTGAAGACCGCTTTCGTGCGCATCCACCCCGCCGACCTCTACCGCGTCCTCACCCCCGGGCGCCTCGAGCCCGACCCGCAGGGCGCGAGCCGCTTCCCCGCCGCCCAGCGGTTCTACCGGGAGCAGTCGATGCGGTCGTTCGTGCTCGACAGCAGCCTGCCCCGCTCGCCGTGGTGGCTCCTGCCCGGCCTGGGCGACTCCTCGGTCACGTTCCAGACCCGGCGCCACGGGACCCTCACCTTCACGGTCAGCACGGCCGAGCCGGAGGCGATCAGCCTCTTCAATCGGGACCGGAAGCGTCAGATCTGCCTGTACCCGCAGAAGGGCCGCGACGCCCGCTACAGCGAGGACGACTTCCGGAGCGTGGACGTCGTCCACCACGACCTGAGGGTCCGCTTCGACCCGCGCACGTACATGCTCGAGGCCGAGGACACGATTCGCTTGCGCCTGCTCGAGCCCAACGCCACCGTCCGCCTCTGCCTGGACGAGGACCTTCACATCCACTCCATCGCCTCGGCGGAGGTTGGCCTGCACCTCTTCTTCCGCGTGCGCCACCAGGACAGCGTCATGGTCTCCCTGGGGGCGCTGGCCGGCCGCACCGGCGAGCTCTTCCTGACGGTCCGCTACGGGGGCGCCCTCTACCCCGGTCCGGTGGAGCGCGAGATGATCCAGGCCCCGGGCCCGCCGCCCTCGAGCCAGATCGCGCCTCCGGCCCTCCCGGACGACGTGCTGATCGAAGAGGTCCTCGTCTACTCCAACCGTTCGTCCTGGTACCCGCAGGGCGGACCCGACGACTACGCCATGGCCGACCTCATGCTCGACGTGCCCCAGGGCTACAACGCGGTCGCCGGGGGGACGCGCCTCGCGATGCGTACCGAAGGGGCCCGCACCCAGGTGGCGTATCGCCAGGAACGTCCCGGCAAGTACATCACCGTCGTCATCGGCCGGCTGGCGGAGATCGCGATCCGGGCCCAACCCTCGGTACCGCTGAAGTGCTACACGGTCGGGCGCACGCGGAGCGACGCCGCCACGTACGCGGAGAAGGCGGCCGAGATCCTCCGCTTCTACGAAGAGGAGTTCGGCCCCTACCCGTACGGCTCATTGACGGTGGTGGTCGTCGAGGGGCACACGCCGGGGGGCCACAGCCCTCCCGGCATGGTGATCATGGCCCAGCGCCCGGTCCTGCTGCGGCACGCCCTGCGGGACGATCCCGCCAATTTCACCGACGTGCCGTTCTTCTTCCTCGCCCACGAGCTCGCCCACCAGTGGTGGGGCCAGGGCATCGCGGGGGAGAACTACCATGACCGCTGGCTCTCCGAAGGCGTCGCGCAGTACGCGGCGGTGCTCTGGACCCGCCACAGCCGGGGAGAGGAGACGTTCCGGGACGTGATGGAGCGGATGGCGCGTTGGTCGTTGCGCATGACCGACAAGGGACCCATCTACCTCGGGCACCGGCTGGGGCATCTGAAGGACGATCCGCAGATCTTCCGGGCCGTGGTCTACGACAAGGGCGCCTACGTGCTCCACATGATCCGCAGCATCGTCGGCGAAAAGGCCTTCCGCGACGCGCTCACGTCCTTGCAGGCCGCGTACCGCTTCCGCAAGGCCGGCACCGACGACCTCCGGCAGGCGCTGGAAGCGGCCTCGGGCCGGGACCTGCGGCCCTACTTCGAGACGTGGGTCCGGGGCACCACCCTGCCTCGGCTGCAGGTTTCCTCACGCACCGGACCTATCGGGTCCGGTTATCGGACCGTGGTCGACGTGAAGGCGGAGGGCCTTCCCGGCCCGGTGCCGCTCCAGGTCGCCCTCCAGCTCGAGAACGGCAAGGAGCTGCACGAGGTGAACCTGGCGCCCGAGGGGGGAAGCTGGAGCTTCGAGACGGGCGTGCCGGTGCAAAGGGTGCGGGTGAACGACGACCGCGGGCTGCTCGCGCGAATGAGCCGCTGAGCGACGCCCTCACCCAGGCCCTACCTGTATCTATTGCGGCGGCCTTCTTCCTCGATGTCGGCGACCTGCTGCCGGGCGGCGGTCAGTGATTTCTGCGCCTCATCCATCCGGTTCAGAAGGCCCGTGCGCGACCCGCCGTAGAGGGGCCCGGCCAGGTCGCCGAGGTCCGCTTGCAGGCTGGCAACCACTCCGGTCAGGCGGGTGACCTCGTTCTGGAAATGCGTGAGCCTCTCCCGCCACGCCTTCTCGGCCTCCGCGCGCAGCTCATCGTCTGTCTTCGGCTTCTCGGCGCCGGGTGACGCGCCGGGCGAGGGGCTGGCTCCGGGCGAGGCGGCGGTCCCGGTGCCGGGCTGGGAGTAGGTGCCCGCGCCACGGCCCCGGAGGTCGTCCTCGGTGATGACCTTGGCCGCGCCTCCGGCCTTCCTCCTCTCCTTCTCCTGCCGTGCCTTCTCGCGGGCCGCGATCTCGGCAAGGCTCTGCGGCCAGGCGACGGCCGCCGCCAGCGCGACGACGGAAACAGTCAGGAGCGAACGAGCGAGCAGTCGCATCGACGGACCTCCAAGGGCTAGGACCGGCCCCGATTATAACCCGCCCTGGCCGGAGCCCCTACGGACGGCGGGTCAGGGTGTGGAGCAGCTTGGACAGCTCGGCGGCCTTGCGGTTCGCGGGGGCGAGGGCCAGGGCGGCGTCGACGGCCCGGCGCGCCTCGGCGTAGTCGTTGCGCACGAAGTGGTCGATGGCGGCGCCGACGAGGGTCTCCACTTCCGCCTTCCGCGACTCGAGACGCGTCAGGGTCAGGATGCGCCGGAGCCCCGCATGGCCGGGCTCGAGCTCCGCCGCCCGCTCCAGCAGCGACAGCGCCTGCTGGGGCGCCCTCTCGCGCAGGAGCCGCCGGGCCGCCTCCAGCAGCGCTGCCGCCTCGGGGCGCGCGGGGTCGCCTTCGGGCAGGGGCGCGAGCGGGGGCGGCGGGCCGAAGGCCGCCTCGTCTCGCGAGCGCTCGCGCCTGGCCACCACGTCTCCCGCGCGCTGGCGGATCTCGCGGGCGACGGCGTGGGCGGGGTTGAGCGACAGGGCCTCCTCCGCCGCGGCCACCGCTTCGTCCAGGTTGCCCAGGACGAGGTGCTCTTGCGCGGTCGCGGTCAGGGCCTCGGCGGTCTGCCGCGCCCCTTCCTCCGCGAGGTAGCTCTTCAGCTCGCGGTGGCGAGTGCTGCCGGGGGCGAGGCGCTCCACCTTGGCCGCGATCTTCAGCGCGAGCTCGAGGTCGCCGTCGGCGGCGTAGGTGAGGGCCATCGCCGCGACCTGCTCCACCTCCTGCTCGCGGATGGCGGCCTCCACCTCGCCGGCCAGGCGGCTTCCCCGCGTCGGGTCCAGCTCCCGCAGCCGGGCGCACAGCTGCAGCGCCTTCTGCAGTTGGCCCTCGCGCCGCGCGCGCTCGACCTCGGCGGCGAGCCGGGCAGCCTCCTCCTCGGCGGGCGCGCGCGGCCCCACCTCGCGCTCGCGGGCGAGCAGGCGGGGCGCTGCCTGACGCACGAGCGCCTCGAGCGCGTCGCGCATCTGCTCCAGGCTCTGGTACCTCGCCCCGGGATCCTTGGCCATCGCCTTCAGGATCACCGCGGGGAGACCGGGGTAGTCCGCGCCGGGCAGCGCCGAGGCGTCGGGAGCGAGGTCGTCGCGGGCGATCTTGGATACCACGCCCGTGAGGGACTCCGCCTCGAAGGGCTTCCGGTAGGCGAGCAGCTCGTAGGCGATCGCTCCCACCGAGAAGATGTCCGCCCGGCCGTCCACCGCCTTCCCCTCCACCTGCTCGGGCGCCATGTAGTGAGGCGTGCCGACGAGGTGGCCGGTCCGCTTCGCGGCCGACGAGGGGAGGAGCGCGATGCCGAAGTCCACGATCTTGACCTCTCCCTCCGCGCTCACCCGCACGTTGGCCGGCTTGACGTCCCGGTGCACGATGCCGCAGGCGTGCGCGTGGGCGAGGCCTTCGCAGATCTGCCGGAGCACGTCGATCTTCCACTCCACCGGCAGCGGGCGCTTCTCCTGGATGATGCGCTCCAGGTCGGTCCCTTCGACGTACTCCATGGCGATGTAGGGTTGTCCGTTCTCCTCGCCGACGTCGTAGACGGTCACGATGTTGGGGTGGCGGAGACGGCCGGCGGCCTGGGCCTCGCGCAGGAAGCGGGCCCGCAACTCGGGGGCGTCCCCCTCTCGCGGGGAAACAGTCTTGAGGGCGACCTTGCGCTGGAGGCTGGGATCGAGCGCTTCGTATACCGTGCCCATGGCGCCTCGGCCGATGACCTTCTGGATCTGGTACTTGCCGATGCTCTCCACGTTCGGTGCGCTCGGACGCATTCTACCGTGAGTGATACGTCTACAATGCCCAGCGGGAGGTGCCGAGATGAAGTTTCCCTCTCTCGGTTTCGTCACGCTGGCGGCGCT
>Ga0184632_10001230_pt1 | contig 10482 bp, 11 predicted proteins | sample PLM31_50_b1_FD_133153 | JGI IMG/M metagenome (GOLD analysis project Ga0184632, IMG submission 133153) | Groundwater sediment microbial communities from an aquifer in East River, Colorado, USA - PLM3-1_50_b1 | ecosystem: Environmental > Terrestrial > Soil > Riparian zone | place: USA: East... | reverse complement strand
CCACACCGCGAGCTGGCTGCACGAATACAGGTTGCGGCCGTTGATCATCACGGTGCAAGCGCCGCACTCGCCGCGGTCGCAGCCGATCTTGGTGCCGGTGAGGCCGAGCTGGTCGCGCAGCACCTCGGCAAGCGTATTTCGGTGCTCGACTTCGACTTTATAATTCTTACCGTTGACTTTTAGGCTGAGAGTCGACTTCCCCCGCGCCGTCCCCACCGCTTCTTGGGTATAAGCCTCAACCTCGTCGGGCTTGACTAACCCCGTAGAGACCACGGCGGTGCCGATGGCACTGCCGCCGATGCCTTTGAGGAAATCGCGCCGCGATACCCCTTTGCCATTTCTTTCTGCTTCCATAATATGCTTGCCTCCTTCGCTCCCTGTTGACAGGAATTGATTGGGGAGTGATCAAGGCTTCCACGGAACGGGTATCGCTGTCAATGAAAAAAATTCGCCTTGCCGCCTCGGAGCAAAATCGCTAAGCTTCCCCGCAAAGCCATGGCGGACGAAACCCGGCTCATTTCCGAAGGCGCAGCACTCGATGAGTTCCTCGACGAACTTCAACGGGAACAACAGGTTAAAGAGATCGCTGGTTGGGATACCGCCTTTGCCAATCTCGACCGCGCCCTGGACGGCATCCTTCCCGGTCTTTATCTGCTTATCGGGCCGCCGGCCTGTGGAAAGACGTCATTCGCCAAACAATTGCTGGATCAGGTGGCCATGCGTAACGATGCCGTCGGAATTTTCTTCAGCTTCGCCGAATCCAAGAATGAACTAAGAATCAAAACCCTCGCGCGCTTGAGCGGCATCGAGAACAGAGAGATACGCCGCGGCAGCGCCTATCTGCTCCATTGGTACGGCGTGCCCCGGTTACGCGGCAATGAAACCGAGCAACTCTCGCCCAGTTGGGAAAGGGTAAGACACGCCGCCGAGGACGCGAGGACCTGGTTGGATTCGATATTTTTGCTGGAGTGCGGCGCGGGCACGACGACGGCAGCGTTGGAGGCGCATGTGCGCGAGGCGCGCGCGACAATGAATAAGCAAAAAATTGTCGCCGTGATCGACGACTGCCAACGGCTTGGCGCCGGCGACCAACCGTTACATGCGCGTCTCCCGCTGGTGACCGAGCGGTTGCAGTCGCTGGCCAAGAATATGAACGCGGCGCTGCTTGCCGTCTGGCCCGACCTCCGGGAAAATGGAGAAATTGCACCGCAAACATGGGCCGAAAGAGCGTTGGGAACTGACGTCGTCATGGTCATGGAAGAAGACCCGGGGCGAACCAAGAAACTTACGGAGCCCAATCAGGCGCTCACCCTCAACATCGTCAAGAATCGAGGCGGAGAACGGGGCAAATTGGCCTTCGACTTTCTGCCCGCGTTCTCGCAGTTCGTCGAGGCGGCTGCGCGCTGAATAGCCTCCGCTGTCAGCCGATCACGCGGTTGTTTCGCCGCGACCAAGGGAAGATAGCCGCGCTGAAAGTCGAAGACCTGGTGGACAGCCGTTTCGTGCGCAAACTGGACGAAAGCGGCTCAATCGACCGGCTCTACGGCGCGCAACGCTGAGTCCCATCGTCCGCGCTCGCGGTCTCGCCCGTTCTCGGAGAGATTAGAGAAGTTGCGCGCCGGAAGCGGCGAGTCGAGTTCTTAAATTGTTAGCATGAGATTGATTCCCTCACCCCGATAGCTGGCGTATGCTTTGCGGCCATCGAACGCAGATATCTGCTTTCGGTTATCAATTGACGTCGTCATCCAAATTTGTTAAATTTACCACGATTTTAAGATTCTGGTTACAAATATGGAAAATGTATTAACGCTCAATCAAAAGTCACAAATCGTTATTTCCAAGGCAATCCGAAAGAGCTTGGGATTAAAGCCCGGCGACCAGTTAGCCGCTGTCGTAGAGGGCAACAAAATCGTCCTCCGGCCTAAACCTAAGAGCCCGACTGCACGCCTGCGCGGTCTCGGCAAAGGAACCTGGGGCAGTCGAGCCAAGATCGACGCCTACATCGAGAAGCTGCGCGATGAATGGGAACGCGCTTAAGCTTCGACGGGCCATCGAAAAACACAAGATTATCGGTCTCGACACCGCGCTGTTCATTTATTATATCGAGGACGTTGCCCCCTTCGCCGATCTCCTCGATCCGGTATTTAGCTTGCTTGAAAATCATGGTCTCAGCGCCGTCACCTCGACCGTGACAATCGCGGAGATTCTTACAAAGCCGTTTGCCGATAAAAACTTCTCTCTGGCCGATGAGATCAAGTTCACGCTTCACTCTTTCTCTTCGCTTTCCGTCGCGTCGATCGACGCGAAGCTTGCGGAAGCTGCGGCGCTTATTCGCGCACGCTATGCCATCCGCCTGCCCGACGCGCTGCAGCTCGCCGCGGCGGTCCAAGCAGAAGCCACCCTGTTTTTGACCAACAATAAACGGGTAAAAAAAGTCGAAGCGGTTGAAGTGCTGGTGCTGTCCGACTTTCTTTGAAGCTGAGAACTTCACGCTATTTGTTTTACCTTTCATCGAATGAGGCGCCACAATTCCTGAAACCAAGGTTTCGTAAACAATTCTGTGGCTGCCTGTAATGGGCGCGCAGGCGGACGTCCAGGTTGGGATACTTCGGGTTAGAATTATCGGCGGGTCGCTATAAGCGACGACTCCCATTGGTAGCATTGAATCGTGCGCGGATCACCATGTACTACCAATGCCCCCTGGTATCCGGCACAAAGAGTAAGCTCGGTTAGAGACCAATCGGGCACGCTCGCATTAATCCGTACCTGCTGATCAGCAGCCAGGGTAATTGCAACTTCATCGAGCTTTCCCGACAACCCCGTACCCTTAGCCTTCAAGAACGCTTCCTTGCTGGTCCAACATTTGAAAAAAGCTTCGCGCTGAAGCGGTTGCGGTAACTCGAATAGCGCCGCGACTTCTTTGGTGGTAAAGAACCGCCGGGCAAGCTCGTCGAAAGAAAAGTCCCTCTTGACGAATTCCACATCGACGCCCACCGCGCTCTGCCGAGCGACGGCAACCAACGCGACCTCATGGGAGTGGGAGAGATTGAACTCCAAACCGCTGGCGGCAAGCGGCTGCGCCAGGGCCGGCTTACCGTGGGTGCCTGACACAAACCGGATTTCGTTTGCCGCCACTTTCAGGTATGCGGTCAAAAGCGAGCGCAGGGCGGCGTGGGCGGCGACATGAAGCCGCCGGTCTTTAGCGAACTTGAACCGCGCTGCGCGTTCTTGCTCATCTTCCGACAGAGACACTGCCAAAAGGTCTTGGGGAATATCTTTTGCGCCGGCGTTAACCAACCAGACATGAACGTCGCTCTCGTTCAGGTCGATCACTTCAGCCGGCGATGGCCAAAGGTAATCGGAAAATTCGAAGGTGCTCACGCAGGAAAACTTTCGCTCTTGGGATCAAAGAATTTAACCGCAAAGAACCAAGCGCGGCAGAGCCGCAAAAAAAGAAAGAATAGAAATTGACCACAACAGAGCACAAAGGTCATAAAAAGTTTTCGAATCAAAGAGATTCTAAACCCTCCGCCAACTCTTTGTCTGCGTGGTGAGTACCCCTTCACGGCAAACCCGGAAGTGCCATAGATAATTTAGCGCGAGAGCTTGCGGTTGCTCAAGCGGTAAATGAAAGCGAGGATTTCAGCCACCGCTTTGTAGACCTCGGGCGGCACTTCCTGATGGAGATCGAGGCAGGAAAGAATTTGCAAAAGGTTTTTGTCCTGGCGAATGGGGATGCCGTGTTGGCGCGCCAGCTCGAGAATTTTCTCGGCGAGGTAGCCGCGTCCATTGCCGGTGATCTTCGGCGCCCGGTCTTTCTTGGGCTCGTAGCGCAGTGCCACCGCTTGTTTTTGTTTGTGCGTCGATGAGTCCATGTCAGGCCTTCATGTCGAGCAGGTGAATCGATGACGGCGCGCCCACCGCCAGCGCCGCGAATTTTTCCCGCTTCTCTTGCGACATTTCCCTGAGCGGCTTTGCCGCCAACAGCACATCGCGGTAACCGAGCGCCATCAGCATTTCACGGAGGCCCGGCAACTCTTGCCGGATCAACCGTAGAGACCCCTCGCGATCTAGATAGAACACCGCGCGGAATTCCGTAGCGTCGATATGGGCGTCGATGCGCGTGCGCCCGAAGTTTTCCAAATCGAGGAGAAAAAGCAGGGAGTAACCGCCTTTTTCCCTGGCTTGATTGCCCGCCGGCCCGTGGCCGTCCTGTTCCACCGCCAGCGCCGCGGTGGAGACCCCCGCGCCGGTAAAAAATGGAATTTGCATTTGGAAAGCGCCGCTGTCCAGTTGCGCCAGCAAGTTAACGGCTTGCTGGGTCTCGAGATTGTCGAGCTGGGCGCTGAGAGCGTTCTGCAGACTAGCGGAAAACGCTCTGGCTTTCGACTCTTGCAATGCGGAAAGCAGTAGACCTTTAAGATCGTGATCAGAGATTTCTGGCAACTGCTCGGCATCGTGCGCCGCCGCATCGAAGAGTTTGGCCTCGTAAAAAAGCCCGCCGTCCCGGGCGAGAACTTCGAGTCTCTCCGGAGTGGGCGGTATACCGCCGGCCAGCAGTGTTGCAATCGAAACGCGCAGTTTCGCCAGCGTGTCCGGGGTTGGACCGGTATCCGTCTGTGGATCGACGTAGGCGGCCAATTCGAGTTGCAAAGAATCCAACAATTCACCGTAGTCGGCGTGGGCAGGCAAATGGGTGCGGAGTAACCGCGCGGCTTCGGATTCGATGGTGGGTTCGAGATCGGTGATATGGAGCACGACATTGGGCTGGAGCTGCTCCACCCGCAGGCGCACCTGTTGCCCGGCGCCAAGTCCGCCGGGGCCGTCGGCTTCAATCAACGTCGCGCCGATTTTGACCAGCAATCGTCCGCCGTCCAACTCTTCCACGACGAGGGCGTCGAGTTCCTGGCCGAGCTCCAGCGGCAGTAACGTACCGGTCGCCCCATGTTGGGAAACCTGATTGTGCGGTACCCGGCGGTTGCTGACCGAGGCGACCTCCTGCCCTTCGGCGAGCGGCGCGGAGACGGATTTTGGCGCGTCGATTCTCACATTGCTATTATCGGCACTTTAGGGTGAACTGTTTACCGCCCGGAACGGCGGCTGTTTTTGGCGGGATTCCGGCGTCTTAGACCAGCTTTTCATTCTGGTTTTCCGCGCCGCCTTTTACAATCACCCGATTGCCGTCGCGGCAGATGTCCAGGTCGCAAGGACCGTTAAAGAAAATCATCGTGCGCGGGTGCTCATAGACGGTGGTCTTGTGCGGAATTTCCTCGATGTAAATGTCGAAGATCGTGCCTGCGGGCAGGTTGACGGTTTTCGTGTGCATGAGGTCGCCTTCGAAGATGACCTCGATCCAGGAGCGGTTCTCCGAGACGGCGAGAATGATACCGGCGGCGTTTTTAATCGTCGCGAGCGGTTCTTCGCCGCCAGCGTCATTCATATTGGTAGAATTGAGACTTTTCACGGCTTACGCAAATATTCTGCGACACATTAACGACGGCGCTAGCTTTCGAGAAATAGCTCTCTCTTTTTGCGTTCTTTGCGGTTAAATCCCCTAATTGGCCAACAGCGTCTGCGCGTCGCGGATCGTCTTGCCGGATGACGTGCGCGGCAGCGACTCACGTATGACAATTTGGTCGGGCACTTTGAAGTTAGCCAGATTGGCGCGCAGAAAAGTCAGCAGTTCTTTCTCAGCAACACTGGCGCCCGGCCGCGGCACGATGGCGGCGCCGATCACTTGACCGCGTTTCGGATCGGGGATCGCGAAAATGATCGTCTCCTGCACGCCGGGATAAGTGTAAATCAAATTTTCCACCTCCGCCGGATAAACGTTGAGGCCGCCGGTGATGATCATGTCGTCACACCGCCCTAGGTGATAATAATAGCCGTCGGACTCGACCTTGCCGACATCCCCGGTATAGAGCCATTCGCCGTGGACGCGCTCCGCGGTGGCCGCGGTCTTGCGAAAGTATCCCTTCATCACGTGGGGGCCGCGAGTGATGATCTCGCCTGGCTCGCCCACGGGGACGTCGTTGCCATTCTCGTCGACGATCCTCACCTCTACTCCGGGAACCGCCCGTCCAATGCTGCCCATCTTGGCCACCGCCCGTTCGGGTTCAACCAGCGTGATCAGCGGCGAAGTCTCGGTAAGCCCGTACCCCTGTATGACTTTGATATGGGGCTGCGCTTGTTTGAAAGCTTGCAGCAGCGGCAGCGGCACGCTGGTGCCCATCATAGCCGCGATTTTGACGCTGCTGGTATCGTAGTCGGCAAGATTTTTTACGCCCAGCATCAATTGAAAAATAATCGGCACGCCTTCGAAAACCGTCACATGGTGTTTCTGAATCCCCTCCAGCAGCGTGATGGGGTTGAACTGATCGAAGATCACCAGGGTATAGCCCTTTTCGGCGACTTCGTTGCACACGATCGGCCCAACGATGTGCGACATGGGGAGAATGCAGCCGCGCATGGTATCGGAATCGGTGACACGCATCGCGCCCATCACCGCCGGGTATTGCGTCAGGTTGTGATAGCTCAAGACCACGCCTTTGGGCTCGCCGGTGGTGCCCGAAGTGTAAAGAATCAGCGCGTCGTCGCCCGGCTTCAGCCTCGGTAGACTTAAGGACGTCGCCGGCGCCGCAAATTTTGCCTCGAAGCTCCGTTCACCGGCACCGCCGACGATCCACAGGGGGACCCGCGCCATCGCTTTGAACACTTCCTCGACTTCGGGGAATAGCTGGCTATGCACCACCAGAAGTTTGAGATCGGCATCCGTCAAGACGCTGTGCAACTCGATCCCTTTGAGCCGCGCATCGAGGATGACGGTGACGGCGCCGATCTTTTGCGTGGCGTAGTAGCTCAGGGGAATTGCGGTGGAGTTCGGCAAGAGAACGCCCACCCGATCGCCTTGGCGGATGCCCTCCTGTTGCAGATGGCCGGCCAATGAGTGCACGCGCTGATTGAGCGCGGCAAAAGTAAGCTCTTCTTCCTTGGCGATGATCGCCGTCTTGTTCGGCTTGCGCTCAGCCGTCTTGTCTAACAGCTCCGCCGCGTAAAAGCCTACTGAATGGGTATCGTTTGCCATAGCGCAAATGCCCTTTGAAATGGTTTATACCAGCGCGAAAGTTGCGCCAGCTCGCCGCGTTTGAGTTTCAATTTTCCCTGCTGAGTGGCGAGAAACGGATCGATGCGCGCGCGAAATACCGCTTCCCACCACTCGGCGTTGCCGCTGATCATGAATTCGCCGCCAGCGTTCGGCAGAAGCGCCGTGATCTCACCATTTAAATATCGCACCGTCCAGGCGTCATTAGTGTCTTCGAGATGGAGCGTCAACGACGTCGTAAGCGCCGTGTCGGCGCCATGGGCGCGAAATTGGGAATCTTGATTCGCCGAGTCGACCAGCGCCTGCATATGCTCCTTGGAGAATAGCGCGAAACGCTCACCCGACGCCGACGCCGTCGCGGCGGGTTGTTCCGGCCTTGCGCTTGTCGATGTCGCGCCGGCAATCTCTGCTTTCTCTATAAAAAATTGACACTGCACCGCTTCTTCCAGCAAATCGGTGTAGAGGAACGCCTCCTGGAAATTCTTGCCGATGGCGACCGTGCCGTGACCCTTGATGATCACGACTGGATTGTACTTGAGTGCCTCCACTACTTCTTCGGGTTTGGTCACCGTCGGCGTGTCCTGCGCAATGACGGACACCTTGCCGATGGTATATTTTTCTTCGTAACTCACGGGCGCGAAGCTGTCGTGGGTGAGAGAAAACGCCAGCACCATCGGCGGGTGGACATGGACGATCGCTTGGGCATCCGTTCCGGCGTAAACCGCCAAGTGCATCGGTGTCTCGCTCGACGCGCGCAGGCCCTTGCGCGCCGGCTTGCCGTCCGATTTCAGCCTGACCAAATCTTTTGGCGCGAGAAAACCCAGTGGCGCGTGCTGCCCGGTGATCAGAAAATCATTCTTACCGACGCGGCAACTCAAGTTACCGCCCCAGCCGCTGATGAGCCGCCGCTCGAAGAGCAGCTTGCCCCAGCGAATCATTTCGCTTTCCGGCTTGGCCATTCACTGACCCTGACTAACCTTTGAACAATCCCCAGGGAACTATTTCTTCATCAACGGCTCGAACAGCAACGCCGGCGGGGCAGATCTTTTTACCCATGAAGGTCGAAACGTCGCTATCACCCGGCGAATCGCTGCGCTCGTCGCCGTTGAAGAGTTCGATGGGCACACCATGCAGACGCGCTAGCTGTACGGCCAGGAGCGATCCGCAGATCCCTCTCGGCCCTTCTTCGCCCAGGCTACCGTAGAAAAGACAAAGCTTGAGAATCTCCCCGTGAGCAAATAGCGTACCCATCATGTTGTCCGAAATTAAAGTCGTAGGCACATTGCGCTCGAGCAGTTCCCGCGCGACTACCCGGGCCCCCCAGAGCTGTGGCCGCATCTCGGGGACGAGAACGCTCTCAGCCCGATCTGCCTTTAACGCGCTAATCAAGAATGAATATTGACTCTTTGGCGGAACGCCGTAGAGCAAAATATATTTGCCGCTCGCATCGCTCCAATTGTCATCGGCTTCAACTTTACCCTGATACTTCCGCCGAAAAGATTCAGGCGTGTAGAGATCGTCGAAGCCGACTAGGTGCGTGATCAACGCGGCAGGAGTCATATCGAACGCCGGGTAACGCGCGCTAAGCCCGCTTAGCCCTCCGGCAACCAGCGGTTGTCCGTCAAAAAACAGTAACTCATGAGCCGGGCGCTCCTCGATGCGCACGTCGGCACCGCGTTCAAGCGAGCGTGGATCTTGTACCAAAGCGTGGAAAGGCACGCCGTACTCCTTTGCGAGCCGCGCGATAGGGTAGGTGCCAACCTTGTTGATGATGTCGCCATTGCGCGCCGTACGATCCGCGCCTACGATCACGCCGTTGACCTCCCCTTTGGCCATCACTTGCGCGATCGCGCAATCGGGGATCGACGACACTCGAACGCCCGCTTGCGCGAGTTCCCACGCGGTCAAGCGCGCGCCTTGCAAGTAAGGCCGCGTCTCGGTGGCGATCACGTTGAATTCTTTCCCAAGCTCTTTGCAATGCCGCGCCACCGCGACCAATTCGCCGCTCACGTTACAGTGCGTCAGCACGCGCGCCGGGTTTGGTAAGATTGCGGCTGCGCGCTTGGCCCGCGCGTGGCGCCCGCGCACGATCTGCTGGCCCAACTCGCGCGCCTGGCGCGCGATGCTTTCGCCGGCGCCGGCGTCGTGGGGCAACTTCTTACACCATTCTTCGAAGTAAGAGCCCAGGCCCCGGAAATCGAAAGTTGGCCGGGCCGCGCAAAACTGCTCCGTCATCTGGGACAGGCTCCGGCCGAGCGGCGCGGCGTCCACGCCAGAGTAATTTTGCGCCACCAAGGCGCCGCTATAAAGAAAGGTCAGTACCTGGCCAAAGGCACGGGTCTTCATGTCGCGCACGGCGTCGAGTGCCTGGGCGACTTCGGTAACATGAATGTACTCAATCTTCTCGGGAACTTGAATTTCGTCGAGAATTTCAAAGCCCCGCCCGCGCCACAGAACCGGCTCGAACAGGGGGCTTTGAGCGGCGCTCATGATTGCCTCAAATTGTCACTGTTATAGATATTGCAGCGCCTTGCGCGCTACTTCGATGGTTTTCTGCTCCGCTGCGAAAAAGGCCGGATCGCGAAAGCCGAATTTACCATGAAGACATTCATCGGAAACCGCGAGCACCGCGCCGGCTTTCTTGCCGCGCACCTGGGCGATGGTCAGAAACGCCGACGTGACCATGTCGATGCTCGAAACATGCTGCTCGTTCAGTTGCCGGATCAATTCCCCCGTCTCTTGAAATAAGGCATCGGTGGTGAAGATCCAACCGAGATGGCAGCGCACGCCGAGACTCTCCGCCGCCTGTTTCAAGGCGTTGACAATATCGGGGTGAGCCAGGGTCGAGAAGCTTTCCGCGACGTAATAACGCGACGTACCATCGCCGCGCAGCGCGCCGGTGACGATTACCAGATCGCCAATCGCAACATGCTCTTGCAACGAGCCGCAGCTGCCGACGCGAATCAGCGACTCCGCTCCGGCGCCGCATAGAATCTCCGTGGTGATAGCCGTGTCGGGAGCGTAGCGGCCGCCGTTGCCGACCGTGACCCGTTTTCCATCCAGGTTCCCGGTGTGCATTTCATAGTCTAAAAACGTGAAGTTCCTTTGCGGATTGTCCACGGTTTTCAAAATTAGATCGCTGCGTTCCTTAGGACCGGGAATCAAAGCGTAGGGGCCAAGTGAGTCCGGTTTGAGCCCCAGCATATTTAACATTCGCTGCGGTGTAAAATGAGGTTCTTTCAGCATGATTAGAGAGCCTGAACGGCGAACTCGAGCAAGTCTTGGGTTGGCAGGCCGAATTCTTGGCAATCGTTGAAGCTGCGCTGGCAGAGCGCGCTCGAAGTCAGTATTAATTCAGCGCCGCTCCGCTTGGCTTCCTG
>Ga0184632_10001229_pt1 | contig 10483 bp, 6 predicted proteins | sample PLM31_50_b1_FD_133153 | JGI IMG/M metagenome (GOLD analysis project Ga0184632, IMG submission 133153) | Groundwater sediment microbial communities from an aquifer in East River, Colorado, USA - PLM3-1_50_b1 | ecosystem: Environmental > Terrestrial > Soil > Riparian zone | place: USA: East River... | reverse complement strand
GAGGCCGATCCCGCCGCGGGCGGCGTCGGCGAGGAGGGCCCCGGCACCGCTCGCGAGCCGCTGGCCGCCTACACGGTGAACCTCACCGAACGGGCGCGCCAGGGCAAGCTCGACCCCGTCATAGGCCGCGGGACGGAGCTGCAAAGGGCGCTGGAGATCCTGTGCCGGCGCCGCAAGAACAACCCCGTCTTCGTGGGCGATCCCGGCGTGGGCAAGACCGCGCTCGTGGAAGGGCTGGCCACGAAGCTGCTCGCCCCCGACGCGCCGGAGGTCCTGAAGGGCGCCGAGGTCTACGCCCTCGACACCGGGGCCCTGCTGGCCGGCACGCGTTACCGCGGCGATTTCGAGGAGCGCTTCAAGGCCGTGCTCGCCGCGCTGAAAAAGCGGCCGAAGGCCATTCTCTTCATCGACGAGATGCACACGATGGTCGGGGCGGGCGCGACCACCGGGGGGACCATGGACCTCGCAAACCTCGTCAAGCCGGTCCTGACCGAGGGCGACATCCGCCTCATCGGCTCCACCACGTTCGAGGAGTTCAAGCACGTCGAGAAGGACCGGGCCCTCGCCCGCCGAGTGCAGAAGATCACCGTCAACGAGCCGACGCTGGAGGAAACGGTCCAGATCCTGAAGGGGCTGCGCGCCCGATACGAGGAGCACCACCGCGTGGCGTACACCGAAGGCGCCGTCGAGGCCGCGGCCCGGCTCGCGCGCCGCCACCTGCGCGACCACCGCCTGCCGGACAGCGCCATCGACGTCCTCGACGAGGCGGGAGCGGCGCTGCGGCTACAAGCGGGGGCGGCGAAGCGCACGGAGACCGTCGACGTGCCCGAGATCGAACGCGTGGTCGCCCGGATGGCCCGCATCCCCGAGAAACAGGCCTCGGCCTCCGACAAGGAGCGGCTGCGGACGCTGGAGGAATCGTTGCAGAGGGTCGTGTTCGGCCAGGAGGAGGCGGTCCACGCCGCGGCCATGGCCATCAAGCGGGCGCGCGCCGGGCTCGGCCACCCCGACCATCCCGCGGGCACTTTCCTCTTCACCGGCCCCACCGGTGTCGGCAAGACCGAGCTCGCCAAGCAGCTCGCCCTCCACCTCGGCAACGAGTTCATCCGCTACGACATGAGCGAGTACGCGGAGAAGCACGCGGTGGCCCGCCTCATCGGCGCCCCTCCGGGCTACGTGGGATTCGAGCAGGGCGGCCTGCTCGTCGACGCAGTGCGCACGCACCCCTATAGCGTCGTGCTGATGGACGAGATCGAGAAGGCGCATCCCGACCTCTTCAACATCCTTCTCCAGGTCATGGACCACGCGACGCTCACCGACAACACGGGCCGCAAGGCCGACTTCCGCCAGTCCATCCTCATCATGACGTCCAACGCGGGCTCGCGGGAGATGACCGCGGGGATGATCGGGTTCTCCAAGGACGTGGCGCGGGAGGCCGGCAAGAGGGGCAAGTCCGCGATCGAGCGGGTCTTCAGCCCCGAGTTCCGCAACCGGCTCGACGCCGTCATCACCTTCAAGGCGCTGACGATGGAGGTGATGGAGACGATCGTGGACAAGTTCATCCTGCAGCTCGAGGCCCAGCTCACCGAGCGCCGCGTGGCCATCGCCCTCTCCGCGGAGGCGCGCGCGTGGCTGGCGAAGAAGGGCTACGACCGCGTCTACGGCGCGCGGCCCCTGGCCCGGGTCATTCAGACCGAGGTCCGCGACCGCCTCACCGACGAGATCCTCTTCGGCCGGCTCGAGCAGGGCGGGACCGTGGCCATCGGCCTGGAAGGCGACACGCTGACCTTCACCTTCGACCCGCCGCGCGTCCCCGCCCCCCCGGAGCCACCGAAGAAGCAGCGCGTCCCGGAGAGCTAGCGCGCTGCTGCGAGCGGAGCGCGATTCATTCGCGCAGAGCGAGCGGGGGCCTGGGGGGGCGCGCCGCTAGCGCCCCCCAGCTCATTGAAGAAGCAGCGGGTACCCGAGAGCTAGCTAGCGCTCGGCGCTAGTGCGTCCACACGACGTCGCAACCGTAGAACCCGATGCCGCTCCGCGTGCGCCCGGTCAGGCACGCCTGCGTGTCGCCCGGATCGATGCCGGTTTGCGCGATCTCGTAGTGCAGCACGAGGTCGACGTCCCCGTCCCCATCGACGTCCTCGGGGTGACCCTGCCCGTGCTTTTCGTTGCAGTCGCGCTCAGCGGGGGTTTCCGCGTCCCCGAAGCAAACAGTCGCGACGTCCACCGTGGTGGCGTCGAACTCGGTCGTCGTGAGAATCGCCACCGGGAGGACGCCGGGTTTGTTCGGCTTCACGGGGTTCCGGTCCGAACCCGGCTTGATGTCGATCTGCACGCGCAGGAAGACCGTTACCGTGGCTTCCGCCTGATCGTTCCCGGACACCGGGTCGGCGGAATCGGAGGCGACAACGGCGCGATCCGTGTAGTCGCCGGGGCGGAGCGGCGTGATCTCGACCGTGATCGTAGCCGCGCCGCCGATCGGGACCGTTCCGAGGTCGCACCGGAAGCCGTTGGGCGGCTGCAGGTCGCAGGCGGTGCTGCCCGTCGCGCCCGCGAACGTGAAGGTGGGCGTGCCTATCGCGTAGTCGGCCGGATCCACCGCGGTGAGGAGCGTGTCCGTCACCCTGACGTTCCTGGGCAGCCCCGGCCCCAGGTTCTCGACGGTGATCGTGCAGGTGAACGGCTCCCCGGTGAGCGCCACTTCGCCCGCGTGGGCGCAGGCCTTGCTCACCTTCAGGTCGGCCGTGTCCGCCGCCTCGCTGGGCAGCTCCTCGACGGTCAACTCCAGGTCGTAGTCCGACTGCTCCTCGAACTCCCCCGTCGAAGGGTTGAACACGAGCTTCCAGGCGCGGAGGTCCTGCGATCCGACCCCGTAGTCGGGCGGGCCGAACGTGGTGTCCATCGGATGGAGGGGCGAGGGAAGCGGTGTGAGCGCGTCGTTGTTGCCGAACTCGTCTATGTCGGTGGTGTGGCACCCCACATACATGAGGATGCGCAGGTTGTGGTTCCCGTAGTTGCCGTGGAAGTCGTAGCAGTCCTGGTCGTAACCGTTCGCCCGGACCGTGAACGGCTGTCCGTCGCGCACGTAGAAGTCGAACGCCGGTCCCGAGAAGTCCAGCTCCCCCTGGCAGCATCCGCCGTCGTCGTCGTAGTCGTTCATCGTGTTCGTGTGGTTCGGGCAGGGGAACTGGCAGTCCTGGAACGTGGGGATCTCGAAGTCCACGATGCGCGACCACTCGTCGCCGGCCCGGTCGACGTTCACCCAGAAGAACGTAAGCTCGCCGTCGTCGAAAGGCACGTCGTCCGTGTCGTTGTGCAGGTCCATGCGGTCGAGCTTCACGCGGAAGCGACGAAGCGGCGGGTTCGGCGGGAAGACCCACCCGGCGCGGATCACCCGGGCGTAGACGTCCTCGGGAGCGGCGCCGCTGCCGGCGAGGGGGATGGTCACGTGCAGCGACGTCGTGAGGTCGTAGAGGTCGACCCCGTCCACGCCGTCGTTGGCGCAGGCCCCGCTGGCCGCGCCAGGGACGAGGTCGGGCGCGACGCTCGTGATCGCATTGAAGCCGGCCGCGACCGGTCCCAGCTCCACGGACGAGGCGAGCACGGCGGACGCGGACGGCTTGGGGGGAAGGCAGATCTCGAAGGTGAAGGTCTCGTCTATGGGTGTGGTCTTGACGGGGCAGGCGTCGGGATTGCCGTCCCCGTCGCCATCGCTGTCCTCGTCCACGCCGTTGACGATGATCCCCATGCCGCAGTTCAGCTGTTCGACGACGTAGCCGCCGCGGCCGTGGATGTAGAGGTCGGTCGCGGTGACCGGCACCGGCGTGCTTCCGCTACCGGGCAGCGTATGGCTCTGGCTCCGCATGGAAGCCATCGCCCGGGCGGGATGGATTTCGCTGCGATAGAGCTGCGCGGGGAACAAGGGGGGATCGTGAAATGGGTCGAACGGTCCCACCTTCTTCTCGTGGCCGCAGTCAAAGACCCAGTGCCCATTCGTCCAGACCCGGTCGCCCACGCTGGGCCAGGCCCACTTGGGGAAGGTCGGAGCGTCGCCGTCCCCCGCCTTTTCCTCGGGACGGATGCCGGTCTCCCATTCCATCTCGATCATCGTGGGGGTGAGCAGCTCCGACTCGCTGCCCACGGCCCCCTCGTCGTTCGGCTCGTTCACGTTGGAGAGCACGCCCTCGAGGCCCGGATCGACCAGGATGTGGGTGTTCTGGTCGTGCGCGTTGTGGTTGGAGGGGGTGTCGTTGCGGGCCGTGCCGGACCGCACGACGACGCCGCTGGCGGACTGGTATCTGGGAAAGCCGGGGTTCCCACGGTTCACCCAGACCCAGCCTTCGTCGGCGATGTCGAACGTGAGGTCGAAGAAGCCGAAGTCGAGGAGCGTCAGCTTGAAGTCGACGCAAGCGGCGCTCGCGCCGTTCACCGGGATGCCGGGGGCCAGCAGGCCGGGCTTGGGACCCAGGGGCAGGGTCGTGCGATCGTCGGCCGCGGGCGCGGCGGTGGCGGTGAGGCCCGCGAGGAGCAAAGGCACGACGCGTGCGAGGGCGTGGCCGCTTTGGCTGGCCATGAACCATCCTCCACTTCGTTGAGGGACTGGCGGATCTTATACCCGAGCGGGTCCGGAACGGCAACCGGCTTCGATCCGTTTCATCGATCGGCCCCGGCCGCCCTGGCGTCGCGGTCCCGGATCAACCAGTACGTGAGGCCCAGGGCGACGACGGCGGCGGCCAGGCCGAGGATGGTCTGCGCCGAGTACTGGTCTGCTTCGAGGATGATGAACTTGCGGGAGAGGGCGAGCAGGGCGATGAGCAGGACGGTCTTGACCTGGGCGATGCTCTCCCCGTGCGCCACCACCTTCACGATCGAGTGCTTGAACTCGAGCGCGATGAGCAGGAACATGATCTGGCCGAAGATGGCCTGGAAACAGTTGTCCTTGAACTCGGCGTAGCCGTCGCGCAGCCCCGATCGCTTCACGCGACGGGATAGTCGCTCCGGGCCGCCGGGCCGTCAACCCGGGCGCTAGCGCCCCCGGCGGATGTGGATCCCGCCGTTGACGGTTTCGAGCGTCAGGTCCCGGCCGCCGTTGCCGATGGTCCCCGAGACGCGGCGAGGTCCGAAGCGCCCGGTGACGGTGAGCGGGAAGTCGGTCTCGATGCCGCCGTTGACGGTGCTGGCCTCGACCCGGGCGCTCGTCGACGCCGGCAGCTCCACCGTGATGCTCCCGTTGACGGTCTTCAGCTCCAGCGGGCCGTCCCAGTCCGCCCGCCCCATCTCCGCTGTGATCGAGCCGTTGACCGTCTGCGCGCGGGCGAGGCCGGTGCTGCTCACGGTGACCCCGCCGTTGACCGAGTACACCTCGGCGTCCGCCGTCAGGCCCCGGGCCTCGACCCCGCCGTTCACGGTGCGTCCCACGAAGCGGACGCCTTCGGGCACCCGGACCGTGAACTCCACCTTGACGTCGTTGTCGCGGGTGCTCATGCGGCCGCCCTCGCCGGGCTGGCATTCGTTGCGCCGGCCGAAGGACGGGCTCGGGTAGACGGCGCAGATCGTCACGCCCCCGCCGTGCTCGACGACCTTGACCTCCACCTCCGCCGGGTCGCTGCGACGGCCCGACTTGATCGCCGTCACTTCCACCTCGCCTCCGGCGGCGGAGCTGGCGTGGATCGCCCCGTTCACGCCCTTGATCTCGAGGACCTTGCCCGGGGCGACGGCGCCCGACCACCGAAAGTCCTCCCCCCGCGCGGCGGGCGCGGCCAGGGTGGCGGCGAGGGCGAGGACCCCCAGGGTAGAACTGCGCATGGCGGACGCTCCTTTTTTTCTCATCGACCCCCCACCCTTCATTAGCCCCTCCAGTCCCCACGTAGGGGGAGGGGATGGCTTCCGCGCGTGTCTCCGGCTGGCAGATGAGACGGTCCGAAGCCGCCGGAGGTTGGAACGGGCTTCCAGGTTAATGTGGGGGCCATGCGGACGTGCCTCGTGACGGGCGCCAACTCGGGCATCGGCAAGGAGGCGGCCCGCGCCCTGGCCGGCCGGGGCGACCGGGTGATCCTGGCGTGCCGGGACCCTCCGCGGGGTGAGGCCGCGCGAAAGGAGATCGCGGAGACCACCGGCAACCCCGAGGTGGAGCTGGGGATCGTCGACCTGGGACGGCAGGGCTCCATCCGCGAGTTCGCCCGTCAGTTCCTCGAGTCCCACCGGGAGCTGCACGTCCTCGTCAACAACGCCGGCACGTGGGCCAACCGCCGCCGCGAGACCGCGGACGGCATCGAGGAAACCTGGGCCGTCAACGTGCTGGGTTATTTCCTCCTCACCGAGCTGCTCCTCGGCCGGTTGCGGGAAAGCGCCCCCGCCCGGATCGTGAACGTGGCTTCGCAACTGGCCGGCGACCTGGACCTCGAGGACGTGGAGTTCCGGCGCCGCCGCTACTCAGGCGTCAGCGCCTACTCGCAGAGCAAGCAGGCCAACCGCATGCTGACCTGGGCCCTCGCGCGCCGGCTGGAGGGCACTTGTGTCACCGCCAACGCGATGCACCCCGGAGGCGTGAACACGCCGCTGTTTGCCAAGGGAGGCGGGCTGCTCGGAATGGCCGCGTCGGTCTACGCGAAGGTATCGGCCAAGACCCCCGCGGACGGGGCGGACACGGTGGTTTGGCTGGCGTCCGATCCCGAGGTCGAGGGCCAGAACGGCGAGTTCTGGATCGATCGCCAGAAGGTCCCGTGCCGCTTCCGCGATCCGGCCGGCGAGGAGCGGCTGTGGGCGCTGTGCGCGTCGATGACGCGCACAGCGAGCTAGGTCTTCGCCTCTCCCCGGGCGACGAACCTGCGCAGCCTGGTGATCGCGTCGTCCTTCAAGCCGTCGATGCGCACGCCGTAGCGCGACGGCGTCGCGCGGCGCACGATCTGGCCCCATCCCACGACCGGCTCGTCCTCGCCCGGCAGGCGGAACGTGAAGTCCAGGTCGGTGCCGGGAGCGAGGGGAAAACCCAGCTCCACGAGCATCCCGTTCGCGCTGACGTTGACGACCGTGCCCCACATCGTCTCCACGCGGGTCTCCGTCCGGCCTTCGAGCTGGAGCCGCACGCTGACGCGCGTCGGTCGCCGGGTAGGGGTGGCCACGCCGCGCCAGTGTACATCCGAGCGTCGCGGGTTATTCTCAGGGCTCCCCGAAGCGCGCCCGATGATCCTCGCCGCCGCCGTCGCCGCCGCCGTGACCCTCCACGCCACGCGCCTGCCCGTCGGCCGCAGCCCCGGCAGCGTCGTCGCCCTGGACGTGAACGGCGACCGGCGGCCGGATCTGGTCGTCGCCAACCAGGGAAGCGGCGACGTGTCGGTCCTCCTCGGCGACGGCAAGGGCGCGTTCCGCCCGGCGCGAGGCTCCCCTTTCGCCGCCGGCCCCCACCCCAACGACATCGCCACCGGCGACTTCAACACCGACGGCAAGCCGGACCTCGCCTTTCCCAACCACGACACGCCGTTCGTCACGGTGCTGCTCGGGGACGGCCGGGGCCGCTTCGCTCCCGCGCCCGGCTCGCCGGTCACGGTCGACAGCCGTCCCCATCCGCACGGCCTCGCCGCCGCCGACTTCAACGGTGACGGGAAGGTCGACCTGGTCGTGGAGAGCTGGCAGATCGACCGCGTGGAGCTCCTGTTCGGGGACGGGAAGGGCCGCTTCGCCAGCCCCGGGCCGCAGTTCCCCACCGGCCGCATGCCCTACCAGCGCGTGCGGGCGGGCGACCTGGACGGAAACGGCCGGGCCGACGTGATCACCACCGACACCAACGGAAGCAGCGTCACGATTCTGCTTGGGCTTGGAAGCGGCGGCCTCGGGCCCGCCCGTGGCTCCCCCTTCGCCGTGGCGCCCTCGCCCTTCGCGATGGCAGTGGGCGACGTCGACGGCGACGGGCGGCGAGACCTGGCGGTCGGCCACTTCTCGGGCCAGCTCACGAACCGCAGCCGGGACGCGGTGACGATCCTGCTCGGCGATGGCAAGGGTGGTCTCGCCGTCGCTCCGGGCTCGCCCTTCAAGGCCGGCCACGCTCCGATCAGCCTGGCCCTGGGCGACGTCGACGGCGACGGCCACTCCGACCTGGCCGTGGCCAACTTCGGCGGCGACGACGTGATGATCTTCCGCGGCGACGGCACGGGCCGCTTCACCCCGGCCGGGAGGTTCCCCGTCGGCGGCGCGCCTTCCGGGATCGCCGTCGCCGACCTCGACGGCGACGGGCGCGCGGACGCGGTGAGCGCCGACAGCCGCGGCGACCAGGTCACGGTGCTGCTCAGCCGTGCTACGGTCGTTCCATGAGCGAGCGCGCCGCGAAGCACACCAACCGGCTCATCGACGCCACCAGCCCCTATCTGCTCCAGCACGCCCACAACCCCGTCGACTGGTTCCCGTGGGGGGAAGAGGCCCTCGCCCGCGCGAAGGTGGACGACAAGCCGATCCTGCTCTCCATCGGCTACTCCGCCTGCCACTGGTGCCACGTCATGGAGCGCGAGAGCTTCGAGAACGAGGGCATCGCGGAGCGGATGAACCGCAGTTTCGTGTGCATCAAGGTGGACCGCGAGGAGCGCCCCGACCTCGACGACGTCTACATGGCGGCAACGCTCGCGATGAACCACGGGCAGGGCGGGTGGCCGATGACCGTCTTCCTGACCCCGGAGCAGGAGCCCTTCTTTGCCGGCACGTACTTCCCGCCGGAGGACCGCGGCGGCCGGCCGGGGTTCCCGACGGTGCTCGAGCGCATCGCGGAGATGTGGAAGAACGACCGCGCATCGGTGAAGGACCAGGGCGTCCAGCTCGCGGAGTACCTTCGCGAGAACGCGAAGGCCGCGCCCGGCGGCAGCATCGGAGAGGAGGTGCTGCGCACCGCCCTCGATCAGCTCGCGCGCGACTTCGACCCGCGCGGAGGCGGCTTCGGGCGCGCCCCCAAGTTCCCCCCCTCGGCCAGCCTCTCGCTGCTGCTGCGCCTGCACCGGAGGTACGCGGAGGCGAGCGCGCTGGAGATGGTCCGCAAGACCCTCGACGCCATGGCGCGCGGCGGCATGTACGACCAGGTCGGCGGCGGCTTCGCGCGCTACTCCACCGACGAGCGGTGGCTGGTCCCCCACTTCGAGAAGATGCTCTACGACAACGCGCAGCTGGCGCGGGTCTACCTGGAGGGCTTCCAGGCGACCGGCGAGCCGTTCTACCGGCGCGTCGCGGCCGAGACGCTCGACTACGTCCTTCGGGAGATGACGGATCCCGCGGGCGGCTTCTACTCGGCCACCGACGCCGACTCCGAGGGCGAGGAGGGCAAGCTCTTCGTCTGGACACCAGGCGAGGTCCGCGAGGCGGTGGGTGACGACGAGCTGGCGCGGCGTTTCAACGCCTATTACGACATCACCGAAGGCGGGAACTGGGAAGGCAAGAGCATCCCCAATACCCCGCGCCGCCTGGGCGAGGTCGCCGCGCAGCTCGGTGTCGCTCCTGGCGACCTCGAAGCGTCGCTGGATGAAGCGCGGAAGAGGGTCTACGAAGCGCGGAGGCTGCGCGTCCCCCCCGCGCTCGACGACAAGGTCCTCACCGCGTGGAACGGCCTGATGATCTCCGCCTTCGCGGAGGGCGCCCGCGTGCTCGACGACGCGCGCTACCTCGAGGCCGCACGCCGTGCCGCCGATTTCCTGCTCGGTACGCTGCGCCGCCCCGACGGCCGCTTTCGGCGTACGTGGCGCGCGGGCCGCGCCCAGCTCGACGCGTATCTCGAGGACTACGCCTTCCTCGCCGAAGGGCTCGTGGACCTCTACGAGGCGGGGGGCGGGCCGAAGTACCTGGACGCGGCGGCAGAGCTCGCCGACCGCATGCGAGAAGACTTCGCCGCCGAGGAAGGGGGCTTCTTCTCGACCGCCCGCGGGCACGAGGCCCTCATCGTGCGCCCGCGGGAAGGGCATGACGGCGCCATCCCCAGCGCCAACGCGGCCGCGGCCATGGCGCTGGCGCGTCTCTCCTTCCATCTCGACCGCGCAGAGCTGCGCGAGGATGCCGGCCGCGCCCTCCGGGCGTGGGGCAAGGCGATCGCCCGCCAGCCGCGGTCTTTTGCCAAGAGCCTGGCCGTCGTCGACTTCCTGCTCGAGGGACCGGTGGAGCTGGCCCTCGTCGGCACGGCGGGCGAGGCCGGTTACGACGCCCTCCGGCGGGATCTGGGCCGCCGTTATCTGCCGAACCGCATCCTCGCCGCCCACGATCCCGCGGCGGGCGAGACGTCCGCTCCCCTCCTGCGCGGCAAGACGCTCGTCGCAGGGCGCGCCGCCCTCTACGTGTGCCGCGACTACGCCTGCCAGCGGCCGGTGACGGATGCGGCCAGGGTCGACGAGGCGCTGGCGTCGTTGGGCGCGGTGGACGACGTCGGGCGGAATGCGCCGACGCTGGGCGCGGAACGCCTCGCCGGCGCGGCCACCGCCGAGGCCACCGCCGCCTACGCGCGCCGCCAGCGCGCCGCCGATTC
>Ga0184632_10001228_pt1 | contig 10489 bp, 8 predicted proteins | sample PLM31_50_b1_FD_133153 | JGI IMG/M metagenome (GOLD analysis project Ga0184632, IMG submission 133153) | Groundwater sediment microbial communities from an aquifer in East River, Colorado, USA - PLM3-1_50_b1 | ecosystem: Environmental > Terrestrial > Soil > Riparian zone | place: USA: East River... | reverse complement strand
TCCGGCTCGTCTGCTCGGAATCGGCCTTCCCCTGACGCTGCTCGCAGGGTTCGTCGGCGCGGTCGCCCTCATCGGTGATCTCGCGTGGCCGGAAGCGCTGCTGCTCGCGGTGATCCTCGCGCCGACCGACGCCGCGCTCGGGCAGGTAGTCGTCACCTCGAAGCGGCTTCCGTCTCGGGTTCGCCAAAGCCTCAACGTCGAGAGCGGGCTCAACGACGGGATCTGCGTGCCGCTCTTCTTCGTCGTCCTCGCCGTCGCCCAGGCGGAGGAGACGGAAGCGGGGTGGCCGGAGGCCGTGCGACTGGTGCTCGAGGAGCTCGGCTACGGAGCACTCGCCGGAGCCGGCGCGGGTGCGATCGCTGCCGCTGTCGTGATCGTCGCCGTCCGGCGAGCCTCCATCGCACCATCCTGGCTCCAGATCGTTCCTCTCGCCGGGGCTGCGCTCGCGTTCGGTCTCGCGCAGCCGGTCGGGGGCTCTGGCTTCATCGCAGCGTTCGTGGGCGGAGCCTTCTTCGGCGGTCTTCGGAGGCGTGAGGGCGGCAACGTCTCGTACCTGATCGACGAGACAGGCGCCTTGCTCGCTGCGGCTACCTTCATCATCTTCGGGGCGGTGCTGCTCGTCCCGGCCGTCGAGAGCGCCACCTGGCAGGCAGTTCTGTATGCGGTGCTCAGCCTCACGCTGATTCGGATGCTCCCAGTCGGTCTCGCGATGATCGGCACTGGCGCCCTGCGGCCGACCGTGGCGTTCCTCGGCTGGTTCGGGCCACGCGGGCTCGCGTCGATCGTCTTCGCGCTCCTGCTCGTGGAGGAAGGTGGACTGCCGAACGACGAGGTCATCCTCGTAGTGACCTTCGTCACGGTCGGCCTGTCGGTGTTCGCGCACGGTGTCTCGGCGGCTCCTCTCACTCGGCGTTACTCGGAGTGGCTCGAGGCCCATCCGCGAACAGGACGGACGATGCTCGAGGAAGACGACGACCCGAGCGGCCAGGAACCCCTTTCACAATGAGCGACCATGTCGCGATGCGGCCCTGGACGCCACGAGGCCGCGTCCTCGGTCGCGTCCATATCGGCTCGATATGGACGCTTCCTGCGTCCTTGCCTCGCGACGTCCAGCATCCGCCTCGCGACGGGCGATCATCATGAAAGAGGTTCTAGGACGCGTTGGGACGACGTGCCGCCGCGGTTTCCGCGCCCAGCAAGACGATCGCCGCGAGCAGGTACACGAGCAGGAGAAACGCGAGGACGGCTCCGATGGGCCCGTAGATCGTGTTGAAGCTGGCGAAACGCGTCGCGTACACGGCATAGCCGTAGACGGTGAGCTCGAACGCGATCGCGGCCGCGACCGCGCTCGGCCACAGCAGAGCAACGGGGGTGCGCACGGGTGGAACGAATCGGTACAGGGCGAGGAGCGCGGCGAAGACGACAAGGGTCGACGAGGCGATCTCGGTAAGACTCGAGAAAGCGGCGGCGCCGCCTGTCCAGCCGAGGGCGTCGGACAGCTCCGAGCCCGTCTCCGCCACGACCCGCACGAGGATCGAGAGGGCGAACGCCCCGATCACCAGGACTCCGGCGACGGCGACGAGCGCGAAGTCTCGGAGCTTGCTCCGAACGTATGTCGGCCCGACCTCACCCTCCCAGATGAGCCGAAAGGCGATTCTGATCGACGCCATCATTCCGCTCGCTCCCCACAGAAGCAGCGCGAGCGCAACGAGGCCTACGATCGGTGCCGAGGCACTCGAGCCGGCGAGGGCTCGATCGATCGACGACTCGAGATCGTCGCCGGGGACCTCGTCGAAGAGCCAGTTGACGAACTGCTCCCGACTCGACGGCGGGAGGACGACGTCGAGGATCGAGAGGAGCAGCGCCGCGAACGGCACGAGCGAGAAGAGGACGCGGTAGGCGATCGCCGCCGATAGCTGCGAGCCCGCGTGGCGGCCATATGCGCGCATGATGGCGGTGACATACGCACGCGCACGGTCGAGGAGCTCGTGCACATCGGGACCATATGCAGGCGACGGGTTCGAAGCCGCGCCAGCAGGGTGTGGGGTGCAGGCTCGAGCCAGGCACCGGCCCGCAGTAGTGCCAAGACCCTGGCTTGGGCCTGGCGCTTGGTGGTTCGATCGGGCAACGGCTGGGGCTCGGGCTGCACCCCGAGCCGTGGACCAGGTGCTGTCGCGCGCCCCATGCGGGCGGGAGGACTCGAACCTCCAAGAGCCGAAGCCCAACGGGACCTAAACCCGCCGCGTCTGCCAGTTCCGCCACGCCCGCGTCGAGCGAAGGATAGGTCGCTGGGGCTCAGCTCGTCAGCGCGGCGACTCGATGCCAGGCCGAGCTTGGCAGCCGCGTCGAGCTGCCCTGCGTCGTAACGCACGAACGGGGAGAGCGCGCTCCTGACCCTCAACGATGCCTGCTACGCGAACCGTGCGACGCGAAAGAGCTCGATGTCGTGCCGAGTCCCGCCGTCCAGGGCGAGGTCGGCGAGAATCTCGCCGACGACCGAGCAGAACTTGAAGCCGTGGCCGGAGAAGCCGGCTCCGAGGACCGCGCCGGCGGCGTCCGGGTGACGATCGATGAGGAAGTGCTCGTCCGGCGAGGGCTCGAAGAGGCAGGTCGCGAGCGCGAGCGTCGAGCCTGCGCCGTCGGGGACGTACCGCTGCGCAAACGCCCTGAGAGGCTCCTCGTCCTCGATGGTCGGCTCGCGTGAGATCGCGTCGGGGTCGCCGCCGGCTCCGAAGTGGTCGTAGCGGCCGACTTTGAACCCCGGGACGCCGAAGACCGGAAAGCCGTAGAAATGCTCGCCGTCGAGTACGACGTTGAACACGGGAAGCTGTTCAGGCGTGAACAGCTCAGGTCTCAGGGGTTGGAGCCACGCGACCACCTGGCGAAGCGCACCCGCCAGCCCCGGTGGCAGGCGGGCGACGTCCTGGGACCAGGCGCCGGCGGTGAGCACGAGGCGGTCGGCGTCGACGACCCCTCGATCGGTGCGAATGCGCACACCGTTCTCCGTCTCGCTCCACTCCATTACGCGCTCGCGAGCTCGCACGACGGCGCCGCGCGCGAGCGCCCCGTTCACGTGCGCCACGATGCACCGCTCGGGGAGGAGGAAACCGCCGTCCGGCTGGAGGAAGACAGGCATGTCTCGGGGAAGGTGAAATGCCGGATAGCGCTCACCGAGCTCGCCGCCGTCGATGGCCTCGTACCGGAGGCCGTGGTCGGCGCACGAGCGGAGCGCGCCCTCGTAGATGCGCTCCCCCGCTTCGACGATGCCGGTGATGTGAAGAAGCTGCTCGCCCGCCTCGACCTCGAGCTCGCGCCAGAGCTCGTATGCCCTCCGCAGGAGCGGGACGTAGTCCGGGTGCTCGAAGTACGCAAGGCGGATGATCCGGGTGACGCCGTGCGACGAGCCCATGTCGTTGGGGACGTCGAAGCGCTCGAGCCCGAGCACGCGCTTCCCGCGACGGGCGAGGTGGTAGAGGGCCGCACTGCCCATTCCACCGACTCCGACCACCACGACGTCGTACCGGTCCATCAGTCGATCGTACTTCGGTGTCAGACACCGATTTCAGTCAAGAGCAACCGGTCACAACTTCGAGCCGATCTGCTCACAGCGGATGACGACCAGCGACGGGCGCTTTCGGTCCTGGGCACCTCTCTTCGAGACGACGTCTGCCGACGTCAACGCGCTCGACGTGTCTGACACCACACTCGACTGCTGATCCGTCGTGACCCTAGCCCAGGCTGGTTGAATGGCCACGTGTCCACCACGACCGTCGAGGAACTCGGCGAGAATCGCGTCCGCCTGACCGTCGACGTCTCGTCCGACCAGGTTCAGCACGCCGTCGAGCACGCGCTGTCGGACCTGTCCGAGAGCGTCAAGATTCCGGGCTTCCGCAAGGGGAAGATCCCGCAGCCCGTCCTCGTCTCCCGGATCGGCAAGGACCGGATCTACGCAGAGGCGGTCGAGAGTCACATTGGCGGCTGGTTCTGGAGCGCCGCCTCGCGAAGCCGCGTGCGCCCCGTCGCGGAGCCCGAGTACGAGTTCGAGCTCCCCGATACCGCCGACGAGGCGTGGCGCTTCACGGCGACCGTCGAGATCCAGTCGCTCCCCGAGATCGTCGACTGGACTACGCTCGAGGTGGCGCGCGCCGAGGTCGAGGTACCGCAGGAGGCCGTGGACGCCGAGCTCGAGGCGCTGCGCGAGTCCGTCGCCGAGCTGGCGCCCGCCGACGGCCGCCCCGCCCGGGACGGCGACACGCTCGTCGTCGATCTCGTCGACTCCGAGGGAGAGGCTCAACGCGACACGGTCGTCGAGCTCGGAGCCGGCCGCATGGCGGGCGAGCTCGAGACGGCTCTGTTCGGCGCCTCGGCCGGGGACACCAAGCAGGTGTCCTTCGCCCTCGCCGACGGGACGACGTCGACGGTCGAGATCACGGTGCGCGAGGTACAGGAGAAGGTGCTGCCGCCGCTCGACGACGATCTGGCGCGCGCCGCGAGCGAGTTCGACACGCTCGGCGACCTGCGCGCGAGTATCGATGGCACGCTGCGGGAGCAGCTCGACGCCGAGGTCGATGCGGCCTTCCGCGTTGCGGCGGTCGACGAGCTCGTGCGGGCATCGCAAGTGCAACCTGCTCTTCCGCTCATCCGCAGCCGAGCCGCCGATCTCCTCACCGGCTTCGCCCGCTCGCTCGAGCGCCGCGGCGTCTCGCTCGAGACGTACCTCGCGGCGAGTGGCGGCAGCGCCGAGGAGCTCCAGCGGCAGATGGTGCTCGAGGCGGCAGTGTCCATCTCGCGCGAGCTCGCTCTCGAAGCACTCGCCGAGCGCGCGGGGATCGACGTCTCGGACGACGAGGTGAAGGCGTACCTGCGTGAGGAGGCCGAGTCGGCCGGCGAGGAGGATCCTGACGGCCTCGTCGACGACGTGTGGGCGCACGGCCAGCAGGAGTCGATTCGAGAGGATCTGCGCCTGCGAGCCGCGCTCGATCGTCTTGTCGCCGACGTCAAGCCGATCGCGCCCGACCTCGCCTCCGCGCGAGAGAAGCTGTGGACCCCCGACAAGGAAAAGGCCGAGGGAGACACGAAGTTGTGGACCCCCGGCAGCAAGGAGAGCGAATGAGCCCACTGATTCCGATGGTCATCGAGCAGACCTCGCGCGGCGAGCGCTCGTTCGACATCTACTCGCGTCTGCTCAACGAGCGGATCATCTTCCTGGGCACGCCGATCGACGATCAGATCGCGAACCTCGTCGTCGCCCAGCTGCTCCACCTCGAGTCGGAGGATCCCGACAAGGACATCTCGATCTACATCAACTCGCCGGGCGGCATCGTCTACGCAGGTCTCGCGATCTACGACACGATGCAGTTCATCAAGCCCGACGTGCAGACGATCTGCGTCGGAATGGCCATGTCCATGGGCGCGGTCGTCCTAGCCGGCGGCGCGCCGGGAAAGCGCAGCGCGCTGCCCCATTCGAAGATCCTCATCCACCAGGGCTCGGCGGGATTCTCGGGCCAGCCGACCGAGATCGAGATCCAGGCGCGGGAGGTAATCAGCCTCAAGCGGCTAATGGAGGAGATCATGGCCAAGCACACGGGTCAGGACATCGAGAAGGTCTCGAAGGACATGGATCGCGACTTCTACATGACCGCGCCCGAGGCCAAGGAGTACGGGCTCCTCGACACGGTGATCGAGCACCGTTCATAGGTATCCCCTTCCCCAAACCCTGAAATCGGAGTAAAAGGAGAAACGTGGCTCGGGCGAGCGAGGGAAACGAGCAACTCCTCTGCAGCTTCTGCGGCAAGAGTCAGCGACAGGTCAAGAAGCTGATCGCTGGACCTGGCGTCTACATCTGCGACGAGTGCATCGATCTCTGCAACGAGATCATCGACGAAGAGCTGACGTCTCCCGCCCAGCTCGACCTCGACAATCTCCCGAAGCCGCTCGACATCTACTCGGTCCTCAACGACTACGTCGTCTCGCAGGAAGAGGCGAAGCGCACACTCGCGGTTGCGGTTTACAACCACTACAAGCGCGTCCGCATGGGCCAGGAGGACGCGGAGGTCGAGCTCCAGAAGTCGAACATCCTCCTGCTCGGTCCGACTGGTTGCGGCAAGACGCTCCTCGCGCAGACGCTCGCCCGCATCCTCAACGTTCCCTTCGCCATCGCAGACGCGACCGCGCTGACCGAGGCGGGCTACGTCGGAGAGGATGTCGAGAACATCCTCCTGAAGCTGATCCAGGCGGCCGACTTCGACATCAAGAAGGCCGAGACCGGGATCATCTACATCGACGAGGTGGACAAGATCGCACGGAAGGCCGACAACCCGTCGATCACGCGCGACGTCTCGGGCGAGGGCGTTCAGCAGGCACTGCTCAAGATCCTCGAGGGCACGATCGCCTCGGTGCCGCCGCAGGGCGGGCGCAAGCACCCACACCAGGAGTTTCTGTCGATCGATACGACGAACGTCCTCTTCATCTGCGGCGGTGCGTTCGCCGGCCTCGACAAGATCATCGAGCGGCGAATCGGGAAGAACACGATCGGCTTCGGCGCCGACATTCGCTCGCGGAACTCAACGGAGAGCGCGGAGCTGCTCTCGAGCGTGATGCCCGAAGACCTCATGTCGTTCGGCCTCATCCCGGAGTTCGTGGGGCGGCTGCCCGTCGTCTCAGCCGTACACCAGTTGACGCGGGAAGACCTCGTCGAGATCCTCACCGAGCCCAAGAACGCGCTCGTTCGCCAGTACCAGCGCTTCTTCGGCTACGACTCGATCGAGCTCGTGTTCACCGAGGACTCGCTGTGGGAGATCTCGGACCGCGCGCTCGCTCGCGAAACCGGTGCACGAGGGCTGCGCTCGATCATCGAGTCCGCGCTACTCGACGTGATGTTCGAGCTGCCGTCACGCTCTGACGTGACGAAGTGCGTGATCACGAAGGAGACGATCTCGAAGGGGTTGAAGCCGACGCTCCTCACGAGCGCCGAGGGCGCGGTCGACGAGCTCGAAGAGCTCGCCGAAGAGTCCGCATAAGGCCTTCCTCGCCCGGTTGACGGTCGACCGTAAGGTCGATATAGCTAACCGGTCCGCACGGGATCGAGGAGGTCCGATGACGTCGACCGCGTACGACACCGACCGAGCCGAGGCGTTCGCCGGACGCATGCTCGAGCTACTCAACAGCGGGGCTCTCGCAGTGATGATCTCCGTCGGCCACCGCACCGGGGTCCTCGACGCGCTCGCCGATGCGGACGCAGCGACGAGCCAGGAGCTCGCGGACGCTGCCGGCCTGAACGAGCGCTACGTTCGTGAGTGGCTCGGCGCGATGACCGCAGGGCGCATCGTCGAGTACGAGCCCGACACCGCTCGCTATCGGCTCCCGGCCGAGCACGCCGCCTGGCTGACTCGAGCGGCGTCGCCCGACAACCTCGCGGTGGAAGCTCAGTGGATCACGACCCTTTCGACCGTCGAGGACGACATCGTCGAGTGCTTCCGCAGGGGTGGAGGCGTTCCGTACGAACGCTACTCGCGGTTCCACGAGGTGATGGCCGAGGAGAGTGCCCAGACCGTGCTCTCGGTGCTGTTCTCGCACATCCTCCCGCTCGTACCCGGCCTGACCGAGCGCCTGGACGAGGGCGCCTCGCTTCTCGACCTGGGCTGCGGGCGGGGCCGGGCTCTGCTGCTGCTCGCGGAGCGCTTCCCACGTAGCAGATTCCTGGGCTACGACCTGTCGAAGGACGCGATCTTCTATGCGACTGCGCAGGCGGAGGAGCGCGGGCTCGACAACGTCAGCTTCGTGCAGCGCGACCTCAGCACGTTCGACGTGGACGCGGAGCCCGAGGCGTTCGCATTCGTCGCGACCTTCGACGCGGTGCACGATCAGGCGCGTCCGCTCGCGCTGCTGCGCGGGATCCGTCGCTCACTGACGCCCGACGGCGTCTATCTCATGCAGGACATCCAGGGGTCGAGCCACGTTCACGAGAACATCGACCACCCCGGCGGGCCGCTCCTCTACATGATCTCCTGCATGCACTGCATGACCGTGTCCCTCGCTCAGGGAGGCGACGGGCTCGGAGCGATGTGGGGCGAGCAGAAGGCGCGCGAGCTCCTGGCCGAGGCAGGGTTTTCAGCGGTCGAGGTGCATCTGCTCGAACACGATCCGTTCAACGCGTACTTCGTCGTGCGGCCCTGAGCTCGACCTTCACCACCCGGCCGGAGCTCCGCGGCACCTTCGGGATGGTCGCCTCGACCCACTGGCTCGCTTCTCAGACCGGGATGGCCGTGCTCGAACGCGGAGGGAACGCGTTCGACGCCGCAGTCGCAACGGGCTTCGTGCTCCAGGTCGTCGAGCCGCACCTGAACGGGCCTGGCGGAGAGGTGCCTGCGGTCTTCTGGTCCGTCGAGCGGGGTGAGCCGCTCGCCCTGTGCGGCCAAGGAGTCGCACCGGCTGCGGCGACGATCGAACGGTTCCGCGAGCTCGGCCACGAGCTCGTTCCGGGGACCGGCGTGCTCGCCGCCTGCGTGCCGGGCGCGTTCGGCGGTTGGCTGCTCCTGCTGCGCGAGTTCGGTACCTGGCGCCTCGCAGACGTCCTCGAGCTCGCCATCGGCTACGCCGAGCACGGCTATCCGTTGCATGCCCGGGTCCGCACCACGATCGAGCTGAACGAGGAGCTCCTGCGCGGGTGGCCGGGCTCGGCGGCGCTCTACCTCCCCGTTCCCGAGGACGGGGCGCTCTTCCGTAACCCAGCGCTCGCGGCGACGTACGGCCGCATTCTCGAGGAGAGCCGAGGAGGCTCGCGCGAGGAGGAGATCGAGCGTGCGCGGCTCGCGTTCTACGAGGGCTTCGTGGCCGAGGAGATCGACCGCTTCAGCGCAGGCGAGGGCGGGCTGCTCACCGGTGAGGACATGGCCGCCTGGGAGGCGACGATGGAGCCGGTCGTCACGTTCGACTATCGCGGGCTGACGGTGTGTAAGACGCGACCCTGGGCCGCCGGCGCCGTCGGGCTCCAGCAGCTCGCCCTGCTCCAAGGCTTCGATGTCGCCGAGCTCTCCGAGGCCGAGCTCGTCCACGTCGTCACCGAGTGCGCGAAGCTCGCCTTCGCCGACCGCGATGCGCTCTACGGCGATGTCGGAGACGTTCCGCTCGACGTGCTTCTCTCCGCCGAGTACAACGACGCCCGCCGAGCACTCGTCGGGGAATCCGCGTCCGCGGACTACAACCCGGGCCTCGGACGACTCCCGCGGATCCACGACCTCGTCGCCACGGCCGGCTCGGGCGAGCCGGGCCGCGGGACCGTGCACCTGGATATCGCCGATCGCTTCGGGAACATGATCTCCGCGACCCCCAGCGGTGGCTGGCTCCAGAGCTCGCCGGTGATACCCGAGCTCGGCTGGCCGCTCGGCACCCGTGCGCAGATGTTCTGGCTCGAGGAAGACCTGCCGTCGTCGCTTCGTCCCGGCACGCGCCCACGCACGACGCTCTGCCCCGGCCTGGTGCTGCGTGAGGGCGAGCCGTACCTGGTGTGGGGGACACCCGGCGGAGACCAGCAGGAGCAATGGGCCCTCCACGTCCTCCTCCGCCACGTCGATCGCGGCATGAACCTGCAGGAAGCGATCGACGCTCCCGAGTTCCACACCGACCATCTCATCTCGTCGTTCTTCCCCCGCGGGTTCGCGCCGAAGTCGCTCGTCGTCGAGTCGCGGTTCGGAGCACGAGTCGTCGCGGATGTCCAACGACGCGGGCACGAGGTGTCGCTGTGGCCGCCGTGGTCGGCGGGGCGCGTGACGGCGGTCGCTCGGGACTCCGTCGGCGTGCTGATGGCGGGAGCTAGTCCCTGAGGCATGCAGGGCTTCGCCGTCGGGCGGTAGCGTCTCGCCGGTGGTCCAGGAGCGAACTCGCACGTACGGCTGGGATGACCCATTCGCTCTTCGCGACCGCATGGCCGACCTCTCCGGGCTCGAGCTGATGCAGAAGATGGCCGTAGGCGCGCTGCCGCCACCGCCCATCGCGCAGACCCTCGGCTTCCGGCTGGTCGAAGCTACCCGAGGCCGGGCGGTTTTCGAGTGCGAGCCCGCGGAGTTCCACTACAACCCGATCGGGGTCGTGCATGCGGGCCTTGCCCTGACGCTCATGGACTCGGCCATGGGGCTCGCGTTCGTCACGACGCTCGACGAACCCCTGGGTTGGACGACGCTCGAGGTGAAGGCGAACTTCACGCGAGCGCTGACCGTCGACACCGGCGTCGTGCGCTGTGTCGGCTCGGTCATCCATCCCGGTCGCCGAGTTGCGACGACGGAAGCGCGGGTCGAGGACTCGGACGGGAGGCTGTGCGCGCACGGCACGAGCACGATCCTCGTCCTCTGACGGGCCGGCTTGGAACCCCTTCACAATGAGCGACCATGTCGCGATGCGGCCCTGGACGCCACGATGCCGCGTCCTCGGTCGCGTCCATATCGACTCGATATGGACGCTCCCTGCGTCCTTGCCTCGCGACGTCCAGCATCCG
>Ga0184632_10001227_pt1 | contig 10490 bp, 6 predicted proteins | sample PLM31_50_b1_FD_133153 | JGI IMG/M metagenome (GOLD analysis project Ga0184632, IMG submission 133153) | Groundwater sediment microbial communities from an aquifer in East River, Colorado, USA - PLM3-1_50_b1 | ecosystem: Environmental > Terrestrial > Soil > Riparian zone | place: USA: East River... | reverse complement strand
GAGTAGTACTTGTAGCGCACCGGATTCTTCCTGTAGTAATCCTGGTGGTATTCCTCCGCCGGCCAGAACTCGGTCGCCTGGACGATCGGCGTCACGATCGGTTGCTTGAAGGGCTTGGACTGTTCCCACTTGAGCTTCGAGGCTTCGGCGAGGCGCTTCTGCTCGTCGTCGTAGTAGAAGACTGAGGGTCGGTACTGAGATCCGACATCGCAGAACTGCCGGTCCTTCACGGTAGGATCGTGGTTCACCCAGAACTGCTCGAGCAGTCGCTCATAGCTGACCTTGGTCGGGTCGTACACGACCTGCACGATCTCTGTGTGGCCCGTGACCCCCGAGGAGACCTCTTGGTAGGTCGGGTTCTTCTTGCTTCCGCCCATGTAGCCCGAGGTCGTCGAAATGACGCCGGGAACTTTGTCCATGGCCTCCTCCGTACACCAGAAGCAGCCAGCGGCGAAGGCGGCTTTGGCGAGTCCGGACGGCGGCGCTTGGGCGGATGCGGGGAGCGATGCAATGGCGGCGAGCCAGAGCTGCAGGGCGAGAAGTCTGGCAAACATGATGGACGGGCCTTTCACGACGATGCCAGCTTAGTCGGTGCCAGTACTGGTGGGCTTACGCTTCAGTTGCGGCTGGCCTGCTTGGAGAGCTCGATCGCCCGCTTGCGCGCCAGCAGTGATCGGGATATGGATGCCCATTGAACACCATCAGGAGCTGCGCGAAACGCGATCGGAACCGACGAGCGGATATCTGCATGGTGACCCTTCGTGGGCTGTGGCGGTGAACGTGCGGACGCGGCCGCTTGTTCCACAATCGGTTACTTCGACCCGCCGCTGGCTCTTTCCTTGCCGTCCGCCGGAACGATCCAAAGAAACAGATTGCGCGGCCCGTGGCCGCTCTCCACGGTTCGGGCCTCTTGGGGGGTCCATTCGCCCATGCTGTGAACGTAGGAAACGACGCGCGTGCCGGCCTTGAGCTCCCGCCATAGCTTCGGCCGCAGCTTCAGATTCATGCTTGGCCAGAGAAAGACCGTCACGACCGTTGCGTCGCCGATGTCGGTATCAAAGAGGTCCTGGTTCAAAAATAGAATGCGCTGGGCGACGCCGGCGTTCTCTGCATTCGCGCGGCTCTCTCGGATGCGCTGCGGATCGATATCCACGCAAACGCCGCGCGCACCGCGCTCCTTCACCGCCGCGATCACGATTCGACCGTCGCCACAGCCCAGGTCGTAGACGACGTCGTTCGCGCCGACTTGCGCAAGGTTCAGCATTTCCGCTACGACATGGTGCGGGCTGGGCTCGTAAGGGACGTCCGGAACTCGGGTCGCCGGCTGTCCCAGCGCGGCTGGCCGCTCGCAGCCGCCCGCGGCGGCAGCAATCGCCACGGCGCAGGAGACAACCGCCACCCAGCGCTTCGGCGCTCGTGCACGCATCATCGCGATTGCCAATAGTTCAGGCTCAACCTCAACGACCATTATCGAGCATTTTGTTGAACTGATCGGTGGAAATCGCGGCCGGCACGCGCTGTCCATCGGCAAAGCACATCGTCGTCGGCGCGCCTATCTCGGGAGCTCCTGCAGCGTCATTCGCTCGCCCCTGCAAGCGACTGCGCCGCAGCGCTTTTTCCCCGTGCTCTTGGCCGGCGAATGAGCAAGTACGCCGCCGGAATCACGAACATCGACAGCAACGGCGCCGTGATCATTCCGCCGACCATGGGCGCGGCAATGCGGCGCATGACCTCCGAACCGGTGCCGCTGCCCCACATGATCGGCAACAACCCCGCGATGATCACGGCCACGGTCATGGCTTTCGGCCTTACGCGCAGTACGGCGCCTTCGATAATGGCGTCCTTGACGACTGGCAACGTCAGCGCCTCCCCCGCGATGTGCCGGTGCTCCAGGGCCTGTGTGAGGTAGAGCAGCATGATCACACCAAACTCTGCGGCAACGCCGCCCAGCGCGATGAACCCCACGGCCGAAGCAATCGACATGTTGTACCCCAGGAGATACATCAGCCAGAAGCCACCCACCAACGCGAACGGCAGCGTGGCCATGATCAGAAATGCGTCGCTGAAACGCCGGAAGGTCATGTAGAGCAGCACGAAAATGATTAGCAGGGTCGCCGGCACGACGATCTTGAGCTTCGCCGTTGCCCGTTCGAGGTATTGGAACTGACCCGACCAGGAAATCGAGTAGCCAGCGGGAAGCTTCACTTCCTGCGCGACGGCGCGCTGCATCTCGCGGACCGCCGAGCTCAAGTCGCGCCCATGAAGGTCGATGTAGACCCATCCGGAGAGGCGAGCGTTCTCGCTCTTCAGCATCGGCGGCCCGTCGCTGATGCGAATAGCCGCCACATCGCGCAGGCGTATCTGTGCGCCGCGCTCGGTCAGCACCGGAAGATCGCGAATCATCTCGACCGAGTCCCTCATTTCGCGCGGGTAACGCACATTGATCGGGAAGCGCTGTAGCCCCTCGATCGTCTCGCCGATGTTGTCGCCCCCGATCGCCGCCGACACCACGCTCTGCACGTCAGACACGTTCAGACCATAGCGTCCGGCGGTTGCACGATCAATTTGCACATCGATGTAGCGTCCCCCGGTCAGGCGTTCCGCAAACGCGGACGTCACGCCCGGAACCTGCTTCACCACGCGCTCAATATCGGCCCCGATGCGATCGATCTCCCGCAAGTTCGTGCCCGCCACTTTCACCCCTACGGGACTCTTGATGCCGGTCGCCAGCATGTCGATGCGGTTGCGGATCGGAGGCACCCAGATGTTGGAGAGCCCTGGCACTTTGACCGTGCGGTCGAGCTCCTCGACCAGCTTCTCGGGGGTCATCCCGGCCCGCCACTGTTCGCGTGGCTTGAACTGGATCGTGGTCTCGAACATCTCCAGCGGGGCTGGATCGGTCGCCGTCTCCGCCCTTCCGGCTTTGGCAAACACGCTCGCCACTTCAGGCACGGTCTTGATCAGCCTATCAGTCTGCTGCAGAAGCTCGGCCACCTTGCCCGCGGAAATACCTGGTAACGCCGATGGCATGTAGAGCAGGTCGCCTTCGTCCAGCGGCGGCATGAACTCACCGCCGATCTGGCTCGCGGGCCACAGCGTCGCGACAGCAATGAGCAACGCCAGCGCTATGGTCAGCATGGGACTGCGCAGCACGGTATTCAGAGCCGGGCGATAAATCGCGATCAGAAAGCGGTTCAGCGGGTTTCTGTTTTCTTCCGGGATGCGGCCACGGATGAGGTAACCCATCAGCACCGGAATCAGCGTCACTGCGAGCCCCGCGGCCACGGCCATGGCATACGTCTTGGTGTACGCCAGCGGGGAAAACAGCCGGCCTTCCTGCGCCTCCAACGTGAAGACCGGGATGAACGACAGGGTGATGATCAGCAGCGAAAAGAACAGCGCGGGCCCAACTTGCACGGCGGCATCGCCGATGACCCGCCACTGGGCGCTGCCCTCGAGCCTCTGGTCGGGTTGGGCATGGTGCCACGCCTCTATATGCTTGTGCGCATTTTCGATCATCACCACCGCGGCATCGACCATCGCGCCGATGGCGATCGCGATCCCGCCGAGCGACATGATGTTAGCGTTCACGCCCTGGTAATACATGACGATGAACGCCATCAGCACGCCCAAGGGCAACGAGACGATCGCGACGAAAGCCGAGCGCAGGTGAAACAGGAACACGACGCACACCAGCGCCACCACGATGAACTCCTCGATGAGCTTTTCCTGGAGGTTGTCCACTGCCCGTTTGATAAGGCTCGAACGATCGTAAGTCGGTATGATCTCGACGCCCGGCGGCAGGCTGGATTTAAGCTTCTCGAGCTTGGCCTTGACGGCGTCGATCGTTTCCAGCGCATTCTTGCCCGAGCGCATCACGATGATCCCGCCCGCCACCTCGCCCTCGCCGTTCAGCTCGGCGATCCCACGGCGCATCTCCGGCCCGACCTGGATGCGGGCGACGTCGCCAAGGCGCACCGGAACGCCAGCGTCGGTCGTCGTCAGCGGAATCTGGCGGAAGTCGTCGAGCGACTTCAGGTAACCAGAGGCGCGCACCATGTACTCGGCCTCGCCAAGCTCCAGCACCGAGCCGCCGGTCTCCTGATTGCCCTTCTGTACCGCATCGATCACTTTTGCCTGCGTGATGTTGTACGCGCGCAGCCGGTCGGGATCGAGCACGATCTGGTATTGGCGGACCATGCCGCCGACACTCGCCACCTCCGATACATTGGGGACGGTCTTCAACTCGTACTTCAGAAACCAGTCCTGCAGCGCGCGCAATTGCGACAGATCCATCTTCCCCGTGCGGTCGATCAGCGCGTACTCGTAAACCCAGCCTACGCCCGTTGCGTCGGGTCCGAGCGACGCCTTGGCCTGCGCCGGCAAGCGCGACTGCACCTGGTTCAGATACTCGAGCACGCGCGAGCGCGCCCAGTACGGGTCGGTGCCGTCATCGAATAAAATGTAGACGAACGAATCGCCGAACATCGAATAGCCGCGCACCGTCTTCGCCCCCGGTACCGAGAGCATTGTCGTCGTCAGCGGATAGGTGACTTGGTTCTCGACGATCTGCGGAGCCTGCCCCGGGAAGGTCGTGCGAATGATCACTTGTACATCGGAGAGGTCTGGAATCGCATCGAGTGGAGTACGCAGCAACGACCAGACGCCCCACGCCGTCACCATCACCGTCGTCAAAAGTACGAGGAACCGATTGGCGATCGACCAGCGAATGAGCTTGGCAATCATGGCTTGCCCCCTGAAACCCCACCCTCACGCGGTTTCGTAATGACACCCTTCGCGGTGGAATCAGTCGGCGGTGCCATGTCGCCCATGCGGGTCGCAGAGGCTTTCAGGTTCGCCTCGGAATCAACCAGGAACTGTCCAGACACGACGACCTTCTGCCCAGCCTGCAATCCCTTGCGAATCTCGGTCTGACCGTTGCTGTCGACGCCGACCTCGACATCGACGGGCGCGAATTTGCCGTCGCCTTTCGCCACAACGACGACGCTGCGTTTGCCGGTCTGGATGACGGCCTCGGAGGGCACGAGCAATACCTCTTTGCGCGCCGCCGGTGCGAAGCTAACGGTAGCGAACATGCCCGGGACGAGCTGGCTGCCGGGATTGGCGAGCTCGATTCGCGCCTTGATCGTGCGCGTCGCCGGGTTCACTTCGGGCAGGATCGCGCTCACCTTGCCTTTGAATACCGCGCCGGACACCGCCGGCGTTCGGGCCTCCACGGGATTGCCCGGACGCACTTGCGCCGCCGAGACCTCCGGGACTTCGGCGTTCACCCACACCGTCGACAGTCCATTAATGCGAAACAGCGGTGCGCCCGCCATCACGGTCATGCCCTCACGCGCCGTGAGCTCCCCGACGACGCCGCCGATGGGCGCCGTAATCGTAAAGCGCGGTTGCACTCTGCCGCCGGTTTCCACCGCAGCGATCTGAGCGTCGCTCATGCCCGCAAGTCGCATGCGCTCGCGCGCGGCGTCGCCGAGGTTCGCGAGGCCTCTGGTCGTGGATTGCGCACCGATGCGCTTCGCCGACAAATACTCTTCTTGCGCCGCCACCCAATCCGGGACATACAGCTCGGCGAGCGGCTGGCCTTTGCGGACTGGATCGAGTGGCGCGCGCACATAGAGCCGCTCCAGGAAACCGTTGGCGCGCGCCTGGACGACCGCGACATCGCGTTCGTTATAGGCCACGCTGCCGACCGCCTCGACCGTCGTCGCAAGCGAGCCCCGCTTGACCTCGGCCGTGCGCACACCGAGATTCTGTTGCACGCGCGGACTGATCGAGACGGTGCTCGTATCCGCATCGCTTTCCTCATAGACCGGGACAAGCGGCATGTCCATGAAGGGCGACTTGCCGGGTTTGTCGAACCTCTGTCCGGGCGCCATGGGGTCGTGCCAATACATGACCTTCTTACCGGTCGCCGGATCGATGTCGCCGGGCTTCTGCGGGCCGGCAGACGCTGCGGTCGCCGTGACCGTGGACGCGCTGCCCGTCAGCTCCATGCCGTGATTGACGCCAAGGCGATAGAGGCCATAGCCGCTCGCGCCAACGATCAGCATGCTCGCCAACACGAGGATTGGATGGTTTTTCATTGCAATTCCTTTGTGGGAGTCGCAGCAGCCGGCGGCGCGGCGCTGGTATCGGGAGCCAGGAAGTACAGTCTTGCCCAAAGACGGCCCGTATCCATCTCGAGCTGCAGCGCCTGCACGCGCACCTCGATCTCGTTGCGACGCGCCATCAATACGTCGTTGATGCTGGCCTTGGCGCCGCGGTACGCACTCAGCGTCGCCTGCGTGCGCTCGGATGCGAGCGGCACCAAGTCACGCGCGTAGCGGGCACTGCGTTCGCGATTGTTTTCCCATTCGGCGATCATTGCCCGCACCTCGGCGCCATGGGCGCGCAACATGTCTTCGCGCTCGGCGCGGGCCTGATCGAGCATCGCGAGCTTGGACGCGAGTTCGCGGTCCTGACGGTTCTTCTGGTCCCATTGCAACGGGACCGAGATACCGACGCTGACCATGTTCGAGTAAGCCGGACCACGCTGGCTGTACATGAGCTCTATGCTCCAGTCCGCCTTCTTGTTCGCCTGAGCGACCCTGACCTCGGCGGCTGCGATCTCTTCCTTCCGGGCGAGCACGGCAATTTCCGGATGATGGGCGAGGTCCGCATCCAGCTCATGCAGATCGAGCCGGATCGCATCGATCGGTGGCCGGCCTGCGAGCGGCGCCCCGGCCCGTTCGCCAACCCAGCGCGCCAAGGCGATCCTGGCCGTGCTTACGCGGCGTTTGATCTCGCTGGCGCGATCGTCCAGGGCGAAGAGCGCGCTTCTCGCCGTCAGGACGTCGGCCAGGTTGCCTCGTCCCGCGCGGTAGGCACCTTCCGCGGCCTCAATCTCGGCCTCGGCTGCGCGACTCTGCTCGTCAACAATCGCCGCCGTCGCCTCGGCGAAGTAGCGATCGAGCCACGCCAGCGCCGTGTCACGCTGGATAGCGGCGATGGTGACGCTCTTCTCGACGATAGATTTGTCGGCTTCGCGCTCGAGGCGATCGGCCCTGGCTTGGCGCTTCTCGGCGCGCGTAAGCTCTTGCATGACGCCGACGCTGCGCATCGTCATGAAGTCGCGCGTCAAGCTGAAGCGATCCTCCCCGTTGACGGGCAGATTGTTTAGCTGCAGCTTCGCGACCGCATCGGGCAGCTGGCCGGCGGCGACCGCCATCTCGCGCGCGGCGTTGATCGAGGAGTCGAGCGCGGCGAGTTGGCGCGAGCGCTCGACGGCGCTGCGTTGGGCTTCGCCCAGCGTCAGCGGCGCCTCCGCGGGTGCGGGGGCGCTCAGCGTCCCCAGGAACGCTGCGACGACCGTCAGGGCGATGCGACGGGGTGCTGCTCGCGCAGCATTGCGGATTGCCATGAGACCTCCTCGTGCACGTGAACGACGACTGCGCGCAATCGAACGCGCGCAGGCTCAACGCAACAGGGAGATCAGTTGAGGAAGCGTCCGAAAAGCAGAGACAGCGGCGGCGCTGCGATACGCACGAGCGGCGGTGTCGCTCGCGCCGAAGCCGGAACCAGCGGATGCACGACGCGCACGATGAGCGGGCTTGCGGGCGCCATCGCTGCAGCTCGGAGGTCGGCGCCGTTGTCGACTTGCTCGCGCGGCCCGCAATGGGCTTCGCAAGCCGCGCTGGGACGCACCGCGTCGGTCATGCCCGGACAGTCCGCGGGCATCGCCGCAGCAGATCCGGCCATCGCCTCCGCAGTAGCGAAGGGACTGGCTCCGCCACAGGCGTGCGCAAGGCTGATGAGCTGAGCCGAAACCAGGCCCAGTATCATCATTGCAGCCAGCCATTGCCGCGACAAACGCACGGTCGAATCCTCCAGCGATGTTCGCAATGTTAGCGCGCGCTTGCTTGTCGCCGCAAGTCTCGACCTTGACGCGCGTCAAGGGAAGACAATTCGGGCGCGGTCGTGTTAGCGGCCGAGCAGGTGTCCCAGCGCCTTGCCGACGCCTTCGGCCGCGGTCTTGGGCGGATTGGCATGGGTGGCGGATTTCGCGGCGGCGACATTGGCGCCTGTGCCGCGCCCGAGCGCGATCTGACACGGCGCGCCCGGATCGGCCGTCGCCTGCGCGATCAGTGATTCGCCGATAATCGACAGCCCGCCGGTGTACACCGCCGCGCCGAGTCGTGCGACGGTCGCGGCGGTCGCCGTCGCGTCGATGCCGACCGAAGGCGAAGTGAAGGGCCCGCGGAAGCGCACCAGCTCGGCGACCTGCGGCACGGCGATCGGAATGCCCTGCCGGATCTGCGGCTTGATCGACAGATCGAGCGTCTCGCTGCGGAAGTCCAGCGTGCCGCTCGCCGTTGCACCGAGCTTGTTCGTCTCCCCCGCGATGCTGCGGTCGATCGACGCCACGCCGTTTTTCAGCGGCAGGCGGATGACAACGCATTGCAACTGCGTCGACGGATCGACACCGCGGAACGGATTGACCGCGGCCAGCAGGCGATCCAGCGGGACATCCGTACCGCCTTTGGGATTGATAACGGTCGCGGGTCCGACCACGGCGATGACATTGCCGTTCGCGCTGCTCGCCCATTGCCGGGGCGAGGCGCCGTGCGCGCTGACATCCGCCTTGACTTCGGTCTTGCCGCCGTGAAGCTCGCGTTTAACACCCGCCGCCACCAGTATCGCTGCGAGATCGAGGTTCTTCGCGTCGACGTGCACTGTCAGCGCCGCGTCGGGCGCACGGCTCACGTCGAGCTGCAGGCGACCGAGGACGGTGCCGCCGAGCGCCATCGCCTGCATTATCGGCACATCGAGCTTGCCGTTCACCAGCGTGAGCTGTACGTGTACCTGGTCGAGATGCCGGCCGTCGGGCAGCGAAAGCGTGCCGATGGTGACCTCTCCTTCGGCATCGAAGTCTTTCAGGGCCGCGACGTCGATGGGCGCTTCGCTGAATACGTATTTCGACGGCGCTGCGGCCTTGGCGGCGGCGACCGCTTTGGCGGGAAACGCGAAATCGGCGAGCGCGTAGCTCGCCGCGTCGAGCTTGAACGTAAACTTGGGCCGCGCGCCGTCCGTGAGGACGGCCATCTTGCCGGTCATCGCGCTCGAGCCGGAGCCGATCTTCAACTCATCCAGGCCGACGACGTTACCCTGAACGGTCAACTGCGTGCCGACCGAAGCCTTCTTGCCGTTGATCTCGCCCTGAACCGTGACCGGATACGGCCAGCGCTGGCGCAGAAGCTGATCCAGCGGGCCGAAGTCGCCTTCGAGCGCGACTACTGTGTCGTTGACCTTGCCGCGAAAGCGGCCGCTGACGGGAGACTGCGCGTCGCGGGCGTGCAGCGTGAGATCCTCGATCACGATGGTCGTGATGTCGCCCGTCTTGCCGTCGCGATAAGTGACCGCGCCGTTGGAGATCGCGATGTCGCCGACCGCAAAACCGCCCAGCGTCCCGCCGGAAGGCGCAGGAGCACTGCCCTGCGCCGCGGCGGGCAGCGCCGGAAATTCCCAGTTGCCCTTGCCGCCGGAGTCGGTCTCGAGCACGATCGTCGGCTCGATCAACTTGAAGCGGATGACTTCGAAGCGCTTGCGCAGAAGGGGCAGGAGCGCGATCTGCGCCTCGACGTGCTTGGCGGTGAGCATCTGCGGCTCCTTGCTCCAGGCCGCGTTGCCCAGGGTCACATCGTCGAGCACGAGCTTGGGCTCGAGCCCCAGCTTGAGATCGATGCCGCCGCGCACTTCGAGATCGCGTCCGGTCGCGTCCTTGACGCGCTGCTTGATCGGGCCGATGAACTCCTTGACGTCGACCGTGTGCACGGCGATCGCGACCGCGATGAGCAGCAGCACGACCAGGCCGCCGAGCGCAGCCAAGACTCGCCAGAAGATGCGCATCGTTCGATTGTACGCCGTGCGTGCGCGGCGGAAGTCACGCCCAAGAAGTGTCGGGATTTGGCAACAGTCGGGGTGGTGTCCCGATGATGCCCAGGGTCACGCCGCGGCCGAATGAATTCGGCCCTACGAAGATCGCGTTGGTTGTCGTAGGTGCGACTAATTCGCACGCTTTCGCCACGGGTTACGCCGCGGCCGAATGAATTCGGCCCTACGAAGATCGCGTTGGTTGTCGTAGGTGCGAATTCTATTCGCACGCTTTCGCGTCAGCGCAGGGAAGCGTTGAACTTCTCCAGCGCCGCGGCGCCGGGGATCAGTTCCTTCTCGCCGAGCAGATTGAGCGGCACGTCGACGGTGTTGAGCAACCGGTGCAGGTCGTCGGCGTCGGGACGAACATACAGGAGCCCGGTGACGATCTCGCCAGCCGCCTGGCCCTGCAGCAGATAATTCATCGCCGCGGCCTTGTCGCTCGCATCGTAACCCTCGTGCAGCTTGCGCAGTCTCAGCACCGAGCCGTCGTGCTGCACCACTTCCTGCACGGTTCCCGGTGCATAGTCGGCCTTGATCTCCGTCTTCGCGGGCAT
>Ga0184632_10001226_pt1 | contig 10498 bp, 2 predicted proteins | sample PLM31_50_b1_FD_133153 | JGI IMG/M metagenome (GOLD analysis project Ga0184632, IMG submission 133153) | Groundwater sediment microbial communities from an aquifer in East River, Colorado, USA - PLM3-1_50_b1 | ecosystem: Environmental > Terrestrial > Soil > Riparian zone | place: USA: East River... | reverse complement strand
TGACCCCCTGAGCTCCTGTGAAACCCTTCGAGTGACTAGCGATTACCGGCCCCGGGAACGTGGACGCGAGACGTGGCATCGAATGAGCGTTCGTGAAACATCACATGCAGCGCAGTCAAAAAAACTGCCGGAGGAGTATCGAATGAAGTTCTCAGCCATGATCATCGCGGGCCTGCTTTGGGCGCCCGTCGCCGGTGCGTCGGCTCAAGAGATCAACGACGCGCAGATCGCATCCATTGTCGTGACAGCCAACCAGGTGGACATCGATGCCGGCGAGCTCGCGAAGGCGCGCTCAACCAACGCCGAGGTCAAGAAATTCGCGGAGCTGATGATTACCGCCCACACAGGGGTCAACAAGTCAGCGACCGCTCTGGTGACGAAACTGAAGGTGACGCCCGAGGACAACGCGACGAGCCAGAGCCTCAAGTCGGGTGGCGACGCCAACCTGAAGGCACTCAAGGGCCTGAAGGGCGTGGCCTTCGACAAGGCGTACGTCGATCACGAAGTCGCATATCACCAGGCAGTGCTCGACGCAGTGGACAAGACTTTGATTCCCGGCGCGAAGAACGAGGAACTGAAAGCGCTGCTGGTAAAGGTACGGCCTGCGTTTGTGGCCCATCTCGAACACGCCAAGCACCTCCAGTCGTCGCTCGGCAGCAGGTAGCGCGGAATCTTCGGCGGGGTCTCACGACCCCGCCCTACATCTGAGCTGACACTGACAAGGCGCGTGAAGTGATCGGCACTGCTCTGTGCAGCGATCGCTGCCACGCATGCCGACGGCTGAGGAAAACGGGAGCAACCCAGCTCGGCAATCGGGCGCAGTTCCTGCATGCAGACCACCTGATGTGCAGGGTCCAGACCTGTAATAATCAAAGGATGACTTTCGCCGGCGAGACCTTGCCCACGCAATGTTGAAGGAGGCGCCTGCTCCGTCTGCTGTCGAGCCGGCGACAGTCCCCGACTCTCGGGCACAGCTCTTCAGCCAGGATCAACTCGAGGCGCACGCGGCGCGGATTTCCGCCACGCATCGGTTGGCCGACAATCCTCGCCGGGGCCGCCCGCTGCTGCCCACGCTCGACGAGAGCGCCGCACGTCTGGACGCCGCCTATCTGCTTCTGTCGAACGTCGTTCGCACCGATCCGCAGCCGGTTGCGGCCGAGGATTGGCTGCGCGACAACCATCACGTTGTTCAGGATCAGGTCCGCGAGATCCGCCAGGACCTGCCGCGGAGCTACTACCTCGAGCTCCCCAAGCTGGCCGACGGCCCGTTTCAGGGGTATCCACGCGTCTATGTGCTCGCGCGCGAGCTGATTGCGCACACGGCGGGGCGTGTCGACCTCGACACCATCGTCGACTTCGCCACCGCGTATCAGCGCACGTCGCAGCTCTCGATTGGCGAAACCTGGGCCATTCCGATCATGCTGCGGCTCGCCCTCGTCGAGGAGCTTCGCCGGCTCGCCGACGGCGTTGTCGGCGCAAGGCGAAGCCGCGAGAAGGCCCGGCGATGGCACGAAGAACTGGCCCGCGGTGCGGACTGGACGCCGCGCCGGATCGATCGCGTGCTGCAGGACGGACGTGAGGACGACAAGCGCCTGTCGGCCGCATTCGTGGTGGAGCTGCTGCAATCGCTGAGGGATCAGCCGTCAACGGCTGCGCCGGCGTGGCAGGTGCTCCAACGCGCGCTGCAGGAGCAGGACGACTCGGCAGACGAGATGCTGCGGATCGAGCATCAGCGTCAGGCCGCCGAACAGCTGGCCATCAGCAACGTGATCACGAGCATGCGCCGCATCTCGTCGATCGACTGGACGCTGTTCTTCGAACGCGTCAGCCTCGTGGAGAAGCTGCTGCGCGACGATCCGGCTGGCGCGTACGGCGCGATGGACTTTCCCACGCGCGATCGCTATCGCCATTCGGTCGAGCAGGTGGCGAAGCGCGCGCGCCGGTCAGAAACCAAGGTCGCCGCACTGGCGATCGAGCTGGCCAGGACGGCGCAGCGCGACGAACCACACCACGATCGGCGACATCACGTCGGCTACTACTTGATTTCGCGCGGCCGCTTCCGGCTCGAGCAGGAGGTCGGCTACCGCCCGAAGCTGCGCGAGCGGCTCGCACGGTTTGTCTTCCGGCACCCGGCGCTCGGATATCTCGGCGTGATTGCCGTCACGATCGCCGCCAGCGTCACCAGCTTCCTCAACTACGCGGACCGGCACGGCGCGTCGACCCCAGGGCTCCTTCTCGTCGCCGCTGTCGTCGTCATTCCCTTGAGCGAGCTGGTCATCAGCCTGCTCAATCTCATCATCACGGCGCAGGTTCCGCCGCGGCAGCTTCCAAAACTTGCGATGCGCAAGGGCATCCCCGCGGCGGACCGCACGTTCGTCGTCGTGCCCTCGATCGTCGATTCGGAGGCGCGGCTGATCGCGCTGTTCGACGATCTCGAGGTGCGTTTCCTGGGCAACCGCGATCCGCATCTGCACTTTGCCCTTCTCGGCGACTTTCCGGACGCCCACGAGCCTGCGCTTGAAGGTGACGCGGCCCTTCTCGACTTTGCGAGACGGCGGGTCGACGAACTGAACCATCAGTATGGTTCCGATCGGTTCTATTACTTTCATCGCGAACGCCGATGGAACGCGGGCGAGCAGCTGTGGATGGGGTGGGAACGCAAGCGCGGCAAGCTCGCGGAATTCAATCGCCTGCTCCGCGGGGCAACGGACACGAGCTTTGTGGTCTGCCACGGAGAACGCGACCTGCTCCCGTCTGTCTGCTACGTCATCACGCTCGATTCGGACACCCAGCTTCCCATGGACGAGGCGCGCCGCCTGGTCGGCACACTCGCGCACCCGCTCAACCGGCCGCGCTTCGACGAGACGCGCGGACGCGTCACGGAAGGCTACGGCGTGCTTCAGCCGCGCGTTGGCGTCAACGTCGTCAGCGCCAACCGCAGCGTGTTCGCGAAGGTATTCTCCGGGCATGTCGGGGTTGACCCGTACACGACGGCCGTCTCGGATGTCTACCAGGACCTCTTCCATGAAGGCAGCTACGTCGGCAAGGGTATCTACGACGTCGATGCCTTCGAACGGGCGCTGGCGAACCGTGTGCCGGAGAACGCGCTCCTGAGCCACGACCTGTTCGAAGGCTTCTATGCGCGCGCCGGACTGTGCACTGACGTTCACCTGATCGACGATTACCCGTCGCAATACCTCGCGTTCGCCGCGCGACAGCACCGCTGGGTGCGCGGCGATTGGCAAATCGTGCGCTGGTTATGGAGGAGCGTCCCCGACGCCGCGCGGCGCCCCGTCCCGAACACGCTGCCGGCAATGGCGCGCTGGAAGATCCTCGACAACCTGCGGCGCAGCCTGTTGCCCATCGCGCTGGTCGTGCTGCTCGCGGCCGGATGGACGATTCTGCCGGGCTCCGCCTTCGTGTGGACGGTCCTGGCAATCCTGGTGCTCGCCTTTCCGGCCTACGTCCAGGTCGCCCGCTCGCTGTCGAGCCGGGTGCGCGGGGTGCGGATCCGCGATCACATCGCGGCCGAACGCGACAACCTCGTCACGAGCGCCCGTCAGTCGCTCCTGTCAGCCACGTTCCTCGCGCATCAAAGCTGGCTGATGGCCGACGCCATCACGCGAACGTTGTGGCGGCTGCTCGTGAGCGGGCGTCACCGCCTCGAATGGGTCTCTGCCGATCTCGTCGCGCGGCTCGACCCCTTGCCCGCACAGGTGGCTCGCCAGATGTGGCCTGCAACGGCGCTGGCGCTTGCGGTCGGGGCGCTGATTGCGGCTATCACTCCGGTCAATCTCGCGCTCGCGTTTCCGCTGATTGCGCTGTGGCTGTTCTCTCCCGCCATGGCCTACGTGACGGGCCGCCCGGTCAGCCACGAATGGCAACCGCTCGGCCCGGCGGAGCGCGCGGCGTTTCGCAGAATCGCACGCAAGACGTGGCGGTTCTTCGAGGATCTGTTGGTGCCGGGCGACCATTGGCTGGTTCCCGACAACTATCAGGAGGATCGCGCCGAGCTCGTGGCGCATCGCACGTCACCGACCAACATCGGCCTCCAGCTGATGTCGACGCTGGCGGCGTACGACTTTGGGTACATCAGTTTTGCCGGCGTCGTCGATCGGTTGGAACCGACATTCGCCACGCTGCTCGCGCTCCCGCGCTACCGCGGTCATTTCTACAACTGGTACGACACGCGGCGGCTCGAACCGCTCGTGCCCGCGTACATCTCGACCGTCGATAGCGGCAACCTGGCCGGGTACCTGCTCACGCTGAAAAGCGGCCTCACAGGCATCATCGACAACGCGCCGATTATCGACGCGGAGGTTCTGGCGGGTCTCGATGATGTGGTTCGCCTGTTCGAGGAGTCGCTCCTGGCTGCATCCACTGGTCGCAGCGCGGCGGCCGGACGCGTCGTCAACACCGAGTTGGCCGATCTCCGTCGGCACCTGGCAGAGCGGCCGGCATCACTCGGCGACTGGTCGAGGCTTCTCGATCAGCTCGCCGATCGGATCTCGGCCCTCGGCGTGTTGTTGCATGAACTGGATGAATCCACGGCTGTCGCGGCAGACCCGATTCATGCCATGGAAGCGGCGGTCTGGCTGGAGCGCGCGAGCATCGCGATCGCGCAGCGTCAGGGAGACCTCGAGCTCCTGGCGCCCTGGGCCAGGACGATCGAGGAGCCGGAGATCGCGCTGCCGGGTCCAGGTCCTGCGCCGACGCTGGCCGCGCTCGTTGCGTGGTGCGCCCAGGCCTCGGCGGCCCTGGACGGCCGCGCGGACGCGGGCGAATTGCGCGCCGCCATTGATGGATCGCGCGCGTATGCTGAGGAGCTCATCGATCGCGCCATCCGGCTGGCGGAGCTCGCCGACGATTTCGTCGAGGAGATCGAGTTCGGCTTTCTCTTCGACCGCGAGCGGCAGCTCTTCTCCATCGGCTTCAGCGTGACCGACGGCCGCCTGGACAATTCCTACTACGACACGCTGGCGTCCGAAGCACGTCTCGCCAGTTTTGTCGCGATCGCAACAGGACAAATCCCTCACGAGCATTGGTTCAAATTGGGACGGTCCCTGACGCCGGCCGGCACGGCGCGCGCGCTGCTCTCGTGGAGCGCCTCGATGTTCGAGTACTTCATGCCGCTGCTCGTCATGCGGGCCTATCCCGGCACGCTCCTCGACGAGACGTACCGCGCCGTCGTCAAGCGACAGATGCAGTACGCAATGCAGCGGGGTGTTCCCTGGGGCATCTCCGAATCGGCGTACAACGCACAGGATCTCGCGCGCAATTATCAGTATCGGGCATTTGGCGTCCCCGGGCTCGGGCTGAAGCGCGGGCTCGCCGACGATCTGGTCGTGGCGCCTTACGCGTGCATGCTGGTGGCACCAATCGTTCCGCTCGACGTCCTGCGCAACCTCGAACGGCTCGAACGGGAGGGCATGGACGGCCGCTACGGCTTCTACGAAGCGATCGATTACACACCCGAACGAAATCCGCCGGATGGGAAACCCGGTGTGGCCCTGCCCACCTACATGGCGCACCATCAGGGCATGACCCTAGTCGCGCTCGACAACGCGCTACACGAAGCCCCAATGCAGCAGCGGTTTCACGCGGACCCGCGCATCCAGGCGGCCGACCTCCTGCTTCAGGAACGGCTCCCGCGGCTGGTACCCCTCAGGAACCCGCCCATGGAGAGGGCGGATCATTTCCCGTCGGCGCGCACGGCCACGCCGTCGCTGCGCCGATATGCGACCCCGCACACCCTCAGTCCACGGCCGCACCTGCTGTCGAACGGATCGTACACGGTGATGATCACCAACGCCGGCGGCGGCTACAGCCGTCGTCAGCACATTGCCATGACCCGCTGGCGCGAGGACGTCACGACCGACGGCTGGGGCAGCTTCTGCTACGTGCGCGATCTCGACAGCGGCGACCTCTGGTCCGCGGCATACCAACCGACTGCGCGCACGCCTGATGAGTACGACGTGATCTTTGCGCCCGATCGCGCGGTCTTCCGGCGCATCGACGCGGGGATTGAAACCCGGACCGAAGTGGTCGTCTCGCCGGAAGACGATGCGGAGCTGCGGCGCGTGTCGGTCACGAACCACAGCCCTCGCACGCGCAGCCTCGACCTGACCAGCTATGCGGAAGTCGTCCTGGCGCCCGCCGACGCCGATCTCGCGCATCCGGCGTTCAGCAATCTCTTCGTCGAAACGCGCAGCGTGCCGGAGCGCGACGCAATCATCTGCACGCGCCGGCCTCGCACAGGCAACGACCGCCTCTACATGATTCACGTGCTCAGCGGACGCGGTCGCGTCGGCATCGCGACCCAGCACGAGACCGACCGAGCCCGATTCGTCGGACGCGGCCGCACGCTGGAGCATCCGGCCGCACTCGTCCGAGGGGCCGCGCTGTCCAACACGACTGGGGCAGTCCTCGATCCGATCGTCAGTCTCCGGCAGTCAATCCGGCTGCCTCCTGGAGCCACCGCGCGTGTTGCGTTCACGACGGCGTATGCCCAGAACGAGGAGGACGCGAACAGACTAATCGAGAAGTACCACGATCGCCGCGCCGTCGCGCGCGCGCTCGCACTGGCAAGCACCCACAGCCAGATCGAGCTGCGCCATCTCAACCTGACCGTTGAAGACACGAACCTGTTTCAGCGGCTCGGCGGCCGCCTCGTGTCCGGCGATACACGGCTCCGCGACGCGGAGGCAGTCGAGGAAAACCGCCGGGGGCAGCGTGACCTGTGGAAGTACAGCATCTCCGGTGATGTGCCGATCGTCCTGGCGCGGGTGGCCGACAGCGTCGAGGTTCCCCTCGTCCTTGAGCTATTGAAGGCGCACGAGTATCTGCGCCGAAAGGGCCTCCCCTTCGACCTGGTCGTGCTCAACGAACATCCGACGAGCTACCTTCAGGAGCTGCAGCACGAGCTGCAGCAGCTTCTGGACGCCAGCCCCGAGCAGCCATGGATCGACAAGCCGGGCGGCGTGTTCCTGAGGCGCGCGGACTTGATGCCGCCGGAAGACCAGCTTCTGCTGCGTTCCGCGGCGCGTGCCGTAATGGACGGGGCGCAGGGAGGGCTTCGCAATCAGCTTTCGCGTCCTCAGACGCTGTTCCCCACGCGTCCCACCCGGTCTCCCGTCTCCGAGCTCAGGACCGGGTTTTCCGCACCGCCATCGGCGTCTGCCGCACCCAAGCGCGATCTCGAGCTGTTCAACGGATTCGGCGGGTTCGTGGAGGACGGTCGCGAGTACGTCATCCGGACGCATGGCGATACCGCGCCACTGCCTCCGGCCCCCTGGACCAACATCGTGGCGCAGCCGCATTTCGGATTCGCGTGCACGGAGTCGGGCGGCGGATACACGTGGTCGCGCAACAGTCACGACAACCGCCTCACGCCGTGGCGGAATGACCCGGTCACCGACCAACCCGGCGAAGTGGTGTTTATTCGCGACGAAGGAAGCGGAGCATTCTGGTCCGCGACGCCGTTGCCGGCAGGCAATGGTCAGTCGTACGAGGTGCGCCACGGGCACGGGTACTCCGTCTACCAACACATCCGGAACGAGCTTGCATCCGTGCTTCTATTGTTCGCTACCCCGGACGACCCGGTGAAGGTGTTTCACCTGACGCTCAACAATCTGTCATCTCGACGCCGCAGGTTCTCCGTCACCCTGTACGCGGACTGGGTGCTCGGCGAGAACCGATCGCGCACCGCGATCCATGTCGTGACTTCAACCGACCCCGCAACCGGGGCCGTAACCGCGCGTAACGTGTTCCGGCCGGAATACTCGAACCGCGTGGCGTTTCTCGATCTCTCCCCGGGTGATGCGCGAACGGTGACCGGTGATCGCACCGAATTCATCGGCCGTAATGGCTCGCTCGGCCGGCCCGCCGCGCTCGGACGGGACGCGTTATCGAACCGGACCGGCCCCGCACTCGATCCTTGCGGCGCTGTGCAGGTCTACGTGGACATCGAGCCGTTCGGCGAACAGGAGCTCATCGGCTTGCTCGGCGACGCGGAGGATGCCTCGCAGGCACGCGCGCTGGTCGAACGTTATCGCGATCGTCGCGCCGTTGACGAGGCGTTCGCACGCGTGCGGCAGTTCTGGAACGGTCTGCTACAAACGGTCACGGTGCGGACGCCCGACCGCGCGATGGACCTCCTGCTGAATCGGTGGCTTCTCTATCAGACGCTCTCGTGTCGTATCTGGGGACGGTCCGCGTTTTATCAATCGAGCGGCGCCTTCGGCTTCCGCGATCAGCTGCAGGACACGCTCGCGCTTCTGCTGTCCGCGCCTGCCATCGTGCGGGCGCACCTCCTGCGCGCCGCGGGCCGTCAGTTCGTCGAGGGGGACGTCCAGCACTGGTGGCACGAACCGGGTGGTCAGGGCGTGCGCACACGCTTCTCAGATGACAGATTGTGGCTGGTGTACGCGACGCTGCAGTACATCGACGCGACCGGGGATCAGTCGGTCCTCGACGAGCAGGTGCCGTTCATCACCGCGCGCGCGTTGAACCCGGACGAGCACGAAGCATACGAACCCCCGTCGGTCGCCTCCGAGTCAGGCACCCTGTACGAGCATTGCGTCCGCGCAATTGCCATCAGCCTGGGCACCGGAGTTCACGGTCTCCCGTTGATGGGGACGGGCGACTGGAACGACGGCATGAACCTGGTCGGCGCCGGTGGCAAAGGTGAGAGTGTCTGGCTCGGCTGGTTCCTGGTTTCCATCCTGCGCCCATTCGCCGAGCTTGCGAAGCGGCGGGGCCACGACGAGCCGGCGGCCGAATACGAGCGACACGCACATGCGTTGGCCGCAGCGCTCGACGGCGCGTGGGATGGCGAGTGGTACCGCCGCGCGTATTTCGACGATGGGACGCCGCTCGGGTCGAAGGAGAACACCGAATGCCAGGTAGACGCCATCGCGCAGTCGTGGGCTGTGCTGTCCGGTGCCGGCGAGCCCGGGCGCGCGCGGCAGGCCATGGCCGCCGTCGAGGAGAGGCTCGTGCGCCGTGCCGACGGCCTCGTCCTGCTCCTGACGCCGCCGTTCGATCACATGATCCCGAGCCCCGGTTACATTCAGGGTTATCTGCCCGGCGTTCGCGAGAACGGCGGCCAGTACACGCACGCTGCGCTCTGGAACGTCATGGCGTTCGCACAGCTTGGCGACGGCGATCGCGCCGCCTCGCTGTTCTCACTGCTGAATCCTGTGAACCACTCGCGCACGGTTGAAGAGGTCCGTCGCTACCGCGCTGAACCGTATGTCGTCGCAGCCGATGTCTACTCGGTGCCGCCGCACACGGGCCGCGGCGGCTGGACCTGGTACACGGGGTCTGCCGGGTGGATGTATCGGATCGGCATCGAAGTCATCCTCGGCATCACTCTCCGGGAGGGCGCGCTTCACATCGATCCGTGCATTCCGCGCGGCTGGCCGCGGTACGAGGTCACATTCAAGCGCCCACGGACCACGTACCACATCGTTGTCGAAAACCCGGATGGTGTGAGCCGCGGGGTGAAGCGCATGGAGGTCGACGGCGTCGATTGCACCGGCAGAGATATTCCCATTCTCGATGACGGATCCGAGCATTCGGTGGGGGTTGTGCTCGGCTGATCGGCCGTCATTCCTCCGTTTTCCAGTGCACTGAATCGAAGTTCACGGGGTCGGCTCTGCCGTGCGCGATGTGCGTCATGATCTGGCGCGCATGGAAGCGGCCGTTCTCGATGAACCATCGGCCCGTCCGCAAGCCTCCACACACGGTCCCCGCGAGATAGATGCCGGGGCGGCTCGTCTCAAACGTCGTTTCGTTGTAGACGGGCGTGCGGTCCGGATCGTCTCCGATATCGATCGTCAGCGATTCGAGGAAACCGTAGTCCGGACGGTAGCCTGTCATGGCCAGCACCCAGTCGTTCTCAATCTCCACACGGTCGATCTCTCCACGGCCGGTGGTCGTGCGCAACACCAGCGACGAGGGCCGAATCTCCTCGACCGTCGTGTTGAAGTACGCGCGGATACTGCCTTCCGCGATCCGGTTCTCGAGATCCGGCTTGATCCAGTACTTGACCTTGTCGGACAGCGCCGGCGTGCGCACGATCAGCGTGACCTCCGCGCCGTGCCGATAGCAGTCGAGCGCTGCCTTCGCGGCCGAGTTCCTGGCACCAATGACCGCGACCCTTTGACGGACGTATGGGTACGGTTCCCGGTAGTAATGCGTGACCTTCGAAAGATCTTCGCCGCGCACATTCAGGACGTTCGGCTGGTCGAAGAAGCCAATCGACACGACGACATGGCGCGCGCGGTGTTCCTGCTTGTCGGTCGCGACGGTGAAGTTGCCAGCGCCGCCGCCAACGCCGAGGACGCGTTCGTACAGGCGTATGTCGAGCTTCTCCTGCGCCGCAACTCCGCGGTAATACTCGACCGCTTCTTCACGCGTGGGTTTGTACCCCTGAATAGGGAACGGGTAACCGCCGATCTCAATCAGTTCGGGCGTCGAGAAGAACTCCATCCTG
>Ga0184632_10001225_pt1 | contig 10501 bp, 8 predicted proteins | sample PLM31_50_b1_FD_133153 | JGI IMG/M metagenome (GOLD analysis project Ga0184632, IMG submission 133153) | Groundwater sediment microbial communities from an aquifer in East River, Colorado, USA - PLM3-1_50_b1 | ecosystem: Environmental > Terrestrial > Soil > Riparian zone | place: USA: East River... | reverse complement strand
GGCGTTGCTCAAACGCGTCGTTCCTCCGCCGGGCGATCGATCCGTCTGGCCCACGAAAGGGTTTCAGTGATCTCCTCCAGACGCGGTTGCGGGCTCCTGCTCTTCGTGTTGATCGCGGGCGCGCTCGAAGGCCGCAGGTAACCGTTCATGCCCACGGCCTCCCCCCCTGCCACCGCCGAGCGCCTCGAAGACGCGGCCCGCACGGGAGAAGGTTGCTGAGACCAGCCTGAGACGTAGTCACCCTCCAGGGTTTCCACTGACGTTCCCGGGCCCGTGGGGTCGTACCGTGGTGCCCATGCCCATCCGCCTGCCGCGGGTACGCGTCACTCGCCGACGCGTCGTCACTGGATCCGTGATTGTCGTCGTGGTCGCCGCCTTGATCACCTGGGCGGCCTGGCCCGCACCACGCACGTTCACGACCACCGACGAGACGCTCACCGTGTTCTCCGGACCGCGCGGCGACGAACCGGTCAACCTGGACACGACGCTCTACCTGCCGAAGTCGGCCAGCGCTAACGCGCCGGTGCCGGCGATTCTGCTCGCCCACGGCTTTGGCGGGACCAAGCGGAGCGTTGCCGAGGACGCGGCGGATTTCGCGGGCCGCGGGTACGCGGTACTGACGTGGACGGCGCGGGGCTTCGGTCTCAGCGGCGGGCAGATCCACCTCGACAGCCCGGATTACGAGGTACGCGACGCCCAGCGGCTCATTGACTGGCTCGCCGCACGGCCCGACATCGTCAAGGACCGGGGCGACCCGAAGGTGGCCGCGGTCGGCGGGTCCTACGGTGGGGCTCTGGCTCTGATGCTCGCCGGGCAGGACAGCCGGGTCGATGCGATCGTGCCGATGATCACGTGGAATGACCTGGCTCGGTCGTTCCTCCCCGAGTCGACCGGTCATGGCCCGGCCGAGGGTGTGTTCAAGAAGCAATGGGCGGGCCTCTTCTTCGGCGGCGGGGGAATCGGTGGCGAAGGCCCACTTCTTCCGCAAGGCCTGCCGGCGACGCTGCCGCAAGGGCTACCGCCGAACCTGATGGGGCTGCTGGCGGGGGTGGATCCCGCCTGTGGGCGGTTCGCTCAGGATGTCTGCGCCGCCTATCACGATGTCGCGACCACCGGCCGCGCCAGCGACGCGACGATCGCGCTGCTCCGGCGCTCCAGCCCGGCGCAGACTCTTGACAAGGTCAAGGCGCCGACGCTCCTCATCCAGGGGCAAGCGGACTCGCTCTTCCCGCTCGGCGAGGCTGAGGCGAACTTCCGCGGCATCGCCGCCACCGGTACGCCGGTACGGATGGACTGGTTCACCGGTGGCCACGACGGCGGGCAGGGCCCTCGATCCGACCGGGATCGCCTGCGCTACCTCACCATCACCTGGCTCGACTACTACCTGCAGGGCAAGGGCGCGAAGCCGGACGCTGGCTTCACGTTCTCCCGCGTCACCGGCTTCGATGCCGACACCCGACGGATCACCACCTCGGGCTTCTCGACCGACATCTTCCCCGGATCTGCCGACGTGCCCGAGGCCAGGACCGTGACCGTGGACGGGCCGCCTCAGCGGATCGCCAGCCCCCCGGACGGCAATCCGGCCGCCATCACCACCCTGCCCGGAACGGGCAGCGGCAGCTTCTCGAGCTTCCTTGCGGGTGTATCGCTCGAGGTTCCCGGCCAGCACGCGGATTTCTACTCCGAGCCACTCCCGGCCAACCTCGACGTGGTAGGCACACCCACCATCAAGATCCGGGCCGCGTCACCGACCGGCGAGGCGGTCCTCTTCGTCAAGCTCTACGACTACGACCCCGACGCTGGAAGCAACCTGCCGTTCGGCCTCGCGGCGCCGGTTCGGCTCGCCGGACTGTCGGGCTCGATCGACAAGGCTCAGCCGGTCACGGTCACGCTGCCGACGATCGTGCACCGATTTGAGGCCGGTCACCGGTTGCGCCTCACGGTCGCCACGTCCGACCAGGCGTACACGACTCCGGTGGTGCCGACGACCTACGTCGTGGGGCTACCGGCCTCGGGAGCCGCGGTCACGCTGCCGCAGCTCCCCGGTTCACCCATCACGAATCCCGATGTGATCTGGCGTTACGTTCTCGCCGTAGTCGCGGCATCGATCGTGCTCGGCGTCATCGTCGCGCTCGTCGTGGCGCGCCTGCGCCGCCGGCGCAACGCGGTCTCGGTCGTCGAGGCGTTCGCCGACACCCCCCTCGTCGTTCGGGGCCTCCGGAAGGAGTACGCCGACGGCTTCGTCGCGGTCTCCACCGTGGATTTCACTGTCGAGCGTGGACAGGTCGTCGGGATGCTCGGGCCGAACGGCGCCGGCAAGACCACCACGCTGCGGGTTCTGCTCGGCATGACCCAGGCGACCAAGGGCGAAATCCTGGTCTTCGGCCATCACCTCAAGCCAGGGGCCGACGTGCTCACCCGGCTGGGTGCGCTCGTCGAGGGTCCCGGCTTCCTGCCGCACGTCACGGGGCTGCACAACCTCAAGCTGTACTGGCGCTCAACCGGACGACCGGAGGCCGAGGCCCGGCTCGAGGAGGCATTGGAGATCGCCGGCCTGGGCGACGCGATTCACCGAAAGGTCCGCAAGTACAGCCACGGGATGAAACAGCGCCTGGCCATCGCGCAGGCGATGCTCGGCATGCCGGAGCTGCTGGTGCTCGATGAACCGACCGACGGCCTCGATCCGCCACAGATAGCCGAGATGCGAAAGGTGCTGCGCGCCTACGCTACCGACGGCCGGGCCGTGCTGGTCTCGTCACACCTGCTGGCTGAGGTCGAACAGACCTGCACCCATGTCGTGGTCATGCACAAGGGCGAGGTGGTCGCGGACGGACCCGTTGAGGATGTCGTGGGCGACTCGCCCATCTCGCTGTTCGACGTCTCCGATGTGCCGGCGGCGTCCGCTGTGCTCGGCCAGCTGGCGGGTGTCCGCTCGATCGCGCCGGACGGCCGGCATGGGCTCGTCGTGGACCTGGACGGAACCTCCCGGACGGACGCGGTGGCGGCCCTGGTCAGGGCCGGGGTCGGCGTCGACAGGGTGGTGCCGCGACGCCGCCTCGAAGACGCCTTCCTCACCCTTGTCGGCGGCGACTCGACGGAGCCGGCGGGACCCGCTCACGAACCAGACACCCCTCGCACGCTCACGGAGGTAGGTGGAGAGCGATGACAACGTCTACGATGCCGGCGCGGACCTCGCGGGTCACGACGTTCTCGGTCGCCACCGAGCTGCGTCGCCAGGCCAGCCGACCACGGACCCGGATCGCGCTTGCCTTCATGGTGGCGCTTCCCCTGATCATCCTCGGCGCGTTCGAGTTCGGCGGCGGTAACGGCGATGACGACGGTGGCGGTGGCGGGGCGTTCTCCAGCCTCGTAGACGTCGCGACCGCCGGCGGCGCCAACTTCGCCCTGTTCACCCTGCTCGTGTCGTCCTCCTTCCTGCTGGTCGTGGTCTTCGCGCTGTTCTTCGGCGACACGATCGCGAGCGAGGCGAGCTGGGGAAGTCTGCGCTACCTGCTGGCGATCCCGGTGCCGCGGGCCCGACTGCTCGGGGTCAAGGCGACCGTCTCGGTGATCTACGCTGCGCTGGCGCTCGTCCTGCTGGTCGGCACCGCGCTGCTGGCCGGCACTTTTCGCTATGGCTGGAACCCGCTGCGATCGACCATCGCGGACCAACTGAGCGCGGGTGAGGCGCTGGGCCGGATCAGCGCCGCGACCGGCTACATTGGGCTGACGCTGCTCGTGGTCGGGGCGCTGGCGTTCCTGCTATCGGTCTCGACGGACGCGCCGCTGGGTGCCGTCGGCGGCGCCGTGCTGCTGCAGATCGTGTCGAGCATCCTCGATCAGATCGAAGCCCTCGGCGCGATCCGCGACTATCTGCCGACCCATTACAACGACGCCTGGGTGGGCCTTCTCTCGACGCCGGTGCAGGTGGACACCATGGTGCGCGGGGCCATCTCCGCCCTGCTCTACGCCACGCTCTTCTTCGGGCTCGCCTTCTGGCGCTTCCTTCGAAAGGACATAGTTTCGTAGGTGACTTCGCGAGCATGGCGCTGACTATGGCGTACGCTATGCTTGTCGCCATGAAGACCACCGTGAGCCTCGACGCCGGCGTGCGCGACAGGCTCGCCGCGCTGGCCGCCCGGCATCGCCGAACCATGGGTGAGCAGATCGCCGCGATGGTCGAGGCCGCGGAGGAGCGAGACTTCTGGGATCGGGTCTCATCCGGCTACGCCGAGATCCAGGCGGTGGGAGCCGATGTCGTTATCCATGACGACTATCGCGAGTATGCGCATTTACGCGTGGGCGAGATTCCATCTGAGGGTGAGCACAACGAGGAAGCGCCGCCCAAGGCGCGGCGACGACGCACAGCCGCATGAGGGCGGGCGAGCTGTACCTCGTCGACTTCGGTCCGCCGTCACGCGGCGTGGAGCAGGCCAACGTGCGCCCTGCGATTGTCATACACAGCGACGACTTCATGCGCATTCCCAATCTTGCCGTCGTCTGTCCGATCACGAAAGCTGACCGACGGGTGCCGAACCATGTGGCCATACCGCCGTCGGCCGCATCCGGTCTTCGGCATCCTTCGTTCGTGATGACCGAACAGATCCGGGCCGTCGATCTACGGTTTGTCGGCGTCCAATTGGGCTCCGCGCCGCGCGACGTCACCAACACCGTGCTCCGCATCCTCCGGGAACGGATCCTCGCCGTCCGGGCGACCTGACTCCGACGTCATCAGCGACTGTGAGCGAGGCGGTACCCGGGGATGGTGATCATCGGCGGCCGGTCGGGCCAAGTGATATCGGCGTCAACCGGGCTCGCCACGCCGTCGACCCGGTGGAACTGGGTGAGCGAGCTCCACAGTGGATGTTCGGGCGAGACCCGCCGGAGCACCGAATGTAGAATTGTCGCCGCCATCCTTCCCAGCGCGGCTGTGTCCTGGTGACCGTGCGTTCGTTCGCCCAGGTCGACCTGCGCCACCGCGTCCAGCCCATGGGCCGCGATCGTGTCGATCAGCAGCCCGGTCTCGACTCCGTACCCGGCCGCGAACGGCATTGTCTCCAGCAGCGAGCGACGGGCGGCATACTCGCCGGCCAGCGGCTGGACCACACCGGCAAGCTCGGGCAGTAGCGCACCCAGCAGTGGCCGGGCCATGAGCTCGGTGACCCGGCCACCGCCGGCGGCGGCGACGTCCAGCAGCGGCCGATCGTAGAACGCCTTCACCATCAGCACCGAGTCGTCCGTGAGTAGCGGGCCCAGTAGCCCGGTAACGTAGTGCTCGCCGAAGTCGGTCAGATCCGCGTCGATGTAGACAAGGATGTCTCCGGTCGTCACCTGCAGCGCCTTCCAGAGCACCTCGCCCTTGCCGGCGTGGGAACCCGCCTCCGGCAGGATGTCGTCGCGGTGGTGGACGTCGGCGCCCGCATCGAGAGCGACCTTGGCGGTCTGGTCCACCGAGCCCGAGTCGATTACGACAACCTCGTCCACCAGCCCCGTGCGATCGGCGAGGTGACGCACGCCCGCGACGATCTCCCCGACTGTCGGCTCCTCGTCGAGCGCCGGCAGCACCACGCTCACCCGAATAGCGCCTTTGTGCTCCACCAGTCGGTCGGACGGCCAGTCGGCTGCGGCACTCGTACGACGGTCGAACCACATCGCGGCGGCGGGATGCACCTCCTCACGCTAGGCGCCCTGGCGGCGCGCCGCGCCGGCCGGGGTGGAGATCGGGCCGTGCGACGGATAGCCTGCGAAGCCGTGGATGGCTGGGATTCGGAAGATCCGAAAGAGATCGTCGTCGGTGACCGACGGATGCGGGTCGGACGGCGAAGGGCCGGGCGGCGACCGCTCGCCGTGGCGATCGCCATCGTTCTGGCCGTCGCGGTGGTCGGTCTCGCCGTCGGCGGCTACTTCTGGTTCACCCGGCCCACCGGTCTAGCGGCGATGCCGAATCCGGCCGTGGTCGCTCCGGGAGGCTTCCGAGCGACCATCGGCGCCAACAACACAATCACCGTAGGCTTGGAGGTCCGCAACACCGCCGACAACCCGCTGACGTTGATCGAGGCGCGGATCGTCGCGCCGGCCGGCCTGACCAGCCTCCAACTGGCAATCATCCCAACCGGCGACGGGAATCAGGGCTTCGCTCTGGACGGCGACCTGCCGCCGACCGCGCCCGTGCAGCTGGGCACGACCGCGACTGACCGCAACGCGATCATCGCCGCCCGGTTCACCGTAGACTGCGCCGGGCTGCTCGCGTCGGGCGCCGCGACCAATGAGCAGATCTTCGTGACTGTCCAGGTCGGAGACCAGCAGCGAGTCGAGGAACTGACCCCGCCCGCCGTCGGCGACTTACCCTGGCTGACCGCCACCGCGCAACGAGCCTGCCTGGACCCGGTCTCCACGGAGTCGCCGGAGCCGCAGCTGCCGCCCCTACCCGACCCGACCGCGACCTCCAGCACCGGCGCCACTCCCGGCTGACCACGTCTTGTAGGGTGACCCCAACAACTGAAGACCTCATCCAGAGGGGCAGAGGGATACGGCCCGATGAAGCCCCGGCAACCACCGCGCATAAGCGGCAGGTGCCAAGTCCGGCCCACGATCGTTCGAGGCGTGGGGAAGATGAGAAGGAGACCCGATGGCATTGCCCGCTGTCCCGCTCGCAGACTTAGCGGGAGTGTCTGCGGCTCGCTGCTTGATCTGTCGTAACTGTGGCACCGAGGCGCCCCTGCGCGCCCAACACGCCTGCTACGCCTGCTTCGGACCGCTTGAGATTGGATACGAATCCGACCTGCTGGCCCGGGTGACCCGCAAGCAGATAGAGGCTGGCCCAAAGAGCATGTGGCGGTATGCACCGCTGCTACCCGTGGGCCAGGCCGCCGCCGAACGGGTGACCTTGGATCCGGGTTACACCCCCCTGGTACGGGCGAGCGCGCTCGCCGATGCGGTCGGTGTCCGGGCACCGTTGTGGGTCAAGGACGACTCGGCGAACCCCACCCACTCCTTCAAGGACCGCGTCGTGTCGGTCGCCCTCACGGCCGCCCGATCCTTCGGATTCACCCGGTTCGCCTGCGCGTCCACCGGGAATCTCGCCAACTCCGTGGCCGCCCACGCCGCGCGCGCCGGTGTCCCGTCGATGGTCTTCATTCCGGCCGACCTGGAGGCCGGCAAGGTGCTGACGACCGCGGTGTACGGCGGCGACGTGGTCGCGGTCGACGGCTCCTACGACGATGTGAACCGGCTCTGTGGCGAGCTCACCGAGACCGACGAGTTCGAGCAGACGGCATTCGTCAACGTCAACCTGCGGCCCTTCTATGCCGAGGGTTCGAAGACGCTCGGGTACGAGGTGGCCGAGCAGCTCGGCTGGCGGCTGCCCGCCCAGGTCGTCATCCCGATGGCCAGCGGCGAGCTCCTCACCAAGGTGGACAAGGCATTCGCGGAGCTCGTGGAGCTGGGGCTGGTGGCCGAACCAGCCGAGGGGTGGCGGGTCTTCGGCGCCCAGTCGTCCGGCTGCAGCCCGATCGCCGCCGCCATGCACGCCGGTGTCGACGAGATCACGCCGGTCAGGCCGACGGGCATCGCCAAGTCACTCAATATCGGCGACCCGGCGGCCGGACTCTACGCCTTGGAGTCGGTGCGCCGCACCGGCGGTTGGATGGACCACGTGGACGATGCCGACATTCGCGAGGGGATCCGGTTGCTAGCCCGGACCACCGGCGTCTTCGCGGAGACCGCCGGCGGGGTGACGGTGGCGGTGCTCCGCAAGCTGGTGACGACCGGCAAGCTAGACCCGGATGCGGAGACGGTCGTGTTCAACACGGGCGAGGGCCTCAAGACACTTGATGCGATCGACGGCAGCGTCGGTCCAACCCATCGAATCCGCCCGTCCCTTCGCGCGGCGAAGGAAGCTCAGCTGATCGGCTGATCCTTTGCGAGCGGCGGTAACGGGCAGTGACGGCAATTTGGGTCGAGTGTGGCGGGTCGTCGGCGGCCCAGCGACCGGGGTTGGCAACGCACGGTAATGGTCGGGAAGCTGCCAGTTGGAGAAACGGTGGCGAAGGTCTTGACGAGGGTGCTAAGGACCGCGCAGGATTCTGCGTGCGGGAGGTTCGTCGCCGCGGCGCCGGCAGGGCGGCGCGTAGTTTCGATGTCAGCAATGGCGTCGGCGCGAGGCTCCTCCCGACCAACGTTGCGGGCTCCCTCCCGCGATCAAGGAGTTATGGCCGTGGTTTGGTGATCCAACCACGGCCATAACTCCTTGATCGCGGGAGGGACGGTATTTCGGTCGCGGGACGGGTCCAGCACCGGCAGGCTGGACGGCATGCACGTGCACACTCGCTCCCTGGACCCTTACACCGAACATGATGTCGAGGCGTCGTTCCGTATCCAGGATGCCGCGCGAAGGCAGGATGTCCCGGACTTTCCGCTGTTCTCCCGAACCGAGAACGTCGGTCAGTTGCGCCACCCCTGGCCCGGGATGATCGAGCGCCATTGGCTCGCTGAGTCCGACGGGGAACCGACCGGACTGCTCACGGTGGGGTTACCACAGCTCGACAACACCCACCTCGCCGACGTGCACCTCACCGTGCACCCGGAAGGCAGGCGACGGGGTGCCGGGCGGGCATTGCACGCTGCGGCCGTGGAGTTCGCGCGTGCGCACGACCGTCGGGTGCTCGGGGGCGAGTACGTCACGCAGCTACCCGGTGGGCCTGAGCGGGATGCGGCGCATGCGGCCTTCGCGGACGCGATCGGCGCCAAGGCAGCGCTCCCGGAGGTCCGACGGCGACTCGACCTGGACATGATCGACAGACTGGCGTGGGCTGATCTCTCCGCCGATGCTCGTGCGCAGGCAGCCGGATACTCCGTCGTGGCGTGGACGGACGAAACGCCAGAAGAATTCGTCGCCGACGTCGCGAGGCTCGACAGTCGGCTGGTCCTCGACGCGCCGATGGGCGACCTCGACGTCGAACCCGAGAAGATCGACGCAGCCCGTATCCGCGCAAATGAGCAGATGATGCGCACGCGTGGGCGGAGGCCTTACCACGCCGGCGTGCGCCACGACGCCACCGGCAGACTGGTCGCATGGACTATGATCAATTTCGACGCTGACGTGGCGACGCACGCCTGGCAGCAGATCACGATAGTCGACCCAGAACACCGCGGCCACCGCCTCGGCCTGCTCGTCAAGATCGAGAATCTACGGCACACGCTTGATCATGAGCCGCTCGTCCGTCACATCAACACATGGAATGCGGCCGAGAACATACGCATGATCGCGATAAACGAGGCGCTCGGGTTCCGTCCGGTCGATGGCTGGGTCAGCTGGCAGCAAGAGATCTGAGCATGCCCGACAGCGCCGGGCTCGGGCGGCGAGGCATGATGGCCCCATGACGCAGGCAACGACGCTTGGCTCCGCCCACCGCTTCTTCGAAGCACACCGCGAGACCCTCGACCGCGCGCGCCAGGCGATCGCCGAGCGCGCCTACTGGTCGGCGTTTCCCGAGTCGCCGAGCCCCAAGGTGTACGGCGAGACCGCCGCCGCCGAGGGGGAGGCCGCGTTCCGCGCGCTTCTCGGTACCGACTTCCCGCTCGAGCAGCCCGGCACCAACGGCTGGGTCGCGACCGAGTCGAGCCCGTTCGGAGTCGACCTCGGTGTGCGTTACCCGCACCCCGACGTCGACGAGCTGCTCACCGCGGCGCAGGCCGGCATGGCGGCCTGGCGTGACGCGGGCCCCGAGACCCGGCTCGGCGTCTGTGCCGAGATCCTGCACCGGCTCCACCAGAACATCTTCCAACTGGCCAACGCGGTCCAGTACACGACCGGCCAGGCCTTCGTGATGGCGTTCCAGGCCGGCGGCCCACACGCGCTCGACCGCGCCCTGGAGGCCCTCGCCTACGCGTACGTGGAGATGACCCGTACGCCGGCGAGTGCCGACTGGTCCAAGCCGGCAGGCAAGGGCGAGCCGTTGCGCATGACCAAGACCTTCCACGTGGTGCCACGCGGGGTGGCGCTGGTCATCGGGTGCAACACGTTCCCGACGTGGAACTCGTACCCGGGCCTCTTCGCGTCATTGGCCACTGGCAACGCGGTCGTGGTCAAGCCACACCCGCGTGCCGTCCTGCCGTTGGCCATCACCGTGCGGATCGCGCGGGAGGTGCTGACCGACGCGGGCTTCGACCCGAACCTGGTCACGCTCGCCGCAGAGGAGCCCGGCGAAGGCCTCGCGAGCGTCCTCGCCACCCGCCCAGAGGTTCGCATCATCGACTTCACGGGTTCGACCGAGTACGGCGACTGGCTGGAGTCGAATGCACGGCAGGCCGCCGTTTACACCGAGAAGGCCGGCGTGAACACGATCATCGTCGACTCCACCGACGACTTCGCCGGCATGTGCCGCAATGTGGGCTTCTCCCTAACGCTCTATAGTGGACAGATGTGCACCACGCCGCAGAATATCCTCGTGCCGGCAGGGGGAATCGACACCCATGAGGGTCACCAGACTTTCGACGAGGT
>Ga0184632_10001224_pt1 | contig 10502 bp, 5 predicted proteins | sample PLM31_50_b1_FD_133153 | JGI IMG/M metagenome (GOLD analysis project Ga0184632, IMG submission 133153) | Groundwater sediment microbial communities from an aquifer in East River, Colorado, USA - PLM3-1_50_b1 | ecosystem: Environmental > Terrestrial > Soil > Riparian zone | place: USA: East River... | reverse complement strand
CCAAACTTGATGAGAATCGGCGGGGCGACGATATGATGCGTCCACGCGACGGGACGATTCTGCGCGTCCAGCCCCGCGGCCAGCTTGTTGTAGGTCGCCGGACGATAGAAGCTGTGCTTGGTGTCGTCTTCGCGGGACCAAATGACTTTCACCGGCGCGTTCACCGCTTTGGAGATGCTCACCGCTTCCGCCACGAAATCGGACTCGAGCCGCCGGCCAAACCCGCCGCCCAACAGCGTCGTGTGAATCTTGACCGCTTCCTTGGGTATTCCAGCTGCCTCCGCGGCGACTTCCTGCGCGCGGGTTTGGTTCTGCGTCGGGGCCCAGACGTCGCACGTCCCCGCGCGCACGTGCGCCGTGCAATTCATCGGCTCCATCGTGGCGTGGTGCAGGAACGGAACGGTGTACACGCTCTCGATTTTCTTGGCCGCGCCGGCCAGCGCCGTGGCTGCATCTCCCACGGTTTTGGCAGTAACTCCCGCTTCGCCAGCTCGCGCCGCGAGTTTCCCTGGAATGTCGCCGAGCGCCGCGTTAGGGCCTTCGTCCCAGGTGATCTTGAGTGCCTGACGTCCCTGAACCGCTTGCCAGTACGTATCGGCTACGACGGCGACGCCGCTCTCCGTGCCGACGGCCCATGCACCGTTCGTTCCCGTCCACGGCGTGCCATCGAGCTGCACGACGTGGCGCACGCCGGGCACGGCCCTCGCCGCGGTCGCGTCGAAGCTCTTCACCTTGCCTCCGAACACAGGTGAGCGTTCGATGCTGGCGACCAGCAGTCCCGGCATGCGGACGTCGATCCCGAACTGCGCGGAGCCGTTCACCTTGGAAGGCGTGTCGAGGCGATGCGTGCGTGTGCCGAGGAGACGAAAATCTTTCGGATCCTTGAGCGGCGCGTTGTCCGGGACGGGGATCGTAGCCGCTTTTTGCGCCAACTCACCGTACGTCAACCGGTGGTTGGCATGCGTCACGGTTCCGCTCCGGGTGCTGCACGCTGCGGCCTCGACACCCCACGTCTGCGCGGCGGCGGTGACGAGCATCGCGCGCGCCGTCGCCCCGGCCTTGCGCAGGATGTCCCAGGATGTGCGCACGCTCGTGCTGCCGCCGGTCGACATGCGCCGCGACCACGCCGCCGGATTGACCGGCACGACACCGACCTTGACCTTCGACCAATCGGCGTCGAGCTCCTCGGCGGCGATCATCGCAAGCGCCGTGTGATTCCCTTCGCCCATTTCGGATTTGTCGATCGTGACGGTCACGGCGCCGTCGGTGTCGACCTGCAGCCATGCGTTGGGGGTGAACGGAACCACGCCGCGGCGGTCGGGAATGCGGAAGGCAATAAGGAGCCCCACACTCCCACTCCCCGCCACTTGCAAGAAGTGCCGGCGATTCATCACGCCTCCTTGGCCGCGCGATGGATCGCGGCGCGAATGCGCTGGTAGGTGCCGCAACGGCAAATGTTCGTCATCGCCGCATCGATGTCGGCGTCGCTGGGCTGCGATTTGCGGCCGAGCAGCGCCGCGGCCGCCATGACCTGGCCCGACTGGCAGTAGCCGCACTGCGGTACGTCTTCGGCGATCCATGCCTTCTGGACGCGGTGCGTGGTCGTCGGACTGAGGCCTTCGATCGTCGTAATCCGTTTGGTTCCGACCGCCGCAATCGGCAGCACGCAGGAGCGGACCGGCTCACCGTCGAGATGGACGGTGCAGGCGCCGCATTGGGCGATGCCACATCCGAATTTCGTGCCGGTGAGACCGAGATTGTCGCGCAGTACCCAGAGCAGCGGCGTGTTGGCAGCCACCTCGACAGTCCGGCGGCGGCCGTTCACGAGCAGGGAGTAGGGAGGCATCAGGCCGTCTCTCGTGTGTGGTGCAACTAACGTGGAGCGCGAACGACATCTGGGGAAGGGGAAGCGCTGCCGCGTATTCCGTGCCAGATTCCACCAAAATCTCTTCCGGGTTAGACCATGCATCCCATTCTGAAACTGTCGCTCCTGACGGCGATCGTCGCCGCGCCGGCCGCCGCCCAAACACCCCGACCAATGGACTACGCCGACATCTTCCGAGTCCAGAACCTTGGGCAGGCCGAGCTGTCGCCTGATGGGCGCTGGGTCGTGTACGAGGTGTCGAAGGTGGAGTTCTCCGACTGGCAGCGGCGGACGGACCTCTTTGTCGTTTCGGCCGACGGGCGCACCACGCGACGGCTTACATACACGGAAGCCGAAGACGAGACGGCACCGCGCTGGCGGCCCTCCGCTCAATCGTCGCTCATCGGGTTCACGTCCACGCGCGACAACAAGAAACGCCAGCTGTTTCTGATCCACGCCGATGGCGGCGAAGCCCGTCGCGTGACGACCGGCGACGACGGCATCGGCGCCTGGGCATGGAGCCGGGACGGGCAACGGATCGCGTACCTCGCTGGCCCCGAGGGAAAACGGCAGGTCTGGGCGCTTATGGGCGACGGTACAGGTAAGGCCGAGCAGCTCACGCGGCATGCCACGGGCGTCGAGAGCATCGATTGGAGCTTGGACAGCCGTACGGTCTACTTCACTGCGGCCGACGCGCCCGATTCGACCCGCCGCCGCCGCATCAAGGAAAAGTTCGACGTGCGCGTCATGAACGAACCGGCGGCGCCCGTGCATCTCTGGGCGGTGGACGTGTCGAACAAGAGCGAGCGCCGCGTCACGCAGGGCGACTTCCGCGTCGTCAACGTCGAGTTGTCGCGTGATGGGCGCTGGGCCGCGCTGCGCGCCCGCGTCACGAATCGCTATGCCGACGATCGCGCCAGCGAGCTCTACCTCGTGCGGCTCGACTCGGCACGGCTGGAGCAGCTGACGAACAACTTCGTAGGCGAGGGGAACGTGAGCTTTTCTCCAGACTCGCGGCTCATCGCGTTCACGGCCGACCGTGACTTCCGCTTCGGGAACCTGTCGCGCGTGTACGTCCGGCCCGTCTCCGGCGCAGAGTGGCGCGAGCTGGGCAAGGGCGACGCGCGCGACATGGGCCTCAGCTTCTGGAGCGGCGACAGTCGCACGATCTTCTTTAACGGCGACGAAGGCGTGAACGCCGACGTCTACGGGCTCGACGTGGCGTCGGGCACGGCCCGACCGGTGACCCGCGTGACGGGGACGGTCAGCGCCGTGAAGCCGCCCGAGCAGGAAACGGCCCTGATCCGCTACACCGATCCCGCTTCCCCGGCCGATCTGTACGTCGCCCCGGTTGCGCAGATTGCGCGGCGCGAGCGCTGGACTCGACTCACGCGGCTCAATCCGTGGGTCGATTCGGTCGCGCTGGGCCGCTACGAGACCGTCCGCTGGAAATCGGGCGACGGCGCCACCGTCGAGGGGATTCTCGTTTATCCCGTCGGCTGGGATCGCGCCCGCTCCTATCCGCTCATCGTGCAGCTGCACGGCGGGCCGGCCGCCGCCTATCAGAACTCGTTCAGCGGCGGCTATGGGACCTACACCCACGTCCTCGCGGGACGCGGCTACGCCGTGCTGCAACCGAACTACCGCGGCTCAACCGGTTACGGCGAAGCCTTCCAGGCAGCAATCGCCGGGAACTACTGGCCACTTGCCGCAGGCGACATCATGACGGGCGTCGATACGCTGATCGCGCGCGGCGTCGCGCATAAGGATTCGCTCGGGATGATGGGCTGGTCGGCCGGCGGCCACTGGTCCAACTGGACGCTGGTCACGACCGATCGCTTCAAGGCGATCTCGAGCGGTGCCGGCGTGGCGAACTGGATCAGCCTCTACGCGCAGACCGACGTGCAGGCCACGCGCGAGTATTACCTGGGCGGCGACGCCGGGCGGGAAGCCGCCAACAAGCCGTGGGACAACTACGAGCACTGGTGGGCCGAATCGCCGCTGCGCTACATCAGCCGCGCCAAGACGCCGACCCTGCTGCATTCGGGCGAGGACGACGAGCGCATCCCGATGGCGCAGAACCTCGAGCTGTACATGGCGCTCAAGCAGCGCGGCGTGCCGACGGAGTTCCTCGTGTATCCCGGCCAGCCGCACGGCATCCAGCAGCCGCGCTATCAGCTCGTGAAGATGACCGCGGAGCTTTCCTGGTTCGACCACTGGATCCGCGGCAAGCCGTGGTTCACCTGGGATGAGCTGCTGGCGACAGCCGATAGGATCGCCGGCAAGGAAAAGCCATCGTCCACTCCAACCGTGAGCGTAACGACTCCATGACTCGACACTACTGCCTTGCCGCGCTCATCGCGGTTGCCGCCGTTCCATCGCTGTCCGCCCAGGCTCACGATCACGCCAGCCCCGAAAAACTTGGCCGTGTCGTCTTTCCCGTCAGCTGCAACGCCGAAGCATCGAAACGCTTCGAGCACGCCATGGCGCTCCTGCATTCGTTTTGGTGGGATGCCGGGGTGGCCGCGTTCAGTCAGGTCGCCGACGCGGACGGCACGTGCGCCATGGCGTACTGGGGCAGCGCGATGAATGCATGGGGCAATCCCTTCGCGGGCGGTCCCTCGGGCCAAGCGCTTGCCGCAGCGGGTCAGGCAGCCGAACAGGCAGCGGCCATTGGCGGCAAGACGCCACGCGAGGCCGGCTTCATCTCGGCCGTGGCGACGCTATACCGCGGCAACGCCACCGTGCCGAACGGGGTCCGGCTGCGCGCGTACTCCGACACGATGGCGCGCGTGTATCGCGACAATCCCAATGACGTCGAAGTCGCCATCTACTACGCGCTCTCGCTGGTCGCGACTGCATCACCCACCGACACGACGTTCGCGCGGCAGAAGGCCGCCGCGGCGATCCTGAATCCCCTATTCAGGCGGCTGCCGCAGCACCCCGGTCTCGCGCACTACATCATCCACGCCAACGACTCGCCGCGGCTCGCGTCGCTGGGTCTCGACGCGGCGCGCCGCTACGCCCAGATCGCGCCGTCGGCGCCGCATGCCCAGCACATGCCGTCGCACATCTTCGTGCGGCTCGGGCTGTGGGAGGACGACATCGCGTCGAACCAGCGCTCGTTCGACGCCGGCGTCGCGTATGCAAAGGCGCAAGGGTGGAAGGGTGTCGCATATCACGAATTCCACGCCCTCGACTACATGGTCTACGGCTATCTCCAGCTCGGCCAGGACGCGGCCGTGAAGCGGATTGTGACCAGTGCCGAGAGCTTGAGCGCCGTCGAAGGACCCGGCAATGTCATTGCGAGTTACAACGGGAACGCGCTCGCCGCGCGTTACGCGTTGGAGCGAGACGACTGGTCCGCCGCGGCAAAGCTTCCCATCCCAGCCGGCGCGCCGGGTGTTGCACTCGGAGCGGTGACTCGTTTCGCTCGGGGCCTCGGTGCCGCCCGCTCCGGCGATACGGCGCAGGCGCGGGCGGAAGTCGCCGCGCTGGCGGAGATCGAAATGGCGGTGGCGAGCGGCCCACAGGGCGCGTATTGGAGCCGGGTGATCGGTATCAAGCGGACGGCAGTAGCGGCCTGGCTGGCCCTCGCGCAGCGTGACACCGCCAGTGCCTTGCGACTCGCCCAGGAGGCCGCTGACGCCGAAGACGTGACTGAAAAATCTCCGGTTACCCCCGGCGAGCTGCTCCCCGCCCGGGAGCTGTACGGCGATTTGCTGCTCGCGGTTGGGCGATACGCTGATGCGCGTGCTGCCTATGAGGCGACGCTGCGGCGCGAGCCGCGGCGGGCGCGCAGTCTGTTTGGGGCGGGGCGCTACGCCGAGTTCCTTGCGCAGATGAAGTCAGCAGATGGTGACCGTGCTCAAATCGCGCAAGCACGGCAAAATCTGAAGTAGGTAGCGAGTGGTTGTTGAGGACGCGCCCTGAGAGGGCGCGCTCGGCTGAGGAGTGCGCCCTTACAGGGCGCACACGGTGCCGAGCCCGGGCTCTCAGCCCGGGGATTCGGACTCCGGTTCGAGATACTCCTCGCGGTACATCCGGATGAGCTCGAACAGGTAGCTGAGCGCCAGCGGGCCGATGAGTAGTCCCAGCAGCCCGAAGTGGCTCACGCCCGCAATCGCGCCGATTAGCGTGATCAGGGGGTGCACTTCGGCGTAGCGGCGATAGATGATCGGCCGGATGAAGTTGTCGACGCTCCCCACGACCGCGACGCCCCAGATGGCGAGCAGGACGGCAGCGACCGGGCGCCCCTGGATCGCGAGAATGAGCGCGGCAGGCCCCCACACCAGCCCGCTCCCGACCACCGGCAGAATGGCCAGGGCCGTCGTCACCACGCTCCAGAACAACGCATTGGGCAGTCCGACGACCACGAACGCGCTGCCGAGCAGTACGCCCTGGAGCATCGCCACGACGCCCGTGCCGATGACGGTCGACACGGTGACGTCCTTGAACCGCTTCCCCAGTTTGTCGGTGTTCTCCTCCGAGAACGGAACGTAGGGTCGCGCATTGAGCCAGGGGTCCTCGCCGGGAACCTTGAGGACGTAGTACAGCCCGAAGAACGCGATGGTGAGGTTGAGCGCGAGCCGCGTGGCGGTGCCCACGACCCCGACCGCGTTGCCGGCGAGCCAGCTGACGACGCTACCCCCGATCTCGGCCAGACGCGGCCCGATGGGAATCCCGCGGACCTGGATCGTGGACAGGCGCTCCAACACCGGGCTCTGCAGGACGCTGCTCGTGACCTGCTGAGCCTCATTGATCACCAGTCCGGCGAACAAAATGATGGGCAGAATAACGACGACCGCACCGAACAGCGTGACGGCCAGCGCCGTGGGCGCTTCCGGGAGGCCCCGCCGTACCATCCAGTTGTGAATCGGCGCGAACAGCACTGCCAGCACGGGTATGCCGATGATCCCAGTCGCATAGGGCGTCAGGGACCACAGCAGCGCCGCGCCCAACGCAAAGACGATGAACGCGGCGCGTTGATGCTTGGTATCTAAAAAAGCCATCAGCTGTCTGCCATCAGCCGTCAGCCATCATTTTCCACGCTCGACGCGAAGGACGCGACTCAGCGTTTTCCCATCTACGGTAATCGTGACGAGGTAGTCGCCGGTCGATACGGGCGGAGCACCGCCACCTCCAAAGCCTCCACCTCCACCAACCGGTGCCCGGCCGAAGGCTTGGGCAACGAATCCGAGCGCCCCAAAGCCTCCACCACCTCCGCCTCCCGTTTGCCCGGGACGGCGGAGCAGGTTGCCGAGCTGCTGCAGGAAGCTCGCGTCCGGCGGCCCTGCATCGCCCGATTCGCCGCTCTCGCTGCCCACCGCCGGCAGCGACGCGCCGGCAGCCGCCGCGCGCGGCGTCGTCTCGCCGGGGCGCTCGTTGAACCGGCCGCCCGCAAACGGATTCCCAGCTCCGCCGCCTCCTCCACCACCTCCACCACCTCCACCAAACCCAAATCTCTGCGCTATCCCTTGCACGTCACCCGCTAAGAGCAGCGCCTTTATGGGTTCGAGCTGCTGCGGGTTTGTGCCTGCCTTACTCAGCGAGTCGAACACGACGTTGATGCGGCCCACCAGCCAGGCGCTGTCCCGTTTCTGCGACGGTGACAGCGCGACGGGTGGAGGAGTGCGGCCCTGGAAGTTCCAGACGACCCGATGCAAACCGGGGCCCGCCGGTCCCTGGACGGTGCGCACCGTGTCGCCGCGCACGTCGCGAATGACGATCTGCGTCCGCGCGCGCCGGTCGGTGCTGCCGGTGGCGAGGCGGTACACGATTTCGGCGCCGTACTGCGGGCTGGGCGCGCGGAACGTCTTCTGGCCCGGACTCCCCCCGCCGAGCGGGGATTGGCCGTACTGATAGGCGGTGCTCGGCTGGAAGAGATAGGCGGTGGCGGTCAGCGCGCTGTCGTTGAGCTGCTCGAGCGGCGCGATGTTGACGATCCAGAGCGAGCGGCCGTGCGTCGCGGCGAGCAGGTCGCGCTCGCGCGGATGAATCCGCAGATCGTGCACGGGGACCGTCGGGAAGCCGCTCATGAAGCGCTGCCACGCGGCGCCGCGATTGAAGGAGACATAGACCCCGACGTCCGTGCCCACGAACAACAGATCGCGATTGCTGACGTCTTCGCGGATCACGTGGACGTAGTCGGGTCCGCCGGTCGGCAGGTTATTGACGATCGACCGGAACGAGCGCCCGAAGTCGGTGGTCGTGTACACATACGGCTTGTAGTCACCGTTGCGGTGATTGTCGAACGTGATGTAGAACGTCGCCGTGTCGAAACGCGACGGCTCGATGCGGCTCACGTACGTGCCCGCCGGAACGCCGGGGAAGCGGCCGGTGAGATTCTCCCAGCTGCCGCCGTCGTTTTTTGTGAGCCACACGTTGCCGTCGTCCGTGCCCGCGAACAACAGGCCCGGCCGGAGCGGCGACTCCGACAGCGACACGATCGTGGAATACGTCTCCGCGCCGGTCACGTCGGGCGTGATTCCCCCCGTTGTCCTTGTACTCACTCTAATTCTCATCGTATCTCTCGTCGTTAAATCAGGAGAGATCGGATACAAGCCTTCGCCGCGGTTGGTGGACTTCATCACCTTGCTCGCGCCGGCGTAGAACGTTTCGGGATTGTGCGCCGAGATGAGGAACGGCGTGTTCCAGTTCCAGCGCAGGTCGATCTCCGAGGAGTCGGCCTTCTGGCGCACGCGCAGCTCGGCGATGCGGCGCCGTTGCGCGGCGGTCTCGGGACGCGCCGTGTCGGGCCGCTCGATCACGACCGAGTCTTCAAAGATCGTGTAGCGCGGCCGCCAGTTCGGTTTCTGGAGCGAAGTGCGCTCGCCGGTCGCAAAGTTGAGGCGCGACATGTTGCCGCCCTGCGACTCGACGTAGATGATGTTCGGGTCGGTCGGATCGGACGCCGTGTAAAAGCCGTCGCCGCCGCCCACGGTCGTCCAGTCGGCGTTGGTGATGTCACCCTGGCGCCGGCGCGACGGCCCGCACCACGAGCCGTTGTCCTGATAGCCGGCGCAGACGCCGTACGGGAAGTTCATGTCGTAGCTGACGATGTAGGGCTGGCCGATCGCGAACGTATTGAGGAAGTCCCAGTTGCCGCCCTTGTCCCACGACTGCGCCACGCCGCCGTCGTTGCCGACGACGATGTGATTGGGATCGTTCGGATCGATCCACATCGAGTGATGGTCCACGTGAATCCCGACGGTCGCGTTGCCGACCGTTTTGCCGCCGTCATTCGAGTAGTTCACGGGCGTCGAGGACCAGTAGACCCGGTTCGGGTCCTTGGGGTCCACGCGCACCTGTGAGTAATAGAAGGGGCGGACGTTGTTGCTGTTGGTCTTTTCCCACGTGGCGCCGCCGTCGGCGGAGCGATAGAGGCCCGATGGCCGGGTCTGCGGAGCTTTGCCGGCGCCCCCCTGGGCGTTGGCGTTGGTGTCAGCTTCGACCATCAGATAGATGACTTTGGGATCCGAGGCGGCGATCGCGATGCCGATGCGGCCTTTGGCCGTCGCGGGGAGACCGCCGCCCTTGACTTCGGTCCACGTCTTGCCGCCGTCGGTCGTTTTCCAGAGCGCGCTGCCGGGGCCGCCGGAGCGCAGGAAGTACGGCCCGCGCACGCGCTCCCAGCTCGCCGCGAACAAGACCTCGGGATTCGAGGGATCCATCGCGACGTCCACGAAACCCGCGCGATCGGAGATGAACTTGACGTTCGTCCACGTCTGACCGCCGTCGGTCGTCTTGTAAAGACCGCGCTCGGCGTTGGCTGACCACGGTTGGCCGAGGGCCGCGACGTAGACGATGTTCGGGTTCGTCGGGTGCACGACGATACGGCCGATCGCGCCGGTCTTCTCGAGCCCCGCGCGTTTCCAGGTGAGGCCGCCGTCGGTCGATTTGAAGATGCCGCAGCCCGGCGAGATCGTGTTGCGCGAGTCCTCTTCACCGGTGCCCGCCCACACCTGCATCGTGTCCGACGGCGCGATCGCCAGCTCACCCATCGCCACGCAAGCGTAGTTGTCGAAGACGGGCCGGAACGTCGTGCCCGCGTTCGTGGTCTTCCAGATTCCCCCGGCCGCGGCTGCGACGAAGAACGTGCGCGACGGACTCGGGATGCCCACGACGCTCGACACGCGTCCCGCCATGTTCGCGGGTCCGATGTTGCGCCAGCGGAAGCCCGCGAGGAGCGTCGAGTCGAGGGTGATGGAAGCGGGACGTTGTTGCGACAGGGCAGGGACTGCGACGGTGGTGAGGACGGCGACAGCCGCCCACAGGCGCTGGAACATGACGATCCTCAGATAGATGGAAGAATTAGGAATAGAAGGCTGTCACAGGGATCGGCGGGACGCTAGGGGTGTACAACGCGCCCTCAGAGGGCCCGGCTCTTAGCCCGGGTTCACGTAAGTCAGGCGGCGACTCCAAGGTCGTGGGCTAGGACGATCACTGGTCGCGCATCTAGCGCACGCGGGTGAACACCGCGCGCCAACCGCGATCGAGCGGCGCCCAGGTGAAATGGTCGGCATCGATCACGCGCAGCGTGAAGGACTCCGCGTGCCGGCGAGTGGCGTCGCCATCGCCGGAAGGCGCGGTCGGTACGAACAGGATGACCGGCTCAGCCAGGTCCAGGGATCCCGTG
>Ga0184632_10001223_pt1 | contig 10508 bp, 9 predicted proteins | sample PLM31_50_b1_FD_133153 | JGI IMG/M metagenome (GOLD analysis project Ga0184632, IMG submission 133153) | Groundwater sediment microbial communities from an aquifer in East River, Colorado, USA - PLM3-1_50_b1 | ecosystem: Environmental > Terrestrial > Soil > Riparian zone | place: USA: East River... | reverse complement strand
GTCCCGCACTTGGGCGGTTCCGCCGCCTTGCGTATGTCCTCGATCGTCTTGTACGGCGTGTCTGCGCGAATATAAAAGATTCGCTCGGTTCTCTCGGGCGAACCAATCCAGCTAAATTTGGGCCAGTCAAACTGAACCTCTTTTCGTCCGGCAAGCTGTTCGATGAAAAGCCCCGGCGTGACCACAGCAATGGTCAGACCGTCGGGCTTGGCGACCTTGTACACATAATTCGCCGCGACCATGGAACCGCCACCGGTCATGTTTTGCACGACGAAGGTAGGGTTTCCGGGAATGTGTTTGCTCATGTGATGGGCGATCAGACGCGCCCATAGGTCATAAGAGCCCCCGGGTGAAAATCCGACGAGGATGCGCGCGGTTTTGCCCTCAAAAAAAGACGTCTGGGCGGGAAGATCAAAACTCGTCGCCGACAAAAAGAAAAGAACAAAAATGACTTTCTTCATAGCGCTATCCTTCCCGCTAACTCCGCGTTAGCCCACTGACTCATTTTCCCAACAGCTTTTTCATCCGTTCGATGACCTCCGCGGGCTGACTCATAAGCTCCTTGGCCAAGGCTTCCAACTCCTCGCCGCCGGTTGGTTCAATTTCCAGATTAAACTTCTCGGCCTGAGCTAAAAGTTCAGGATCAGTTAGCGCTTTCATGAAAGCCTGGCGTAAAATTTTTATCCGGTCTATTGGAATGCCCGGCGGTCCTATGATCGGGCGGCCCAAGTCGCCGGAGGCCAAGACCAATTTGGCCAGGCGTCGAGACGACTCTGAGGTTTTGTATTCGTTCATGAGGTCGGCAAGCGTCGGCACGTCGGGCAACCTCGGGTCTCGCCTCGATCCGGTCTGAACGAGCACCCGGACAATGCCGTTTTTGCGCCAACTGAGGTAAGGCTCGCGATTGCTCAAAAAAGCGGTCAGGGTAAAGGCGCGGCACTGCGCCTCACCCCTTTCCACTGCCAAATCCATGTCGGGGCCGCCCGGATAGCCGACCACGACATTGAATTTCGTGCCGATAGTTTCCTCCAAGAGCTTGGGCATGTAATAGGCGATCGAGCCGGTGCCAGTGGCCGCGCACTTGGGGAGCTGAGTAGCCCCACGCACATCATGCATGGTCTTGTAGGGAGTATCGGCCCGCATGACGAGCAGATTATTCGATCGATCGGTGCTCCCGATCCAGACAAATTTGGCGTAGTCAAACTGGATCTCTTTGCGCCCCACGAGCTGATCGAAATAAATAGCCGGAAGAATCGACAAGAGGGTCAAACCATCGGGCGCGGCTAGACGATAGACCTGATTGGCCGCGATCACGGATCCGGCGCCGCCTATATTCTGCACGATAACGTCGGGATTACCGGCAATATGCTTGCTCAGATAGGGAGCAATCAGCCGGCCATACTGATCATAGTTAGATCCCGCAGGGCTGCCCACCACCAGTTTGATGGCCTTGCCTTGATAGAAGGGAGTCTGTGCAAAGAGGCCAGAGCTCGACGCCAACAAAAAGAAAAGGCCAAAGAAAATTCTCTTCACAGCGCTCTCCTTTCCGTTAACCAATGCGGAAATTGATTGCCACTATTACTATGCAAATCGAGGAATGCCAAGGGCACATGCCGAGCCCGGCGAAATATATAGATCAGAGTTATTTGCGGGAGGCACTGAGAGAACTGGGCGGCAAGTAAACCGGTTTAACTGACTGTCCACAGGTCAACGCAGACCAAAGGTTTCTCGAAACGATTTATGATGGCTTTCGATATTGCGAAACACGGCGTCCCAATTGGAGTCCCAATAACGAATTCCTCTCAATTTTAACAGCTCGCCGGTCAGCTCGACGTCTGAACGAACGGGATAACGAAGCGCCACGGTTTGAATCGCTATCTGTCCATCCCGCGACAGAATGAAATCAATGAACAACTTACCGGCAGCGGAATGAGGAGCATTCTTTGCCAGGGCGATAGCGATCGGCGGACGATTATAACCTGGCTCAGCGACTACCCAGTCGAGCGGACACCCCTTTTGCCTGAGCCTTTCCGTGTGGTGGAAATGGATGCCGATCATCATTGGAAACTCACCGGCGCATAACAGTTCGATGGCGAGACTCGGGTCTCTGCCGTAGCGCAGATCCTGCTGTGCCAGGCGGCGCATGAATTGAGTCGCTTTTTCTCTGCCCATGATTTCGAACATGGTCGCGTACCACTCGATATCATCCTCGTTCAACCACATCTTTCCTTTCCACTTAGGTGAAAGAAAGTCATCGTACGCGCGCGGCGCATCCGCGCGCGCAACCTGACGGGTGCTAAAGGCAGTCACGAAACTGACCGTGTACGCCGCTGTCCAGTAGCCTTCCTTGTCCTTCAAGTTATTGCTGATGGTGACCCGTTCCGGAGATAAATAAGACGCCAGTGCGCCCTTCTGGGCAAGCAGCCAAGCTTGCAGCCCGCCGATCCCGCCGTAGACATCGGCACTAAACAACCCTGCGCGCTGTTCTCTGAGAATCCTTTCGTAAACGGCCGTGGTTCCCTGCCGGTGGTAGTTGGCTTTAATGGAAGGGTATTTCTGGTTGAAGTGCTTGATCAGCGCGTGCATATGGTCGATCTGAGTCGTGCCATAGATCATCAGGCTGCCTTCTTTGGTCGCGGCTTTCACCAACTCATCCGACGCCCCGTTCGCGGTGGCGTCGTAAAGCAGCGCCACGGATCCAACCATTAGCCATAACAACGTTTTTACGATCGGAAGCAACGTCGCGCTACCTTCCCTGGGCGGTTCGGGACCTAGAGCAACCAATCCAGCCCGTACAGCCTCACGGCATTGGCGAAGGTAAGTTTTCGCCGCAGAGCGTCATCGAGATGGCCCATCGTGTCGCGAATAAAACTTTGCGAGTCCGGAAAGATACCGTCGGCGTGAGGATAGTCGGAGGCCCAACAGAAGCTGTCGGAGCCGTATTCGTTCGCCAACAACGCCCCGACCCTGTCGTCTTGAAACGTCGCCCAGACTTGACGATTAAACAACTCGCTCGGTTGCGTGCTGATCAAGTCTTTGTACATGCCTTCCTTGTGTTTCGTGTCGAGCCGCTCCAACACGTAAGGTATCCAGCCAATGTGGCTTTCCGCCATGACAACTTTGAGGCGGGGATGGCGCTCCAATGCGCCGCACAAAAGAATCGCCACGAGGCACTCATCAGCCTGCATTGCGACGACCGCCTGATGCGTCGCCGCGGAAACCCGCGGCAAGTTTCCCTTGAGCTTTTGCTCGACGCTGATAGGCCCGCAGGTGGTTGTGCCATGGCCGACCCCGATGTGGAATGACAGCGCCACCTCATTTTCTTCCGCCGCGGTCCACATCGGTTCCCACATCGAATGCCAGATGGGCTCGGGTCCGTTGAACCAATCGATCATCGCTCCCCGCAAGCCCAGCCCATCCTTGCCGATCCTGCGCAGCTCTTCGCTCGCCGACTCGGCGGAGGACGCCGGGATGTTCGCGATGCCGATGAAACGGCGCGGACTGTAGGAACAAAACTCCGCGATGAAATCGTTGTAAGCCCGATAGGTCGCGGCGATGACTTGCGGATCTTTGATACTGTCTTCGACAAAACGAATACCGTAGATGACCTCTGCTTCGATGCCGTCCATATCTAAGTCCGCCAATCTTAGCTTCGGATCGGGCGGATGGCTGGGTTGCCAGCCGGCCTCCGCCATGCGCCGCCCTCGATGCGTGGTCATCTGCCCGCGCCCCATCCACGCGGCGTGCGCCCCCATATTCGCTCCTTCTCCGACCCAGGAGGGCTTGCCATCGATATCAATCACTCTGGGCACCCGATCCCGCAAATTAACCGGCGCCCGTGACGTAAAGGTATCCGCCGGAAGATAAAACAAGTCCATGTGACCGTCAGCCGACACGATTTTGTTTGCCATTGGATTTCACCCTTTCTGAATTTCTATTTGCGATTGCGATAATCGGTTCAAACACTGGGGAGAACTTAGTCGAGCGAAGCATAGGTCCGATCGCGTGGAGGTGTCAAGGAGAAGTAGCCGCGGTGGTGGGCTTCAAAAACCCTCAAGTCGTAACGCATAGAACGCGTTCGTCATTTTTAATTCTAGCGCCGAATTTAGCGCCGACACACGGATACAATTCTGCAAGGACTCGGTAGCGCCGCACAAGGCGCCCAAATTTATGAAAATTCCTTTCTGGCCTGCCGCGCACCGGCCTCGGCAAAATCGATCGAGGAAGGCTGGAAGCAATAAAACGGACGATGCGACTTCCTTACCCGGCGGGCGGGCGACACCGTAAAAGACTCCTTTATTCCGCCTTCAGCCAACTTTAGGGAACCCTCCCTGCCGAGCACGTCATGTGTTATGATTCGAGTTGACTGATCGCCTTTGGGAAAGAAGGAATAGACAGTGAAGAATTGGCGTGAACGCATAAACATTGACCCTAATGTCTGTCACGGCAAGCCTTGCATCAAGGGAACTCGAATCTGGGTGTCTTTAATCGTGGACAACCTGGCTGACGGCGCGACCGAAGATGAGATCCAGAAAGCCTATCCTGCTCTAACCAAGGACGATATTAAGGCAGCGCTCGCCTATGCGGCGGAGATGGCCAGGGAACGCTATGTCGACATCCCAATCAAGCCAGCGACATGAGGCTCAAGCTTGATGAGAATATCGACGCGCGGCTGAGTGTCCTGGTGCACGAGGCCGGACATGACGCTACGACTGTTCGCGAGCAAGGCCTTCATGGATCAGAAGACCCCGACCTGTTCAATCACTGCGTTTCGGAGGACCGTATCCTAGTCACCTTCGATCTAGATTTTTCCAATGTCGTGCGATATCCACCCGAAAGAACTCCCGGCGTGATCGTTCTTCGAGGTCCGGACGATCTTTTTTCCACTGTAAAGATTCTCATGCAGACATTGGTCGAAGCTCTGACCTCTGAAAATCCGGCTGGCCACCTCTGGATCGTTGAGCCGCGTCGAATCCGTATCCACGAAGACAATTGATCGCGTTCAATTCGCAGCGATTGTTAAGGAATGACTCCGGTAGTTCTCGCTTCACAATTCGCGCGAAACATTGTTTGACACTGGGTCGAGTCTTTCCCGCCAAGACGCGAAGAGACATTTCCTACTAATACTCCGAACTTGGCGAGCTTTGCGTCTTTGCGCGATCCATTTTATTGAAGTCTTTCTGTACCTCGTTCCGGTTGACCGCTGCACCCTTGGATTGGTAGAAAGACTTTTCAAATCTGACAGGAGAAATATCCATGAGCGAAACAAACTTGCCCGAGTTTGGCATTAGCAAAAACGTAAAACAGATCGGACGAACGGACGTGGCGGGGGGTGGTCAGGTGGTCGTCGAGAACGGCTATGCTTACGTCGGTCACATGGACCCGCCCCACGGCACGTCGATCCTCGATGTCAAAGACCCCAAGCACCCCAGAGTTATCGCAGAGGTGGAAATCCCGCGCGGCGTTCATTCGCACAAGGTCCGGGTCAGCGGCGATGTCATGCTGGTGAATCTCGAAAGATATCAAAGTAAAGAGAAGCAGCCGACCGGTTTGAAAATTTACGACATTTCAAACCGGGAGAAACCGAAAGAGATCGCATTTTTCCAAACCAACGGCGGCGTTCATCGCTTCACCTTCGACGGACGCTACGCCTACATCTCGGCGCATCTGGAAGGATACATCGGGCGCATCGTCATGATCCTGGATCTCAAGAACCCGGCACGCCCTGAAGAAGTGGGACGCTGGTGGATGCCCGGACAGTGGACCGGCGGCGGCGAGACGCCAACCTGGGAAGGCTCCGCGCACCAGTGCCACCACCCGATCAGGCGCGGCGACCGGCTCTATGTCAGTTATTGGCATGGCGGGTTCGTCATTCTGGATATCGCCGATATGAGCCGTCCAAAATTTGTCAGCGGTTTTAACTGGTCGCCGCCCTACCCTTCGCCGATCCATACGACGCTGCCGATCCCGTGGAAGCTCATGAACCGCGACGTGATGGTCGTCACCGACGAGGAAGCCGGCAAGCGAGCGCCGACGCCGCCTGCTTTCATGTGGATGGTGGACATCACAGATGAGACACGGCCCGTGCCGATTGCAACCTATTCTCCGGCGGCGGCCGCCGCCATCGCGCCGAAAAATCAGTACGGCGCGCATCAACCCGCCGAACAGGTCTATGACAACAAAATGTTCGTGACCTGGTTCAGCGGCGGGTTGCGCGTCGTGGATATCAGCAACCCGTATAGCTTAAGCGAAATCGGCTACTACGTTCCCAAACCCGGCCGCGGGCAAAAGACCGTCAAAAGCAACGACATTTACCGCGCCGACAACGGCTTGTTGTATTTAATCGACCGTCTCGACGGATTGGAGATACTCGAAAGCGAAGTATAATGATCCGCTCCACGTCGCCAAGGGATGCGACGCACGATGAAACGAATTCTCACTCCGAAGCCCCTAACGCGGCCAACTCACAACCAAAAATTGAGCCAGAAGAAAAAAATATTCACCACGAGACACGAATTTCACGAAGTTTAAGAGTATAAAAATCTGAAACCTTCGTGTCCTTCGTGCCTTCGTGGTGAGTCCCCTCTTCTTTACGCCCTTTGCATTGCGGTTAAAAGTCTTCTTTGGTTGCGGCATTGCCGCATGTAGAATTACGGCTTGTTCCCTAATTCTCTTTGCGCTTCTCTGAGGAACGAGAGATCCGCGACTTCGCTAAGGGCGACTTCACGGTTGATCTTCTGAGTTTTCTTGGTCTCGTCGATCACTAAACGCAGGCCCCTTTCGCACACGCTGATATCGTCATTGTAAGCCTTGGCCACGCCGTCGTAGGTGGCCGCGGCGACCTCGCGATTTACCTTAAGCCACTCCATGATGAACTGAATCGTTCCGTCGCGGTTGCCTCGAATATAGCGGTTCGCTTTGATGCCCGCCCTGATTGCGCGCTTGATTTCATCGGGCTTCTCTTGGAGCTTCTTGACACCTGACACCAATCCGGTCTCGGGGAAAATGAGGATTTCGTCGGCCCTGGCAAGAATGTTAAAGCCCCGCTTCTTCGCCTCGGCATCCAGGGGCGGCGCCAGCAGCGCCGCATCGATCAAGCCCTGGGTGAGCGCGGCAAAACGAGCCTCGACTGCGCCAACGGCTATGAACTTCAATTCTTTTTCCGGGTCGACACCGAAGTGCTTGGCGATGGACCGCGCGGCGAAATGAGCAACGCCGCCAAAGACGAGGATGCCGACCGTCTTGCCGCGAAGCGCTTGGACTGTTTTGACCTCGGCCCGCGAAACCAGCGCGAGAACAGGAGCAGGGACGTAGCAGGCCACCACCTTGATGGGCAGTCCTGTCATCGCAAGGCCGATATTGCTGCCAAGGCCCGTACCGTAATCCACCTCGCCGCTGCTCAACGCCGCTCTGGACGCCGCCCCGGTGATCCGGATGATCTCGGCGTCGAATCCCTCTTCTTTGAGAAAACCTCGCTTCTGCGCCAACGGAAAAGTCATGAACTGCCCGCTCAAACCGGAGACGGTGATTCGAATTTTGTCAGCGCCTTTAGCCGGAGTGTTGAGAACAAGAATTATGAGCAACGCCACAAAAACCTTATTCATAGATTGCCCCTTGATCGGCCACAGTGATGGAACCTAGGATTTCTGTCAGGTTAAATCGCAGAACCGGGATTTAAGTTCGCATCAGTTGCTCTGCTCCACGGATTGTGGTTCCTTACGACTACGAAATCCCGTTTATTTGGTATTTGATTTGAGGTTTTCACGACCATGGCGAACCTTTATTACAACGACCGGCTGATTATCGCCCACGCGTCCTTGAATCAGAGCGACAAAACCTGGAGCGCTGGGGCGGAGATCACCTGGAAACAGGACGACCAGCGGCGCTCGCACACCATCGGTGGATTAACGGATAAATTTAAAACGGCCCAGGACGCGGAGAAGTTTGTCGTCAATCTGGCGAAAGCGTGGATCGACGCAAACCCGTGACTTTCATTTCGCTTCCTTGAGCTCCACTTTGCCGACGCGTTTGATGGCATCCGCGAGCATCTTGGCATCCTTGTCCCAAAATTTCTGGAACTCAGGCGCATCGAGATAGGCGATGGGAGTCTCAAGTTTTTCCATGGCGGATTTGAATTCGGCGGCGTTCACCGCCTGCTTTACACTTTCGCGGATTCTCTTCATCACCGGGTCCGGCGTTCCCCGCGGCGCGAAGAGCCCGGCCCAGATGTAAAACTCGATATCGTAGCCGAGCTCCTTGAACGTGGGCAGATCCGGCAAGGCAGCCACTCTTTTTGCGCCCCACCCGGCCAGGGGTCGCAGTTTCCCCGCCTTGATTTGCGGGATCACCACAGCCGGTCCTGATGCCAAGGTGTCCACATGGCCGCCGAGGAGCGCGGTGAGGGCCGGGCCCGCCCCGGAGTACGGCACGTGCTTCAGGCCGATCCCTGCCGCATGGGTGAGTAGCTCCATCGCCATGTGCAAGGTCCCATACACGCCGGAGGAAGAATAGGAAATTTCACCCGGACGTTTTTTCGCGTCTTCTATAAACTCCTTGACGCTCTTCCACGGGCGATCCGCGTGCACGACGAATACCGTAGGATCGGCGGAGATCAAAGCGATGGGAATGAGCTGGTCCATGGTGTACGCGGGTTTGCGGTCGAAGAGTTTGTCCGCCTCCGGAATGATAGAGATGCTGGATAGGGCCATGAGAAGATTATAGCCATCGGGTTTGCTGTTGGCGACGAACGACATCCCTACGGCGCCCGCCGCTCCGGTCTTATTCGCGACCACGACCGGATTTTTGAGCACCTTCTCCATCGCGGCAGCAACGGGCCGGGCGGTAAGATCGGCCACACCGCCGGGGGGGAACGGAGCGACAATGGTAATCGGGCGGTTCGGAAAACTCTCTTGTCCGAATGATTTAACCGACGGACCGAGAAGACAAACCAGCAAAATCGCAAATGTTGAAATCCACGTGGAACCGCGGAGGTGCCGCCATCGAATATCTGGACCGTGTAATTCTCTCATTTTTCACCTTCCGTGAATGAATCGCTCAACGGTTTTTCTCGTCTTGAGCCGGGACAAATCCGACCTTGTACTGCCAACCCAATTTCTTCGCAAATACCGGAATAACGCTCAGCAGGAGAAGCGCCAATCCCGCTATCAGCAGCACCGACGCGATGGGCCGGGTGAGGAAGATGCTATAGCTGCCTGAGGACATCGCGAGGGATTGGCGAAAGCTCATCTCCATCATCGGCGCCAATACCAGCCCCAATACTACCGGCGCGGCCTCGAAGTCAAACTTGCGCAGCCCATAGCCGATCGCCCCCATCACAGTCATGATTCCGACATCGACAACGCTGCCGTTGACCGCGTAAACACCGAGGACGCAAAAAATGAGAATCGCCGGATAGAGCAACGGGTACGGAATTCTCAAGAGGTTAACAAAAATCCCGACCAGCGGCAGATTGAGGATCAAAAGCACGACGTTGCCTACGTACATGCTGGCGATGAAGCCCCAGAAGAGCTCCGGCTTTTGTGAAATCAGCAGCGGCCCAGGCGCGATTCCATGCACCATCATGGCAGCGATCATCACCGCGGGGATAGGTCCGGATGGAACGCCCAAGGCGAGCATGGGAACAAAGGCGCCTGAGGTCGCCGAGTTGTTGGCCGATTCCGGACCGGCAACACCCTCGATGGCGCCTTGACCAAAGCGCTCCGGATGTTTGGAAAGGCGCCGTTCAACCGCGTACGAGACGAACGACGAGATAATGTGGGCAGAGCCCGGTATTATGCCGATCAAAAAACCAAGAACCGTGCCGCGGCCGATCGGCCAGAGCGAGTCGCGCCATTCCTCGCGGGAAGGGAAAAGTTCTCTCAGCCGGGGCTTGATGACCTCGGGCGAGCTAGCCTGCCCCGCGGTCAATAGGATCTCTGATAGTCCGAACAAACCCACGGCCACCGGAACAACTCCAATCCCATCGCCCAGCTCGACCAACCCATAGTTGAAACGAAAAAATCCGGTCATCGGGTCGATGCCGATCATGCCGAGGAGTAATCCCAACGCTCCCATGGCCAGCGACTTTAGCGTGGAGCCGCTGCTCATGTACGCGAGCGCGAGAAGGCCCAGCAGCAAAAGGGCAAAATATTCGGGCGGTCCGAAGCGAAGCGCGAAACTTGCTAAAGGCGGCGCCAGCAACATGAGACCGATAACGCTAAGGGTCCCGGCGATATAAGATCCCGCTGCCGCGATGGCCAGAGCCGGGCCGGCTCTCCCTTTGCGCGTCATTGCGTAGCCGTCGATGCAGGTCATGACCGAGGCCGCTTCACCCGGGATGCGCATCAGTATCGAAGTCGTAGAGCCGCCGTACATGGCGCCGTAATAGATTCCCGCCAGAAGCACGATCGCAGACGTCGCGTCCAGACCGAAAGAAGCGGGAAGGAGCAAGCTAATACCCGCAAGCGGACCCACACCGGGCAATACGCCTACGAGTGTGCCGATAACGC
>Ga0184632_10001222_pt1 | contig 10509 bp, 8 predicted proteins | sample PLM31_50_b1_FD_133153 | JGI IMG/M metagenome (GOLD analysis project Ga0184632, IMG submission 133153) | Groundwater sediment microbial communities from an aquifer in East River, Colorado, USA - PLM3-1_50_b1 | ecosystem: Environmental > Terrestrial > Soil > Riparian zone | place: USA: East River... | reverse complement strand
GGCGAAGATCTCCTCGGCCCGCTGCTCCATCAGGTCGGTCATGTGCTCGACGTACCAGGAGCCGCCGAGGGGGTCGATGACGTTCGCGACCCCGGTCTCTTCCGCGATGACCTGCTGGGTCCGGAGCGCGATCGCGGCCGCCCGCTCGGTGGGCAGGGCGAACACCTCGTCGAGGGCGTTGGTGTGCAGCGACTGGGTGCCGCCGAGCACCGCCGAGAGCGCCTCGAGCGCGGTGCGCACGACGTTGTTGTCGGGCTGCTGGGCGGTCAGTGACACCCCGGCGGTCTGGGTGTGGAACTTGAGCTGCATCGCCTTCTCGTCGCTGACGCCGTAGCGGTCGCGCAGCCAGCGCGCCCAGATGCGCCGGGCTGCCCGGAACTTGCCGACCTCCTCGAAGAAGTCGATGTGGGCGTCGAAGAAGAACGAGAGCTGCCTGGCCACGGTCTCGACCGCGAGCCCGCGCCGCCGGGCCAGCTCGAGGTAGGCGAACCCGTCGGCGAGGGTGAAGGCCAGCTCCTGGGCCGCGGTGGAGCCCGCCTCGCGGATGTGGTAGCCGGAGACCGAGATCGGGTGGTACTTGGGCACCTCGGCGGCGCAGAACTCGAGCAGGTCGCCGATGAGGCGCAGGTGCGGCTCGGGCGGGAACAGCCACTCCTTCTGGGCGATGTACTCCTTGAAGATGTCGGTCTGCAGGGTGCCGTCGAGCTTGGCGACCGTCGCCCCCTGGCGCTCGGCCGCGACCAGGTACATCGCGAACAGCATCGGCGCCGGCCCGGAGATCGTCATCGAGGTGGTGAGCTGGTCCAGGGGCAGCCCGTCGAACAGGACCTCCATGTCGGCGACCGAGTCGATCGCCACCCCGCAGTGGCCCACCTCGCCCGCCGAGCGCGGGTCGTCGGAGTCGCGGCCCATCAGCGTCGGCATGTCGAAGGCGACCGAGAGGCCACCGCCGCCCTGGGCGATCAGGTAGCGGTAGCGGGCGTTGGTCTCCCTGGCGTTGCCGAAGCCGGAGAACTGCCGGATCGTCCAGCGCCGGCCCCGGTACATGGTCGGGTAGACGCCGCGGGTGTAGGGATACAGGCCGGGAACCCCGATCGTGGCGACCTCGTCGCGCTCGGGGTGGTCCAGCGACGTGTGCAAGGGTGCCTGCTGCTCCCCGGACAGGGTGGTGAAGTCGGCGTCGCGCTCCCCCGTGGCGGCGTACCGCTCCTGCCAGCGGGCCCGCAGGTCCTCGAGCCGGCTGCTGTCCTTCTCGCTCATCAGGTCCTCCCTCGGGCCAGCCTGGTCGAGGCCGGCCTGGCGCCGTGCCGGGTCCAGGGTAGTCCGGGCGCGGGCCACCCGGGGGTGGAGCTCGATCCTCCCCCGGCCACATCGTCTGTATCCAACCGCGTCCTGCGTGCTCTTCCATGTAGGGCGGACCTGGCCGGTTGACCCAACACCCCCGGCCAGGCCCTGCCCATCCAACCCTCGGACCATCCGACCCTGGGTCCCGGTCGGCGGCGTTCAGCCGGTCAGCTCCCGCTCCAGCGGCGTGCGGAAGCGCGGGGTCACCCGGACCTCCCCCAGCCACGCACGCAGCCGTTCGGCCTCCGCCTCGACCGCGGCGACCGCGTCGGCACCCACGTCCTCGAGCAGCCGGAACACGACCTCGCCGTCCTTGCGCTGGGCCCAGCCGCCGACGATCCGGCCTTCCCGCCACACCGTCGGGCCGGGGTTGCCCGAGCGGTCGAACAGCGCCGGACCGTGGTCGCCCAGGAACCATCCTCGCCCGGTCCAGCCCATCACCGTCGGGTCGAGGGCTGGGAGCAGCGCCACCCACGGCTCGGCCACGCGCACCGGCTCGCGGTCGCCGGGGAGCACGAGCCCGGTGGTGCCGTCCAGGTCGACCTCGACCGGGCCGACCTCGGCCAGGGCGCGCTTCACCTGGCCGGCCGTCAACCCCGTCCACCATTTCAGGTCGGCGGCCGTGCCCGGCCCGAACGCGGCCAGCCACCTGCGCACCAGCTCGACCTGGGCGGCCTCGGTCGGCCAGTCGGCCATCCCGCCGGGCAGCCAGGCCTCGATCGGGGACCAGCGGTACTGGCTGCTCGTCCACGAACCCCGCGGGCGGCCGCGGATGATCCGCCCTTCCGCCCCGAGCAGGAACAGCACGCGGGTGGACACGTTCTGCCTGCCCTCGTACGGCTTGCCGACGGCGAGCAGGAGCTGTTCGCGCAGGCGCGGCTCGTCCTCGGACAGCTCCGTGGCGGTCGCCTCGCCCCGGGCGGCGAGCGCCCGGACCGTTGACGCCTCGACCTCGGAGAGCCAGCGCTCCGGGTCGCGGGCGACACCACCCTGCTCGAGGAACTGCAGCAGCCTGCGCCGCTCCCCGACCGCGATCGCGCGGGCGCACGCCGCCTGCACGACCGGGGCGAGCTCGAGCGGGACCGTGAACATCGTCCGGCGCATGCCGAGGATCCGCACCAGCACCCGCTCCTCGTACAGCGCGTGCTTGATCGCGTCGACCTCGGCCGCCGCCATCTGCGCCCAGACAGCCAGGAACACCGACGCCGGGTCGGTGCCGTGCAGCCCCACCAGGTCCCTGGCCACCTCGACCACACTCGCCGCGCGGGCGCCCGGCGCGAGGTGGTGGCGGACACCCAGCCGAGCCCGCCGCTCCTGGATCCCGACCAGCCTCACCGCACCCGCCATCGCCGCCCTCTCGGTGTCCCGGCCACCGGCAGGCCCGACGGCAGGACCCGCGCGCTCGGGCGGACGAAGCCTACCGGCCACCGGGACAGCCTCGCAGCCGAGCGCCGGAGGGCGCGCCGAAAATCACAAGTCGATCTAAACCCTTGAACATCTCGAACAAGTTAGGATGGCGGCCGTCCGCGAGGAGCTCGCGGCGACCGCGGCAACGGGGGAGGCAGGAGGGATGCGGCTGACCGGCCGGCTCGGCGCGTGGTGGGGACGCCCGGCGACCACGGCGGAGGAGGCGCCCGTGCACGCCCAGCCGCCCGGGCGTGCGGCGCTGCCGGCGGCGGCGGCGCTCGCCTACCCTGTCCTGTACCTGGCCGGCGTGCTCGGCAGCCGCACGCTGCTCGCAGCGCCGAGCGAGCCGGCCTGGCCGGCGCTGCCCGGGCTGACCGTGGCGCTGCTCGTGGTGTTCGGCCTGCGCTGGGCGGCGCTGCCCTTTCTGGCCGGGCTCGGCGCAGCGGTCATGCTGTCCGGCGCAGGGCCCGCCCTCCCGGAGCTGGCGCTCGAAGCGGCCGCTGCCACACTGCCCTGGACCGCCGCGGCCGCCGTGCTGACCCGTCGGCTCCGGCTCGACCCGGCCCTGCGCCGGCTCCGCGACGTCGGCTGGTTCCTGCTCGTCGCGGTCGGGGCGGCCCCGCTGGCCGCGGCGGCGACGCGGGCCGCGCTGGCCGTGCTCGGGGGCGAGATGGCCTGGCCGGACGCGCCAGCGGCCGTCCCTGGCTGGTGGACGGCCGACGCCCTCGGCGTGCTCGGCGTGGCCCCGATCCTCATGGTCCTGCTGGCCAGCCGCGTCCACCCGCCAGCGCCGGGCCAGGCGGTCTGGCGCCCGAGGCTCCACCCGTGGGAGGCCGCCGCCCAGGCACTGGCCGTCGTGGCCGCGTCGCTGCTCGCCCTGCTGGTCCCGGCCGTGCAGCACCCACCGCTGCTCTACGCCTGCTCCCTGCCCCTGGTCTGGCTCGCGGTGCGGCGGGGCGTGCCCGGCACGGCGGCCGGGGCGGCCGCCGCCAGCGCGCCCGCGGTCCCCGTGCTCGAACTGCGCCAGCCAGCCGGACCGGCCCTCGCCCAGCTCGAGTCCTTCATGGTCGCCGCCACCGCCGCCAGCCTCTGCATCGGTGCGCTGGTCGCCGAGCGGGCCACCTCGCAGCAGCGGCAGCGCCAGCTCTCGGCGATCCTCGAAGCGGCCCCGGACTGCGTGGCAACCGTGGACCGGGCCGGCCGCCTGCTCTACCTGAACGGGGCCGGACGCCGCCTGCTCCACCTGGGCGAGGACGAGGAGGTGACCGGCCGGCTCCTGCGTGAGCTGCTCCCGCAGCTCGCCGCCAGGCTGGCCGCGCAGGCCGACCTCGGGCCCGACCTGTGGAAAGGCGCGACGACCATGCCAGCGGCCCGTGGCCACCGGGTCCCGCTGGAGCACGTCGCCGTGGCCCATCCGGCAGACGACGGCAGCGCCGAGGCGGTGTCGGCCATCACCAGGGACATGCGCCAGGAGCAGCGCACGGCCGCGAGGCTGGCCCAGGCGGAGGAGCAGCTCGACGAGCACCGGCGCCGGCTCGGCGCCGTGCTGGCCAACGTGCCGATCGCGCTCGTGGTCGCAGGGGTGGACGGCACCTGCATCCGGGCGCAGGGCCGGGCGCTCGAGCGCCTCGGGCCGGCCCGCCCGACCCGGGGGCGGTCGCTGTTCCAGGCTTTCCAGGGCAACGACCAGCTCGTCGGCGACCTCTGCCAGGCCGCCGCCGGCAGCTCGGTGTCGTCGAGCACCACGCTGGGCGACGCTGTGCTGGAGACCCACTTCCAGCCCGTGGTGGGCCGCAACGGCAAGGTGAAGCACGTGATCGGGCTGCTCACCGACGTGACCGACCGGGCGCGGGCCGAGGCGGTCCGCGACGACCTGCTGGCCCGCATCGACGCCCGCGACGCCCAGTGGCGCGACCTGGACAGCGCCCTGCAGGCTGACGCCGTCCAGACGCTGACGGCCTGGCTCCGGCATCTCGAGATCCTCGAGGAGCAGCTCGACAGCGGCCAGCCGGTGACCGTCCTGGCCCCTGTCAAGCAGACCCTCGAGCAGGTCCTCGGCACCGGGACCCTGCCCGGCCTGGAGGCCCCGGACGGCGCTGACGCCCCGCGCGAGCTGCTCGTGGACCCCGCCGAGCTCGAGGACCTGGAGGCCCAGGCCGGTGCCGCGTCCACCGCGGCGGCGCCGGGCGAGGCCGCGGCTGCGCGCCGCCGCGAGGGCGCCGAGGCCGCCACGGTGGACGCACGGCGGGACCAGGTCGTCCTGGCGGTCCGGGAGGCCCCGGGCCGGCCGGCGGCGCCGGCCCCGGCCGCCGCCGGCACGGGCAGGCAGCTCGAACGCCGTGGCGGGCACGCCCTGCCGCCCGGCCCTCGCCCTGACCGCTGACCGCTGCCCCGCCGCCGGGTGCGGCGGTCAGCGGTCAGGCGCGCAGGCGCTGCCCGGTGACCACGTTGCTGCGCACCAGGACCCCGCGCGAGGTGCGGCCGCTCACCTGGATGGTAACGACCTGGTCGTCGGCGAGGGGCAGCGTGACCGTGCCGTGGCGCACGGTCCCCAGGATCGGGCGGCTCTGGTCCAGCGTCCCGCCGGTCCCGAACCGCATGACCGCCTGGGTCAGGGGTTGCGACGCGTCGAGCCGGACGACGACCCCGCCGGCCAGCCGGCTGGCCACCCGGGCGACGAGCCTCGGCGGCCCGACCGTGGTGGGGGGCGCCGCCGAGGTGGCGGTGGTGGCCGAGGTGGTCGGCGGGGCCGCGGCCTCCGGGGCTGGCGTGGTGGCGGGCGGCGGCGTGGCCGTCGGGGCGCTGGGCTCCGCCACGGCCTGGGGCAGGGTCGCCTGGGTGGTCACGGGCGCGGCGTCCCGGCCGGCCTCCCGGCGGCTGGCGTCGACCCGCCCGAGGACGATCCCGCCGGCCACGCCGCCGGCCATGGTGAGCACCGTCAGGAGGGCCACGACGAGGATGGCACGTCTGCTCATGCTTGGAGCTCCACCGCCCGGGGACGGGGGGTGCGACATGCCGGCAGGACGGGGGCGCCAGCGACGCCGGGGACCGGGCGAGGGCGTAGCCTACCCCACGCCGGGCACGCCTTGGGCTACGCCTCGCCCCGGACCCGGGCGAGGAGCCGGTCGGCGGCCGAGTACGGCCCCAGCTCGCCGACGGCGACCCGCTCGGCCAGCTGGTCGAGCGCCTCGCCGCGGCCCGGCTCGCCCAGCTCCGCCCGCAGGTCGGCCAGGGCCAGCTCCTCGATCTCCCGGGCGGCCCGGTGCCGCCGCCGCTCGGCCAGCTCGCCGCTCCCCTCCAGGTGGGCCCGGTGGGCAGCGACGGCCTCGACCAGCTCCTCGACGCCCGAGCGGCGCTCCGCGGCCGTGCGGACCACCGGCACGTTCCACGGACCGGCCTCACCGAGGTGCAGCATCTGGCGCAGGTCGCGCGCGACCGTGTCGGCCCCGTCCTTGTCGGCCTTGTTGACCACGAAGATGTCGGCGACCTCGAGGATGCCGGCCTTGGCCACCTGGACCGCGTCGCCGAACCCGGGGGCAAGGACCACGAGGGTCGTGTCGGCCAGACCGGCCACCTCCACCTCGGCCTGGCCGACCCCGACGGTCTCGACCAGGACCACCTCGCAGCCGGCCGCGTCCAGGACCCGGACCGCCTGGGGCGTGGCCCAGGCGAGCCCGCCGAGGTGCCCCCTTGTCGCCATCGAGCGGATGTAGACCCCCTGGTCGAGGGCGTGATGCTGCATGCGGACCCGGTCGCCGAGCAGGGCGCCGCCGGTGAACGGCGACGACGGGTCGACGGCGAGCACGCCGACGGTGCGGCCGGCGGCCCGGTAGGCCGCCACCAGGGCGTTGGCCAGGGTCGACTTGCCCACCCCGGGCGACCCGGTGAGCCCGACCACCATCGCCCGGCCGGTCGAGGGGTTGAGCGCCTCGGCGACCTCCCGGAGCTGGCCCGCCCAAGCATCGCCGTCCTCGACCAGGGAGATCAGCCGGGCCACGGCGCGCCGGTCACCGTCACGCAGCCGTTCGACGAGCGACCCGACGTCACGGTCAGGACGGCGCCCGTCCGCCTCGCGCGCGCCCGGCCCATGGCCCGCGGCCGGGCCCGGTTGTGCCGCTCCGCGTGCCTGGCCGAGGTTCACCCGTCGACCCGGAGGAGCAGGGCGTCGCCTTGGCCGCCACCGCCGCACAGGGCGGCGGCACCGGTCCCGCCGCCACGCCGTCGCAGCTCGAGGGCGAGGGTCAGCACGAGCCGGGTGCCGCTGGCGCCGATCGGATGGCCGAGCGCGACCGCGCCGCCGTTGACGTTGACGATCGCCTCGTCCACCCCGAGCTCCCGGGTGGAGCGCAGCGCGACCGCGGCGAACGCCTCGTTGATCTCGACGAGGTCGAGGTCGGCCACGCCCAGGCCGCTCCGCCGCAGCGCGTCCCGGACGGCCCGGGACGGCTGGGAGTGCAGCGAGCTGTCCGGCCCCGCCACCGTGCCGTAGCCGAGGATCCGGGCCAGCACGGGCAGGCCCTCGGCCTGCGCCCGCTCCCGGGAGGTGACCACCGCCGCGGCTGCGCCGTCGGAGAGCTGCGAGGCGTTGCCCGCGGTGATGGTGCCGTCCGGGCCGAACGCCGGCTTCAGCCGGGCCAGGGCCTCCACGGTGGTCCCCGGACGGATCCCTTCGTCCTGTTCGACCAGCACCGGGTCGCCCTTGCGCTGGGGGACGGGCAGCGGCTCGATCTCCTCGCGGAGGGCGCCCTTGGCAGCGGCCGCGGCCCGCTCGTGGGAGCGGGCCGCCCACTCGTCCTGCTCGCCCCGGCCGAGGCCGAGCCGTGCGTTGACCGCGTCGGAGAGGCCGCCCATGTGGGCGTGGTCGAACGCGTCCCAGAGGCCGTCGTGGATCATCGCGTCGACCAGCTCGGCGTTGCCCATGCGGGCGCCATGGCGCGCCTTGGGCAGCAGGTAGGGGGCGCCCGTCATCGACTCCATGCCCCCCGCCACCAGCAGGCCGGCCTGGCCGAGCTCGATGTACTGGGCGGCGGTGGCAACGGCGTTGATGCCGGACAGGCAGACCTTGTTGACGGTCAGTGCCGGCACCGTCATCGGGATCCCGGCCTTGACCGCGGCCTGCCTGGCGGTGATCTGGCCCTGGCCGGCCTGGAGCACGTGGCCCATGACGACGTGCTCGACCGCGTCCGGCGCGGCGCCGGCCCGGGCGAGGGCCGCGGCGATGGCGAGGCCACCCAGGTCGACGGCGGTGAACGATGACAGCGCGCCGCCGAACCGGCCGATCGGGGTGCGGGCGCCGGCGACGATGACGGGCTCGGTGCGGTCGAACATCTGGTCCCCCATTGCTGGTCCTCGGTCGCTCGGGCCGGTCAGGGCCCGCGGGCCGCCGCGCGCTGGCAGGGTCCCTCGACCGCCCCGAGTCTACCGCCGCGTACCCAGCGGGAGGACGGGGTCTAGGCTGGTGCCGTAGGTGGTCACCAGCCCGTACGACCTCCGGCGACCGCCACCGGAACCCCGGACCTGACCGTCGCGACGAAGGGACTCTCCCGTGCAGCTCGGACGCCTTGATCACGTCGGCATCGCCGTCACCGACCTGGCCGCCGCCCGCTCGCTCTACGAGCGCGCCTTCGGCCTCGAGGTGGCGCACGAGGAGGTGATCGAGGACCAGGGCGTCCACGAGCTGCTGTTCCGCCTTGGTGACGGCTGGCTCCAGCTGGTGGCCCCGCTCGGGCCGGACACGCCGGTCGGGCGGTTCCTGACCAGGCGGGGGGAAGGGATCCACCACGTGGGCTACACCGTGGACGACGTGGCGCGCGCCGTCCACGACCTGTCGGCCGCCGGGTTGGCGGTGGTCGAGCCGGCCCCGCGGATCGGCTCGGCTGGCACCACCATCGCGTTCATGCACCCCAAGAGCACCGGAGGGGTGCTGATCGAGCTGGTCGAGGAGGGCAGTGGCCACCGCGGGGAGCCCCCGGGGTAGGACGGCGGGGTCGTCACGAGGCGGTATTCGAGGGCGTGTTCTCGCCCAGCCTGAAGCGCTCCCGCCCAGCGAATTTTCGCGGCATCCAACGCCAGGGCTCGTACAAAGCGAGGGGGGCAGGGGCCGGTCCTCCCCTGCCCCCCTCGCGCCTGCAGGCGACCGGGTGGGGCCCCTCCCGGATGCCACGCCAGGCCGAGCGTACTAGATGGGTCGGGGCGTTGTCATCGCCTGCAAGGTCTCAAATCCATAATGGTGCAAGGAAATCAAGGAGCGCTTCGCTCACCTGCTCGGGCTGCTCGAGGTTGGACAAATGACCGGCTCCCCCAATCTGGACGAACCTCGCATCCGGGATGGCCGCGGCCAGGGCGCGGCCCTCCTCGGGGCCGGTCAGCTCGTCCTCGCTCCCGGCCAGCACCAGGGTGGGCACGGTCACCTGGGTGAGGGTGGCGGTCGAGTCGGGGCGGCGGGCCATCCCGCGCTGGGCGCCGGCGACGCCGCGCGGGTCCTGCTGGCCGATCAGCTTGGCGACCTGCTCGACCAGCTCGGGATGCCGCTCGCGGCTGGTCGGGCCGAGCAGCCGCGGCAGCATCACCTCGGGCACAAACCCCATGCCCTCGGCGAGCACACGATCGGCCATCTGGAGCCGGGCCCTGGCCGCCTCCTCCGAGTCGGCGCCCGCCTTGGTGTCGGCCAGCACCAGGCCGCCGAGCCGGGCGGCGTGCCGTCGCGCGAACGCGAACGCGACGTAGCCGCCCATGGAGAGGCCGCCGAGGACCACCCGGTCCAGGCCCCTGGCATCCAGCAGCCGGGCCACGTCGTCGGCCAGCATGTCCATGTCGGCGACCTCGACCGCCTCCCCGCCGGCGGCCCCGAAGCCGCGCAGGTCGGGGACGACGACGTCGTAGGTGGCGCCCAAGGCCTCGACCTGCGGCGCCCACATGCGCCCGTCGAGTGGGAAGGCGTGCAGCAGCACCAGCGTGGTCAAGCGACATCACCCCACGGCGGGTCGGCTCCCGGGTGGCGAGCACACCGCCCAAGACGCGTCCTCCGGGGAAGAGTCGACAACGCTACCAGATTGCCTGCCTCGGGGGTGGACCGGCCGCTCACCGTGGCGGGCGGGCCATCGGCCGGCGCTCCCAGCCCCGCGGCAGCGGGGGCGCGGGCAGGCCCAGCGAGTCCAGAAACGCCGCCAGCAGCCCGGCGGTGAACCCCCACACTGCCACGCCGTCCACCCAGAACACCGGGCTGACCATGTGCGGCGGGACCCCCCTGGTCCGCACGGCGGCGGGCGGCAGCAGGCGCGCGATCGGGACCAGCTCCTGGTTGGCGGGGTCAGCGAGCTGCCTGAGGGTGGGGCGGAGGATGGCGGCGACCTCGTCCGGGTTGGGCCGCAGCGGCGCCCGGCCGTCCCACAGGCCCACCACCGGCAGCACGTCGAAGTTCGACACCGACACGTAGGCGCGGTCCAGGCTGCCGAGGACCCGCACGGCGGCCGGGTCCAAGCCGACCTCCTCCTCGGCCTCGCGCAGGGCGGCGGCGGTCCCGTCCTCGTCGGCCGGGTCGACCGCCCCACCGGGCAGGCCCACCTGGCCGGCGTGGGTGCGCATGTGGTCGGGTCGCCGGACCAGGACCAGCCCGAGGTCGTCGGCGCCGTCGACTGGGGAGAGGGCGAGCAGCACGGCCGCTGGCACGCCGGTCGGGTTGCCCGGTGCGATAAAGGGTAGCCGGGCGACCCGGTCGAGCAGGGAGCCGTTCGTCATCGGTCAAGCATACGGGTGCGC
>Ga0184632_10001221_pt1 | contig 10515 bp, 9 predicted proteins | sample PLM31_50_b1_FD_133153 | JGI IMG/M metagenome (GOLD analysis project Ga0184632, IMG submission 133153) | Groundwater sediment microbial communities from an aquifer in East River, Colorado, USA - PLM3-1_50_b1 | ecosystem: Environmental > Terrestrial > Soil > Riparian zone | place: USA: East River... | reverse complement strand
TGCCAGATGGCGCGCTGCAGATACGCGTCGCTGTAGCGGCCGGCATGAATGCGGATGCCATGCTCGTCTTCGTCTGGACGGTCTTGAGCGCACATCGGGCAGTCCTTGCCGCGCAGCCGTTCCCCACCCTGTCCGGAGCCTGTCAACCTCGGTGAGACAGGTCGATCATGAAATTGCTGAGGTGGCTCGGTTGGGGTTGAGGGGCTGGTTGATCCAGACAGCCCGGGGACCTGCTGGCCGCGCTGGGCGAGCTTGGCTGCGGCTACGCAGCCCAGGTGTACGCCGCCTGCGGGTTCCCGGTGGTGGCGATGCACGCACCCCGACCAGACCGCGGCTGCACCTGCCCGGCCGGGCCGGGCTGCGCGGAGGTGGGCAAGCATCCGCGGCTGGCCGGCTGGCAGCGACTCGCCTCCACCGACCCCGCGAGAGTGCAGGGCTGGTGGCGGCGCTGGCCCGACACCAACGTTGGGCTGGCGACGGGGCGGCGGTTCGACGTGCTCGATCTGGACGGTGCGCAGGGGGTGGAGGCGCTTCGCGCCGTCTTGTCCATCGCCCCGTGGGAGCACCCGGGGCCGGTGGCGCGCAGCGGCGCCGGCGGCTGGCACCTGCTGTATGCCCCTACCGGGCTGGGCAACCGCGTCGGGCTGCTGCCGGGGGTGGACTGGCGCGGCCGGGGCGGCCTGATCGTGGCGCCGCCGTCGTGGCACGCCTCGGGCGGCCGGTACGCCTGGTTTCGTCCGCTGACGGCGGTGCTGCCCGAGGTGCCCGACCGGCTGCGGGGGCTGCTGGCCCCGCCGCCGGCGACGCGGGCCACCCTCCTCCCGGTCACCAGGCCCGCCGGCGGTGGTGGCGGCCGGGGCCGGGCCGGGCGGTACGCCCGCGCCGCGCTCCAGCGAGAGGCCGCCCGGGTGCGCGCGGCCCCACCGGGGACCTGCAACCACACGCTGAACCGGGCGGCGTTCAACCTCGGCCAACTGGTCGCCGCCGGGCTGCTGGACGCCGACCAGGTCTACGCGGTGCTGCTGGCTGCGGCGCTGGCGGCGCCGGCGACCGGGCACGCCGACCGCCAGCGCAAGGCGAAGGCGACCCTCACCTCGGGGCTGCGGGCCGGGGCAGCACGGCCCCGCCAGCGGCGGAACGGTGCGGCATGAGCTGGGCCGGCTGCTCGTGGATGCGTGGTTCAGGCGGTCTGGGTGGTCCCGCCGTCTGGCTCGATGCCGTGCTGGCGAAGCAGCGCCCGCAGGTGCTGGACCTCGGCGTGGAGTTGCTGGACCTCACCGTGGAGTCGCCGGTTCTCCTGGACGACCTCCGCAATGTCCACCCCGGCCCTCCACTCCCCCTCCCGCTCCGCCAGCCTCTCAAGCAGCCGCAGCTCCTGGTCGCGCAGCGCCGCGGCCCGGTCGAAGTCCTGCGCCTCGATCGCGGCTTCCTTGTGCCGGCGCACCTCGGCGAGCTGCTCCTCAGCCTCACGAAGATCCTCGGGCACCGTCATCTGCATCAGCCGCGTCGCCGCGGCCGCCTCGGGGCCGCCGGCGTAGCCGCTCAGCAGCTCGATGACCCGCCCACGGGCGCGCGACAGGTCGGCGCCCAGCTTGACCAGCACCTGCGCGGCCACGCCCTGGCCCTCACGGATCAGCCCCAGCAGGATGTGCTCGGTGCCGATGTAGTTGTGGCCCAGCTGCTGGGACTCCCGCAGCGACAGCTCCAGCACCTTCTTGGCCCGCGGGGTGAACGGGATGTGCCCGCTCGAGGCGGCCTCGCTCTCGCCCCGCCCGATGATCTCCTCGACCTGGGCGCGGACCGCCTCCAGCCGCATGCCCAGCGACTCCAGCGCCAGCGCGGCGACCCCCTCGCCCTCGTGGATCAGGCCCAGCAGCAGGTGCTCGGTGCCGATGTAGTCGTGGTTGAGGAACCGAGCCTCCTCCTGGGCCAGCACCACCACCCGCCGGGCTCGGTCGGTGAACCGCTCAAACATCGTCCCTCCGCCCTTCCGGTGCCCGCTGGGACTCAACCCGCCTCCCAGCGGCAGGCCTCCAACCCACCACAGCAGCTCCTGGGCCGCTCGCCGGCGCCCGCGCTCCTGCCAGCCTGCTGCCTTGCCGCTTCTGCATTGTCTACCCGCTGCGGTCACGGTCACGCCGTGCGGGGTGGGGTGTGAGCGGCGACCACCGCGACGACCGCGGCCGGCCCGACGTCGACCGGGACGGGGTGCCGCTGCCGACCGAGCCGCCAGGCGAGCTGGCCGAGGTGTGCCCGCTGCACCCACCCACCGGCGACCGCGGCCTCGGGCCACCGGCCGGGCAGGGTGGGTTGGTGGTGGAGGACTTGGGCGCGGTGCTGGACCGGGTCGACCAGGCCGGCCCGCCCGGCTGGCTAGTGGAGGGGCTGTGGCCGGCGGATGCCTACGGGGTGCTGGCCGCCGAGGACAAGGCCGGCAAGACCTGGGCCATCCTGGACCTGGCCGTCTCCGTGGCCGCCGGCCGCCCCTGGCTCAGCGCGTTCCCGTGCCCGCAGGCCGGGCGGGTGCTGGTGTTCCTGGGCGAAGGCAACCAGCGCGCCATCATCCGCCGCCTGCGCGCCATCTGCGCCCACAAGCACCTCAGGTCGAGGAGCTGGCCGCCCGCATCCGGCTGTGCTTCCGCGTCCCCCGCCTCACCTCAGGCGCCGACCTAGCCGCGGTCGCCGGCGAGCTGGCCGCCGGCCCGGCGGCGCTGGTGATCCTGGACCCGCTGTACCTGGCGGTCGGGGTCGCCGGCGCCGGCGCCGACCTGTACGCCATGGGCACCGTCCTGTCGGCCATCCAAGGGGTCTGCCAGCAGGCCGGGGCGGCGCTGGTGGTGGTAACCCACTGGAACAAGACCGGCGAGGGCCGCGGCGCCAAACGCATCTCCGGCGTCGGCCCGGGCGCCTGGGGCCGGGTGCTCGCGTCGGCCGCGGTCGCCCACCGCACCACCAGCCCCGACGGCGCCACCGCGGTGCTGGGGTTCGAGGTGGTCGGCGGGGAGCTGGCCGACACCGCCTTCCGGGTGCGCCGCCGCGTGTGGGCCACCGACCCCACCGACCTCACCAGCCCCCTGCACTATCAGGTCGAGGTCCTGGCCGATGACCCGCCCGACGACCAGGCCGACGAGCCGCCCGGCGCCCGCCAGTGGCTGCTGGCAGCGCTGCGGGCTGGCGGCCCGCACCAGACCGTCAAGCAGCTCGGCGACGCCACCGCCGCCCAGGGCCACCCGCTGCGCAAGCGCACCATCCAGGAGGCCCTGGCCGAGCTGGAGGAGCGCGGCCTGGTCCTCGGCACCGAGCAGGCCCCCGGTTTGCCCCGCTACTGGTCGGCCACCAGCCCGCCCGACCCCGGCGACCAGCCGGCCGCCCCGGGGCGTGGGCGGTGACCGCGCGGCCGGGGTGCGCCGAGGTGCGCGGCGGGGGTACGCGGAAGGTGCGCGGAGGTGCGCGGACCGCGCACCCCGCCCCATGGGCAGGGGACCGCGCCCTACCGCCCGCGCACCCGGATCGGCGGGGAGCCATCCGCGCACCCCGCCGGGCACCCTTGGGGGAGGGGTGGTCCGCCTCGGACGGCGGGGTGGGTCACCGGCGAGGTGCCGCACCACCCTCACCGACTCGGGTGTCACGTTATCCGGCGAGAACGCCCCCAGCCGCCCCTGGGCATCTCCACACTCGCGGCCGGCCGCCGGCGCCGCCCACACGGCCGCCCACGGCCCACCGGCGACCGTTCCGATCGCCCCTCGCCCTGCTGCCCGACCGTGAGGTGAGCTGATGCCCCGCCGCCCCCGCCCGCCCCACCCCTACCCCGGCCCCCTCGACCCGGAGCCGGAGGGCTACCGGCTGCGGTCGCCGCTGCCCCGGCTGGCCTGGCGCTACCGCTCCGAACTCGCCCCCCTCTACCTCGCCCTGGTCCTGGTGGTGGCCGGGATGCTGCTCCATGCGTGGTGGCCGGGCTGGTGGCAGATCATCGCCGCCGTCGCCGTGGCCGCCGCGATGATCGTCGGGGATCTCGGCCACCGCATCGGCCTGGACCGCCCCATCGAGCGCGCCTACGCCGCCGCGATGACCGCCGCCGGCGGGCTGTGGCTGGCCGCCGCCACCCACCTCGGCCCCCTCCGCCGCCCGCTGTTGGTGGTGCTGCTGGTCGGGATGCTGGCCGGTGGGGTGCCGTGGTGGACCCACCGCCGCCGCCACGCCAAGGTCCGCGTCGTCCGCGCCATGACCACCTGGGCCGAGGACGCCGCCGCCGCCGACCTGGACGGCGCCCACCTCCAGCACGTCGACGTCACCCCGGACGGGCAGCAATGGACCGCCCGGCTCCTGCTGCCCAAAGGCAAGACCCTCGCCGACGCCCTCGCCCGCGTCCCCAAACTCGAATCCGCCCTCGGGCTGCGACCCCGCGCCATCCGCGTCGAAGAGGACCCGACCTTGGCGCGGCGGGTGATCCTCCGGGTCGTCACTCGCGACCCCCACATCCGCCCGCTGCCCATGCCCGAGCTGGTCGGCCGCCCGACCATCACCCGGCCGGTCCTGGTCGCGGTGTATGAGACCGGGGAGCCGCTGCGCGTCAACCTGCTCCGCAAGCACGCGCTGTTCGGCGGCGCCACCGGATCGGGCAAGTCGACGCTGCTCAACGCCTTCCTCGCCACCCTCGCCCCCGCCCCCGACGTGCTGCTGTGGGGCATCGACTTCGCCGGCGGCACCGCCCTGATCCCCTGGCAGGAGTGTTTCGGCCGCATCGCCACCACCCCGGCCGACGCCAGGGTGGTGCTGGAGGACGCCTGCGCGGTGATCGAGATCCGCAACCGCTGGCTGGTCCACCACGGCCGCGACACCTGGCAACCCACCCCCGACGCCCCCGCGCTTGTCCTACCCGTCGATGAGCTGGCCGACCTGGTCGAGCAACTCCCCGAGGCCGCCACCTCCCTGGACTCGATCGCGCGGCTGGGGCGCAAGACCGCGGTGACGCTGCTGGTCGCCACCCAACGCTCCACCCAAGACGCCCTTGGGGGCGGCGCACTGCGTGCCCAGCTCACCGTGCGGGTGTGCCTGCGGGTCACCGAACCCGCCGACGGGGAGTTGATCCTGGGCCGCGGCAAGGCCAAGCAGGGCTACCGCCCGGATCTGCTGGACGCTCCCGGCAAGCTCTTGGTGTGGGACCCACCCGACCACACCCGCCCGGTCCCCGCCAAGGCGTACACCCTCGACCGTCCCCGCATCCGCCAGCTCGTCAACGCCGCCGACCAGCCGGTGCCCGAGCTGGACGCCGACAGCGCCGCCGCCTTGGCTGAGCGGGACGCCCCCGAGCAGCCTCCGCCGGAGCATGGGATCGCGCCCGAAGGGCGCACCACTCCCGCCCACCCGAAGTTGCCCGCGGCCCCGGACGAAGCGGCGACAATGGTCGAGGACGCCGACGATGGCAACCCGTTGGCGGCGCTGCTGGCCGCCCTCCAAGCCGCCGGCGACCGGGGCGCGAAGGTCGCCGAGCTCGCCCACATTGTCGGCCGCGCCAAGACCTGGGTGTACGAACGCCTCCAAGAGCTGGCCCGCCAAGGTCAGGTCGAGCGCGCCGGGCACGGCCGCTGGCGCCTAATTCCCGACCCCGATCGCCATGACCCCGGAGCACCCAATGACCACGGCGAGTAGCCGGCCGGGAGACGCGCGCGTGCGCGCGTGTCACGCCTGCGCGTTGGCGGACCAATGCGGCCGGCGGAATTCCGGACGGGCAACCGCGCAGCGTGGTCGATCTGGCGAGCAGACGCGGGGGCGATAGTGGCGTCCGCTGGCATCCGCAAGACCTCGACCGGCCGCTACAAGGTCTGGTGGCGGCTGGACGACGGCACCCAGGGCGCCAAGACACTCGACACCCGCGCGCTCGCCCGCGACTTCAGGAACGAGCTGCTCGCCCAGGTCGCTGCCGACTCGTGGACCGACCCGCGTCGTGGTCGCATCCTGTTCGACGAATGGGCCGACCGCTGGTGGCAGCTCTGGTCCTCCAGCCCACGGCGCAGCCCCAAAGGCATGGAAACCACTGAAAGCCATCCAGCTGCCACCTGCGCCCCTACTACGGCCGCCGGCAGCTCCGCCAGATCACCCCCTCGATCGTGCTGCGCTGGCAAAACGACCTGGAGGGCAAGCTGAGCCACAGCGGCGTGATGGCGTGCCGGTCGATCCTGCTGCGCATCCTGGAAGCGGCCCGCCGGGAACGCCTGATCCCACCAACCCCGTCCGCGACGTGGGGGCCCCCAAGCCGCCCATCAACCCGGAGCGAATCTTCGGGCACGAGCGCCGCCGCACCTTCACCCCGGAGGAGTTCGGCCGCTTCCTGGCCGCCTGCCGCCCCTTCTACCGCGACCACTTCCTGACACAGATCGGCACGGGGCTGCGCAGCGGCGAGCTGCTCGGGCTGCGCCGCCGCCGCGTCTACCCCGAGCTGCGGCGCATCGAGGTCATCGAGGTCCGCTACGAGGCCGGCCGCTTCGGCCGCGGCTTCAAGACCGAGCCCAAGAGCCCCGCCAGCGTCCGCGTGGTGCCCATGTGCGAGCAGGTCCACCAGGCCATCGCCCGCCAGCTCCCCGCCAGCACCCGACCCGATGAGCTGGTGTTCCCTGGTCCCGGTGGCAGCAGCGGTATCCTACGCGGCGCCCGGACCCCGCTGTCCACTCACAACCTGCATCGGGTCTACCGGGCCGCGGTGGCCGCCGCCGGCGAGGACTTGGCGCACCTGGACCTGCGCGGCCCTCATGACCTGCGCCACACGTTTGCGACGTGGCTGGAGGACGCCGGTATCCCCTCGCGGGTGATCGATGAGCTGATGGGCCACTCGGGCGGCCGACGCGATCACCCCTCAGCGGGTAGCCCGATGGGCCGCGTCTATCGGGAGACGACGGCGGCGATGCTGGCACGCGTCACCGCCGCGCTAGACGACCGAATCGCGCTCGCTCTGGCGGTGATTAGAGATCTGCAGCGAAGCTGAGAAGTCTTAACCCAAGGACGGCCTGGGATGATCACGAACACGATTTCCTAAGACCCAGCAGCCGCCATCAAGGACCGGTGCAATAGCTGAGTATCCGGCGGCCGAAGTTCTTAAGGTCCTCAGTGAGAGGGAGGTGCCGGTTGCCCTCAAGGACCTTGCTCAACCACTCCGGTCCGTGTCCACCTATCACGGTGACCCAGCGTTCCAGCTCGCCGACCGGCACAAGGAACAGTCCCAGACCCGCAATGCCGTCAAGCAGAGATCTTGCCGCCCTCGATGCATCACCAGCGGGCAGCCTCGCGAGTCCACCCAGCTTAATCTCTTGCCATCCGCTTCTGACACCAAGGAGACGCTTGGCGGCCTTGGCGGTTGCTGCGTCCAGTCGTCCGCCCTTGCCATCAAGCAGACGGTGTAGCTGCTCGCGCACGGACGAGACTTCTGGGGATACTGCGAGGTCTGCGACCGCGGAGGAGACGATCTTGTAGTCCTTTTCGTACGCTGTCCAGTGGCCTCTGAGAGCCCCGATCAGATCGGCAAGCAGGTCACTGTCGGCCAGCAGGTCAAGGTCGGCGATCACGCCCGTACGGACGCCGAATTGTGTCACCGCTCGCACAGCCTTGGGAAGTCGCTCCTTGCCACCGCAGTGGGTCATGAGGACCGCGGGTCCATAGCTGGCCCCGATGAGATCGTCAAAGACGGCCGAATAGAATCGGCAGTCCGAGTCCGACTCGCAGATAAGTACGGCGTCGTGAAACAAGCCGTCCAGGAGCTGGGAGTAGCGGATGAGTGGGTCTCGCCACAACTCACGAACGGCGTCTGGGTCGAGGCTCTGCATAACAGCCATGTCGCCGTTCCGAGTGAGTCGGATCACGCGGACGGGTCGGTCTCTGACTTCAAGGATTCCTTGCAGGATGTCGTCGCTGTGCGTGGCCACGATGAGCTGCCCATCCTTTGGAGCCCGTTCGACTAGGAGCCGGCCTAGCAGGCGCGCCTGCGGCGGGTGAAGGAAGGCCTCGGGTTCGTCGATCAGGACGATGGGGATCTCTGCCATGGTGTGCAGCAGCAGCCCAACGAAGCTGCGCACCCCATCCCCCTGTTCGTGGAGCAGAGGCAAACGAAGCAGAGCATCGAGATAGGGGCGGGAGGGCGGGGGTAGCGTCTCTGGTTCGCTTGGCACACCCATGTGCAACTGAAGGCTCGAACCGTAGCGGTTGAGCGTGAGCTTTGTCCCAAAAGCCCGCTCAACTAGGCCCGATAGCTCCTCCATGACTGCGCGGTCACCGTAGAGGATCTGAAGCGGCTGGTTGTCCGGCGGCTTGTAGAGATCGGGGACTGATGCGCCCCCGACAAGCTGCAGTCGACTCTCTGTTGGGTGATACGCCACTAGCAAATCGCGGAGACGGAATAGAATTCTGGAACCATTCCAGATTTCCCTAACGCTGGATTCAGGTAGTGGCTGGGCGAATCGTCGATAGCTTGTCTGAAACGAGGTACGGGGGTCGTTTGGGTATGCAAGTCCCTGCTGCTCAAGCCATGTTAGGAGATCGTCTGCCGATCCCTCCTTGTTGATCTCTAACGCAGAGAGGATCTTCAGTTGCCCTGGGCCGGGTTCGAGAACTTCTACACAAGTGATGATCTCGCGTAGCACCAGCGTCTTGCCCGAATTGTTTGGTCCGACGATGACCGTAATGCCCGGATCTGCGAGATCGATGCGGCTATCGTCCTGGAGGATCAGGCTCGGTAGCCTCACGCGCATCGACAGCTCGATCCACTCCTCTGAGACGCGGCAGAGCCCGGCTGCTGCCGATTTGCTGCCTGAGGCCGGCGAATCGGTCGGAGTGCGGACCGAACATGGCCGTTGACCTGGGGTGGAGCTGAGGGGATTTGAACCCCTGACCTCTTGCATGCCATGGCATTTGGGGGTCACGTGCCCGTTGGGAACCGATGCAACGTGACGACGAACCCGCAGGTCAGCGGGCTTCTGCAGCATGGCTGCTTCTCCGTCGTGTCCCTGCTGTGCCCAACGGGTTGCTGGGAAACTGCTGGGAAATCTGGGCGGTCGCTTGTTTCGTTGAGCAGTAAGCGCACGTCCTGTTCATGCCCCTAATCCGCGCGATGTGGCTTGAAGAGATCCGGCTGGTAGAGCGGCAGGAGGTCTGGCTGCCGTGACTCCCCCACTTGGATGGCCCGGAGAGCCCATCTTTACCATGTATCACTGGCTCACTGTCATGCAGTCCTGCGTCTTCGCAGGTCGCACGAGACCGCAAATGGCGTAGTTATGGGGTGGCCGCCGTGGCCCCAGCGCTGTCAAGCCGGAGCGTCCCCCGGCCGCCTCCTGGCTCGTGCTCGGCTTCAAGGGTAGTGCAGCGGCCGGCGCTCCGACTTGAGCGGCTGCGAATCGGTGCCCTCACAGCACTACCGGTCCTCGGGTGATCCGATGGCCAGTAGGCCGGAGAGGTCCCTTCCTGCTTGACCCAGTTGCACAGGGTCTGCTGGGACACCCCAGCTCGTCGGCGACCGCGCGGATCTCCCGGCCGCTGACCCGGACCAGCCGGACGACCTCGACCCGGATGCTGTTGGGGATCGCGGACGGCTTCGGGGCACCCGAACTCCTGCCTAGGACCAGACGATCCCAAGCGTTAAGGCGTGCACCGGAGCGGGTCAACTCCACACAATCCCGTGCAAGAACGCGTAGGGCTGGGGTCGCCGCCACGTGCCGACTAGCCGCCGAACGCCGCCGCCGCGCCGCGGGCGATCGCCTCGGGTGGGACGTCGCGCACGTGCGTGGCAAGGCCCCAGCGATGGCCGAAGGGGTCGGTGAGCTGTCCGTGGCGATCGCCCCAGAACTGGTCCTGCAGCGGGTGCAGCACCTGTGCGCCCGCGTCCACCGCGCGTGTCCAGAGGGCATCCACGTCCTTGGTGTAGAGGTGCAGTACGGTGGATGTGCCGCCGACGGTCTGCGGCGAGACGACGTCCATCTCCGGGAACTCGTCGGCCACCATCACCGCCGAGTCGCCGAACCACAGCTCCACGGACATCAGCTTCCCACCGGGCAGAGGCACCCGGCTGCGCTCCTGCGCGCCGAACGCCTGCTTGTACCATTCGGCGGCCTGTGCCGCGTCTCGGACGACGATGTGCGGGGTGATGGTGTGCAACCCTTCGGGGATCGCCTTCATGCTGGATCTGGTCACTCTGATCCTCGCTGTTCGAGCGCCGGCAAGCTACCGGCGGAGCGGATACAACGGTGCTGTCCTATCCTCCAGCAGTTGCTCGCATGCGGCGCTCCCACGCGGGCTCGGCCAGGACGCCGCCGACCACAACCGCCGCGAGCACACCCAGCTGTGCTTCGGGCGAAAACGCCAGGCCGATCATCGCGGTGGGCAGCACAGCACCAGCGATCGCCAGGCGGGCGCCGATGGGGCCGATGCCGAGCAAGTGCCGGAACCATGCCAGCCCGACGAGGTAGGTGGCAACGCCGGCGGCCAGCAACCACGCCGTCGACGCGGTCACGGGTTCGCCGTAGTGCACGACCGCGT
>Ga0184632_10001220_pt1 | contig 10517 bp, 8 predicted proteins | sample PLM31_50_b1_FD_133153 | JGI IMG/M metagenome (GOLD analysis project Ga0184632, IMG submission 133153) | Groundwater sediment microbial communities from an aquifer in East River, Colorado, USA - PLM3-1_50_b1 | ecosystem: Environmental > Terrestrial > Soil > Riparian zone | place: USA: East River... | reverse complement strand
TACGGCGAACGTTGCCCAGCGACGGGCCCGTGCTCGCGCACCTTGGTCACCCGGCGGCGGTGGTCGCGGGAGTCCATCGGGGAGGGAAAGGACCGTGGAGGTTCGCCAGACTGACGCCGGCGACGCCCTGACCGGCGTCGACATGTTCGCCGGGCTCGAGCCGGACGCACGCCAGCGCGTGCTCGCGGCCGCGGTTCCGCGGAACTACCGCAAGGGCCAGCTGCTCTTCGTCGAGGGCGACCCGGGCGAGTCTCTGATCATTCTGCGCCGTGGGGCGGTCGCGGTCTTCCGCACGGCTCCGACCGGTGAGCGCGCCGTGTTGTCGGTGTTGCGCCCGCCCGACGTACTCGGAGAGGTTTCCCTGCTGGATGGCTCGGCCAGATCGGCGTCGGCGGAGGCCATCGAGGACTGTTCGGCCCTGGCGCTGTCGCGCGGAGCGTTCATCGAGGTCGTGCACGCGAGCCCGCGCCTCCTCGACGCGGTCATGCGGTCGTTGGGCGCTTTGATCCGCCGCCTCACCGAGCAGAACGCCGACCATGTCTTTCTTGATCTCCCCGGCCGGGTGGCCAAGACTCTGGTCCGGCTCGCCGGGGACTCCACCGCTCCGATGGTCACGATCGAACTGAACCAGAGCCAGCTCGCCGAGATGGCTGGAGGCTCGCGCCAGAGTGTGAACCAGGCGATCGGATCGTTCGCCGGCCGGGGCTGGCTGCGCACTGAGGGCCGGCGCATCGTCGTCACCGACCTCGCCGCCCTGCGCCGCCGCGCGGGCATGACGGACCGCTGACCCCCCAAGAGCACCCGTCGATCTAGGACTTGTTCTCGTGTGTTGATCTCCAATCGCGAGAACAACTCCTAGATCAACGAATTGTAGGTGGCCAGGCGTGCGACCATACGCACAGCAGCACCGCGTACGCCGCACCCCGGAGGACCAGCCATCGCCGCCACGGTCTGCCCCCACTGTGGCCGTGCCGCGGCTCCGGACGACCGTTTCTGTGGCCGCTGCGGCACAGCCATCACGGTGCCGTGCCCGCGCTGCGGGCGATCGCACGCGGCGGACCTCCTGTTCTGCACCCACTGTGGACACCCGTTGCACCCGACCGACATCGCCCCGGGGCAGGAGGAACGGCGCCGGGTAAGCGTGCTCTTCATCGACGCCATCGACTCGACGCCCTTCGCGGAACAGGCCGACCCCGAGCGGGTACGCAAGCAGCAGGCCCAGCTCATCGCGACAGTGCGGCGGGTCGTACGCCAGTACGGCGGCGTGGTCGAAAAGTACATCGGCGACGCGGCGATGGCCCTGTTCGGCGCGCCCGTCTCGACCGAGGCCGACGCGGTGCGCTGTGTGCGGTCCGGGCTCGACCTTCAGCGGGCGCTCGCCCGGGCCGGGGACGCGGACCGCCGCGACGGTTGGACCTACCGGGTCGGCATCGCCACCGGTGAGGCCATCGTCGACGTGGCCGCCGCGTACGACGGAGGTCAGGCGATCGTCGCGGGTGACGTCGTGAACACCGCGGCCCGCCTGCAGGCAGAGGCGCCCGCCGGCGGCGTGCTCGTGTGCGGAGTCACGCACGCGGCCACCGGTACGGACATCCGCTACGCGCCGCAGGCGCCGGTCATGCTGCGGGGCCGCTCGACGCCGACCGAGGTATGGCTCGCGGTCGCGCCGGTTCAGCCGCAGCTGGATGAGGCATCCGACGCGACCGTGATGGTCGGCCGCGACCACGAGCTGAGCCTGCTCACGAGCGCATTGCACAACGTCATCCGCGAGCGCAGCCCGCGCCTGGTCACCGTGCTCGGTCGGGCCGGGATTGGCAAGAGCCGCCTGGTACGGGCGCTGTACCAGCACGCCGAGCACCTGGTCGACGTGCGGGTCTGCTGGCGCGGCGGGCGCTGCCCGCCGTTTGGTGAGAACGTCGCCTACGCCGCGCTCGCCGACATTGTCATGGCGCAGGCGGGCGCCCTGGCCACAGATCCCCCGGAGGTCGCGCGCGACCGCCTCGACGCGGCGCTGCAGGATCTCGTCCCGGTGGGCGAGTCGGCCCGGCTGTCCGACGCGATCCGCCCGTTGCTCGGCCTCCCCGGTTCACCTCTGTCCACTGAGGATGCTGAAGCGGCCTGGCGGCGTTTCCTGCTCGCGCTCGCGGCGCGGGGGCCGACCGTCCTCGTCTTCGAGGACCTGCACTGGGCGGACGAGCGGATGCTGCGCTTCGTCGAGCTGCTCTCCGGCACTGTCCGTGACGTGCCGCTGCTCGTCGTTTGCACGGCCCGGCCCGAACTGCTCGACCGCGAGCCAGGCTGGGCCGGGGCCGTGCCCGGCATGCTCTCGATCTCACTGACACCGCTGCGCGACGACTCCATCGCCGCGCTTTACGGTGAGTTGCTCGGGCCGGCCGCCTTCCCGCCCGAGCTGCTGCGGCCACTGGTCGAGCTGGCCGACGGGATACCGCTGTACGCGCAGGAGTACGTGCGCATGCTCAGGGACAGTGGCGCGCTTCGCCAGGCCGATCACGCCTGGGTCATGGAGTCCGGCAATCAGCTCCCCATGCCGGACAGCGTGCACGCCGTCATCGCCAACCGCCTCGACCTGTTGGACCCCGGCGAGCGCGCCGTCCTGCAGGCCGCGGCCGTGGTCGGCCAGCGGTTCTGGCCGAGCGCCGTCGCCGCCGCGCTCAACATCGGCGTGGACGTGGTCGAGCGGTCCCTGCGCAGCCTCGAACAGCGAGACCTGGTTCGGGAGCAGCCCGACTCGACCATGGCCGACGAGCCCGAGTACAGCTTCCGCCACATGCTCGTCAGCGATGTGTGCCTGGAGCGCCTGCCCCACGCCGAGCGCATCGCGCGGCACACCCGCACCGCCGACTGGTTGGATGCCCGCGTCGACAGCCGCGGTACCGAGGTCGCCGAGGTCGTCGCGCACCACCGTTTCACCGCGTACGCGACGGCACAGGCGCTGGGCCTGGACCCGCGGCCGTACGCCGCGCCGGCTTTGGCCGCGTCGCGGCAGGCGGCGCGGCGGGCCGTGATGCTCAACGCCTTCGACGCCGCCGCAGCCCACGTGGCCCGCGCCCAGCAGCTCGTCACCGGCCCGGTCGGAGCGGGCACCGCGGAGCGGCTGGGGGTGGAGTTGCTGGCGGTCGAGCTCGCCTTCCAGCAGGAGGGGGCCGGCTTTCTCGCCGGCACCGGACCCGACCGTCTGGACGAGCTCACCGATCTGCTGTTCCGGGTCGGCGACTACGCGGGCGCCGCGCGGGCCTGGACGCTGCTCGGCCAGGTCGCCTGGCTCAAGAACGACCGGGCCGCGGCGCTGGGCTGCCTGGATCATGCCGTCGAGCTCTTCGACACCTGGCCGGACACGCCGGAGAAGGCGCACGCCTACGCGGAGCTCGGCCGGCTGCACATGCTCAACTTCGAACACGAACCGGCGCTCGGCGCGACCCAGATCGCGGCGGAGATCGCCGAGCGGCTGGGCCTGGTCGAGCTGCGGGCCAACGCGCTGATCACCATCGGCATGTGTCGGTATCAGGCGGGCGAACCGGACGGTCTGGTCGACTTGGAGGAGGCGCTGGAGTTCTGCCGCGCCTACCAACTGCCCAGCCTGCGACGGGCTACGCAGAACGTCGCCTACGCGCTGCGCGAGGAGGGCGACCGGGTGCGCTCGGACCGCCTGCTGGATGAGGCAAGACCGATCGGTGGCGGGCGCGGCGGCCGGGTCTCCAGCTCCTCCCACGACGCGCTGCGGGCGCTGTTCGCCGGCGAGTGGGACCGCTTCCTCTCCGTCGCGGATCCGTCCCGCGATACCCCGACCGCGGAAGGAGATGTCCAGGTGCTTGGCGTGCGCGCCTGGATGCGGGCCATGCGCGGCGACGTGGTCGCGGCCGGCGAGGACGCCGACCTGGCCCTTTCCGTGGCCCGCTCGAGCGGCTTCTGGCGCCTGCGGTGGACGGCTCTGGCTCACGGCGCGCTGTGCCAGGCGGTGCTGGGCAAGCACGACGACGCCGTGGCGATGCTGGCCGAGCTCAGCGAGGGCTGGCACCGGATACGGACCATCGCCAGCGGTGAATGGGCGCCGGCGGCCGCGCATGCCGCCGTACTGATCGGACCCGACGCCAGCGCCCTGGTCCGCGAGGTGCTCGGCGGGGTTCCCCACCACACCCCCTGGTCGCTTGCCGCGCTCGCGTCCGCCGACGGCGCGGTCATCTCGAGCCGCGGCGACCATGCGACCGCCGCCGGGTTCCACCTCGACGCGGCGGAGCGGTACTCCGTCATCGGCAGCCTCAGCGACCGGACGCTCGCCCTCGCCGCCGCGGCCAGGTCGCTCGAACTGGCCGGCGCTGACAGTCGGGCCGTGCCGGTGCGGGCGGAACTCGCTGAGTTCGCCGCCCGCAACCGCGCTCCGTACCTCCTCCCCCCGCGATCGCGTCCCAAAACACGCCGATCATGACCCCGAGTTCATGATCGGCGCGTTTTGGCAACGGTAACTTCATGATCGGTGAGGCGATTTCAGGCGGCGAGGGTCGCGGGCGGCTGCGCGTGCTCCGCGGCCAGCGCGGTCGCGTCGGCCTTCGCCTGCTGCGCCTTGACCTTCTGCGCATAGACGTCGACGTACTCGCGCCCGGAGAGCGTCATCAGCTCATACATGATCTCGTCCGTGACGGCACGCTCGATGAAGCGATCGCCGGCCATCCCGGCGTAGCGGGAGAAGTCGATGGGCGGGCCGAACCGTATCTGGGCGCGCCGGATCTTCGGAATGATCTTTCCGGGGGGCTGAATCTCGTCTGCGTTAAGCATGGCGACGGGGATCACCGGGGCCCCGCTCTCGAGCGCGAGCCGAGCCACCCCGGTCTTGCCGCGGTGCAGGCGACCGTCGGGCGAGCGGGTGCCCTCCGGATAGATTCCGAAGAGCCTCCCTTCGCGCAGCAGGCGCAGGCCTGTGTCGATCGCCGCCTGAGCGGCCCGCCCACCGGCCCGGTCCACCGGAATCGTGCCCGCGCCCATGAAGAACATCCTGATCAGGAAACCCTTGAGTCCCTTGCCGGTGAAGTACTCCGCCTTGGCGACGAACGTCACCTTCCGCTTCACCATCAACGGCATGAAGATCGAGTCCGAGAACGAGATGTGGTTGCTCGCGATGATCGCCGGCCCCTCGTCGGGTAGGTGCTCACGACCCTCGACCTGCGGCCTGAAGATCAACCTCAGCCACGGACCGAGGAGGACGTACTTCAGCAGCCAGTAGAGCACGCACACCCTCCGCCCATCCGGCGCGAGCCGGACCACTGTCGGACACGAGCCTACGGAGCCCGGACCGCACTCCACAATGCGTCGCCAACGACCCGCCGCGGGAGCTGGGGTCCGCCACCAACATGATCGCATCACGACGTGCGCTGCGCTGGTCGCCGGCTAGCCGAGTAGCGTTTTGGCTGTCACGATGCAACGGGGTCTGGGACGTCGACGGCTGGGGAGAGTGGTTGCGGTGACCGCGGGTGATGCCCGCCACGGCCGGCGGGACAACGGGCTTGTGGCGGCCGAGTACGCCTCCGCGGGCGACGTCGACCCCCGGGTGGGAGAACACCTCCTCGAGGTGCTCGCACTCGAAGGAATCGCCGCCTACCTGCGACCCACGACGGACCTGCACCCGGTGACCCGCTCGAGCACCCTGCCGAATCGGCCCACCGACCGCCTCTACGTCGACCGGCAGCACCTCGGCACGGCCCGCGGATACGTCGACAGCCTCGCGGCCGACGCCGCCGGCCGGCCCGTCGCGGACCGTCGCGACGCCGAGGGCCGGCGCGGGGCGGCAGCCCCCGACGAGTCGGGCGGTCCCGCGAGTGCGCGCGACGTCGAGGCTGAGTGGGCGAAGATCATCGCCGGCTATGACACGGAGGTCGACGAGCCCAGCCGATCCTGGCCGTCGGCCGAGGAACTCCCCGCCGGGCCCCCCGACCGCAACTCCGACGGGGCGGCCCACGGGGACTCCGACGGTACGGGCGCGGGACCCACCCCAGCGCCACCGCTCGGTCGTTGGTCGCTCCCGCGCGCCGCGCCGGTCGACCAACCGTCCCTCCTGGACGGGCTCGACACGTTCGGCGCCGATCTGACCGATGAGGACGACGAGGGCTACACGCCGCCCGCTCCACCGCCGCTGCCGCGCCCGTCGCTGCCCACGGTCCTTGGTGTCGTTGGCGTGGTAGGCGGGCTAATCGTCTTCCTTCGCCCCGATCTGCTGCCCATGGCCGAAAGCACGGCCCTGCTCGCCGGCTTCGCCGCGATCGTGGCGGGCTTCGTCACCTTAGTGTGGCGTCTACGGCCCGGCGATGATGGCGACGACGATCCGGACAACGGCGCCAAGGTGTAACTCGCGCTCCCCCCCATCGCCGTCGATCTAGGACTTATTCTCGTCATTGGAGATCGACTCGCGAGGATAACTCCTAGATCACTCCTAGATCGACGCAGGTGGGGACCGGCTAGATCTTGACGAGCCAGTCCACGATCGCGTCTATCGGCTCCTTCCAACGAGCGTCGAGCATGAGGTCGTGCCCCATGCCGGGGAAGAGCAGTGGCGCACCCCCATAACGCCGCGCCGCCCGCTGCAGCGCCCGCCGCGGCACGATCCGGTCGTCCGGCGACCCCACGACGAGCACGGGAGCGTTGCCCACGGGCGGCTCGGGCGTGCGGTGCACCAGGAGCTGCCACTGCGTCAGGGGTGCCGCCGCGCTGCCGAGACGCCCGACGTACTCCTTCGCGGAGGTCGCGCTCAGCTCGCGCCCGAAGAGCTGTCCGCGGCGCAGCTGCAGCTTCGCGCCGAAGACGGCGGGCAGGGTCCCTGGCAGGTTGCGCCAGAGCGCGGTGGCGAACGTTTCGAAACCGCCGAGCACGGGCGAGACGAGGACGCCGGCGCGGGCCGGGTAGCGCGCCAGCGCGCGAGCCACCGCCAGCGCACCGACGCCGTGTCCGATGAGGACAGCCTGGCGCGGCAGGCGCGCCGCGACCTGCACCACGTCGTGGGTGTACGACCGCAGCGTCGTGTGCCGCGCGCTCGCGCTGTCGCCGTGGCCGCGCAGGCTCATGGCGTAGGCCGGGAAGCCGCGCTCAGCGGCGTGCTCGAGCCAATGCTCGGCAAAGGCCCAGGCGCCGTGGCCGAGGCCGGGCACGAACAGCAACGGCGGACGGTGCCCGTCCAGTTCGGTGAAACCGTCCGCGGGCGCCGGCTTGGACGCCAGCACCTCACGCTGCACGGGGCGGATCGGGAACGCCCATTCCGTCTGGCGGAAGATCCGCGTTCGAGGGCTCATGCCGTCGTCCCCTCTTCGTTCACTGCGCCGCCTCGATCTCGTGCAATGTCTTCTCGAGCGCGCGCAGGTAGTCGACGTGGCTCACCTCGAACCAATGTCGGGTCGACTGCTTCACCTTCGCCTTGTTGAAGCGTCCGGACACGTCCCGCTCGTGACGGCGCCAGAACTGCGCCGCCCGCTCCGGCGCGGATTCGCGCAGGCGCAACCACTTCGCCATCGTCACGGTCTGCCAGTGCACCAGGGTGAACATGCCGGATTCCGGTTGCAGCAGCCCGGCCACCGCGAGCGTCGGGAACGTCGGCGAGAAGGAGTGCAGGTAGAGCCTCGGCCGTCCCTCCGCGTCCACATTGAGCAGTTCGGGCGAGAGGAACTCGAACCGGGGCAGGTAGCCGGTCGCGAGGATGACCAGTTCCGGCTCGGCGGTCCGGCCGTCGGTGAACTCCACGCCGTCGCGCGTGAAGCGCGCGATGTCCGGAACCGGGGTGATCGACCCGTGCCCGACGTAGTACACGAGTTGGCTGTTGGCGATCGGGTGCGTCTCGTACACCTTGTGGTCGGGCTTGGGCAGGCCGAACCGGGTGAGGTCACCGACGGTCCTCCGCATGGTCCGATGGAAGATCCACTGCCGGACGCGTATGGGCAGTCGGAGGGCCAGCACAAGATCATTGAGCTGGTCGGAGGGGCGGCCGTAGGCGTACTTCGGGGCGTACCAGTAGCCACGACGGCTCGAGTGCCAGCATCGGGCCGCCTGTTGGGCGGCCTCGACGGCGATGTCGCAGCCCGTGTTACCTGCGCCCACGACGAGCACGCGGCGGCCGCGCAGCTGCGACGCGTCCTTGTACGCCGACGAGTGGATCACATCACCCTTGAAATCCTCCAGACCCTCGTACGAGGGCAGTTTCGGCGACCAGTTGTGCCCGTTGGCGACGATCGCCGCCGAATACCGCTGGGTGCGGTCGGAGCCACCGCCCCGCGCTCCGCTGATCGTGACGTCCCAGCGACCATCCTCGGTCGGCTCGACCTTGGTCACCTCGGTACCGAACCAGATGTGCTCCCGCAGGCCGAAGTGGTCGGCGTAGCGCTCCAGGTAGGCCAGCACCTGCGTGTGGTGGGGGTAGTCCGGCCAGGAGTCGGGCATCGGGAAGTCGGGGAACTGCGTGAAGGGTTTCGAGGAGAGCAGGTGGGTGCTGCTGTACACCGGACTACGGTCGTGGCGCCAGTTCCACGCACCGCCGACGCCGGTCTCGCGTTCGTAGCAGTCCACGCCGAAGCCGTGCTCGCGCAGGTTCTTGATCGCGACCAGCCCGGCGAATCCGGCCCCGATCACGCAGACGTTCTCGCTGCGATCGTGGACGGCCGTGCCGCCGCTCCAGGTTTGGGTCGCCGAACTGCTCACGCTGTGCTCCTCCCCAGTTGTTACGACGCACACGCTAGTGCATGCAAGGAAGGGCACCCCATAGTCATCCTTTGTCCAGTAGGGTGGCCCACCTAACCGGGTAGGCAGAGATCGGTCAGAATCGGCAGGTGGTCGCTCGCGCGCCGGGTGTCCGGTGTGTCCACAACTCGGTAGCCGCGCACCTCGAACGAGGGGTCCGCGAAGATCGCGTCGATGCGCACGCGGGCGTCCGTCGCGGGGAAGCTGGGGGCGTCGACCTGCCCGGCCGCGGCAGCGACGTCGACCCGGCCGTCGCACAGTGTGCGCCAGCACCCGCTGCCCGACGTGTCGTTGAGATCGGCGGCGAGGACGACCGGGGCATCCACTTCGGAGAGCACCTTCGCGAGTATCGCGGCCTGCGCCGGACGCTCCGTTGGGTCGGTGGCGAGGTGCGAGCCCGCGACGACGAACGGGATTCTCCCGATCGAACAACGCGCAAGCGCGGCCCCCCGCAGGTGCCGCCCGGGCGTGAGTGGGAACTGCACGGACCAGGTCTCGTGGACCTTCACGCGCATGCTGACGAGAAGCAGGTTGCCTAGCGCGGGCTGGCCACCGCCGGCGTAGAAGAGACCGAACCGATGGGCGAGGTCCGCGCACCTGGTCCGCCAGCGAAACCGCCGCGGCGCCTCCTGAACCACCATCACGTCTGGACGCAGCCCACGCACCACAGCCGTCATCGCCGTCGTGTCGTCGCGCAGCCCGTGGACGTTGTATGACAACAGCCGCAGCGTTGCGCAGGTGGGTTGCCGCGCCGGGGCCATACGTTCCTCCTCGCTTATCGCCTGGCCAGGTCCGCGGCCCCCACCACGCCCGCCGTGTTGCCCATCTGCGCCGCGACCACCGGAGCCACCGGCAGCCCGCCCCGCGCGGCCAGCTCGAATATGTACGCCGCCCGAGTCGGAGCCATCAGCAGCTCCCCAGCCTCGATCACCCCACCACCGACGACGATCACCTCGGGATCGACAACCTGCACCATGTCGGCCAACCCGCTGCCCAGCCACCGTCCCACCTCGGCGAACGCCGACCGCGCCGCGGGGTCCCCCTCGCGGGCGGCCCTGGTCACCACCGGTCCGGTAACGAGATCGACGCTTCCGGCGAGCTCCAGCAGCCGGACCGCGCTGTCCGGATCCGCCATGGCCCGCTCGCGCGCGTACCTGACCAGGGCACCCCCGCTGGCGTACTGCTCGAGGCAGCCCTGCCGCCCACAACCGCAGCGCTGTCCGCCCGGCATCACCCGCACATGGCCCATCTCGGCCGCGATCCCGTAGGCGCCGCGCAGGAGCTCGCCGCCGAGCACCAGCCCGCCGCCGATGCCGGTGCCGACCGTGAAGAGCGCCATGGAGTCCGTCGCGTCGCGAGCGGCGCCGTACCGGAACTCAGCCCACGCCGCGACGTTGGCGTCGTTCTCGATGATCACCGGGAGCTCCAGCCGCTCGGCGAGATGGTCGCGTAACGGCTCGTCGCGCCAGGCCAGGTTGGGGGCGAACAGGACCCGCGTTCGGGCGGCGTCGAGCCAGCCCGCAGCGCCCACGCCAACCGCGGTCACGGCGTGGCCGGCCGTGAGCTCCTGGACCACCTCGACGATGAATTCCTCCGCCTTGGTGACATCCGCCGCGGGGGTCTCCCGCCGCGCTTGCGCCAGGACCTGGCCGTCGGCATCGACCACGCCGCCGAGGACCTTCGTGCCGCCGATGTCGACGCCAATGGTCAGGGTCGACTCAGTCACGCGTCCCCCCGCTACCGGTGGCCTTGCGTGGCTGGGCCTTCTTGGCCACCTTCTTCGCGACCGC